>Ga0197142_1003475_pt1 | contig 13185 bp, 11 predicted proteins | sample GBS60_MetaG_FD_148614 | JGI IMG/M metagenome (GOLD analysis project Ga0197142, IMG submission 148614) | Sediment microbial communities from Great Boiling Springs, Gerlach, Nevada, United States - GBS 60_MetaG | ecosystem: Environmental > Aquatic > Thermal springs > Hot (42-90C) > Sediment... | reverse complement strand
CGGGTGCGGGTGTTATGCTTTTGGGGGGGGTGGGAGTTTTGAGCTGGCGGGGGTATGAGTATATTGCCCGGTATCGCGAGCGGGTGGAGCTGGAAGCGCGGGAGACGATTTTGCAGGTAGAGGGGCGGTATAAGGCTCTGGTGCAATATGCATCGGATGTGTTCTGGATAGTGGGACGGGATAAACGGATACTTTATGCGAGTCCGTCGGTGGAACGGAATTTAGGCTATAAGCCGGGGCAGATAGAAGGGGTTGAGGTGGCGGAGTTTTTGCATCCGGAGGATCGGGCGCTTCTGGAGGGGGCTCTGGAGCGGGGGAGTTCGGCTTTCTTTACGGTTCGGCTCCAGCATCGGGAAGGGTACTGGCGCTATTTTGAGGGGATTGGGCAGCCGCTTTTTCAGGATCCGGTGATAAAGGGCTATCTGGTGACGCTACGCGATGTTACAGATCGCAAACGGGAAGAAGCCCAGCGTCAGGAGAAAGAGGCGGCGGCCCTTCGTTTAGCCGTGGAAAAGGAGCGCGCCGAGTACGAGCGAAATCTCATCGAGCAGAGCCGCCGCCAGCTGGAAGAGGCCTACCGCCTTATTGAGGAGAAAAATCATCTGATTGAGGAGAGCTTGCAATATGCGGCTCGGATTCAGCAGGGGATGGTAGCGCCGATAGAACTGATTCGTGCTTATGTGCCGGAAAGCTTTGTATTCTGGCGGCCGAGGGACATTGTGAGCGGAGATTTTTACTGGTTTTATGGGGGGGATGGGTATTTTTATCTGGCGGCAGTGGATTGTACGGGGCATGGGGTGCCCGGGGCGCTAATGACGATGATAGCTTCGGCCATGCTGACGCAGGCGGTGCTGGGAGAGGGGATGGAGATGCCGGATGCGATTCTGGCGCGGGTGCATCAGCTCATGCGTCGGGCCCTGAGGCAGGATGTGGAAGGGGCTACCTCTCAGGATGGGATGGATATTGCGCTGGTGCGGTATGAGGTGGCTAAGCGCCGGCTGTATTATGCCGGGGCGAATCGCCCGCTATGGATAGTAACTCCGGGGGCGGCGGAGCCCGTGGAGTATAAGGCCGACCGTAAGTGGATTGGCGGAGCGGCGGCCCCAGCCCAGCAGTTTTTCACGCTGCATACTATAGAAGTAGAGCCGGGAGGGTGGTTTTATGCTTCGTCGGATGGGTATGCGGATCAGTTTGGTAAGGAGGGAAAAAAGTACATGGGGAAGCGATTCAAGCGGTTTCTGGCACAGATAGCGGCCTTTTCGGCGGAGGTTCAGGCAAAAAGCTTAGAAGAGGAGCTCCGAATGTGGATGGGAGAGATGGAGCAAATAGATGATATCTTAGTGGTGGGCTTTCGGGCCGTTTAGGGCTTGATAACCCGGAAGTGATATTCTATTTCTTCGAAGCCCCCCACCCAGTAACACCAGATTCGGGACGTGAAGTAGGGGGAAATGTTGGCGAAAAAGTCTATTATGGCTCCCATGGTGCGGGCTGTATAGAATAGGGGAGCCGGGACAAGGGACCTTTTCAGGTAGGGCTGGGCGAACCATCGCAGGCGCATTCGGAGGAGTTCAAGCGGTACGCCTTGATAGCCACCTTTGAAGGAAGGATTGAAATAATAGGGGAGTGTAACATCAAAGCTGCGCTTATGATCAGCATGGGTGAAGCCCCGGGAGAAGTGGGGGACTCGAATGCGGATTTCTCCGCCAGGCTTTGCGATGCGGTGGAGTTCCACAATAGTCCGAAGGGGGTTGTGGAGATGCTCCAGAACATGGTCGGCCTCAATCAGCTCAAAATGATTATCTGGGAAGGGGTAGGGGAGATCGTCTAAGTCTAATATCATGTCAGGTTCTACTTCGGATGCCACATCCACATTGAGGAAACCGGGTTTTTTGAAGGCGCCACAACCTAAGTTGAGGCGGGTGGGGAGTGTGGCGATCTGGGTCATGGCCAGCGAAGATAAGGCTTTTGTCTTGTACTTTTGTGGTATGGCGAGGCCGATTCTATTGTGTGTGCCGAATTTTAGTGAGGGGCGGGACGAGCGGGTGATTCAGGCGATAGTAGAAGCAATTGGGCGGGTGCCGGAGGTGCGTATTATGGCGGTGGATCGGGGACCTTCGGTCAATCGGACGGTGGTAAGTTTTGGAGGACCGCCGGAGGCGGTTTTTAGTGCGGCGCGAGCCGGGATAGAGGTCGCCCTCAAGCATATAGATATGCGTTTGCACAAGGGGGCACATCCGCGCATGGGCGCCGTGGATGTATGTCCCTTCATTCCTTACCGGGGCATAGACAGAGTCGCGCTCAAAGCTCAGGTAGAGGCTTTTGCGCGAGATGTTGGAGACACTTTTAAGCTTCCGGTGTATCTGTATGCGGAGTCAGCACGGGTACCCGAGCGGGTACGACTACCGGATATCCGGAGGGGTGGTTACGAGAAGCTTGCCGAGCGGCTCAAAGATCCAAACTGGGCGCCCGATTTTGGGCCGCCCCTCCTCAATACTCGAAGCGGGGCCACTGCGATCGGGGTGCGTGACTTCATAGCCGCCTCTAATATCACCCTCAATAGCCGCTCAGAGGCTCTGGCCAGGCGAATTGCCGCCACCGTTCGAGAATCTGGAACGGGACTTCGCTTACCGGGGGTTCAGGCAATCGGATGGTATTTACAGGAGATAGGTTTTGCCCAGGTAAGTCTAAATATCACGGATTTGCGTGCCACCCCTTTACATAAGGCGCTGGAAGCCGTTGAGGAAGTAGCTCGGGCTTCGGGGGTCCGAGTATCGGGAACGGAAGTGGTGGGGGTCCTGCCCGAATGGGCCCTTCTGGAATCGGGGCGGTATTATGCGGAACGGGCCGGAGAGCCGGTATCTAAGCTAACCTTACAGGATTTAGTGGAGATTGCGGTGCGGTCTCTTATGCTTACGAACTTTCGGCCTGAGGAGCGCCTGCCCGAATGGATTTTCGGCCCGGCTGAACAGGCGACAGACCTGGCTGAGCAGCCCTTGCGAGAAGTGATATGGCGTTTGGCTGACCCGAAATCCTCGCTCCCGCCTGAAATTCTCCCCATCATCCAATCCGCTCTTACGCTGGCCCTGGCTGCGCGACTCTCCGCCGGACTCCCCGCCCGAAACGCTTTCCTTCACACCGAATATATGCAACTGGTAGAAAAAACCTTAGAAAAACTTCAACCTAATCCGCTATCCCTTGACGAGATAAAATATCTGTCAAAAAACATTCTACGCGGCTTTGCACTTCTGCGTCAGATGTCTGAACTAAACTCTACTATTCAACCGGGACTCTATCGTCTTTTAGGAGAAGCTTTTATGGGAAGTGTAGAGTCTTTTATGAGTGTCATGCTAAGTTTCTCAGAAAAAAATACAGATATTAAGCAGGATGCTCACGATATGCATCTTCAGGGAAAGTTTTTCTTAGAAGAAATAACAAAGAAGTTGAAAATATGAAGCTTACACCGATAGATATCGTGCAGGAGTTTGGAGGTGAGGTGTCGGGAGAGGACCCCAAGCGGCTCCTCATGGATTTTGCTAACCTGATGGACGCCAGACCGACGGATTTGAGCTTTTACTACGATGATCGGTATGAAGCGGCCCTGTATCAGACGAAAGCAGGGGCCGTACTGGTGCCAAAGGAGTTTGAAACTCGAAATGGGCGCTTGCCGCAAAATACGGTCTGGATTCGCGTAGATCGGCCCGAACATGTCTTTTATACACTGGTAAAGCGATATAAGATGCCTCCTTTGCCGACTTTTGGACGGGAGGAGCCAAGCTTCGTGCATCCAGAAGCTCAGATTTCAGAGAAAAGTTACATTGGTGCTTTTGCCTACATTGGTGCGGGAGCTGTCATCGAGGAAGAAGTGTATATCTATCCGTATGCGTACATTGGTACGGGGGTAAAAGTTGGATCGGGGACAATTATTTATCCTCATGCGGTGTTGATGCCGGGCGTGCGGGTTGGCAGGCGATGTATTATTCATCCGGGGGCAGTGGTGGGAGCGGATGGTTTCGGCTTTTACAAAGGTGAGGGGCGTCCGTATGAGCGTATTCCCCAGATAGGCACTGTCGTTATAGAAGATGAAGTCGAAGTAGGTGCCAATACCTGTATTGATCGCTCTACTCTCGGTGAAACGTACATTGAGGAAGGGGTGAAGCTGGATAATCTTATTCAGGTAGGGCATAATGTACGGATCGGGCGGCATACGGCGATTGCGGCGCAGACCGGCATTGCGGGCAGCTCGCAGGTGGGGGCTTACTGTCGCATAGGCGGTCAGGTCGGCATTGCAGACCACATCAAGATCGCTGACCATTCCGCCATCACCGCCCAGAGTGGCATATCCAAATCTATCTCCATACCGGGGCGATCCTGGCGGGGAGCCCCAGCTCAAGAGGTACGGCGCCAGCTCCTTATGGAGGCCGTCATGCGAAAGCTACCTGAGTTGTACTCAACGATTCAAAAGATAGAACGAATGATAACCCAATCTCAGTAAAACCTATGGTTTTTCAAAGGCAACATACACTGAAGGAAGCTATATCTTTTGAGGGGGTGGGTTTGCATACGGGAGTTCAGGCCCGGATATCGGTAAATCCTGAACCTGAAAATGCCGGTATTGTCTTCGTTTGTGAGGATTTTTCTCCTCCGATAGAGATTCCAGCGCATATAGATTATGTGGTGGATCTTATGCGCTCAACGACGCTGGGGCGCGGAGAAGCCCGCGTATATACGGTAGAGCACCTTCTGGCGGCGCTGGTAGGGATGGGGGTTTCCAATGCGCGGATTTCTATTTGGGGGGGTGAAGTGCCTATTTTGGACGGGAGCGCCAAGCCTTTTGTGGATGCTATTGCGCAGGTTGGCTTGCAGACGCAAAAGGCAGAGCAGCAGTACTATGTGATCGAGGAGCCGGTACACTATCAGGATAAGCACCGTGGGGTAGATATTGCGGCCCTGCCATTTGAAGGCTTTCGGGCCACGGTAATGGTGGATTACAATTCCCAGGTGCTGGGCATGCAGCTGGCCACGCTGGTGCGCTGGGAAGACTTCCCTGTCGAAGTGGCGCCCGCCCGTACCTTCTGTCTCTTATACGAGCTGGAAGAGCTCCACAAAAAAGGCCTCATCAAAGGGGGTACCCTGGACAATGCTATCGTTATTGTCGATCGTCCCTACGGAAAAGATGAGCTTCGGCGCATAGGTGCGCTTTTTGGCTATCCCGAGGTAGAGATGGTTCCTGAGGGGGTGCTGAATAATACGCCCCTCCGCTTCGAGAATGAGCCCGCCCGTCATAAGCTCCTGGACCTCGTTGGCGACCTGGCCCTATTAGGCGCACCCCTCAAAGGGCAGGTCATTGCCATGAGACCCGGCCATGCCGCCAATATCGCCTTCCTCCGAACCCTCCACAAGCTCATCCAGAAAAAGAAAATCATTCAGCGCTTTCAGGTCAGCACCACGCCCCAGAATGTCGTTTTTGATATTCATGCTATCCGCCGCATCCTGCCTCATCGCTATCCATTTCTTCTTGTGGATAAAATCACTCATTTCAGTGAAGATAGCATCGTCGGCATCAAAAATGTAACTATCAATGAGCCCTTCTTTGCTGGCCATTTTGAGGATAATCCCATCATGCCGGGCGTTCTGATTATAGAAGCCATGGCGCAGGTGGGGGGTATTTTATTTTTGAATATTGTTGAGAATCCGCAGGACTACTGGGTATACTTTTTAGCTGTTGATAATGCCCGCTTCAAAAGGCCGGTGATACCGGGGGATCAGTTAGTTTTTAAGCTGGACCTTTTGCAGCTGCGGCGGGGCATCTGCAAAATGGCCGGCAAGGCTTATGTAGAAGACAAGCTGGTATGCGAGGCGGAGCTGACGGCGAGCTTGGTGCCGAAAAAGACGATCCATGGGGCACCCGGCGGTTCTGAAGGTCATAGAAGTTAATCACCGGTATGAACGGGGGCCCCTCTGGACGAAACCTCTGAGCTTTACCTGGGCGGCGCCCCGAGCTATAGCCATCACTGGCCCTAATGGCACCGGCAAAAGCACCCTGCTCTCCATCGTCGGAGGCCTCCTGCGCCCCACCGAGGGCCAGGTATTTTTCTCTTTTGATGGTGTGGCTGTGTCCCCGGCTTCATGGCGGCATCACATGGCATGGCTCTCTCCCCATCTTCATCCTCCTGCAGATCTGACCGTACAGGACCTTTTGCAAAGCTATATCTGGTTCAAAGGCCTTCGCCTCTCTACGGGCTTTCTGGAGGATATGCGGCTTCAACACCGCCTGCACGCCCCTCTATCACATCTCTCTTCGGGGCAGCGTCAGCGCCTTCTTTTGGCCCTTACCCTTGCTTTGCAGAGTCCTGTATTGATTTTAGATGAACCTACTGCCTTTCTGGATGAGGAGTGGAAGGCGTTTTTTCACGATCGCCTTAGAAAGGTTATTGAGGAGGGGCAAACCCTCGTGCTATGTGCGACCAATGACCCCTCTGAAGCCGCCCTTTTCCCTGAAAATCTGTACCTTGGTACCTATGCGGCCTGAAGGATGGCTCGTGCTGGTGGGCGGAATTCTGATGAGCCTCAGCTGGCGCCCTATTTCGCCCGTCAGTGAAGCCTACCAGCTCTTAGAAGACATGCTTCAGGAAACCGACCGCATCCAGACCCTCCGCTACGAGCTCAAAAAGTACGAGCGCATCAGGGGCAAGCTTACCCTTGAGCATATGGCTTTCAAACTGCGCCGTAAACCCCTCGCCATCTACGGCTATCAGTACAGCCCCCGTAAAGGAGTGGAAGTTTTGTACCCGGCCGAACCCGGCTCCCAGAAAGTCCTCGTCAAGCCTAATTCCTTCCCCTATGTAGCCATCTCCCTGGACCCCTATGGGAATCTTATCCTGGAAGACCAGCACCAGACGATCTTTTCTACGGGATTTGACCAGATCCGAAACCTCCTCTTAGCGGCCAAAAAGCGCTATGCGAGTCAGGTGCAAAGTCTTGTCCGCTCTGCAGGACGCCTTACCTGGGACGGGAACCCCTGCCATAAAATCATTTTAGAGCCTCCCCGCTACGAAATCAAAACCTATACCGTCCAGGCGGGCGATAACCTCTTTCGCATCGCTGAAAAGCTTCATGTGGGCTGGTATAAGATCATGGAACTCAATGGGTTTTCATCTCCCAATGTCAGCCTGTCCGCTGGACAGGTAATAAAAGTGCCTTCTGATTATGGAAAGGTCATTCGGCTCACCATTGACGAAAAGCGCAAAATTCCTCTGATCGTAGAAGTAGACGACGAAAACGGTGTGTATGAACGGTATGAGTATTACAAACTGGAAGTCAATCCTCCGCTTACGGACCTGGATTTTTCTCGAAAAAATCCCGCTTATAACTTTTAGCTTATGCTGACGATAGACCTGAGTGGAAAGGTGATTCTGGTTACGGGTGGGGGGACGGGGCTGGGACGGGCCATGACGGAGACCTTTGTGAAGTGCGGGGCGCAGGTGGTAATCTGTGGCCGCCGCGCCGAAGTCTTAGAAAAGACCGCCAATGAGATTGGGCCCTCGGTTCATGCTATTCCCTGTGATGTAAGGAGTTATGAGTCGGTGGAGCAGCTTATGCAGACCATTGTGGAGCGGCTCGGGCGGCTCGATGCCGTGGTCAATAATGCGGCGGGGAACTTTCTGGCGGCTTCTGAAACGCTTTCGCCCAGGGGCTTCAGGGCGGTGGTAGACATTGTGCTGATGGGGACCTTTCACACCAGTCGCTGGGCCGGCGCTTACTGGATAGAGAAGGGACTACCCGGCCATATTTTGAATATCGTTACTACTTATACAGATACGGGCTGCGCGTTTGTGCTGCCTTCGGCAGCAGCGAAAGCAGGGGTGCAGGCCATGACGCTCTCGCTGGCGTATGAGTGGGCTCCTTATAATATTCGTGTCAATGCGATTGCGCCGGGCCCATTTCCGACGGAGGGGGCGTGGTCGCGCCTCATGCCCGGTCAGGATTTTGAAGAGATTTACCGGCAGCGCCTTCCTACCCGGCGCTACGGAACCCCCCGGGAGTTAGGGGCCCTGGCCGCCTTTCTCCTGTCGGACCTTGCACCCTACATTACTGGCGCCGTCATCCCGATTGATGGAGCCGAGCGTCTGCAGGGCGCTATGTTTAACTACCTTGCCCAGGTTACTGACCGCCAGAATCTCAAAGCCGTTTTTGCGGCCCTGCGCGAAGCCACCCGTTCCTCATGACACCTGAGCTTTTTCGGCAACTGACTCAGGAGCTGTATGAACGTCTCTCTATTCGAGGGGTAGAACCTTTTCGGCTGGCTGCGTATGAGCGCCTCGCCAGAGCCGCCGAAATTCTGCCAGACACCGCCTTTGATACTCCCGATACTTTCCTCGAAGCCCTCCGGGAGCTTCCCGGTATCGGCTCCGGCCTCCTCAATCTCGCCCGAGAGCTTTATCAAACAGGCACCCATCCCCTCCTGCAAGAGCTCCGAAACGAAATCCCCGATACCGTCCTGGAAATGCTGCGTATTGGGGGCCTGGGACCCAAACGTCTCCATCAGGTGTGGTACGAGCTGCGCATTCCCTCCGCTGAAAAGCTCTTAGAGGCCATAGAGCGGGGTAAACTGAATAAACTCAAAGGTTGGGGGCCCGCTACCCTCAAACGCCTCGAGGAAAATATCCGTCAGTACCTGACGACGAGACATCTTCTTTTATACTATGAGGCGGCTCGCCTCTGGGAAAATATTTTAGAGAAGGTTGGCGATTTAGGTGGTTTTTTGCAGCCTGTTGGAGAATTTCGGAGGGCTTTACCGATTCTTGAGCGGCTGGAGGCTCTGGTACCGCTTTCGCAGCGCGAGCGGCTTATTTCGGCTTTGCCTTCAGAGGCGGTGATGAGCCCGGAGGGGGTTCAGCTAATGGGGGGTAAGGTCGTATTCTCCTGGGTATCGGATGAGACGCTGGGATGGGTGCTTATAGAGCGAACGGGGCCGGCCGCATTCGTGGAGGCTTTACGGGGGCGCCTGGGAGAAGGCGTGATAACGACCGGCTTGTCGGAGGAGGATATTTTCAAAGCGGCGGGCTTGCCCTACATTTTGCCCCATTGGCGAGACTGGGAAGACATTATCTTCCTGGCTGAGGAAGGGCGATTACCGGAGCCGCTGGAGCTGGCTCGTATTCAGGGCACCGTGCATGTGCATACCACCTACTCAGATGGGGCTAATACCCTGCAGGAGATGGCCCATGCCGCCCGAGCCATGGGATGGCGTTATCTGGGGATTGCGGATCATAGTGTGCGGGCGGCGTATGCGGGTGGCCTTCCCCCAGAAAAGCTCCTGGAGCAGGGGAAAGCCATTCAGGCACTCAATACGGAGTATGGGGGCGCCTTCACCCTTCTGCATGGTGTGGAGGCCGATATTTTGCCCGATGGGCAGATAGATTATGAGGAGGAGGTATGGAAAAAGTTAGACTATCTCGTGGCGTCTGTTCATGAAAAGCTCCAGATGGACCGATTGGAGGCGACGCAGCGCCTTTTACGAGCGGTCTCCAATCCGTATGTGCGGGTACTGGGGCACTGGACGGGACGCTTGCTGCGAGGGCGATCGGGGTATCCCATAGATGAGGAGGCTATTCTGGATGCCTGTGCCAGGTATGGTGTGGCCATAGAGTTCAATGGCAATCCCTATCGCATGGAGATAGACTGGCGGTGGGTGCGTCGGGCCGCCGAAAAAGGCGTTTCTATAGTCCTCACCACCGATGCCCACAGCACCCGGGAGCTACAGTACCTTCCCTATGCGCTTACCGTCCTCCAAAAAGGCCTCCTCCCACCCGCACTTTTCCTTAACTACCGGGGGCCTGAGTCCTTCAAGTATGAGCCCGCGATTTCTCAGGGTGGATAAGCTTTTATCTGACTTTTCCTATATAGTCCCCAGTCAGAACTATACCAAGCAAAATTTAATACCAATCTGAGCCAAAAACTCTCTGAATACAGGTCGGCCTCTCAGCACGAATTCAATGCCTGAGGGAGTGAAAAGCCACTCTGAAAAGAAAGTAAAGGTATACGGCCTCAACCGGTAGTACCTGAGCAACTGTTGCGACAGCGCTACCTGATGAGAATAGGTCCCCTGTTTATGAAGCAACCGTTCGGGGGGCTTCCTCCCGGACACTACCTGTATCAGGTACAAGCTCTGACCGGAATGGCCTTTATTCCAATGCTGTGGAGCCTTAGCTACACCGAGAGCATAGAGTCGGGGGGAGGAGCTTATCTCAATCCTATCCGAAAGGCTTTTCATTTGCGGGTGTATTTACCGTACGATTCGAAGGTATTATTGGAGGGGTGGGACATAGCAGGACGCGTGGTGATGGCAGAGCGGTACTCCCACCTAAAGGGGTCTTCGCTATACACGATTGGTTTGAAAGGTCTTTCTCAGGGTTTGTATAGCTTTCGCCTGCAGGCACTATCATCCGGCGAAGGCCGGGATTTCCGCATGCTAAAAAAGCCAGGAAATATCCCCTGCGATGGGCTCACACTTTTTATCAGGAAGCGGTCTCAGGGGGTATTTGCTTGTATGTAGCGAAGATGAATGGCAGAGGCACGCCCGGTCCCTTTGAGAATACTTCCCACTGGCAGGGTTGCCATAGATCTGGAATAGCTGGAAAGTACGTGTCTCCCGCCACTTCGGCCATGATCCAGGAGAGATATAGCTTCTCTAAGGTTGGCAGCTCTAAGGCTTTTCTAAATATCGCTTCCCCTCCGGCAAAGAATACAGGCTTTTGGGTGCCGGGTAGGGCTTCTACCAGCGCTTCCCAGGAGGGGAAAAGTTTGATTTCCCACGCTTCTGGGGCTGTGGATAGGCTGTGCGAGATCACCCACAGAGTACGGCCGGGCAAGGTGGGGCGCCCCAGGGATTCGTACGTACGCCGCCCCATGACGAGGATGCCCCCCCAGGTAATCTGCCGAAACAGCCGCAGCTCCAGAGGGATGTGCCACGGCAAACGCCCCTGTCGTCCGATCACCTGCGAAGGCCAGCTAAGGGCCGCTATGAGCGCATACTTCACCATATACTGTAACGGGTCTGGCGTTTCCTGATGAAGCTTTACGAAAATAAAGACAGGTAGGGGCTAAAACACTTTCTATGGGATTAGCTATCCTTTTTTCGCAGGAGTCTCACATATCTCCCCTCATGGGCAATGTACCACTCACCGGACTGCAAGAGAGACTTAACGGAATCGGCATTAGGGCTGAATGGGTCGGTCTTGACCATAAACATCCAGATAGGGCGTTTATCGGTGTTTGAAAGGTTATGCCGGTCTGGTATAGGGAAATAAGGTCTAAGTCGTGGCTGCATGAGTGTCGAATCACCTGGATGAATGCGCTGAGCCACTTCGGTGATCTCTTTGTAAAGAACCGGGTCACAATAGTGACTGCATGAATACCATTGGAAGGCCTCGGGGATATACCATATAGAAAGACGCCGCTCTAATAGCATATAGTTCATCAGATGAGCCAGGACGGCCGCTATCAGACCAGTAATCCATATCCAGCGTCCCGACAGCCTGTGCATAAACCAGATAAGCGATATTGGAAGGGTAACCGCAAACTCTACCGAATAGTGCGCAATCGTTCCCCAGGTTTGGGGCTCTCCACTGAGAAGTTTATAGGCATACACAGGAAGGAGAGTAAATAAGAATATTGGATTCTTGTAAAAGGTCCACCCTCCTGATACCAGTACAGCCAGGTGAAGTTCACTTTTTATTCCTCGCAAATACCAGCATGGATTGCCATAAAAGTCGGTACAGGGCTCCGTCCATAAAAGAGCCCACAAATAGGGAAAATTGAAAATGATATTTCTAAGTTTCTCATGCCATTTATCAGGCCAGGCAGTCGGCTTGAAGGGATTATCGGATGCCCATAGATGATTGTAGAGAAATTCAATGCGAGAAATAGATTTCCCGCTTTTAGATAATAAGTAGGGATTTATAATGCCAAGTGTAATGATTAAGTAGGAAATCGTGCCAATTCCTGCAATCCATAAGGCTTTCCAGCGAGCAGTTCCCATCCCCTGTCTGTAAAGAAACCATAAAGTAGGCAGAAGAAAAATAGACCAAAGAGCATAGTTCTCTTTTGAAAATACGAGTAAAGTATAGCAAAATGCAAATAGATACCATTTATTTCTATGAAAAGAATAAAAAATCCACGGAATCATAAAAAGGCCGGTAATTTCTACATATACGCATCCTGCCAGCGCACTGTACAAACCCCACATGCCGAAAAACTGCACGAGAGGCCAGATAGATCCTCGTGGGAGGAGGAGTCGGGCATAAGAGTAAATACCCCAAGCCCCAATCCCCACCATGAGCCATTGATAGAGAAGAATACCTATGTTTCCAAACAAGGCATAAAATGGAACGGTCGACACATAAGCAGATATGCTATAATGCTGAGGGACATTCCCTACAAGTTCTAAAACCTTTCCTTGCGCATAACTATTGACAACTTCCCGAACATATTGAAAGTCCTGGTTATAGATTCGGGCGCAAAAGTAATCCACGAAGGATACCAGACCTAAAATAGTCATGCCTGCGGCCATGACGACTAATGGCAACCATCTTTGAGGATTGAATCTGAGCAGGAAGGCATTCCAAGAAGGCATCCCTCGAGGCGCAAAGTTAACGCATGAAGAGTTTGTAAGGGCAAAGCTAAGCTCAAACTATCCGGGGGTTGGGGCCTTTTTATCACGGTAAAGATACGCCCGGTCCCCCTGAGAATACTTCCCACAGATAAGGTTAATAGGGATCTGGAATAGCCGGAAAGTATCTCATGCCACTTCGGCCATGATCCATCAGGATCATATACTTTTTCTGGGAGTGCTAATCTGGTATAGATGACACCATCCAGGATCCCCTTTACAACGCTTTTTGTAGCCCAAAAGCAATCTTAAGTTAGCACTCCCCTTTTTCTTTTTAGTTCTTCTCAGAGTGTCCATTCACCTGCAGAGATCTTGAATTTTCGCAGAGAGGCTGGGTTTTAGCGATCCTGTCGTCGTATCACCCGCGATGGCCAGCTAAAGGCCGCTATGAGCATTTGCATCCTGAGTCAAGTTATATTAACCCAAGTTGCCACCTATAACCATGCAATGTAAGATATTTGAGGAGCTATGAATGAGATGAGAAAAACCTATGAATCCAAAATCGTGGCCATTTT
>Ga0197142_1003472_pt1 | contig 13192 bp, 15 predicted proteins | sample GBS60_MetaG_FD_148614 | JGI IMG/M metagenome (GOLD analysis project Ga0197142, IMG submission 148614) | Sediment microbial communities from Great Boiling Springs, Gerlach, Nevada, United States - GBS 60_MetaG | ecosystem: Environmental > Aquatic > Thermal springs > Hot (42-90C) > Sediment... | reverse complement strand
CGATAGGTGCGATGACCTTCTCCACCCTACCCCTAGCATGCTTGCCCAGGGACATCGGTGAATGACTATAGAATCCCAATATAAGGACAGGCCATGGTCTTCTCTAAACCCAAAGTTCTCCACCAGAACCTTCAATACGTTTATGGCTACCGGGTCTCCATCCCACACCAGTATAACCACTTCCATCAAGATAAATTAGGTAAGATCCATATATCCTATTCAAGCCCCTCAAAATCAAGACTTACCCTCGGCTTGTCCCCATCGTTGCCCTTCCTGCCTTCCTTCCTCGTCTTCATCCCACAGCTCGGACATTTATCCGCATTATATAAACCCCTACCACATACCGAACAGAAGTAAAACCCTCTCCCATAGTCGGGCCTGCTTATATGAGGCTGATACAAAGCCTTCTCATCCTCTTTATAGAATATTTTAAAACAGCCGTCCAACACCTTAAAAACCACGTTTATCCTACCCTTCTCACCATAGAGTAGCGGTGCGAAACCCGTCCCGAGATTAACCCTGAAAGACGATCCGGAAACATCAAGCCTTGTTTTAAGAGAATAGTGGTTTGAGTGTTGCTCTCGCGTGGAGTCCTAGCGGAATTATGTCTTTTATCAGCAAACCCTTGGGAGGGTCCTCCATCCTGATAGAGGATAGCTGCTCAACCGAGAGGTTATGGCAGATATACCCATCGTTCAACCGGTAAATGGGATGCCATGAGCCGTATAACCATTCCACGGACTCTGTCGAGGTAAACCCTCCCCAACAGCCTACAGAGCATCTACAGAAGCTAGGGCGGGGAGGGCTATATTTTGAGAGAGTAGTGTGAAAGTGCAAGCGTCTCCGTTAACATGTTTAAATAAATCGGAGACCTGTATTCTGTAGCCGGCAGTGGGAGGGGAAGGGTCATTACGCCCTAGCCGGCGGGGCAGAGGGGCCGGCGATCGACCGGCCGTTAAAAATGGGGCAGTAGACCCCGTACAGGAGCCCGGGACACCGCCCAAGCCCAACGGCTGCTGGCGGGAGTTGGGGTAGCGCCCGCCACAACAGCTGGGAAGCGCTGGGCGGAAGCTCCTGGGGAAGTGACATCTAGGCAGGACCGGTGAGGATATGGTAGACGACGGGGAAACAAAACAACCCAAACACCTATCCACCCCGACAGGAGGGCCTTCCGCTGGAGCATCCGTCTCCGGCTGGAGGATTGTCTTCTCCTGTCGGGGATGGGTGCTCTGGGGCTAGGCCTCCCGGGAATGCCATGACTCCAGTCGTGGTCTCGGACCCTGGGCCCCGGGGTGAGGGGGTTATCCCCCCAGGGGCAGTTGGGGAAGAGGTATCTGCCACGTGAGCTGCGGATAAAGCTCTTCGACGAAGTTGTAGGCCTTCGAAGAAGAGGGCTGACGTACAGGGAGGTAATTAATTGGGTCTGGAGGAGACATGGAATTAGGCTCTCCAAGTCGCATATAAGTTACTGGAGTCGTGGATTGCACAGCCCACTCAATGGAAGATACATTCCTTCTATCGAGTTTCTGAAGCCGTCTGAGGAGCTGGCGTACGTGATCGGCGTAAAGCTGGGCGACGGATACACCACTAAAGAAAGACGTGTCGTCAAGAGCTACAACGATGTCAGGATAGGTCTTAAGGTGAAGGACAAGGAGTTTGCTGTAGATTTCGCTCGGTGTCTCGCCAAGGTTCTGGGAAGACAGCCTATAAAACCCAGAACCCGATACGGCAAGTCGAAAAGGTACGTCGTAGAAGTCAGGTCGCAGACACTCTACCAGCTCCTCAAAAAGCCGGTAGACCTCGACAGGCTAAGGCAATACATAGAACACTCCGAGGACTGTATGGCGGCTTTTCTGAGAGGTTTCGTTGATTCAGAAGGGTCCGTCGATAAGAAGGGTCAGATTCTTATCTACAACACAGACCGCGTTCTGCTGACATATGTCAAAGATCTTCTAGAACACAGACTTGGTGTTGTAGCTACGGGGCCATGGACCGGCACTCGGCAGGGAAAGGTATTCCACGACCCCATCACGGCAAAACCATACGTGACTAAAAGGGACTGTTACTACCTCTACGTTCTCGCCGACAGCAACATGAGATTCCACAAAACGGTTGGATTCACCATTCGGCTGAAACGAAGACGCATCGAAGAATATCTTAGAAGACACCAAGCCAAAACCCCCTTCCCCTCTTTCACCTCCCTATACAATTCTCAACCCATCTATAACAGATCTGGGGCCGCTGGGATTTGAACCCAGGATTTCCAACGCCCCAGGCTGGAGTCTTAGACCAAGCTAGACCACGGCCCCATGTCTGGTTGGACGGGATTGTTTATATTGCCCGGGCTTATTTAAGTTACTGGGCTCCGGTTGTCCTATGATGGGGCGCAGCTTACATGTAGGCTCTGCAACGCCCAGCTAGAGGTCTATGGTGTAGGACGTTGGAAGAGTATAAGGATCCTCACCCTCTCCGCCGGGGGCATACTCATCCTAGCTGGCGTCTATTTCTATCTCTACATGGTAGACTGGTTTCTGACCACGGCCATACTGGCTGCAGGGGCACTAGTCTCAGGGTATCAGATAGTTAGAGGTGCCCTGCGGGCTCTTGCCCATGGCAGGCTGGGCATAGATATGCTGATGACAGCGGCTGCAGGAGGCGCCTTTCTCACGGGACATCCATTCGAAGGCGCTGCAGTCCTCTACCTCTTCTCCGTAGCTGAGACCCTAGAGGTCATGGCGTCCGAGAGGGTTCGTCACTCTATCGCATCGCTGCTAAGCCTCACTCCCAGCACAGCCCAAGTTAGGGTGGGTGATACTCTGGTGGAGAAGCATGTCCATGATGTAACGGTGGACGATATAGTGCTGGTAAGACCCGGCGCTGGGATACCGGTAGACGGGGTTGTGGTTAAGGGCTGCACCTATGTGAATGAGTCGGCTGTGACTGGGGAGCCCATGCCAGTTCGGAAGGATGTGGGTGATGCGGTCTACTCAGGCACGGTCAACTTGGACGGCTACATCGAAGTGAGGGTCTCTAAACGTCCTGAGGATTATCTGGTCAGTAGGATTGTGAGGCTTGTGGGTGAGGCTATCAAGCGGAAATCCAGCACCGAGAGGCTTGTGGACAGGTTTGCGGGATACTATACACCTGCCGTGGCTCTAGCAGCCGTCCTTACAGCACTGCTGCCCAGCATTATCCTCGGAGAGGATCTTGGAACTTGGACCTATAGGGGCCTCATACTCCTGGTTGCCGCATGCCCCTGCGCCCTCACAATATCAACCCCAATCACAGTCTTCTCAGCCCTCACGAAAGCGGCTGCAAAGGGCATCTTGGTCAAGGGCGGCGTATTCCTGGAGCGGCTGGCAGATGTTAAGGCGGTGCTCTTCGACAAGACAGGCACACTTACAAGAGGTGAGACGAAGGTGGTCGGTATAATATCCTATGGTGTGGGGGAGGAGCATGTTCTCAGGCTGGCAGCATCCCTAGAGATGTTCTCGGAGCATCCAGTGGCTAGGACGGTGGTGGCTAGGGCGTCTGAGATAGGTGTTGCGCCTGGTGTTGTGGAGAGGTTTGAGGTTTTACGTGGGTTTGGGGTTAGGGGTGTTCTAGACGGTTCCGAGGTGGCCATCGGAAGTGTTGAGATGTTTAAAGACATCCCGGAGGAGATTGAATACGAGTGTCGGCGCCACCAAAAACTAGGCAGGACCATTGTGGTGGTGGGCTCCGATGGAAGGGTTGTGGGGTTGATAATATTGGAGGATAAGATAAAGGATAACGCCGTAGAAGTCATCCAAGACCTTAGGCAGATGGGTGTTGAGCCGGCGATGATCAGCGGCGACAGCCCCACCACAACCGCCACATACGCTGAAAGGCTGGGGATAGGACATTACCATGGGATGCTGAAGCCAGAGGATAAGGTGGGAGAGGTGGATAAGATGCGGAGGCTCTACAGGTATGTGGCGATGGTGGGGGACGGTGTCAACGACGCAGCGGCCCTAGCAAGCTCTGATGTGGGGATCGCCATGGGCGGGATAGGCAGCGACGCAGCCATAGAAAGCTCCGACATAGTCCTAATGCGAGACGACACGTCACTGATAACCTACCTCATCAAACTAAGCAGAAGAACAGTCAAGATCATGAAGCAGAATATCGCCGCATCGATAGCTGTAAAGCTCACAATAGTCGCCCTTGGACTCCTAGGCTATGGTAGCCTAGCCCTCACGGTCGGGGTCGGAGACATGGGCCTCTCCTTGGCCGTGATAGTCAACGCTTGGCGGGTGAGGCTGGGTTAGACGTATCTCTGCTCGGTGGGGCACCAGTATCTCTGATACTGTGGAACATACTGGAGGATGGCTCCGCAGGTGGGGCATGCGGGTGTCTGCGCCGTTTGTGGCGGTGGAGGGGTTATTGGCGGCATACCAACGCCTGGAGGCGCCGGCGCTAAAGGCACCCTGCCGAAGAACGCCTGTACATGGGGTTTGCGCAAATACCAGATAATTATGAGGTAGATTATCAAGGATACCGCCGTCCCGGCAATGAAGCCCGCGATAATTTCTCCCCCAAACCCGAATTCCAGTAATGGAGCCAAACTCGCTATGGTAATCCCGCTAACTATAATTCCCAACACGAGGGCGGCTATAGTATAACCAAGAACAACCGTATAGTATCTTCCGACTATCATGAAGATCGCTACCAGAAGACCAACTATCCCAAACCCGAGATTGTAGGCTGCTGCTAGCCAGCCTCCTGCCGTGATGGTTGAAGCGCCACCGCCGATCATGAGGATGCTTCCGATTATGAAGAGCGCTGCGAGGACCGTCAATCCTACCGGCCTCTTTCGTGTAGTTGGTGTTGAGTATGGGCTGCCTGAATATGCAGTAAAAGGTATCATATTGTTCATGTTAAATTATTCGTATGCGGATATATAAATTTTCTAGGAGGTGAGCGACGTGATCAAAATTTCTAGTAGAGTTTTGCAGATACGAAACGCATATATATAATTTAACAGTGGAATGCATTATGTTAGGTACATCCACCGACATGGATGGACTAGACTTCATCTATTATGGAGCGATAGCAGCAGCCGTCTCAGGGTTATTTACTTTGATAGCATTTATCGCTTCTGGAAATGTGGCCGGAGTTGTTATGGGGGTTCTAGGAGGCCTTGCATTTTTAGGCGCTGGCGGACTTTGGGTGATAGGCTTTGGAAAATACAGGGACCATTACAGGGCTACAAGCGGCTACACGCCGCCAGCACAACAGGTTCAATACCCGGGCTATCCACCACCTCCACCCCCACCCCCAAGCCAGGCGATCGAATCATGATACAATCCGATGATGGCCTCGACTACATATACTACGGGGCCTTAGCAGCAGCGGCCTCAGGACTTCTCAACATGCTCACCTTCATAGCTGCAGGAGCGGGAGCTTTTCAGGCTTCATCCGTCCTCGGCATTTTAGCGCAATTATCCTTTCTAGCCTTCGCCGGCCTGTGGTTTTACGGCTTCACAATCCACAGATCACACGCACGTCAGAGAGTGGTGAGCAGATAAGTTGGTTGTAGGCGGCAGGGGTCTCAGAGCAGGTTTTCTCGCATCACTGCCCCTCGCCTTCTACAACATCATCACCGCAGTCACTATCGCAGGCACGCCACCAGCCACAATCGTAGCAGACACAGCCGTCACCTTGATACTTGGGTCTATCCTAGGTTTGCTCGTTGCAGGTTTAAAAAAAGCCCTCTTCTTCCTACCGATCTCCCATGCAAGCCTCGCCGCCATTGTAGGATTAGCCGTGGGAGGCATACTGGTCTACGATAATAGGACGGAGGTGCTGCTGGGACATGGCGGAAAAAGCACCGCGGCAACATATTTGGGCGTGGTCTTGGCGCAAACGGTAGCACCGCTTGCAGCCGGACTTTTTTGGGGTTTAATGATGGGTGGAATCTATTCAATAGGTTATAGGAAGGAGCCGGGGGCCGGTGTTGCAAAAAGACTTGGCACTCTCAAAGGTTTTCTAAAATCAAAGGCATCTCCACCTACACAGCCCCCTCCACCACCTCCCCCCACAACCTTGAAGGCAAAGGCTGTGACAGATAGATGTGGAAAATGCGGGAGGCGTCGTGGATTTTTAGGAGGGGGTGTTAAGTTCCTCTCATGCTCCAGAGATGGGACGATCTACTGTGAACGCTGCTACACAGGCTTCCCGAGGTTTGGAGGAGTCACCTACGCCTGCCCCATATGCGGCGGAGCCCTCGCACCAATCAAGTAGGCTATGGTAGGGTTATGACCATGAGGATGTTGAGTGACTTGACGCCCTCCTCAACATCTGCGAAAAAGCCTGCGTTTACATAGGTGTAGGACTGGTCTCGGGAAGTCCAGAAATATAGGTTCTTAACCTTGCGGGGCCTACACTCATTCTCAATAAAAGACTTGATGACAGCCTCCACATTCGGCCTCTCATATGGTCTGAGATAGTAGACGTAGGCCTTGAGCTCTTCAATATTGGCCGTGCATTTCCTAACCTCTCTGAACTCTATCCCAGCCTGTTTGAGGAGCGCCTTAACATCCTCTATCACGATGGTTTTTGAGAACTGTGGGCTGGGAGGCGGCGGCGGTATGGTCATCCATTACTCCCTCGGCGTATACCCATGGGCGAATCCCCAGTAATACTCATCTATAAGAGCTTCTCTCGCCAGCTTATTGAGATAATACACCATAAAGCCAGCCCATATACTGACAATTACAAGTCCAGCAATATTTAGAAACTGGGCTAGAGTATTCCAGATCATATGGACTAGGATGGCGAGAACCAGAGCCGGTAGGATTGTAGTAAGCCTAACAGGCATCCCGTAAATCTTCAGATACCCGATCCAATATCCGATCATGCCGGTTGCAAACATATGCATCGTCATACTGAAAATTCTGATCAGGATTATTATCGGACCTATTGTTTCAAGGTTCCTAGCTATGTAGAGTATATTTTCAGCGAAGGCGAAACCTAGTCCGGCCGCCACACCATATACAAGGCCGTCAAGATGATCATTATACTCGGACTTCAGCCTCTGGTTTGTAGCTATAAGGTAAACTCCGAGGATCTTGAGAGGTTCCTCGGTAAAAGCAGCCCTTCCACTCCATCCAACACTTATCAAATCATTTAAAAGAGCTGCTGGAATCATACTGAAACAACCCCAGCCGAAGGCCAGCATAATGAGCCAAATATGCTCCCGCTCAAACCTGTCGTTAGCATACATCCATAGTAGGTAGGCTGCTGCGGGAATTAATGCTGTTATAACAGCAGCGGGCAGTAAAGCTGCGAGTCCTTGGGATGCGACTACGGCGGATGCTGTTGCCAAGCCTATTAAAAAGGCTACAAGTCCGATAGTCAGATAGGTGCTTGACCTGTTTATTGTGTAAAGGTCCAGCCTTTCATACACCACTGGTGATGGTTGGTAGATTGGGGTTCTTCTCTTGATCAAAAGCCTGGTGATTAGATTGATGTCTAGGATGCTGCCTGTCGGCCGGAGTGTTGGATCGGCCTGATATGGTGTCTGTTGTATGGTGGTGGCTGGGTTCGGGGGTGGAAGCAAGTATCCGCATCTAGGGCATGCTCCAAGGTTGGCTTGGACCTGGGTGCCGCAGTAGGAGCAGACCCTGTATAGTAAGTTGCCACATCGGTAGCAGTATAGGCTCCCCGCCTGATTAAAATAGCCACAGGCCCAGCAGACCAAGGCCGCCATAAACGCTTCATCTCTAGGGATTAGCCCCATAAAAAGTTAGTGTATCTTCAAATCGGCTCCACGTCTCTGCAAGACCGCTGGGATGAGCATTACACCCGCTATGATGAGTGGAATGTGGTATGTTGTGATCCTCCATCGGAGGACTGCGGCCATAGAGTCCACACCCAAAACCCCGCTGAGATAGAGGTACACTCCGGCCTCCGTCAAGCCGGCACCACCGACCGTGATGGGAAGCAGTCCGAGAACATTACCTGTGTGGAAGGCGTAGAGGAACTCGAAAAACCCATGCCCATCACTCAAGATTAGATAGAGAACAACCGCCGGTGTAAACATCACAGCCAAGGTAGCTAGAAGCAGTAAAGAAAGCAGTGGAGCATTACTCCGGGACATGAGAGAACTGATTACATAAACCCGGCCATGGGCCAACCCTTCACGTATTTCCCTAGGGAGGGGAAGCCTCGGCGTCAGACGCCTTACAACATCCATCACCCCACCACCCTTGACAGCAGCCGTGAAGACTGTTACGGCCACAAGCTGGAATGTGGCGATTATTAATATGGGGACTGCGATATAGTATACATGCTCTATCACTGCATATACACCTGATACGAAGGCTATGAATCCTCCGACAAAAGTGTCAAGCATCATCTCGGTGAAGGAGATCCAGAAGGCCCTCCACACATTCTCACCACGCTTGGTGAGGAGCCACGTCCTAGCCGCCTCATCCGCTAGGAACGGCAGGGCTGTTAATGCGAAGAACTCGCTCGCACCCCTGAGGATTAAGGCTCTTGTGAATCCGATCCTTATCTTTGAGAATTTCATGAGGAGTAAATGTAGTCTAAGGCCCTGGGCCATTATTCTTACGAGTATTAGGAGGATGGAGGGGATGAGGAGGACCGGCGGTATCGCCAGCACTTCACCTAAAGGTATGTTGAAGATGTTGATTATGAATAGAGAGATCACTAGGCTGATGATAAGCCCTGCTACCGCCTTCTTAAGGTATTTACCCATGCCCCTTCACACCCAGTAGACATATTGACTGCTGGATGTAGGTGAGATATCTGCTTCTAAGGTGTCTGAAGGGCCATGTGATATGCAGGTGGAGCGGTATCTTAGCTAGAATCTTGAGGCCGTGTCTTGACATCTTCCTCTCAAGACCAAGCCATGTGAGATGGTGTATGTGGGTTCTGTCTGCGAAGCTGTCATAAAACCCCAACCCTATGGTGTTAGGTGTGAGAATCATGACAAGCCCTCCTAACCTCAAAACCCTACAGCACTCACGCAACACCAGTTCAAGATCCGCCACATGCTCTATAACATCCATCATCACAACCCTGTCAAAGCATCCATCACGGAAGGGTAGAGCCGTGGCCGAGGCCTGCACATCAGGGGACCAGCTTATGTCAACCCCAACATAATCCACAGCCCTGCAGTAGGATGCATAATGGCCATATCCGCAGCCAACTTCCAGAACCCTGCAGGCTTTTGATGTGAAGAATGCTACAAGCCATGCCTTATACTCCCGGAAACGGTGGGGCTGTAATGACCATCTCCAACGCATATCTCATTAATGAGGATCACTTAGATTTAATAATTCGACAGCCCTTTTCTTGAACGAAAGTATGCTGCGGTGATTTTAGCTGTTGGCGGGTCTGAACTATCCCATGACAACACACGTTGAAAATACTTATAAATAATCATTACCTTTTTTTACCATGTCCTCAGTCCCCCGTGGAAAGCTTGTTGGAATGCAGGTTTACAACCCAGACGGTGTTTTAGTTGGCACGGTTCAGGATGTTGAGCTTCCAGTGGGAGGCGGAGAGATAGCGCTACAGGTTCTCACAAGATACAGCACGATAGAGCGTATCCCATGGACGAGTATAGCGGCTGTAGGTGACATAGCCATCCTCAAGGAGAAGATGGAAGTTAAAATGCCGGAGCCGACAGCGGCACAGCCCACGACAACACCGATTCCGACACCTCCGGCGGCACCTGCGCCGATACCACCATACGGCTACCCACCAGCCCAGCAACCACCACAACAGCCAGGCGGGTTCACATCAAAACTGCCTTTTGGGAAGAAGAAGCAGGCATGTCCTACTTGTGGGAAGGAGTTGTCCTGGATAGAGCAGTATAGGAGATGGTATTGTTATAACTGTGGTAAGTATGTCTAGATTTTGGTTAGATCTGTAAGAGCTCCCCTCTCCTTGAGAGATCTGATGACGCTGTGGAGATGTCGCTGGGCTGAGAACCTGATGTATAGGTATGTTGCGGTCATGGATATTGTGAGGAGTAGGTGGATGGCTAGACCTAGTAAAATTAGTGCTAAGGGTAGGTCTCCGTCTGCAACCGCGAATGTTAAGCCTATGGGGGCGAAGATGAAGGTGTATATCTCCACCATCTCATCAGCTAGGCTGTGAATACTCGGCGGCCTCATGACACGTCTCACCTTGTCGAAAATCCTAACACCCAGATCCTCATACAACCAGAGGACAGGCCCCACATAGAGGGAGCCGACGGCGATAGCTGCTATCGAGGCCAGGGCGGCACCTGCTGTTGCCGAGAAAGGGTCACCCCCAAACAGCCTGATGTTGAGTAGATCCAGCACGCTTGTCAAGGTTGTCGTCACACCCAGTCCAAAGGCCATGGGATAGTAAGAGCGGGAGACAACATTCATCAGGGTGGTCTCCTCAAGTGTAGGCGGCTCGGCTGCCACAAGCTCGATTTCCCCATGCTTTACATTTCTAAGCAGCAGGTAAACTGTAAAACGATCGGCCAGGAAATGCCAGCCCGCCCAAGTAATTACCGCCGGTAGAAGATATCTGAGATAAAGGGCGTCGGAGACTGCTAAGGGAAGAAGCGGGATATAGAGTCCAACAAGAACCAGCACATCTAGTTTATCCTCATGTGGGTTGGGTGAGAGAATCGCACCGGTCATGGCAACACGCCTGTTGACGACCAAGGCTGCAAGAACACCCGCCGCAATTAACGCAGGGCCCACCGCCCATGTTAGGGATAGCATTACAACGGCTGGAAGATAGAACTCCGGTCTCAGTAGGTAATTTGATACGGTTAGTGATGATGTGGAAATAATCAGGCCAGCTGTAGCCGGGTAGAGATACCATTTACGCATGGGATGCAGCCCGCTTAACATCCATCCAACACCGAAGGCGATAACCGCAGGCCCCAGGTCAAACTGCAGGATCTGGAGAAGGGAGACAATCCAGCCAGAGAGTATAGTTAGCAAGCCTGATCTGATAGCCGCCTCTAGAGAAAACCCCGTTGTGGAGAGGGCGACCCCTACAACCATGAGAGCAGCCGCAGTCTTGGTAGATGGTTCGGCCAAACCTACCACCGTAAGAGTCCGATTCTACGGAGAACCATTACAGCCAGGAGTAGGGTTAGAAAGATTGTGAAGCTCGGGTGGCTCGATAGGAATATTTGGACGAGCTGGTTTCTCTGTTGAACGGTAGGGGCCCGCTGGATTGCGAGATATGTTGAAAGGAGGATGACACGCTGCAGGCGGCTGTAAAACTCCTCGCTGGGCAGTGCACCTCTCTCCACAAGTTGGAGATACCCCTCCCTTAGCGAGACCTTCGATATGGTGAGTGAAATGAGGTTATCTAGTCCGGTCTCAAAGCCTTGGGACTCAAGTCTCACCAATAGTGTGGGAAGCCTCAAGTCGACCACCGGTATCTTAACCCCAGCCTGCACATCTTCCAAAAGCCGTTCAGCCGAGATTCTCGGGTCAAAAACATAGACATCCAAAACACCGGCCGGTAGGAGTAGTATCCTATCACCGGATCTCCACAACCCCGCCACCCTCCCGGCCAAGGCCACAGCATACTCGCCTGCAACCCTAGACTGGCTGAGGTGTATGTTCTCAGCAGCGCTTGTAAGGGCCGAGAGGGCCATGATCAGACGAGGGTAGTTCTCACCAGTTATCTCAAGACTCTCCGTAGCGTTGATGACATAGTCTATGTGTACTGACCAGAGGGCGACAATCTCCGTGGGTGGCTCCAGCCCGGCCTCATGGGAGGCTTTCAAAAGCATAGATAGATGTGACAATGATGTTGTTAAACCCTCAAAACTCCGGGCTGAGAATTCTATCACATCCAAGAATTGGTTTGATACCTCGTTTAAAGCCTCTGCAACATCGTCGGTAAAAGGCCCACCGCCGGCCATAAAGGATATGCGGGACGAGCTTACTAGTAATGATGATTTAGAGACCTGGGGACTCCAACCCACTTTACCCTCGAGGCTCTGCATAATCTTCAGCATACTGGATCTGCTCCGTAAATCGCCGGTCAGGCCATAGTACTCTGAGAGGAAATTGGCAACAGCAGTATGTGTCAGAAAATTATCAACATCTGAGAGAATATCACCATCAAAACCAAGATCCAACCCGTCTTCAGACTCAACCCTCCTATTCACGGCATCACCGATCCTCCTAAGCAGCTCCAGCGACTCCGGATCCCCCAACCCCATGTGAATCAGGGCAACCATCGAACCGGCAAGAGCTTGGGCCCTGAGAGAGCCCTCCGGATCAAAAGAATATGCGACACTACCATCATCTCCTATCAGTCCATCGGCATACTTTAGATCAGCCTTCAAAACCTCCCTTACAGAAAAGACGTCAGCCACCTCACCGGCGGCTAATGACAGAACCATGAGAAAAACCAAAGCCGTTAACCTAATCACCATCACTACATTAGACGAAAATCCGGGATATAAATAAAAAGATCATCTCAGAGAGCCGCAATAACCCGAAAAATCATCAGAGCCCTCTAGCACAGCGGGACACCAAGGTGCCGTCTGGCATATTCCTCCTCCGTTATGATGCTTTGGCACGGTAAATGAATGTGGATAAAACTATGGCAAGCTGTGCAGCTAAGAGTCCGTTATAGGCCCAGAGTCCGAAAAGGTATTGGGCGAACTCTAAATATGATAGTCCGAATTCTGGCGCCGTCAGGATGTCTCCGAGGAAGAGGGCTAACTTTATCAGGCCATAGAGCACACCATATCTTATAACAAACCTACTACCCTTGAGGGCGGACACTAGCACAAGCCCGTCTAATAGTGTAAATACGATCAGGACGTATCCATGTGTGGGTGCTACGGCCCAGAGCTCAGCATCAGTAAGCAAGAGAATTGCTGAGAAGAATACGGATGCGGCCACAGCTGCGGCGATGTAATAATATCTCATGGCCTCTCCAAGATCTCAATCGTCCCTTCCTGTCCTCTCTCCCTATGGCTCGGGCCTGCTAAACCCCTTACGCTGCAGTAGTAGCTGTATACGCCGGGATAATTTGCGACAAACTCTATCACCTGCTCCTGTCCCCTCCTAAGCCGCTCAGACTTTACATTGTAGGGTGATGGGCTGCCCTCATCCAATGTGAAGTCGTGGACGATGGGTCCTGAACCGTTGCCGATCAGTCTCAGGATGATTGTGTCCCCAAC
>Ga0197142_1003469_pt1 | contig 13204 bp, 7 predicted proteins | sample GBS60_MetaG_FD_148614 | JGI IMG/M metagenome (GOLD analysis project Ga0197142, IMG submission 148614) | Sediment microbial communities from Great Boiling Springs, Gerlach, Nevada, United States - GBS 60_MetaG | ecosystem: Environmental > Aquatic > Thermal springs > Hot (42-90C) > Sediment... | reverse complement strand
GCATGGGGCCGGGGCGGCCATTAGCCGAGCGATGGAACAGGCCGGTCTGACCCCCCGGTTCGTCCAAGGCCGACGCTACACCGACCCGGCCACCCTGGAGATCGTCGAAAACGTCCTGGCCTACCAGACCAGCGAACAATTGGCCAGCCGCATTCGAGAGTTGGGCGGCCAGGCCCAGGCCCTGCATTTCCGCACAAAGAATGTGCTATTCGGGCAGCGACTCCAGCTTACCGGCCCGGACGGCCAACCGGTGGATCTGGGATTGGTCGGCACGGTCACCCAGGTGGATCGGCCCACCATCGAACAGCTCTGCCAGCAGGGCATTGTGCCGATCATCCCCTCGCTGTGCATGGACGCCCAGGGGCAGAAGCTGAACGTCAACGCGGACACTGCGGCCATGGCCGTCGCCCGAGCTCTGCAGGCCGAAAAATTGGTCTTTGTCAGCGACGTGAACGGCGTGCGCCGGGATAAAAATGACCCCAATTCCCTGATCCCCACCCTCACACCGGAGGAGGCCCGAGCGTTGATCCGGTCCGGCGTGATCGATGCCGGCATGGTGCCGAAAGTGGAAGCCTGCCTGGAAATCCTCCAGCACGGCGTGCGCAAGGTGCACATCATCGACGGCCGCATCCGCCATTCGCTTCTGTTGGAAATCTACACCACCGAAGGCGTCGGCACCCAAATCGTCCATAGCACCTAGCCTCCGGTGCTTTTTCCATCCTTAAACCGCTCAACAGGGGAGATATTTTTTTCGGTAACATTTTAGCCGAATGAAACAACCCGCCTCTCCCCTTTGCGGGAGAGGCCGGCCTGGCCTTCGGCCAGGCCGGGTGAGGGGGATTTCGGCGGCCCAAGAAGCCTGGATTCCTGCTTCCGCAGGAATGACACATCGCCTCCTTCAATCGGCTAAAGTGTTACTTTTTTCGGTAACACTTGAGCCAAATGATGCAACTCGCCTCTCCCCTTGCGGGAGAGGCCGGCGGAGGCGAAGCCGAAGCCGGGTGAGGTGTGTCATTCCCGCGAAAGCGGGAATCCCGACGCCTCGGTGCGCCCTTCCCACGAAAGTGGGAATCCAGTTTTTTCCTGGATTCCTGCTTACGCAGGAATGACACATCGCCCTCTCACCCCGCCAGGCGGTCGCCTGGCCGGCCTCTCGACGGCCAGGGGAGAGGCGGCTAGGCGGACCTGACAAGCAGGTCCCTCCAGTCGTGCTTCATTCCGCTAAAGCATTAAAAATAGTTTCACTATTTGATCCTTTGGTTACCACCCGGAGAAAGGGAGCCGATGAGCCAGCCAACGTTCACTTCACAAGAAACCCTAGAGATGTTTCAGCGATATGTCATTCCGAACTACCGGCGTTTTCCGGTGGTGCTGGTTCGGGGGGAGGGGTCGTATGTATGGGATCGGGAGGGGAATCGGTATTTGGATTTGTTTCCCGGGTGGGGGTGTGGGCTGCTGGGGCATTGTCCGCCGCCGGTGGTCCGAGCGGTGCAGGAACAGGTAGCCACCTTGATCCATGTGCCCAACACATGGTACACAGAACTTCAGGGACTTTGGGCCAAGGCCCTTTCGGAGCGGAGTTTCGGCGGACAGGCCTTTTTCTGCAATTCCGGCGCCGAAGCCAACGAGGCGGCCATCAAACTGGTCCGCCTCCACAGCAAACGCCCCAAATACAAGATCATCACCTTTGAAGGCGGTTTCCATGGCCGCACGCTCGGCGCCACCACCGCCACCGCCCAGCCGAAATACCACGAAGGTCTTGGCCCCCTGATGGCCGGGTTCGTCTATGCACCGTTTGGCGATTTGGAGGTGGTACGTCGTCTGGTGGACGAAGAAACAGCAGCCATCATGATCGAACCGATCCAGGGGGAAGGCGGCATCCGGATTCCACCGCCCGGCTTTCTGCAAGGTCTGCGCCAACTCTGCGACGAACATGGGCTGCTGTTGATCTTCGACGAGGTGCAGACGGGCATGGGCCGAACCGGACATTGGTTCGCCTATCAGCGGGAAGGGGTAACGCCGGACATCATGACCTTGGCCAAGGCCCTTTGTGGCGGTTTGGCTGGCGGAGCCATGTTGGCCAAGCCGGAAATCGCCCCCAGCCTGCGGCCTGGAATGCATGCGGCCACCTTTGGGGGCAATCCGGTGGCTGCCCGTGCCGGGTTGGCCGCCATCGAAATGATCGAACAACAAAACCTCCTCCAGCGGGCACAAAGCTTGGGCGAACTGTTCCGCCAACGCCTGCTGGAACTCCAACAACGATGCGAAATCATCCGAGACGTGCGTGTGGTGGGGCTGATGATCGGCGTGGAACTGGCCGTCGAAGGCGCTCCAGCAGTGGAAGCCTGTATGCAGCGCGGTGTGCTGATCAATTGTACCCAAGGCAATGTGCTCCGGCTCCTGCCCGCCATGACCCTGACCGATCAGGAGGCCCAGCAGGGCTGCGATGTGCTGGCCGAAGTGCTCGAAGAATTGGCCAAGAAAAACCTCAACCAACTCCGATCGGCCTAAACCGCACACCATGTTTCACCGAACAAACTCATGATCTTTGCAAAACCAAGCCGCCTAACGTGGCCAAAACTAGGGAGTTTCGTGAGTTTACCATTTACGAAACTCAGTAACACTTTAGCTGAATAAAGCAACTGGCCTTTGCCCTGGACGGAGAGCCGTCTGAGAGCGAATCGGAGCCGGTTGTAGGGGGTCATTCCCGCGAAAGCGGGAATCCAGAACGTAGGAGGAGTCCATATTGCGTGGGTTGCCGCTTGGCCGGAAACAAACCTGGATTCCCGCTTGTGCGGGAATAAACCTGGATTCCTGCTTGCGCAGGAATGACAGATCAGCCCTTGCATTCGGATATTACCCATATTACCCATTTGCGAAGATCCGTCATCCCTCCTCCGGAAGGAGTTTTGATGGTGAAAAGGATACGGCATTTTTTGACGGTGGCCGATTTGACCACGGCAGAAATCGAGCGCATCTTCTCGATTGCTGAGGACCTGAAGTCCAAATGGGCCAAGGGGATTCGGGAGCCACTGTTGCCGGGCCGGGTGATGGCTCTGCTGTTTGAAAAACCGTCGCTTCGGACCCGGGTGAGTTTCGAGGCAGGCATGGTGCATTTGGGCGGAACGGCCTTGTTTTTGGGGCAGGAGACCGGTTTTGGACGCCGGGAGAGCATGGCCGATTTTGCCCGGGTCTTGAGCCAATATGTGGATGTGATCGTGGCCCGGACGTTTCGGCACCAGACGGTGGTAGAACTGGCCCAGTATGCCGAGTGCCCGGTGATCAACGGGCTGTCGGATTTGGCGCATCCGTGCCAGGCGTTAGCGGATTTGTTCACTATCCGGGAGCTTTTTGGCCGATTGGACGGGCTGTGCCTGGCCTGGATCGGCGACGGGAACAATGTGGCCCGAAGTCTGGCTCAAGGGTGCGGCAAGCTGGGGGTACGGATGGTCATGGCCACGCCGCCGGCGTATCGCTTCGACGACGCCTTCCTGGCGGAGCTGCGTCGGGATGTGCCCCAGTTGGAACTGACCGTTACCGACAGTCCCTTGGAGGCGGTACGGGAGGCCGCCGTAATATATACAGATGTATGGACCAGCATGGGCCAGGAATCCGAAACCGCCCAACGCCGCCAAGCGTTTGCCCCGTATCAGGTCAATGCCACCCTGATGGCCCATGCCCAGAAAGGGGCCGTCTTCATGCACTGTATGCCCGCTCACCGAGGCGAAGAGGTTACCGATGAAGTGATCGACGGCCCGCAAAGCGTGGTCATCCAACAGGCCGCCAACCGGATGCACCTGCAAAAAGGTCTGTTGGCCTGGCTGCTGGCCGCCCAATCCTGATCCCTTCGCCTGGCCTAGCCCTTCGGCCACCGGTTTGGAGCCTGTCCGAAAATCAGGCTTGGTGCAAGGTGGGTAGGATTTATACTCAAGCTGTAAATGAAACCGCCTAACCCCGGCAAAACCAGGAGAAAAACAACCAATTCGCCCCTCTGGAGCCGAAGGAATCGATCCGCCGGTAGAACCCAATGAACTCCTTATTTTGCAATAAGTTATAGCCAAAAACCAACGTTTCCGTTTACAGTTTGAGATTTATACTGACCGCTCAACCTCCCTGGTTGGAGGGATTGGACATGGGGGCTGGCATTTTGGGATAGGCTCTTATCTCGACTTTTGCCATTTTGGGGTACCCGGCATCGGGGCCATGGCCTAACTCTTTGTGAATCTTGGATTTAGGAAAATGCATGAACAAATGCGGTATGATTTGTAACTTTCGATAACACAAAGAGTTACGAAAATTGGCAAAAGTCGAGCTTATGCTCCAGGCCTTTCCACCGGCGACGGTTCCAGCGCCGGGCCAAGAAGCGGCGAAAGGATCACTTCCTCTTTGCCGGTGGCCGTGCGGCGGAAGGCAATATGCCGGTTCCAATGGGCATCATCTCGGTCGGGGAAATCGCTTCGCAGGTGGCAGCCTCGACTTTCTTCTCGCAATAAGGCGGCCTGGATCATCAGCCGGGCCACTAGAAGCATGTTCTGCAACTCCCATCCTTCCGGCTTGGAGAATTGGCAGGCCAGGACATATCGGCTCCAGCGGAGGATGTTTTCCTCGGCTTCCCGGAGTCCCTCGGCGTCTCGGCGAACGCCGACAGCCCGCCACATGAGGCTTTTTAGCGAATTGCGGATGTCGGCCAGGTCCAGGGTATGCGGGTGCGGCTCCAGGCCCGGATTGGCCAGCGGCAGCACCGTGAAGAAATCGGTCATCGACGAGGCCGCCCGGGAGGCGCCATGTCCGGCCCGGGCGCCAAAGACCAAGGCTTCCAACAGGCTATTGGAGGCCAGGCGATTGGCCCCATGCAACCCGGACGAGGTTACCTCGCCGGCAGCCCACAGGCCGGGCAACGTGGTTCGGCCTTCCATATCCACCGACACCCCGCCCATCATGTAATGCGCACCAGGCCGAACCGGGATCCGCTCCTTGGTCACGTCGATATTGAATTCGGCCAAGGTGGAGATAATGCCGGGGAATCGACTCCGAATCCACTCCGGGTCCAGATGCGTCAGATCCAGATAGACGCAGGGGTGTTTGGTTTTTTCCATCTGGCTGACGATGGCGATGCTGACGATGTCCCTAGGGGCCAGTTCTCCGCGGGGATCGTAGTCGAACATGAACCTATATCCATGTCGATCCACCAACCAGGCCCCTTCGCCCCGAAGGGCTTCGGTCATCAGGTGTCGGGCCGACCCGGCAATATAAAGCACCGTCGGATGGAACTGGATGAACTCCATGTCGCGCAGTTCGGCTCCGGCCCGATAGGCCAAGGCCATGCCGTCGCCGGTAGCCACTTCCGGATTGGTGGTTTCCCGGTACAACTGGCCCAGGCCGCCGGTGGCCAGCACCGTCTGCTTGGCCCAGACCAGGGTTTTGCCATGCTGGGCATTCCACACCAGCGCCCCCCGGCAACTGCCCAGATACGTGACCAGGTCGATAGCGAAGGTGTTTTCCCAGATTTGGATGTTGGGGGCATCTTGGGCTCGGGCGATGACGGCCCGCATGACTTCTTTGCCGGTGCCGTCGCCCAGGGCATGGACAATCCGATCCCGACGATGGCCGCCCTCCCGCCCCAACGACAACACCCCATCCACCTGATCAAACCGGGTGCCCCAGGCGATCAGTTCTCGGATGCGGTCCGGCCCTTCCCGAACCACCATTTCCACCACCTGCCGATCGCAAAGCGAGCCGCCGGCCAGCAGGGTGTCTTCCACGTGGTCTTCCAGGCGATCTTCGGGCGAAAACACCCCGGCAATGCCGCCCTGCGCATAGGCGCTGTTGGAATCGAAGAGAGCTGCTTTGGTGATCACCAGCACCGACAGTCCGCCATCGACGGCCAGAGCGGCGCGCAGCCCGGCCAACCCGCCCCCAATGATCAACACGTCCGTAAAAAAATGGGGCACCCGCTTCGGATGAAACGGCACTAAATACCGGGGGGTTGCTAGTTCCATGGCCAATCAGGATCGAACCGGAAAGGTAACACTTTAGCCGAATGAAGCAACTCGCCGCTGCCCTGGCGGGAGAGGCCGGCTGAGAGCGAATCGGAGCCGGTTGTAGGGTGTCATTCCCGCAAAAGCGGGAATCCAGAAAGTAGCAGCAGTCCATGTTGCCTGGTCCCGCTTGCCACACAGGTACACCGGAGCAGGCACAAAGCAGCCTGGACTGCTGCTTCCGCAGCAGTGACACATCGGCCTTCTTCATACGGCTAAAATGTTACCAGGAAAGCTTCCTTCTATTATAAGTTCCCCCCATGACAGGAAATAGTCCGAACCCTCTCCGCCACAGGACCTTTTCGCATCTGCCCCGGCGAAAATCACCCTTGCCCCCGGCCGAAACATTACCCCCTTGCTCCTGCCGGTGGGAACGCAAAAGCTATCTGACCAGTTTATGCGGAACAAGCGGTATCCCCGATCGGTTCCTGCAGACCAGGTGCCTAGTTTGACTAGCAATATAGGCCTATCTTTTGGAGAACGAAATTCACCGATCGGTTCCTGCAGACCAGGCGCCTAGTTTGACTGTATCTACCCGGCCGGGCCACTACCAGATGTAGGGACTAAAAATCAGATCGAATACCACAGATTGTGGTCATAGTTGCCGGTGGATACAGTCAAGCTCGTAACATTTTAGCGGAGGGCAAAGGGCCGATGTGTCATTCCTGCGCAAGCAACAGTCCCGGCTGCGTTGTGCCTGCTACGGTGTTCCTGCTGGGCAAGCGGGAACTTTGGGATACGTTCTGGATTCCCGCTTGCGCGGGAATGACAATTAAAGTTTCTCCGCTCCCTGGGAGAGCCGAGTTGTTTCATTCGGATAAAGTGTTACGGCGCCCACAGTGCCCACCGAAGCCGACCTGGCTGCCTCTGAGCAGGTGATTGGGAGCCGGCGGCCACGTTGCCGTTGGGACTCTCCGATGGCGGAAACTGCTCAGGCGGGACGTTCCGGCACCGCCTTGGCATAGACGGTTTTCAGGCAATCCCGGGCTTTGGTCAGGGCCTGGCTCATCGCATCCGGTGGCGGTTCGTCATACATGAACAGATTAACATATCAGCGATACCCTACCCTCTTCATCACGGCGGGCAGGTTGTTGTTGGCTGAGGCAGTGGAGGGTACCCAACCCCAAAACCAAATCCACCGCATGGATGCCCACAACGGGCCGATCCGGAAACAGATCGGCCAGGATGCCTAGGGCCAGCCGATCGGCCGGATCGTTAAACGTCGGCACCAGCACGGCCGTATTGGCGATGTAGAAGTTGGCGTAGCTGGCCGGAAGACGTTCGTTCCGAAAATAGAGCGGCTGAGGCATGGGCAGGCGGACCACTTCGAGTTTGGTGCCGTCGGCTAGCCGGACGTCCTGCAGCCGCTCCGCATTCTCCGCCAAAGGCCGATGGTTTTCATCGTCCGGATCGTCGCATTGGGCCAAAACCACCGTGGTTGGGTTAACAAATCGACACAGATCATCCACATGGCCGTGGGTATCGTCGCCGGCAATACCTCGGCCAAGCCAAAGGATTTGGTCCACCCCGAGCCAGTCCCGCACCGCCTGCTCAAACCCCGCCCGATCCAGGCCCGGATTTCGGACCTGCACCTTTTGGTCCAGGTAGCATTCTTCGGTCGTCAGCAGAGTACCTTGGCCGTTGACGTCGATGCCGCCGCCTTCCAGAACAAACGGACGACGGCCCACCCGGGCTTCAAACAGCGGTAGGCCCAGGGTTTTGGCCACCCAGACCGGCACCTGCCGATCCAACCGCCAATTCCGATACTTCGCCCAACCGTTGAAGTGAAACTGCACGATGGCCAGCTCGGCCTGGGTTGGATCGGCAGAGGCCGACCGAATCGGCTCGGATCGGGCGGTTTGACAGGAGGTTTGGGCCGGTTTATCGCCGAATCCCCCTTGCAACAATGCACCGCCAAGTGCGGATCGGACGCTTTGGCAAGGGTTTTTGGCGGTTTTATCGCCCCATCCCCCTGGCGCCGATGCACTGCTGGGGGCGGATCGGGCGCTTGGACAAGGGTTTTTGGCGGAGGGACTTCGGTGGGCGGCCCGGACGACCGGATCCGCCTCCGATTGCCCAACCTGCCGCCGCAGGAAGATCGGCCCAGCATCCCGAAGCCAAGACCGATTCGTCTTTTTCCGGAAAAACTCCACCTGGCTTAGATCGGCATGGGCAGCCGACAAAATCCGCCGGGCCCGCCGTTCCACCTCCGCAGACCCCACCAAAATCCGTACCTTTTCCCCCGGTGCAATCTTTCGGACGATCTCCCCGTACACCCATTCGACTACCCGGAGTTTTCCGGGCCAATCGGTAGGCTCCTGCGGCCAGGCAATCCAGGTGGCTTCATGCGGCTCCCATTCGGCCGGAAGCCGAAACCCCAATTGCCCAGGCGGCACATCCGCTTTCATAGCTCCTCCACCGATACGGAAACTTTTTCGGGGCCGAAAACCCCAGCACCTCGGACAAAATAAAACTCCTCAAACTGTAAATGAGGGTGCCACTTTTGGCCATAACTTATTCCAAAATAAGGAGTTAAATACGTTTCACCAGGGAATCTATTCCTTCGGTTCATGAGAGCCGAAGCGGCCTTTTTCTGCCGCTTTTCGGCGATGTTAGCCGGTTTCATTTACAGTTTGAGTAAAACTCCGGAAAAAGATCACCGGGCCTCTGCCATTCCCATGTGGGCAAGAGGAATTATATTCTGCTAGAGATTTTTGTGTGATCGTCCAGTTTGTGGGTAACGGGTTCATTAGGGGGTAGGAGCCAGACCGACTTCCAGCAGGTAGCTCCTTTCCACTGGAAAATGGATAAACCTGGGAAAATGCAATGGATTGTGCAACCTAGTATCATGACTGTATCCACCGGGAGCGATTGCCACAATCTGTGGAGTTCCACCCAGTTTTAGCCCCTATATATGGTGGTAGCCTGGCCGGATGGATACAGTCAAAGTATGCCGCTTCAAAGGTGTCTTTTCAACTGGAAAATGGATAAACTTTGGAAAATGGGTAAACCTTCTTCTAAAGCCTCTTTGGACCAAAATCATTTTCCACCCACCAACTTGACGCTCACACCCTGGTCACCTACTTTTACTTTCTGGATTCCCGCTTTCGGAAGAAGGCACGCTGGGTTTAGCCCACCAGGGGAGAGGCGAATTACTTCATTCGGCTAAAATGTTACCTATTTTGTCTATAATGTTACCTATTTTGTCTATTTTTTTGAGATTTATCCGATCTAGCGGAAACTGAGCGATTCCTTTCTGCTTTAGATACCCCTTTACCTCCTCCCAACGCCCTCTCCCCCTGGCCGCTCCACCCCACGCAAACCCCCGATCTCCTCATTTTCTCCGCAACCTGGATGTGGTAATAATTTGACTGTATCTACCGGAACCGCCCCTACCAGTTGTAGGGGCTACCAGTCGGCACGAACACCACAGATTGTGGTAATTGGGCCCAGTAGATACAGTCAATATAAGAAGAGTAAAATGAATTCTTCCCTCTTTTCCCATCAGGTCTGATACCCAAAGATTGCCCTGGCCCATGTTTTGCAGATTGCTGCAGCCATGCCTGCCAATTTGACTCCATCCTATCTGAAGGCGGAAGAAGAATACCGCCGGGCGCAGACCTTGGAAGAGGAGCTAAAATGGCTTCAGGTGATGTTGCAGGAGATGCCCAAGCACAAGGGCACCGATCACCTGCAAGCCATGATCAAGGCCAAAATCGCCAAGGTCAAACGGGACCTCCAAGAAGAAAAGAAAGCGAAAGCCAAGAAAGGTCGGGGGATTCGTATCCCCCGTCAGGGGGCAGGCACGGCGATTATTCTCGGCAGCCCCAATGCCGGCAAAAGCCAACTGTTGGCCAGCCTCACCCGGGCACAACCTGAAATCGCCCCCTACCCGTTTACCACCAAAGTGCCCCTGCCCGGCATGATGCCCTGGGAAGATGTCTTCGTCCAACTGATCGACACCCCGCCGATTACCGCAGAATACATCGATCCGAACACCGTCGGTCTGATCCGCTCAGCCGACCTGGCCCTGCTGGTGGTCGATCTAGGCTGCGACGAGGGCATCGAACAATGCCAGGAGGTGCTCGACCGGCTCAATAACCCCAATTCCAAAACCCGCCTGGCCACCACGCAGTACCTGGACGAACAAGACCTGGGCATCTCCTATACCCGGACCTTTTTGGTACCCAATAAGATCGATCTGCCGGATGCCCAGGATCGGCTTCAGTTGTTGCATGAGTTAGTCCCGGTGGAGTTTCCAGAATATGTGATCTCGGCCAAGGAACGCATCGGACTAGACCGATTGGCCGAGGCCATCTTCAAGGCCCTCGATGTCGTTCGGGTATATACCAAACTCCCCTCGGCCAAGGAGCCGGACCTGGATCGGCCCTTTACGCTTCGGCGTGGTCAGACCGTGCTGGACCTGGCGGAGATGATCCATAACGATTATGTTCAAAAGTTTAAGTTCGCTCGCATCTGGGGCGCCGGCGTTTATCCCGGCACCCAGGTCAAAGGCGACTACGTCCTGCAGGATAAAGACATCGTGGAAATCCATATCTAAGCCGGGGAAATCGTGCGGCTGCCAAGGCCTACCCCTCCGGACAAACTGCGATTGGTCATCGCCCAAAAAAGCTCCTGGGCATGAAGATGAACCTTCCCTCTTCGGAAAAACCTGCTCTGGACCGGTTGCTGGCGCCGGTGCAGTTTCTTAAAGGTGTAGGTCCGGAGCGGGCGGCCCTATTGGAACGGATCGGGGTTCGGACGATCTCTGAGCTATTGTTCCTGTTCCCCAGGGACTACCAAGATCTGACGGACTTTCGGCCCATGAACCAATTGGAGGAGGAAAAATGGATCAGTGTATGCGGTCGGGTGGAGGAGGTGGATTTTCGCACCTGGCCGGAGAGCGGTCGCAGCATGGTGGGCGTGTTGGTCATGGACCAGGGCGGTTATGTGCGGGCCGTCTGGTTCAATCAGCTTTTCATGCGGGAAAAGTTTCGCCGGGGGCAGCGGGTGGTGCTGACCGGTCGGCCCAAGCTGCGCGGCCTGGTCTGGGAGATGCATCATCCGAAGGTTCTTTGGCTGGAGGGGGACGAACAGCCGCCGCCCGGACGGATACTACCCGTCTATCCCCTGACCGAAGGGCTTCAGCAGCATCAGGTTCGGCGATTGGTCCAGCGGGCCTTGGACGAGTATGCCGGATGTTTGGAAGAGGCGTTTCCGCCAGAGTTTTTGGCTGCGCATCGGCTTTGGCCGATCCAGCAGGCCATCCGCCAGGTCCATTTTCCCGATGATCAGGCCAGCCTGCAGCAGGCCCGACGCCGCTTTATCTATCAGGAGCTGTTTGTGTTGCAGTTGGCCTTGGCCCTGCGCCGGCAGGCCCAGACCCAACGGCAGGCCCCGGTCCTGCCGTGCACTGCGCTGATCGACGCCCGAATCCGTCGGCTCTTTCCGTTCGAGCTTACCGAAGGCCAAAATCAGGCCATCCGGGAGATTGCCCAGGACATGGCCAAACCTGTTCCCATGAATCGCCTGTTGCAGGGCGATGTGGGCAGCGGCAAGACGGTGGTGGCCGTCTATGCCATGCTCCTGGCGGTAGCGCACGGCTATCAGGCGGTGCTGATGGCGCCGACGGAGATTTTGGCTCGTCAGCACGCCCAGACCTTAGACCAACTTTTGGCTCACAGTCGGGTTCGCCGAGCGCTGCTGGTGGGTGGCTTGCCCGAAGCCGAACGCTCCGATCTGCTCCACCGAATCGCCGAGGGACAAATCGACCTGGTCGTCGGCACCCAGGCGGTCATCCAGAAAGATGTTCAGTTCGCCAAGCTCGGCCTGGTGGTCATCGACGAGCAGCATCGGTTTGGGGTTCGGCAGCGGGCCTGGCTGAAACGGGCCGGGCTGGACCCCCATTATCTGGTCATGACCGCCACGCCGATCCCCCGGACGCTGACGATGGCCTTTTTTGGCGATCTGGACGTGTCGGTCTTGCGGGATAGTCCGCCCGGTCGGCAGAAGGTGCATACCTATCTGCCCGACCCGAGCCGACGCCCCGCCTGGTGGGCCTTCTTCCGAAAAAAACTGGCCGAAGGCCGTCAAGGCTACGTCGTGGCCCCGCTGGTCGAAGAGAGCGAAGAACTTCAGGCCGCCAATGCCGTTGCCTTGTACCAGCAGCTTTCCCATGGCGAACTCAAGGGGTATCGGCTGGGACTCTTGCATGGCCGATTGCCGCCGGAAGAAAAAGACCAGATCATGGATCGGTTCCGTCGGCAAGAACTACACGTATTGGTTTGTACAACGGTGATCGAAGTGGGCGTCGATGTACCGAATGCCACCCTGATGACCATCGAAGGCGGCGAGCGGTTCGGACTGGCTCAACTGCATCAACTTCGGGGCCGAATCAGCCGCGGCAATGTCCCCGGGTTCTGCTGTGTCTTTGCCAACCCCACGACCGAAGAATCCCGCCGCCGATTGGAAGCCTTCCAAAAGACCACGGATGGCTTTGCCCTGGCGGAACTGGATTTTCAACTTCGGGGGCCGGGAGAACTGTTTGGCATTCGGCAGCACGGCATGCCGCCGTTTCGGATCGCCGATCTGGTTCGGGATGCCGACATCCTCCAAGAGGCCCGGCAGGACGCCCAGGCGTTGGTGGCCTCTGACCCCGGACTAGCCAGGCCGGAACACGCCCGACTCCGCCAAATGACGCTGCGACGCTACGGTCATGTCCTGGAACTGGCCGACGTCGGCTAACCCGCCCCCCCGGCCTTTCTCCATAGAGGGACTCCGATGATTCCCTCCCCGCTATGACAGAAAAACCGATGGCCTGATTTCGGACGTTCTTACCAGAGAGAGTAGCAAAGACGGGGGATAACATTTTAGCCGAATCGAGGGACGATGTGTCATTCCTGCGCAAGCAGGAATCCAGGCTGCTTTGTGTCTGGTACGGCGTTGCTGGGGAGCCCTGGGGTACCAAGGCAACATGGACACCTCCTACGTTCTGGATTCCCGCTTTCGCGGGAATGACACGCCGGGTTTAGCCCGCCATGGGGCGGCGAGTTGCTTCATTCGTCTATAGTGTTCCCCGGGGGCAGATTCTTTCTTTTGTTCTATTGTTCTATGCCCGGATGCGGCGGATCTGTTGGACTTGGTAGATGGGCAGTTGGCAGGCACCC
>Ga0197142_1003468_pt1 | contig 13206 bp, 12 predicted proteins | sample GBS60_MetaG_FD_148614 | JGI IMG/M metagenome (GOLD analysis project Ga0197142, IMG submission 148614) | Sediment microbial communities from Great Boiling Springs, Gerlach, Nevada, United States - GBS 60_MetaG | ecosystem: Environmental > Aquatic > Thermal springs > Hot (42-90C) > Sediment... | reverse complement strand
AGGAGCCGGCGCCGCCGCAGGCTGGGGGAGGTAGGCCTCCGCCTTCAGGAGCCACTCCCCCTGGTGCCCGAGGCCCGCCTCCACCACGATCTTCAGATCCAGGCGCTCCGCCGCGGCCGCCTCCGGAATCCTGAAGGAGAACTTTCCTTTATCATCGGTGGTGCCCCTGAGCAGCTCCCGGCCCTCTGGGGCGGCTAAAACCAGGATTTTCCCCTGGCGCACCGGGGTGTCCGGCACGAATTTGGCCTCCACCTGGATGTTGTCCCCCTCGGCGAAGGCGAAGACGAGCACCCGGTGGGCCAGGGCCGGGGCGGCGGTCAGGAAAAGGGCCAGGGTCAGTGCCCCCCAGAACGACGCGGGCCGCCAGAGGGGCTGTTTCCCGGCAGCATCAACCCGTACCATAGATTCCCTCCAGCATTTCCGGGCGCACCTTCTTCAGAAAGAGAAAGACAAACAGGGTGATGATGCCTTCGATGATCATCACCGGGAGGTGGGCCAGGGCCACCAGCTGGGCCACCCGGAGGAAGGCCTCCCCGGTGAAGAGCAACGCCAGGGCCACCAAAAGGCCGCTTAAGAGAATGGCGGTGGCGCCGCAGGCAAAGGCCGCCACCGAAGCGCCGGGGCCCCCCCGCCGGAGCAGGCCCCAATAAGCATAGAAACAGACCACCGCCGGCACCGCCATGGTGAGGGTGTTCACCCCCAGAACCGTGAGCCCCCCGAACTGAAAGAGCAGGGCCTGCAAAAAGAGGGCGATGAGGATGGCGGGGAAGGCCGGCCACCCCAACAAGAGCCCCATGAGGCCGTTGAGGACCAGATGCAGGCCCACCGGCCCCACCGGCACATGGATGAGGGTGGCCACAAAGAAGGCGGCGGAAAGCAGGGCCACCCGGGGGATGGCCTCATAATCCAGCTTCTTCAGACCGAGGGCGGTGCCCGCCGCCGCCAGGGCCGCTCCTCCGGCCAGCACCGCCGGGGAGAGCACCCCTTCCGAAATATGCATGCCCTTCCTTCCGCCGGTCGCCCGAAAACTTCCGGCGCCGGCCAATAAAAAAGGCCCTGAAGGCCCCTCCCTTCCGGGAGGCCGGCAAGCCTTCATGGCCTGAGAGTGCTGTTATCCCCTTTGCAGATGCAACACCCGGCACGGGACTTCATGCCCCGTTTGGTCTTATATATCGGAGAGGCCTTGGGAGGGCAAGGGAATTTTTCCACCACAAGCGGCGGCTGCCCCGGGGAGCCTCCCATTGACATGCAGGGGAAATAAATTAAATTTCTTCCGGGGAGATCCTCCCCGGGTTATGATGTCTTGGACCACGTCGGTCAGGACTGCCACCCCGCTCACCTCCCTTCCAGGCTTATGACGGACACCGTGAAAACCCACCCCCCAGGCATCCGTGATACTGCCCCGGATGACCCGGTGCCTGCCCGGGCGACCTCGGAGACCCCTCACGCCACGGAACAGGCCCTCCGGGAGGCCCTGGCCTTCATGGAGAGCATCGTGGAGACGGTGCGGGAGCCCCTGGTGGTCCTGGACGCCCAACTCAGGGTGGTGGCCGCCAATCCCTCCTTCTACCGCACCTTCCAGGTGACCCCGGAGGAGACGGAGGGCCGTTTTCTCTATGACCTGGGGAACCGGCAGTGGGACATCCCCCGCTTACGGGAGCTGTTGGAGAAGATCATCCCGGAAAAAAGCGTCTTTGAAGACTTCGAGGTGGAGCATGACTTTCCCCACATCGGGGTCAAGACCATGCTTTTGAACGCCCGGCTGCTCCCCGGGCGGGCGGGCCGGCCGGACATGATCCTTCTGGCCATCGAGGACATCACCGAGCGCAAGCGGGCCCAGGAGGCCCTGCGCCGGGCCTACGAGGAGCTGGAGGAACGGGTGCAGGAGCGCACCCGGGAGCTGGCCGAGGCCAACGAGCAGCTCCAGAAGGAGATCGCCCGCCACCGCCATACCCAGGAGCTGCTGGCCCTCAAGGCCCAGGAGCTGGCCCGCTCCAATGCCGAGCTGGAGCAGTTCGCCTACCTTGTCTCCCATGACCTGCAGGAGCCCCTGCATGTGGCCGCGGGGTTCCTCCAGCTTCTGGCCCGGCGCTACCAAAGCGGGCTGGACCCCAAGGCCCGGGAATTCATTGACAATGCCCTGAACAGCATCACCCGCATGGAGCAGATGATCCGGGACCTCCTGGAGTATTCCCGGGTCACCAGCCGGGGCAAGGATTTTGTCCCGGTGGCCCTGGATCCCCTGGTGGACCGGGTGCTGCAGGACCTGAGCCTCATCATCCAAGCCAAACAGGCTCAGATCACCCGGGATCCCCTGCCCACGGTGCTGGCCGATCCGGCCCAGCTCACCCGGGTCTTTCAGAACCTCATCGGCAACGCCCTGAAATTCTGCGGCGACCGGCCGCCCCGGGTCCACATCGGCGCCCGCCCGGTGAACGGCAGCTGGGAAATTTTCGTCCGGGATCAGGGCATCGGCATCGACCCCAAGCACTTCGACCGTATCTTTCGCATGTTTGAGCGGCTGCATTCCCGGCAGGAGTATCCCGGCACCGGCATCGGCCTGGCCATCTGCAAGAAGATCATCGAGCGCCACGGGGGCCGCATCTGGGTGGAGTCGGAGCCCGGCTCCGGCGCCACCTTCTTCTTCACCCTGCCCGCGGCGCCCGCCGAGGAGGCCGACTCCGGCCCCTCTCCGGCCTCCCCTCCGGCGACCCCCGCTTAAGAGGCTACCCCATCTTGCCCATTTTCCCAGTTTGGCAAAGCCAATTCCCGTTTCGGGGCAGAGGGCTGAGTCCCTGGGCCCCCCTTCCCCGGGGATGGACCCTGCCCTCCCGGTACAGATCCTCCGCTTGCGGCCGCCGGGCCGCCATGCAGAAATTTCCACCGCCGCCCCCGTTTTGGATATAATGAGTCAAAAAGCATCCTGACCCCAGCATGTCGTCCTCCCCGCGCATTTCCGTCTCCCCCGCCGCGCCGCGCCTCGATTACCGCCGGGAGCTCAACCCGGCCCAGTACCGGGCCGTCACCACCCTGGAGGGCCCCATCCTGGTCATTGCCGGGGCCGGCAGCGGCAAGACCCGCACCCTGGTCTACCGCCTGGCCTATCTGGTGGACCAGGGGGTGGATCCGGGGCAGATCCTTCTGCTCACCTTCACCCGCAAGGCCGCCCGGGAAATGCTCACCCGGGCCGCGGAACTGCTGCAGCGCCCCCTCACCCAGGTCATGGGCGGCACCTTCCACTCGGTGTGCTACCACTGGCTTAGGCGCTACGGGCAGCTGCTGGGCTACCCCGAGGGCTTCACGGTCATGGACCGGGCCGACCAGGAGCATCTCCTCTCCCTCCTCAAGGACCAGCTGGGCCTCAAGGCCACCGGCACCCCCTTCCCCCGCAAGGAGACTTTGGCGGACATCATCAGCGGCACTACCAACAAAAACCTCTCCCTGGAGGGCCTCCTGGCCCGGGAATACCCCCAGTTCCTGGAGCAGCTCCCCCATCTGGAGCGCCTCTTTGTCGCCTACCAGGGCGAGAAGACCCGCCTGGGCCTCATGGACTACGACGACCTGCTGGTGAACGGCCGCCGTCTCCTGGCGGAGCACGAGGGGGTGCGCCGCCAGCTCTCGGAGCGCTACCGCTTCATCATGGTGGACGAATATCAGGACACCAACCGCCTGCAGGCCGAACTGGTGCGACTCCTGGCCTACACCCACACCAACGTCATGGCGGTGGGGGATGACTGCCAGTCCATCTACTCCTTCCGGGGGGCCGATTTCCGCAACATCATGGACTTCCCCCGCCTCTTCCCCGGCACCCGCATCATCAAGCTGGAGGAGAACTACCGCTCCACCCAGCCCATTTTGGATGTGGCCAACGCCATCATTGCCGGCGCCCGGGAAAAATACACCAAGTGCCTCTTTTCCCGCCGCCGGGAGGGCCAGCGCCCGGTGCTCTTCCAAACCGGCAGCGAAAACGAGCAGTCCCGGCTGGTGGTGGCCAAGGTGCAGGAACTGCGGCGCCAGGGCCTCCCCTTGAGCCGCATGGCGGTGCTCTTCCGGGCCGCCTTCCACTCCTTCGACCTGGAGATCGAACTGGTGCGGGCCGGCATCCCCTTCATGAAATTCGGCGGCTTCAAGTTCATGGAGAGCGCCCACATCAAGGACCTCCTGGCTTATCTCCGGGTGGTGGCCAACCCCCGGGACAAGCTGAGCTGGAACCGCCTGCTCCTCCTGCTTCCCGGCATCGGCCGGCAGACCGCGGCCAAATTCACCGACCGCATGGGCCCGGACTTCACCCTGGACGACGCCCTCACCTGGCTCGCCGGCCGCCGGCAGGCCCCCCTGAAAGAGCTGGCCGCCACCCTGGCGTCCCTGAAGGACCCGGGCCAGACCCTGATCTCCCGCCTCAACCTGGCCCTGGCCCACTATGAGCCGCTGCTGCGCAGCCGCTTCGACGACTTTCCCAAGCGCCTGCGGGACCTGGAACACCTGGTCACCATCACCGCCCGCTACGAGGAGCTGAACGCCTTCCTGAACGACCTCACCCTGGACCCCCCGGCCGGCCTGTCGGATGTGACCGCCCCCACCCACGACTACCTCACCCTCTCCACCATCCACTCCGCCAAGGGCCTGGAATGGGAGGTGGTGTTCATCATCTGGGCCGCGGAGGGCCGCTTCCCGGCCTACTACGCCCTGAACAGCCTGGAGGAGGAAGAGGAGGAGCGCCGCCTGATGTATGTGGCCGCCACCCGGGCCAAGGACCGGCTCTTTATCCTTTATCCCGCCCTCAGTTATACTAAAAGTATGGGAATGACCTTTAACGAACCCTCCCGGTTCCTGGCGGAGGTGCCCAAGAGCCTCCTGGTGCCGCTCAGGGCGGAGATCCGGGAGGGATAGAGTTTCAGCGGCAGGCATGGGGGTGAGCTCCCGGCCGGTGGATACAGGTGTCGCCGCCCGGGGTCGGAGAGCCACCGGGCCTAGCCCCAAGGCCGCCTGAGGAGCCCGTGATGTGGGAGCCGGTATATCTGGAGACGTATCGCCGGGGGGAGCTGGAGAAAAAGATCGCCGCGGCGGATGACATTCTGAATCAGTGCACCCTCTGTCCCCATCGCTGCCTGGTGGACCGGCACCATGGGGAGCTGGGACTCTGCCGCACCGGGGACCGGCCCGTGGTGGCCTCCTACGGGCCGCATTTCGGGGAGGAGGACCCCCTGGTGGGGCGGCGGGGCTCCGGCACCATCTTCTTCACCCACTGCAACCTGTACTGCATCTTCTGCCAGAACTGGGACATCAGTCACGGGGGGGAGGGGGAGGAGATCACCATAGAGGCTTTGGCGGCCATCATGGTGTATCTGCAAAAACAGGGCTGCCACAACATCAATTTTGTCACCCCCTCCCACCAGGTGTATCAGATCCTGGCGGCCCTGCCGGCGGCCATTGAGGCGGGGTTAAACGTCCCCCTGGTGTACAACACCGGGGGCTATGACTCTGTGGAGACGCTTAAGCTCCTGGACGGGGTGATTGACATCTACATGCCGGATTTCAAGTTCTGGGACCCCAAGGTGGCGGCGGAGCTCTGCATTGCCCCGGATTATCCCGAGGTGGCCAAGGCGGCTTTGAAGGAGATGCACCGGCAGGTGGGGGATCTGGTGCTGGATGAGCGGGGCATCGCCCGGCGGGGGCTTTTGGTGCGCCATCTGGTGCTGCCCGACAACCTGGCGGGCACCCGGGAGTGCATGGAGTTTCTGGCCAAAGAGATCTCCCCCAACACCTATGTGAATGTCATGGCCCAGTACCGGCCCTGCGGCCGGGCCTATGAGCACCCCTCCCTCAGGCGCTTCCCCACCGACCAGGAGCTGGCCGAGGCGGAGCGGGCGGCCCGGGCCGCGGGTCTCACCCGGCTGGACCGCCGGGAGCGGCTCTTCCGCTGGCTGGAACTCTGATCCGGGGTCAGCCGAAGCCCGGCAGAGGCCGGAAGGCAGGAAGGGAGGCTGGTTTCCGGCCCCTGGAGAGGGCCGCCGGCCGTCCCCAGAGACCATGAGCATTTACGTCATCGGCGACATCCACGGCTGCCTGGGCCATCTGGAGCGGTTGCTCGAGGAGGTGAACCCCGACCTCAGCCGGGACCGCCTGGTCTTTGTGGGGGATTATATCGACCGGGGCCTGTGCTCCCGGGGGGTGGTGGAGTATCTGGTGCGCCTCAAGGCGAGACACCCCGGCGACCGCATCATCTGCCTCAAGGGCAACCACGAGGCCATGTTCCTGGACTTCCTCACCGGCAAGGACCGGGAGCTCTTCCTTTTCAACGGCGGCCGCAGCACCCTGAGGGAGTATTGGGGGGAAAACTGGCAGAATCTCAAGGAGTTGCGCCTGCCCCCGGAGCACGAGATCTTTTTCCGGGAGCTGCTCCCCTTTTATGAGACCCCGGAGTATTTCTTCGTCCATGCCGGGGTAAAGCCGGGGGTGCCCCTTCATGAGCAGAGCGAAGAGGACCTGCTGTGGATCCGGGGGGAGTTCATCATGTCCTTTGAGGATTTCGGCAAGAAGATCGTCTTCGGCCACACCCCCTTCCGGGCCCCCCTGATCATGCCCAACAAGCTGGGGATCGACACCGGCGCGGTGTACGGCAATTTCCTCACCTGCGTGAAGCTGCCGGAGGAGGAGTTCTTTTTCGCCGGGGAGTTTTAAGGGACATCAACTTCCTTCCCCGCCTGGAAGGGGGGCCGGATCTCCGGTTGTGGGCTTTCGGCCGGCCTCCCCTCTGCCTTCAGCCCCCGTCCCTGGGGAGAGAAAACACCCCGCCGCCTTCCTGGCCGGGGAATGCGGCCCCGGACCCTGATCTCCGGCCCGCGACTTGAGGCGGTGGACCGCCCGGGGAAGGGCAGGCCGGGCGGAGAGCCCGCCGGGCGCCGGTGAGCCCGCCCCGGCCCCCCTCACCAGCCCGCGGCCCGCAGGCGCCGGGCCGCCTCCGCCAGGCGCCGTTGCACCTCCGCCGCCTCCGCCTCGTCCCGGTATTTCTGCCGGGGCCAGAAGAACCCTTTGAGGCCGTCTTTGCGGCGCCGGGGCACCACATGCACGTGCAGGTGGCCCACGCTCTGGCTGACGGTGTTGTTGAGGGCCACAAAGGAGCCTTCCGCCCCCAGGGCCTCCACCACGGCCTGGGCCAGGAGGCGCACCACCCCGAAAAGGGGCGCCAGCAGCTCGGGGGGGAGCTCCGGCAGGGTGGCCACATGCCGCCGGGGCACCACCAGCACGTGCCCGGGAAACAGGGGCCGATGGTCCAGGAAGGCGAAGGTGGCTTCATCTGCAAAAACCGGCCAGGCCGGGAGCTCTCCGGCGAGGAGGCGGCAGAATTTGCAGGGCGGCGCCGTCTGGTTCGTGGCAGGCATCCCTGGCCCCGTGGGGCGGCCGGAGGGGCTCAGTCTGCCCCTCTGCCCCCGCCCGATGCTGCGGCAAAACATTGACAGGGGAATGTTTCTAAGTTATTTTTTTCACTTAACGGATACTTTGCCATGAACCAAGCGCAGTTGCTGGCGGCCCTGGCCCCGGAGATTGAGGCCATCAACCGGGCCCTGGAGGCCAATCTCACCACCCATGTGCCCTTCATCTCCCAGGTGGGGCGGCACATCCTTTTAAGCGGCGGCAAGCGGGTGCGCCCGCTCCTGTTTGTGCTCTCCGCCCGGCTGTGCGGCTGCCGCAGCAATCATCTGGCGGATTTTTCCACCATTTTCGAATACCTGCACGCCGCCACCCTGCTCCATGACGATGTGGTGGACGCGGCCACCGTGCGCCGGGGGACCTCCACCGCCAACACCATCTGGGGCAACCAGGCGGTGATCCTGGTGGGGGATTTTCTTTTGGCCAAGGCCCTGTCCCTGGCCGTCAGCACCGACCACCTCAAGGTCCTGAAGGTTCTGGCCCACGCCACCACCATGATGGCGGAGGGAGAGATTCTCCAGCTTTTGCACGCCCGCAATCTGGATCTTACGGAAGAGGAGTATTTCGAGGTCATCCACCGCAAGACCGCGGTGCTCATGTCCGCGGCCTGCCAGATCGGGGCCATCGTCAGCGCCGCGCCCCCGGAGCTGGAGGAGGCCCTGGCCCAGTTCGGCCTCAACCTGGGCCTCACCTTCCAGCTGGTGGACGACATCCTGGATTTCACCGGCGATGAACGGCAGTTGGGCAAGCCGGTGGCCAACGACCTCAAGGAGGGCCGCATCACCCTCCCCTTTATCGCCGCCCTGAAGCGGGCCGATGAGGCGGGGCGCCGGCGCCTCCGGGAGCTGGCCCGGGAGGTCCGTCCCGAACATGCCGGAGAGATCCGGGATCTCCTGGAGAGCTGCGGCGCCCTGGAGTATGCCCGCGGTCTGGCCCGGAAGTACACCCGGGCGGCCCAGGACCATCTCCGCCTCTTTCCCGAATGCCCGGAGAAGGGCTATTTCCAGGGTATCACCGAGATGCTCCTGGCCCGCACCTCTTAGGACACTCCGGGGGCGGCCCCTCAAGCCCCCGAACCGCCTGGCCCTTCCTGCTCCAGCCTCCCTCAGCCCAGGGGAAAGGGTGTTCATTATCACCCGGAGCACTCCGGACTGCCCCAAGGGTGAGGGCGGTCCACCCATTCAGGGAGAGAGGCCGGACCGGCATCCCCGCCCCAAAGCTCCCTAAAACCCCGGCTTCTTTCGCCGGCTTCTTATCGGCGTGCCCCTGCTCCTCTTCTCCTGTGCCTGCGGGGTTTCCTGGCCACCACTCAGCCGGGAATGGGGAGCCTCATGTCGTCTTCTGCCCTGATGATCTCCCCGGGGAATGCCTTCGCCGCCAGGGACACGACGTTCACGCCATCGCAGGGGGGGTAAAAGTGCGTCAGAACCAGGCGCTTCACACCGGCCTGGGCCGCCAGCCGGCCTGCCTCCTCCGGGCTCATGTGCCCCGGGACGGAATAGGGCATGGCGCATTCACACAGGAGCACGTCCGCGCCCCGGGCTAGCTCCACCAGGGAGTCGCAGAACTCCGTGTCCCCGGAATAGACCAGGGAGCCGCCGTCCGCCTCCAGGCGGTAGGCCAGGCTGCCGGGAATGTGCCGGGTGGGGGCGCTGCGCAGGCGGACCCCGGGTATCTCCAGGCCGTCGGGGCCCTCCGGGTCCAATTCCCGCAGATCCATCTTCCCCGGGGGCGGCTCCACCCAGTGGCCGAAGGGGATCTTCAGGCGCTCATGAAAGTCCCGGAAGCCCCGGGCGGCCGCCAGAATGAAGGGCTGGACCCGGTAATAGCCCAGGGAGTAGTGGGTGGCAAAGAAGAAGGGCACCAGGTCCCCCACGTGGTCGGGGTGGAGGTGGGTGATAGCCAGAAGGTCGATCCCGGAAAAATCCAGGGCGTGATGGGCCAGGGCCCGCAGGGTGCCCGCGCCCAGGTCCAGGACGATGAGTTTGCCGGCGGCCAGCACCGCATAGCCCGGCGCGCCCCGGCGGCGGTATGGGACTCCGGTGCCGGAGCCCAAAATGATGAGTTCCATGGATATGCTGGTTGATGCCTCCCGGGAGGAGGATCACGGCCTGCCCGCCGGGGCCGGGAAGCCAGCCCCTCCTCCCCCGGCCTCCCCTGCCCCCTCACCCATCCCATCCCCGAGGGAGGGAGCGGAGTTTTGCTGTCCCCCACCTTCGGATGGAAACCCCTGCCCCCGGGGCGCCCTCAGGCGCCGTCCACGTGGCTCATCTGGTGCACATAGAACCAGTCCGCGGGATCGGTAAGGTAGTTGTGCATGTCGAGGAGCATCATGTAATGGCCCCGCTCCTCATGGGCCAGGCTGATGAAAAACCGCCGGGCCAGGGGCACTTCCGTCTCCCGGGCCAGTTTGGTGTAATAGTCGATGGCGCACTGCTCCATCTTGAGACCGGTGCGCAGGGCCTCCAGGTCGTCCTTGCCGCCGGTGCCCTCTCCGGCCTTTTCCAGGGCCAGGACACAGGCATAGGGCTCGATCTTGGGCGGCTTGAACTCCGCCAGGGTGTCGGTCCAGTGGGGGTCATTCTCCAGGCTGTGGTAGATTTCGTTGAACTTCTTGATGTGATAGACCTCGGCCTCTGCCAGATATTCCAGGATCTGGCGCACCCCTTCGTTCTGGACCTTTTTGGCGGCCTCCAGATAGAAATGGCGGCCGTCCACCTCCATCTGGATGGCCTCTTTCAGGGCCGTGAGCAGATAATCCCGCACCGTGGGCATGATTTCTTCTCCTTTGCTGCCGGGACCCCCGCCGCTGTGGGGCCAGCTCATCCTGCAGGGGTCTGAAGGCAAAATAACGCCTCCCTCTGACAGTGTCAACTTCCCCCGGTTCCGGGCATCCAGCCGCCGCCTTGTCAAACGGCCCGGACTGGGTCACAATAGAACATCATCCACGGGCTGAAGCCCGCCTCCGTGCCCCATGTCCGACCATCCGGCTGCCGCCGCCCCCCAGTCCCTGACCCCCGAGGCCCTGCGCGCCCTCCTCTCCCCGGTGACCCTCTCCGCCGCCGGGCCCTCCGACTGCCAGGCCTCCGGGGTGCTGGTGCCCCTGTTTTGGGAGGGGGGCGAGGTGCACCTGGTCTTCACCCAGCGCACCGCCACGGTAAAGCACCACCAGAGCCAGATCTCCTTTCCCGGGGGGGTGGCCGACCCCGGGGATCCCCACCTGCTGGCCACCGCCCTGAGGGAGAGTTGGGAGGAGATCGGCCTCCGCCCCCGGGACGTGGAGGTGCTGGGCATGCTTCAGCCCACCACCACCGTCACCGGCTTCTTCATCGTCCCCTATGTGGGCCGCATTCCCCACCCCTATGCCTTCCGCCTCAACCCCCGGGAGGTGGCCCGCCTCCTCACCATCCCCCTGGCGGCCTTCTTCCCGGCCGACCGGTGGCGCACCGGCCCGTACACGTACGAAAGCCGCACCATACTGGTCTGTTGCTGGCATCTCGGGGATACCTGCATCTGGGGGGCCACCGCCCGCCTGCTGTTGGATCTCCTCAGCCGCCTGGGGAAAAACCCCTTCGGCACCACCCCCTGCCAGGATTAACCGCGTCCAGGCCCCGCCTCCGGCCCCGGACGGCCGCGGCCCTGGGCAGGGGTGATAAAGGCCCGGGATCACCAGTCCCCTCCCACAACCTCGGCCGGCCTTATCCCACCGGATGCGGGGAAAGGGGTGGTTTTCCACCGCCTGTCAGGGCTTCTTGGGCTGGGGGTCCGCCTTGGGCGTCTCCGGCTGAGCCCCGGCCTGGAGGAGCAGGTCCTGCAGATCCTGGCGCTTGGCGTCCAGGGCGTGGCTCAGGGCGCTTTTCCCCTTCTGATTGCGGGCATTGACCTCCACCCCTTTCTCCACCAGGAAGGAGACCAGCTCCGGGTTGCCGCCCTTTACTGCCCAGATGAGGGCGGTATTGCCTTCGTTGTCCTTGGTGTTCAGGTCGGCGCCCTTCTCCAGGGCCAGCTTCACCGTGTCCAGGCGCCCCCGGGAGGCGGCGGTGAGCAGAAGATCCAGGCCGTTTTTGTCCCGGGCTCTGGGGTCGGCGCCTTTTTCCAGGAGCAGGGCCACCAGTTCCTGATTGCCGCTCTGGGCCGCCCACAGCAGGGGGCTGCGGCCCTCCTTGTCGACGGCGTTGATGTTCAGACCCCGCTCCAAAAGGAGCCGGGCGGCCTCCAGATGGCCCCGGGCCGCGGCAGCCAGGAGGGCATTCATGCCGTTTTTGTCATCGGTGGCGTTCAGATCGGCGCCCTTCTCCAGGAGGATGGTGAGGACCTCCACATTCCCGCTCAGGGCGGCCCAGATGAGGGGGGTGCCCCCGAAACGCTTGTCCTTGGCATTGACATTGGCGCCCTTCTCCACCAGCAGGCGCACGATTTCCCCCCGGCCCTTCTGGGCTGCGGCGATGAGGGCCGTTTTGCCTTCCTTGTCAGCCACCTCGGGGTTCATCCCCGCCTGGAGAAAGAGCCGCACCGCCAGCACATCCCCGTCCCGGGCCCGCTCCACGAAGGTGTCTTCATTATATTTGAGGTTCATCTGCCCCAGTTTGATGCGGGCCTCTTCCTGGGGGTTGCCGCAGGCAAGAAGTGCCAGTGCCGCACAGAGCAGAACCGCGAGCCCGGCTACGCCGTGTTTCATGCCATCCTCCGGTCGATCGTGATAGTCCGTGCATACCCGGAGCTTGCCCCCGGGATGTGCCTCATTGTAGCCTATGAACGGAATTTTCGCCAAAATAAGGAATCCGCCCCTCTTCATTTTTGCGCGAAAAAGGGGATCTGACCCCTCCCTTGTCCTTGCTTCTTTGGCCGCACAGCCCAATAATAAGATCAGTCCGACAAATTCCTCCGGGAGGTGCCCGATGCGGCCAAGAATCCCGCCACTGGCGGCCGGTCTCCTTGTCCTCACCCTGCTGGCGGGCCCGGCGACGGCCCAGATGCAATACTACCGCGATTACGACACCCAGCCCAGCGCCGCCTGGCAGGCCATGGACGCCCTGTTCCTCCGGCCCGCCGGGGTGGCCACCACCCTCATCGGCATGGGCGGCTTCGTGGGCACCCTGCCGGTGACCATTCCCAGCAACACCGTCAAGGAGTCGGCCAACGCCTTCGTGGGCCAGCCGGCGGAGTGGACCTTCCAGCGGCCCTTGGGCCGCAGCGGCCGGGAGCCGGGGTTTTTCCTGCCCTGAACCGGAGGGGAAAGACGCGCACCCCTGTCTTTTGGGGCGGTGCCAATCACCGGAGGCTCAGGGGCGGCGTTGTGCCCTGGGGCATCCCCTGTCTCCGGGAGGCGGGGAATCATCTCCGCCGCCCAGGATCCGGATCGGCCGGGGCTGTCGTTGTCCGGCGTCTCGGGCGCCCCAGGCGCTGGCCCTGCCCGCCACTTTCTCTTCCCCTTTGACATCAGGAAAAAGAGCAGGGGAAGGGAGCGGGTGGAGGAATTAAGGGGCCTACGCCCCTTGGCCGCCTGCCCCAACAAGTGACCCCCGGGTCTGGCCCCTTACTGTCCCCCCTTTCCATGAGAAATCCCTGAGGCGCGGGTTATTTTTTCCCGGGGCCGCCCCCGAGCCCTCGTCAGGGAAGCCCCCGCCACCACCAGGGCCTGTCGGCCAGGAAGAGGTAGAGCAGGGCCGCCGCGGCCAGAAAGGGGCCGTAGGGGATGGGGGTGAGACGGCCGGCCTTTTCCCGCCAGATGAGGGCCGCCCCCCCCCCCGCCCCCCCCCGGGCGCCCCCCCCGGC
>Ga0197142_1003467_pt1 | contig 13206 bp, 12 predicted proteins | sample GBS60_MetaG_FD_148614 | JGI IMG/M metagenome (GOLD analysis project Ga0197142, IMG submission 148614) | Sediment microbial communities from Great Boiling Springs, Gerlach, Nevada, United States - GBS 60_MetaG | ecosystem: Environmental > Aquatic > Thermal springs > Hot (42-90C) > Sediment... | reverse complement strand
TATTGAGCATGACTTTAGCGCATTAAAAAGATTGTGGATGTATGCTCCTCCTGGCACCACCATTGATGAAATCATTCGTAATTATTGCACAAGTTAGTGTCGCATTCTAAACCGAAATGACTATAAATATTCATCGGAGTCGGGAAGTTGAGGAATTGATTAGGGGGACAGGAGCGCGAATCCGATACCTACCTGTGTATGCACCGGAATTGAATCCGATTGAGATGATGGGGTCGGTGTTGAAGCACTTTATTCGGCAGTTTTCCAGAGTTGGGAAGTATAGTCATTTCAAACAAGTTTGCGATATGCGCCTTTACCTGAAAACCCTGTCCTGGAAGGGGATACAGTGATGACCAGTGCCTCAAAGTGTTGCATTTTCCTGTGAAACGACTATATCACATGGAGCAGATAGTGGAGACTTCTTTACTACTGATTAATCCATCCTGCTTCCGAAGTTGGTTTGCTAAGTGTTGCTACTGTACCCCTTGATTCTTTAACAGGCTGTAGTGCATTTAGGGACATTGCCATATCAATAGGGGACAGTGGGCAGAAATACACGAGGTTCTTTAGGGATAAGGTTATAGTTTCATGATGTAGTCCCATTGTGCCTTTAGGTACTCTTTGGGAAGGTATTGTTGCAAGTAGTGATAACGGCTGCGCTGCTGGATGAATTGCCGTGCTCTCGTTTCATCCCAAAGAGGCTCAGGTTCAAGGTCGGGAATGCTTGCCCAGGAGTCATCCAGGGGAGTTTGGTGAATTTGGGCAATCACGCTCGCAATCCATTTACAACAGGATTTGGGTTGCCTGACCACTTGATATTCACTAAAGCGAATCACGACCCAACCCGCCGCTAGGAAAAATTCATCCCGTTTTTGATCGCGAATGTGATGGGGTTTTCGCTGCCCGCTCTTGGCGTCATAAAAGTAGGGTTCATCAATTTCAATATCAATGTATAGGTTTAGGTTTTCGTCCAGGTAAACAAAATCGGGTTCGTAGGGTTTTTTATAAGTTTTTATGGGGTCAGCTAGCGCCAAATGAATGTGGATGTGACCGGGGAAGTAGCGCCTTAAAAATTCATAAAAATAGGCTTCAGTGACGCCCGGTTTGGGGTCGGTTGCGGCTTGGGGATGGGCGACGACCTGGCGCAAGGCCTGGTGGATTTTCGGTTGCCGCAGGGCACGCACCGCGTCGGCATGTTCCGCAAGCCAGGTCTCATGCGCCTGTTTTTGGGCCAGATACTGCTGGTGTTGCACTTGATAGTTTTGACATTGGCGGTGATATTGGTGCGCTTCCCAACTATACCCCAGGGCCAACAAACCCACCCCCAGCAGCCCTACCCATAGCCCTGTGACCCCGGACAGGATTAGCCCAGCGGCAACAACCAGGCCCAGACCGACCAGCCAAGGCCAGCGGGGACGACGTTTAGGCGCAACCACAGGCACCGGACAGGGCGGCGCACCAGGAGGCAAGAGTTCTAAGGCCCGTTTGAGTCGGAGCGGCCATCGCACCACCGGATAAACCTCGACCATCCTACCACCCCCGCCAAATTGCCATGAGTAGCACCAACAGCGCCAAACCCAAAAACGTCTCTGCCAGTCCCAGCCGAGTGGCAATGAACCCCGTCACCGCCAGGGGCAAACTCAGGGCGATATTCACCGCATTGTTCTGTAAGCCAAAGACCTTCCCCCGCACCTCCTCCGGAGTTTCCGCCTGCAACAGGGTTTGCAGGGGAATGGCCACCAGCGCCGCGCCCCATCCCAAAGCCACATGCCACCCCAACGCCCAGGGCAGACTGCTGGTCGTGGCCGCCAAACCCACCAGCGCCGCCCCCATCACCAGGGAACCGATGGTACTCCAACGCCGATACGACCAAATCTTTGCCCGGAGGCAATTCAGACACAGGGCACCCACTGCCACCCCCACACCGGCAGCAGCCAGTAAAAAACCAAACTGGGAGGGACGCAGGAGCCGCTCTGCCAATTGAATCGTCAGCACGGCCAACGCCGCAAACACCGTATAGAGCACCACCAAATGCGCCACTGCCCCCCCTAACTGGGGCTTTGCCCGCAACAGTGCCCAACCCTCGCGCAAATCCCGCCCCACCTGCGCCAAGGTTTGCACCCCCCCGACCCGCTCCCGTTCTTGGGGACGCAACCACAACAGCAACACCGCCGCCAGCAAATACGCCCCTGCCACGACACCCTCTGGCCCCTGGGGGAAGACCTGCGCCGCCACACTCAGCAACGGATCGCCCAGCGCCAAACCCACCACCAAAGAGGCCATCATCGTCATCGTGTACAGGGAATTGGCCGACAGCAATTGCTCCGGAGGCACGATCAGGGGCAACACCGCCTGTTCCGCTGGCGCAAAAAATTGGGTCAAGGTGGAAACGGCAAAGGTAATTCCCAACAGCACTCCCCAGGTCACCCAGGGTTGCCAGTGAAACCACAGGCTGGGAATGACCAGCAAGACCAAGCCCCCCCGCAGCACATTCGTCACTAGCAACACCGGTTGTTTGCGCCAGCGGTCCACAAACACCCCCGCCAGGGAACCAAACAACACCGCCGGGATGGTAAACGCCACCATAATCCCACTCACCCAAGGGGTAATGCTGTCGCGGTCGGCAAACTGCTGATCCACCAGCGCGATCATCAGCACCAGATACACCTTGTCCCCAATCTGGGAAAACACCTGCGCCAACCACAGCACCAGGAAATTGCGATTCAACCACAGGCTCGCCAGGTCCGCTGTGGGTTTGGATTGGGTGACATTCATGGGGACTGCTGCCTCTCTGCCGTGATCGTACTATACAGCAGTGGCGCCGAGCGGATCGCCCGCTCCAGGTGATACTCCGCATAGCCCCGCAACAGAGGTTCCAAACTGCGCCAGGGCGGTGGGTCCGGCAACGGCACCAAAGGCGGCACCAGCAACGCCTGCAGTAATTGGACTTGGGCCGCAGACAAAATCCGAGAGGGTGGCATGTCCGGGGGCAGGGGCAAACGCACCAACCCGCCCAAGGGAATACTAAACCCCAGCCGTTCGCCTGGGGTCACCGGTCGTCCCGTCAGACAACACAGACGCACCTGGGGTTGCACACCCGCCAACGTCAACAACCGCATCACCCCCCGCACCACCAACTCCCAGGGTTCCGCTGGCGGCAGATGCGCCAATTGCCCCAGCAAATCCAAAAACGTCTGGTACAGTTCCCCCTGCGCTACATTGGCTAGAGCCTGCCCCAACACCAACTCGCTAAAGTACTGCGCTATGACCCAGCGGGTGTACTCGGCAGCCACCTGGGGGTAGGTCTGCACCAGGGTCGCCTGGGTGATTCGGTCCAGAGAACGCCCCACCCGCAGCTCCAACTGGTTCACCACCAAAAGGCCCGTATTGCCTGCCAAGGGCGAACGCGGTTTGCGCGCTCCTGGAGCCACCACCCGTTGCACCCCCTGTTCCGGGCTGAGAATGGTCAGCAGGCGGTCGGACTCCCCCAGCGGTTGCTGGTGTAGGTTGATGGCCGTGATCTGATAGGTGCGTCCCCCGCGCATGGTGTGGCTAGGCGCCAGACGGCTCCGAGGTCGCCTCCAGCGTGCTGGTGGTAGCGCGGCGACGGCGACGACGGGTATCCAGGGCACCGCTGACCGGGGGTTCTGGGGGAACCGGCGGACTGGGCGCTGACTCAGCAGGCGGAGACGCCGCCGGGGGTTCCGGGGCAACCGCCGAGGGAACCTCTGGGGCAGGCGTAGAGGCTGCCGCCGGCACCTCCTCCGGCAAACACACCGACACCACCACGTCCTGGAGATGGGTTTGGCCGGTCAACAGCAAGGGCGAAATGCCCATTTCCGCATACACCTGCTGTTCGGCGGGCGTCATCCCCACCGTGACCACTTGTGCTGGCGTGGGCGTGGGTTTGATGGGTCGCCGCCGCAAAGACTCCCGCTCCACCTCCTGCGGGGCGCGTCCCCGCTGACTGCCGTTGTTATGGTTGTTTGCGGCGGGGCTAGGAGGCGTAGGGAGCGGCGCAAAAGGCGGTACTTCCGGCTCCTTGCGGGGCGTTGGTTTCTCGTAACGGCGATGCCGACGACGATTGGCGCTACTGCGGTCATTCCCTCCCAAAGGCGTCACCGGGTACAAAGGCGTGCTAAAGCCCAACTCCGGGTTGGGACTGGGGGCAAACCCCAAATCCTCCAGAGTTTCTTGCCGTTCCCCATCCTCAAGACGCACCGCCTCCGTACTCGCCGGCTGCCCCGGCAACCGCGCCAAATGCCCCAGACCATTACAGGTGGGACAGGGCTGCCCAAACAGTTCATAGATGTTCTGCCCCTGGCGTTTGCGGGTCAATTCCACCAAGCCCAAATCCGACAGGTGGATGATCTGGGGACGTGCCTTGTCCGCCTTCAGGGCCTTGCTAAAGTGCTCCAACAGTTGCAGTTGGTCCCGCCGGTCTTCCATATCAATAAAATCGACGATGATCACGCCCCCGATATTGCGCAGGCGCAACTGGCGGGCAATCTCGGTTGCCGCTTCGTAATTGGTCCACAGCACCGTTTCCCGCGACGTCGCCGAACGGGTAAACGACCCGGAATTGACATCAATCACCGTCAGGGCTTCCGTCGGCTCAATCACGATATAACCGCCCTTGGGCAAATCCACCCGCGGTTTGAGGGCCTCCCGGATCGCCGCATTCACCCGAAAATACTCCAAAATGGGCGTCGGTTCCCGATGGTGGTCCACCAACACCCCCGGCGGCAACTTGCCACCCCCCCAGGTGGTGAGATGCTGCTTGACCCGTTTGACCCCCTCGGCGGTATCGGTGACAATGCGATTCACCTGGGACGTGTAAAAGTCCCGCAACACCCGTTGAACAAAATCATCATCCCGGCTGAGCAACCCCGGTCCCCGCGCCGCTGCGGCTTCCCGTTGAATCTTCTCCCACTGGCGTTTGAGGGCTTCTAGGTCCTCCATCACCGCCTCTTCACTCACCCCCTCCGCCTCGGTGCGCACCAACAACCCGGTTTGGGGGGGCTTGATCAACACCGCCAGCGCCCGCAACCGATGCCGCTCATTCTCATTGGTGATGCGCTGGGAGAGAAACACCCCCCGCCCGTAGGGCATAAACACCAAATACCGCCCCGGCAGGGTAATGTTGCCCGTCAACCGCGGACCTTTGTTCCCCGTCGGCTCCTTCATCACCTGCACCAGCACCCGTTGTTGGGGCAACAGCAGTTCCGTGATCGCCCCGGCAGTCCGCTTCAGGCGCAACGGCCCCAAATCCGACACATGGATAAACCCATTGCGTTCCGGGTCGCCAATGTTGACAAAGGCCGCATCAATCCCCGGCAACACATTTTCCACCACGCCCAAAAACACATCCCCCACCTGCAGATTGCCGGTTGCCACCACCAGCTCCTGAATCTGGTCATCGGCAAACACAGCCGCAATCCGATGTTGTTCAGCGAGAATAATCTGTTTAGACATTCATACTCCTTGGATGAACCGTTTGCCCGGTCGCCCCTGGTACGCTTCGGTTCCCTGCTCACCCGCAGGTGACCCACAACGACCGCTGCGTACCGAATACCGATAATTACCAGTGTCAAAACCTATCGTCGCACCCAGGGTCTTATAGCCGACCCGCACGCACCAGGAAGCATCCCAGGTTAACGCCTATTATAACCTTTCCCTGCCCCTGTAGTTACCAACCCCAGGTCCCCGGTGCTCCCTTAAACGGCCCCACCAAATTGGCGGTAATCCAGCCGCCATAAAACCCCCCCGGTTGGGGCGTCACCACTTCCCCCGCCACCAAACACCGGTCCAGTTTCCCGGCATAAAACGCCAAATAACCCCGGATCGGGGCAAAGGCCGCTGTCGGTTGCGGATAACTCCAGGCCACGTCCGGCACCACCTGCCCACCAACCACCAAATCGTAATAGCGGGCTTGCCCCTTCCATTCACAGACACTCTGGCGCGCATTGGGGCGCAGATACTGCATTTGAATATCCTGGGGGGGCAGATAGTACACCGGCGGATGGCTGGTTTCCAACACCCGATACGCCCGCTCCGTACAGGCCAAACAGATGCCGTGGGTATAAATCTCAATCCGTTGCGCCGTCGCCTCCAACCGAGGTGGCCGGGGGTAATCCCACACGCATTCCCGAGGCAGCACACTACCCATACAACCAAAGCATGGTCACAGGAACATAGCACTCTGTACAAGATGCGCAAAAAACATGCTCAAACCCTGACGCCGCCACGTTGGTCATTACCAAGCCCACGCCTTGTGTCCCAACTCAGAACCCCTTGGCCCGCTGTTTTGGCGCCAGCCGGTCGGCACCAATCCCATCCCCTAAAAATCATCATCGTCATCGAATTGGTCGGAATTGTCCATTTCCCAGGTGCTTGGGCGGGAACGCCGGGGTGGATATTGGGGACGGGGACGCCGGGGCCGGGTGCGCTCTTGCGGTTCCGGTGCGGCGGTGACAATAGCCGTTTCGGCCTCGGCCTGCTCCTCCCTATCCCAGTCCCGGTACGCCGGAGTCGATTCGCCACGCATCTGGGCACGGGGCGTCTGCGGCAATTCCGCTTCCCACGCATCCACCGGGTCGAGGACCACCTCCGAGGGCCGTCGCCGACTGGTACGCCGGGGTGCTTCGGCAGAGACATCCTGCCGGCTCCTGTCCCGGTCGGCATCACGATAACTAGGCGGAGGATAACCGTCCCGTGGCCGCCGGGGAGGAATTTCCCGCCCCCGCTGGGTGGGATTTTTACTGCGCAAAATCAAATTCTCCCACGTCAAGGCCACCAACGCCCCAATCATCAACACCTGCTGAAAAACCAGCCCAAACCCCAAATTGCCAAAATTCGCCAGCAAAATTAACCCACTCAACAGGGCAATAATGGCATACACCACATCGGCATCCCGCCGCAGCGCAGGCCGCAACCGCCCTAGAAAAAATAAAATGACACCACCCAGAATCAGAACAATGCCAAGAAAAATTGGGGCGGGAATACCAATACCCACAGCAGACTCCTTCTTACCGTGAATTAGGGCGGTGCGGGTGTGGCATCGCCACCTGGCAACACCGTTACCCCCATTCTACGATGACCGCCGGATTTTGTCCTTTTGGCTGACAAACAGCAACGCTGCCGTCGTCGGGATCACCACAATCAACGTCCCGGCCAGCAAGCTGTAGAAGAAATTCATCAAACTGGGAGTCATAGCACTACCGCACCAGGTTAGGTCGTTTCCCATTCTAGCTGAAGTGGGTTGTCTCTAGGGGGCCAGGCGACCGTTGGGCAAGCGTGCCCCTTTGAACTTGGCGCCGGCGGTCTGTTGGGTCAGCCGTGCGCCTCGCAAATCTGCTTCGCTCAGGTCGGCCCCTTCCAGCAACACCTCCATCAAATCCGCCTGGGTCAGCACGGCGCGGCTGAGGTTGGCGCCGCGCAGGTCGGCACGGTGAAAATTCACGCCGGTCAATTCCCGCCGACTCAAATCCACCCCCTGGAGATTGCAGCCGGAGAGGTCGCAGCGGTGCATTTTGGCGTCGGTGAGGATGGTCATGCGCAAATCGGTGCCTGCCAAATTGACCCCCACCAGGTTGGCGTTGGTGAAATTGGCGCCCCACAGTTGCGCCCCCCGCAAATCCGCCCCGGCCAATACCGCCCCGCTCAGGTTGGCCCGGATGAGGTTGACCCGCCGCAGGTCTGCATCGGTCAAGTTCCCATCTGTCAGCACCGCTAGGCTCAAATCGGTCCAGCCCTCGCCGCCGTTGAGGTCCGCCCCCAGCAGCATCGCCCGGTTCAAGGTGGCTGCACTCAAACAGGCTTGGCGCAGACACACCCGCCCCAATTCGGCCCCGGTCAGGTCGGCGCGAACTAGGTTTGCTCCGGTCAAATCTGCCCGATACAGGTCCGCTCGGGTGAGGTTGCTGCCGGCCAAATCGGCGCCTTGCAAATTGGCCTGGGTCAAACTCACGCCGCTCAATTCGCTCTGGGTGAGCACGGTGCCTGCCAGATTCGCTTCCCCCAAATCCGCCCCCGCCAGATGCGCCCGCGCCAGATACGCCCCTTGCAGATTCACCGCCCGCAGGTTGCTCCCTGCCAGAATCGCGCCGCTCAAACTGGCCTGCCGCAAATCCCCATGGGCCAAATCCGCTTCCGTCAGGTCGGCACCATCCAACTGCGCCCGGAACAAACTGGCGCCCCTGAGGTTGGCCTCCAGCAGATTCGCCCCCCGCAAATCCGCCTCGCTGAGGTTGGCCTGTTGCAAATTCACCCGCACCAATTCGCCATGACTCAGGTTGGCTTGGGATAAATTTGCGCCTGCCAACTGGCTGTAACACAGGTAGGCGCCCTGGAAATTGGCACGCACCAGGAAGGCCTCATTCAACACCAGACCTTCTAACATACACCCGGCCATCTGTACCCGGGGGAAGGACCGAGCACCGGCATGGTAGGCATCCTGGAGTTCGCAGGGGGTGGGCATAGGGGACAAGGTTCGGCGATAGAGGGGGTGTGTATCTGTGCTGCCCAGAACCGATGTTCCCGCTACAGTATGGACTGAGGATGAATGCGGATCAGGGAGAATCTGCGCCCGCCATTCTATGTTTATCATGCCCACAAAGGTTGGGATTTGGCAGTGCTGCTGGCATTTTTTTAGTTTTTGTTTGGTGGTGGCGGGTGTGGGTGGGCCGTCGCCGGTACAGGCGGCAGAACGGCTGGTGTTGGTCGCGGGGGATACCCACTGGAGTATTGCCCTGGTGGATGTCCAAACCTGGGTGGATTCCGGGCAACCGCCAGAGAGCCTTGCCCCCTTGGCCCAACTGCTGGCGCCCCCTGTGCTGGCTGACCTCCGCCGGTGGTTGACCCAGCCTGTGCCCCTGACCCCACCCCAAAGCCGACAGTTGCTCTCTAGCGAAGTGGGGCAGCAGCTTCTCGACCGCCTCGGGCAATTCCTCATTCCCCCTGACCCCCAGGCTCTCAAACGGGCATTGGTGCTCCTGGTGCGCCAATCCCGACCCCTGACCGCCCTGCGCCTGCTTGAGGCTTTTCCTGCCGAGACGGTGGCAGTGGATGCCCTGGCGGTGGCCCATTTGCTCCTGCACGCCCAGACCCAACAACAACAGGCTGCGCACATGCTGGCTAGCTTGCCCCTGTTGCCTCCCACTGGCTTTACCCCCCCTTGGGTAGGTCGGCCCTGGCAAACCCAGCAGTGGGGGTTTCGCCCCCCCGACCAGCCCCAGCGCTGGCTTAGGGTGCAGGTGGTTTATCCGGCGGGGGCGCAACCCGTGCCGGTGGTGCTCTTCAGTCACGGGGTCGGACAAACCGGGCGCAGTTTGCTGTACCTAGGCGAATTTCTGGCCAGCCAGGGCATAGCGGCAGCAGTCATCACCCATCCAACCACCCCTGCCCTTGCGGAGTTTCAGGAACGTCCCCAGGACATCCAGCGGGTTTTGGCCAATCTGGCGCAACATCCCTTACACCGACGGCTCGATCTAAACCGGGTGGGACTGCTGGGGTACTCCCTGGGGGGCTATACCGTGCTGGTGGCTGCTGGTGCCCAGCCCCAATTCCCGGAGTTGCAACGCCGCTGCCAGGACCAGTTGGCGCTGTTAAATCTCTCGCTGGTTCTCCTGCAATGCCATGCACTAGCCCATTCCCCTTGGCCGCCTGTGCCCCCCGACCCCCGGATTCGCGCCGTGATGGCGATTAACCCAGCCATTGGCGGCATTTTGGGCGCGGCGGGACTGGCCACCGTGCGTGCGCCGGTGATGCTGGTGGGTGGGGGCAGCGATTGGGTCACACCGGTTGTCCCAGAGCAAATTCAGCCCTTTGCCGGATTGCGTGGCCCCAACCATTACCTCGTCATTCTGCCTACTGCCGGTCACACCGACGGCCTGGACGAAGCCCGTCAATGGCACCCGGCGCGGTTGCCACCCCTGCCCTACGCCCTTGCCCATCTAAGCCGCGAATTTTTCCGTAGCCATCTTTTCCCCTATGCGCCTGCACTCACCCCCGAACACCTGCGCCAGCCCACCCTTCCCTTACGGGTGCGCCATACCCACCCCTGACAGGGATTTTATTCTTTAATTCTTATTTCTTAATTTCACGTTCGCGTCAGCGGTGCGTAGCCCTAGCGCCCTTACCGAACAATTGACGTTCTCAAGAGGAGCGACTAGCCGCGGCTGTGCTGCCTTGCCCCTGGAATCGAGGGCGTTGAAGCCACCGCCCCATTCCAGCGTCCAGAGGGTGATACCCTAGCCCAACAGCGCTCGCGCCGCCTGCACCACATTCGCCACCGTCATCCCGAATTTCTCCATGCACACCGGCCCTGGCGCCGAAGCCCCAAACCGGTCAATCCCCAACGCTTTGCCCTGCAAACCCACGTACTTGTACCAGCCGTCGGTCACCCCCGCTTCGATGGAAATCCGCTTGGTCACCGTCGGCGGCAGGATACGGTCCCGATACTCCTGGGGTTGGGCATCAAACAAACGGGTACAGGGCATTGACACCACCCGCACCTTTTTGTCCGCCAATTGCGCCGCCGCCTGCACCGCCAGTTCCAACTCCGACCCGGTGGCAATCAAAATCAAGTCGGGATGGTCACAGCCACAGTCCACCACGATATAGGCGCCCTTGGCGACCCCTTCCACACTCGTCCCCGGCACGGGATTGACCGCCTGGCGGGTAAACACCAACACCGACGGGGTGTGGGTCGCCTCCAAGGCCACCTGATAGGCCCCCACCGTTTCCCGCGCATCCGCCGGACGAAACACGTAGAGATTGGGAATCAGCCGCAGCGACGCCAACGTCTCCACCGGCTGGTGGGTTGGACCGTCTTCTCCTAGGGCCACCGAATCGTGGGTCATCACGTGCAACACCCGCACCTGGGACAGCGCCGAGAGCCGAATCGCCGCCCGCATATAGTCAGTGAAAATCAAAAACGTGGCGTCGTAGGGAATCAACCCCCCATGCAACGCCATGCCATTGGCAATCGCCCCCATGGCATGCTCGCGCACCCCAAACCGGAAATTGCGCCCGTGATAAGAACCCGCCTGAAATTCGGGAATCCCCTTCAAATAGGTCATATTCGAGTGCGCCAAATCCGCCGAACCGCCCAGCAGTTCGGGGATCGCCCCTGCCAAGGCATTCAGGCACAGCTTGGACAAATTGCGGGTGGATTCCTTACCGGTTTCGGCCACCGGCGCCAGCACCTCCTTCCAGCCGGCGGGCAATTCCCCCCGCATGATCCGCTCAAATTCCGCCGCCTCTTCAGGATACGCCTGCTTATAAGCCGCAAAGCGGGCCTGCCATTCTGCCTCGGCTGCCGCCCCTTTGGCCACCGCCTGCCGGAAATGCTGCAACACCTCCTCAGGAATATAAAAATCCGGTTCCAAAGGCCAGCCCAGATTTTGCTTCGTCAACTTTACTTCCTCCGGCCCCAAAGGCGCTCCATGCACCGCTTCCGTCCCCGCCTTGTTGGGCGAACCGTAGCCAATCGTGGTTTCGACGATGATCAACGAAGGCTTATCCGTCACCGCTTTCGCTTCGGCAATCGCCGCCCGAATAGCAGCCAAATCGTGGTTGCCATCGGCCACCTTTTGCACATGCCAACCGTAGGCCTCGTAGCGCTTGCCCACATCCTCCGTAAACGTAATCTCCGTTCTGCCATCAATGGAGATGTGGTTGCTGTCATAGAGCATGATCAACTTGCCCAGCTTCAAATGCCCCGCCAGGGACGCCGCCTCTGCCGCCACCCCTTCCATGTTGCAGCCATCCCCCAGGATCACATAGGTGTAATGGTCCACGATGGTATGGCCGGGCTTGTTGAACCGGGCAGCCAGGTGCGCTTCCGCAATCGCCAATCCCACCGCATTCCCCACCCCTTGACCAAGCGGGCCGGTGGTCACCTCCACCCCAGGCGTTTCAAAGTTTTCCGGGTGTCCTGGTGTAATCGAACCCCACTGGCGAAACTGTTTGAGGTCGTCCAGGCTGACATCATAGCCGGTCAAATGCAGCAAAGCGTACTGCAACATACAGCCGTGCCCTGCCGACAGGACAAACCGATCCCGGTCCGGCCACTTGGGATTGCGGGGGTTAAATTTCAGGAACTCTTGCCAGAGGACATAGGCCATCGGGGCTGCACCCATGGGCAAACCCGGATGACCGGACTTAGCCTTTTGCACCGCATCCACAGCGAGGAAGCGAATGGTATTGATGGCCAGTTGCTCGATATTGGCAGGGGCAGCGACGGTCATAGCATTCACCTCTGGTAACAGTCGGCGCAATCAGTTTCATTGTGCCATAGGGTGGCGACCCAGACAGGTCACGCAACAGGTTAAATTACGCTAAAGCAGGTCACCCACGGTTGCCATGCACGGAATTTTGCAGGTATGTTGCCCGGATCAGCGGGGCTTGGTCGCCAAAATCAGCCAATTTGTCCACCAGTGGGGCGGCAACATCGTCCATGCGGACCACCACCTGGACGAGGGCCTCTTCCTGAGCCGCTTGGAGTGGGAGTTGGCCGGGTTTGGCTTGTCTCCTGCTGCCACCCGCCGGGAATTTGCTCTGCTAGCCCAGGCGCTGGCTGCCCAGTGGTCCTACCACACCAGCGATGAACGCCCGAAAATTGCCATTTTTGTCGGCAAGCAAAGCCATTGTCTGTGGGATTTAATCTGGCGCTACCAAGCGGGGGAATTGCCGGGAGAAATTGCCTTTATTGTTAGTAATCACCAGGAATGCGCCCCCATCGCTGCCCAATTTCATATCCCCTACCATTACATTCCCACCCAGGATAAAGCTCAGACAGAAAAGCAGCAATTAGCCCTCATTCAAACCCATCAGATTGAACTTGTGATTCTGGCGAAATATATGCAAATTCTCAGCCCAGAGTTCCTAGCCCAATGTCCGCCGGTGATTAACATTCACCATTCTTTTTTGCCAGCTTTTCCCGGTGCCAATCCCTACCAACGGGCGCACCAACGGGGCGTAAAAATTATTGGCGCTACTGCCCATTACGTCACCCCGGAACTGGATGCCGGGCCGATTATTGAACAGGATGTGGTGCGGGTCAGCCATCGGGATACGGTCGCGGATTTGATTCGCCAGGGGCGGGATGTGGAGCGGCAGGTGTTGGCGCGGGCAGTGCGTTGGCATCTGGAACGGCGGGTGCTGGTGTACCACAACAAAACAGTAGTGTTTGCTTGAAAACAC
>Ga0197142_1003466_pt1 | contig 13208 bp, 11 predicted proteins | sample GBS60_MetaG_FD_148614 | JGI IMG/M metagenome (GOLD analysis project Ga0197142, IMG submission 148614) | Sediment microbial communities from Great Boiling Springs, Gerlach, Nevada, United States - GBS 60_MetaG | ecosystem: Environmental > Aquatic > Thermal springs > Hot (42-90C) > Sediment... | reverse complement strand
CGTATGCCAAACCGGGGTTTCAGCAAATGTCCCTACGAAGAGGGAACTGAAAGCTACGCGGCCGAGAACCCCAAAGACGAAACCCCAGGGTTTCAGCAAATGTCCCTACGAAGAGGGAACTGAAAGAGTCAAAGTTTTTGTCTGCCATGACTGGTTATCCTAGTTTCAGCAAATGTCCCTACGAAGAGGGAACTGAAAGTGGAAGGGAGTTATATTGTGCCATAAATGTCACACAGTTTCAGCAAATGTCCCTACGAAGAGGGAACTGAAAGAAATTATGACTCCAGAAGGTCCCAAGATAGTGCCAGGTTTCAGCAAATGTCCCTACGAAGAGGGAACTGAAAGAGAGGCACATAGGACACTTCTTGAGATGCAAGAGCAGTTTCAGCAAATGTCCCTACGAAGAGGGAACTGAAAGTTCCATCCATCTCTCGCCCAAGCGCGTAAAGATCTGTTTCAGCAAATGTCCCTACGAAGAGGGAACTGAAAGCGACCAAACCAGCGCGGATCATCAACCTCAGAACCAGCTTCAGCAAATGTCCCTGAAAATCATCTCCATAGGGGGCTTAAGATGAGACCACCAAAAGAGTATTAGGATGATGAGAAATAAGTTAGAGGGGTGTCCGGTTTGACGGGGGCAACTCCAAGCCGTTTATCCAAAAAAGCGGCAAAGATAGCCCCTCCTGCTCACCTCTTATGAATGACACAGGCCACGCAACGGCCTCAATCGGCCTCGGTCACCAGACGGGACATCACGGTTCCTGAGATAGATAAACCAATGTAGAGAAACATTAGGACCACGAACACACTAATAAAGCGCAGTGCCAAGGTTCCCAATATCCAAGCCCAGCTGTCCCTGGTGATAGTCACCGTGACCACCGGCTGCCCTTTGGAGATGCGCACAGAGTGCCATGGTGAGGCTCCGTGGTCCTCGATGTAAGTCTCACCCTTCCAATCTCGAAACTTCACGTCTCGATTATCCGTAAAGTGTGACTTATAGAACTCCAGAATCTGTTCATATGGGAGTGCGTAATGCACTTCCGCCTTATCGTTTGTCCAGGAGGTCACTTTGCCCCCCGGCAATAAAGGCACACCCAAGAAATCCTCTGACCAACATTGGCTTGCTCCTAAGGCCCAGAGGACGAAGATCAGCAAGTGACGTCTCATGGAACTGCTCCTTTCAGTCGAACATCGCTATGAACATGCCCGCGGCCGCCGCAGATCCGATCACACCGGCCAAATTGGGCCCCATGGCGTGCATCAAGAGGTGGTTCTTTTTGTCGTATTGCTGCCCCACTATCTGAGAGACCCGTGCCGACATGGGCACCGCCGACACTCCTGCAGAGCCAATGAGCGGATTGATCTTCTCCTTTAAGAAGAGGTTCATCACCTTGACAGTGAGGATCCCGCCGGCTGTGCACACGGCGAAGTCCACCAGTCCGAGCCCGAAGATAAGGAGCGGCTTCCAGCTGAGGAAGGTGTCCGCCTGCATGGTGGCCCCCACCGACACCCCTAAAAAGATGGTCACGATATTCATCAGGGCATTCTGAGCCGTGTCGGAAAGCCTCGACACCACACCGCTCTCCCTCATAAGGTTTCCTAGCATAAACATACCCATCAGGGGCATCACTGCTGGGACCAAGATGGCGATGATTCCTGCGCCTATCACCGGGAAAAGTATTCGCTCCCTTTTGGAGACAGGCCTCAACTGCTTCATGCGGATGAGCCTTTCCTCGCGAGTGGTGAGGAGGCGCATAATGGGGGGCTGGATTAGGGGGACCATGGCCATATAAGAGTAGGCAGCCAAGGCGTTGGGGCCAAGCAATTGGGGGGCCAGATGCTGTGTGAGGTAAATGGTCGTGGGACCATCGGCACCTCCAATGATGCCTACAGAGGCGGCTTCCTTGAGGGTGAAGCCGGCAAGCACCGTCCCGGTAAAGGTGACGAACACTCCGAGTTGCGCGCCTGCCCCAATGAGAAGGGTCTTGGGATTGGCTATAAGAGGACCGAAGTCCGTCATGGCCCCCAGGCCTAGAAAAATAACACACGGGATGATCTCCCATTCCAGCCCGTAGCGATAAAAAAATTGGATAAGGTGGGGCACACCTTCTTCGTTGTAGCCCATCAGCGGGACCAGGGGAAAGTTGACCAGGAAGATCCCAAACCCTATAGGTAGGAGGAGGAGCGGCTCAAACTTCTTAACGATGGCGAGGTACAGGAAAAAGAAAGCAACAGCCCACATTGTGGGGTACTTCCAGTTTATAGCCCAGATCCCCGTTGCATAGAACATACCTAGTGCGAGATCCCACAGCTCGTTAATGCTCATGCACCTTTAGCCTCCCCTGTCTTCATGTCTCCACGTCTTCTGAGTGGCCGCGCAGCCATACAGCGAAAGATTATAAGGCGCCCCATTAATATCCGCAACCTGTGCCACGAAAGGGGCAGCACGAGCTCTTCTAGGTCATGCGCAGGAGGGGGAGGGCCTTCTAAGGCTGGTTGAGAGCATCCAAGATAAGGACAATAGCCCATCAGATAGGTTGGTGATTAAGAGTCCGTTTCAGTCGCTCGAGGCTTCGAGGAGGATGCGACTCAGAGGTGATAGATGCAAGGCGAAAATGGACGGCTATATGGATCGGGGGCTTGAGGAGCTGGTTGCCGTGGGCATATGGGGCGAAATAATGATTTAAGCCACTTCCTGAGGGAGATGGGACTCTTTGAGTCTTCTACCTCAGGATGAAAGGGGAATCTTGGGGTTTGATACTAGCGGTGGGCCACACAGTGGTATTACGCAGCAGGAAGGGGGTAACTGGCGCTTTCGTCATGCACATGGCAAAAGCCGGGAGAGGGGTTATGCTCGAGAGGGAGACAGGTGATCCGGAAAGGCAGAGTTCGTCTTAGTGACGTGGGGGATTAATGCGATTAAGGAAAAAGAGTTGCCTTTGAAAGGCTTGTGGATAGTCGCGAGAAGGCCTTGGAGGTGGCCGTTCAGGATGCAGGGCAGGTGTGCCAATTGGGTGATGATAATTGTAAATGATGGCTGGGGAGGCTCTCAAGGGGGGTTCTAGAGGCCACACTTGGGTGTCTGATCAATAAACTGGCACCCATCCGAGGGTTTTCCCTGAAGACCTGGAAAGCCTTCGCCTAGATGGGTCGGACCGGCGGGGGCAGGTAGCGGCGAGAGGCTAGGCCGGGAAAAGCGAACGAGGCGGATTCTAGGAAGGAGATCGTCTGAGTGGTGGTGCGCGACCTGTGTGTCGAGTGCTTCCATCGAAGGAGTAATAGCTTTGTTCAGATTAGAAATGGCCCTTTTGGTCCAAAATCCGAAGCATTGGATCCTCGAGCTGAGATTCCGATCCAAAATCCGAAAAGACCCCAGACGGACAGCCGGAGTGTTTGAGAGTGAAGATGTGGGCTAAACTTTGCCTATATTGGTGAAAACGGGCCTTTGGAGCTATCGGAACAAGCTGACTCTTCGTATACCCCAGGCCTTTTTCCCAATGGCAATGAAGAAGTTTCCCATTGGAATCCTTTGCCACACGATCCTTAAGATAGCATCAAGAAAGGGCCAAAGAAGCGCCACCTCTCCTTGATTCCGGCTGAGGTTTGTCCTAGGATGAAGCCGGCCTTCATTTGGGGAGGATGAAGATCACAGTATAGGAAGCGCTCCATGGATGAGTACAGGTGGATTGTGGAAAAAGCTCCTGTGGGACTCTGTGTAGTAAGGGAGGGGGTCGTTGTCTTCGCTAATCTCAAGGCCAGGGAGCTTTTGGATATATCTGGGAAGGAGGGAAGCCCCCCTCCTTGGAAGGGCCTCTTCCGCCCAGGAGATGGGGACATCATAGAAGGGTTGGAAGAGGATGGTCTCCACTCTCAGCGTCCCATTGTTGCGAGGATCCCGGCCAAGTCAATGAACTCGGTCGAGGATCGCTGGCTTCAGCTGATGGCAGTGCCCATCGAATGGAACGGAAACTACGCAGTGCTCTGGAGCCTTTCTGACTTCACGGAGCAGGTGATTATTCAAGAGCAAATGAAGGCATCAGAGGAGCTCTACAGGACCGTCATTGAGAATGCCAACGATGGAGTGGCCATAGTGAAGGGGGATCGCCATGTGTTCGTCAATCAGAGGTTCCTGGATATTTTCGGCTACGAGAGGCCGGAAGAAGTGATTGGTAAATCCATCTCTATGATGGTCCACAAGGACGACAAGGAGATGGTTTTGGAGTTCAACCTCAAGAGGCAAAAGGGTGAGCCAGCCCCTTCGAGATACGTGTTCAAGGGAGTGAGAGAAAACGGCGCTCCCATATTCGTGGAGGTCTCAGCGACCCGAATATCCTACGAGGGCGAACCCGCATCCTTAGTCTTTAAGAGAGACGTCACCGAGAGGAGGTGGCTCGAGGATGCCCTCAAACGTTCCAGGGACTTTTACCTCACCCTCTTCGAGGAACTTCCCACCATGATCTTGAGGCTCGCCTCGGATGGCACATGCGATTATGTGAACAAGGCTTGGCTCGATTTCACAGGCAGAACCCTTGAGCAAGAGATGGGAGACGGTTGGATCCAGTGCATACACCCCGAAGACCTAGTGGGATTCAAAGAGGTGCTTCTCGATGCACTGGCGAACAGGGAAGCAGTGTCAAGGGAAGTGAGGGCTCTGAGGAAGGACGGACAGTGGAGGTGGATTCTCCTTGTGGCAAAACCATTTGCTGGCCTTGAGGGAGAATTCTCCGGTTACATTGGGGCATGCTATGACATTACCGAGAGAAAGCAAGAGGAGGAGGACCTTCATCTCCAGGCCACTCACGATCCATTGACAGCCCTTCCCAACCGGAGGCTTCTCCAAGACAGAATGCAGGTGGCCTTCGCTCAGGCGGCCCGCAAGGGAAGCAAGGTTGCCGTGATCATGGTAGATCTGGACAATTTCAAATTGGTCAATGACGGGCTCGGCCATCGAGCCGGGGACGAGATCTTAGTTGAAGTGGCACAGAGGTTAAAGGGGATCATCCGGGCAGGGGATACGGTCGCTCGCTTGGGAGGAGACGAGTTCGTCATTGTTCTGCCCGAGATCGGATCAGCGAGGGTGGCTCAGAGGGTTGCGAGGAGGATCATCGGGGCTTTCAGAGAGCCATTTCGCTGGAGGGGAAAGGAAATATCACTGACCCCAAGCCTGGGTCTTTCTATATTTCCGGACCATGGAGGGGAAGCTGAGGATCTGATTCAGAAGGCAGATGAGGCCCTGTATAAGGCGAAGGCCCAAGGGGGAAACAGGGTGGTCCTTTTCAGGCCTGAGAGGCCGCCTGCTGGGACAGGGTCGCCTTAGCCATGGATCGGTCTGCCAAGGGCCTTATGAGCTAGCTCTCCTATGGCCTCGGAAAAGGTCGGATGTGGAAAAATCGTGTGAGCCAAATCCTCTAACGTGGCCTTCTCGTTCAAAAGGGCACCACATCCCCAGATGAGCTCTGTCGCATGACCTCCCACTATCTGGAAGCCCAGTACTGTCTGAGTTGTCCCATCGAAAACTACCTTCACATGTCCAGCCAAATCCCCTGTGGTATGGGCCTTGCCCAGGAGCCTGAAAAGAAAGGTCTCAGACCTAGGGCTCAGCCCCCTTCTTTTTGCTTCGGCCTCACTCAGACCAACGGAGGAGACCTCTGGAGTCGTGAAAATGGCAGAGGGAACGGCCTCGTAAGCCATCTTTCTCTTCTTCTCACCCAACGAATTCTCCGCAGCCACGATCCCCTCGGCTGAGGCCAGATGAGCGAGCATGGGCCTGGATGGTCCGAGGGCGTCTCCCACAGCAAAGACCCCCTCTATGTTGGTCTCTAGCTCCTCATTTGCTTCTATCCAACCCTTCTCTCTCAGGCGAAGGCCTAGGGGCTCTAAGTCCATGTCTTTTGTAGTGGGTTCTCTTCCGACGCACACAATTACTCGATCGCACACCATGCTCTTGGATCCTGATGGTGGAAGAGAGCCCCTTTCCCCCTTGGGAGAGGCCCCCAAGGTGACCTCCAGTCGACCCTCTATCTCCTGAACTCTCTCGACCACGTTCCTCACGTAAATCTCAATACCCCGCTTTCTCATCTCCCTTTGGACAACCGCACCTATATCAGGATCCAGAGACGGGAGGGGAAGTAGCCTGTCCATGGCTTCCACGATGCTCACCTTCGACCCTAGGCTTCTGAGTATGGTTGCGAGCTCGCACCCTACTACTCCGCCTCCCACGATCAAGACCCTGGCGGGCAAGTCCTTGAGTTCCAGAACATCGGAGCTCGAGAGAATGTACCTGCCGTCAAAGGGAAGAGACGGAAGACTCATGGGTTTCGATCCCACAGCCAAGATGAGCCTCTCCCAGGGGAGGTCATCCTCTCCCCCTGAGGCGAGCCTCACCTTGAGCACACCAGGCAGGATTCTGTGGCCCAGGCCGTGAACCAGGCGTATCCGGAAGCGCTCCAAGAGCTTGAGGATGCCCTTTTCTTGGGTCTCCACTACTTTTCTCTTCCTCTCCATCAGCCTTTCCAGATCCAATGCAGGATTCCCCTCCAGCTTGACTCCCATCTCGGTGCCTCTTCCCAGTAAATCCATGATATCCGCCGTTACCTTGAGGACCTTGGTAGGAATGCAGCCCCGGTGGAGGCAAGTGCCTCCCACCCTTTCCTTCTCCACTAAGGTCACCTGTGCTCCTAGCTGGGCAGCCCGTATTGCTGCAACGTAACCACCAGGCCCTCCACCTAGCACAACTATTCTCACTGAGTCCTCCTCTGGTTCTCTTCTTCTTTGCAGGACTCATTCAACTTGCGGCAGTCCACACAAAACCTCTCCAAGGCCCCCTTGAAAAAAGAGCTTCGAAAGGCAGAGTAAGGGGGGTCATTCCATATTGCCATGAGGCGTTTTTCTTTCAGATTGCCGAAGGAGACTCTCTCGAGGGGCTTTTCCCTTCCCTCTCTCCACTCCGCAGCATGGTCTGCATAGATATTGGTGTAAACACAGGGGCCCACCTCACCGTCGGCTCCAATGACAACAGCTCTCAAGACGTTTTCGGTGCAGGGCCATGGGATGTTTCGGGACGGACCAAGCCAGTGGTGCAATTGCACCCCTTGAGATTCGAGCTCTGAACTCACTTCCTCAAGGAGGGAGAGAACTCCCTTTTCTTTCTCCTGGACCATCTCTTTCTCCAGGTCTCTTTGGGGGATGAAATCCAGTGTGCTTACCACCACCTGCCTCACACCGGCCTCCCGAAGAAGTTGGGGAAGCCCCCGGATTTCCTCCAAGGAAGAAGTAAGAAGCATGTAAGCTATATGAATCTCTGGAAGAGGCGAGTTGCCTTTTGCCCGGCTGAGATTCCTAATTCCATCCATGACCTTTGATACAGGGGCTCCCTTTCTGATCCTGTCATTGAGCGGCCCTGTGCCAGCAAGGGAGAAAGCCACCACGTCGAAACCTGCCTCCACGACCTTCTCGGATAGCTCCCTGTCCATTAAGGTTCCATTAGTTGTGGTCCCCACCCGACAGCCAGCCTCCTTGGCCATTTTCACCATCGCGAAAAGCTCAGGGTGGAGAAAAGGCTCACCCCAACCCTGAAGGTGGACATGTTGGCAACGGGGAAGGTCCGGCACGAGTCTCACAAATAATCGAAGGGGAAGGTCCCTTTGGGGCCACTTCCTTCCATAAACTGTCCTGGGACAGTAAAGGCAGGAGGCATTGCATCGGGTTGTGACCTCCACTTGGATCCAGTCCCAAAGGGGAGCCAAGAAGGCCCTTGAAAGAATCCGACGAATTTTCCCCATCCCGGCCTTTCTCCTCTCTCAGCCGCCTCCAAATATAACTTGACTAAGTGGTTCGGGTCCAGGGAGCTCCCAAAAGTCAAAGCTCGGTGCCTCCATAGCCCTCGAATCTTGCCTGGAACTCATTGGATCCCATCCCCTATGGGGTGGGGAGGAGCATTTGACAAGAGGGGTCGTGTCTTTGTCTCCGAATGTGGGCCAAGGTCCTGGACTGATTTGCGTAGCAATAGGTGCAGCCTAGAGAGCAAGTATCGTACATGCCGATATCTTTGCTTGCTGTGCAGCCACAGCCTGGTCTTGTTGGTCTGTGCTCCAGGATCGGGGTTCTTTCAGGAAAAAGTTTCGAGAGGAGCTCCCCGTCGACGCATCGGCCCATTTTGATTCCCTTTGCCACAAGGTCTGGTTGACAGCAAGCCAAAACCTCGATGCCCAAGCCCTGAGCAATTCCCTCGAGTTCCAATGTTAGCTCCAACTTCTCCTCCAAGCTGGGCTCCCTGAATTTAATTCCCAGACGCTGGAGATTCCTCCTCGTCTTGCCGTAAAGGTGAACAAAGCTTATGTAGCACCTCTGGGTGAAACCACTGAGCCTGCTACCTATTGAAGCGAATTGCCGGATATACCACCTGGAGTCGAGCTCCTCGGTTATCACTATGGGATCGAAACGCCAGGTCACATGCCTTGGGCTTGTGCGGAGAGAAAGCTCCTTCAGGATGGTGGTAGAGAGCTCCCACGGGGGGGAGCAAGGCTCGAGATACCTGGGAAGCCCTGTTATGGTGTAATGGAAGAACATGCAGAAACCCTTTTTCTGGAGGTATTCCAGATAAGGGAGAAGGGGACGATAATGTTTGGACCAGAACACAATTGAATGCACATCCTCTGGGGCCAGGGAGACTGTATGGATGGCCCTGGAAAAAGGATTGGGATATGCCACGAAACCTTCCTCTATTCTCCTCAAGAACCAGTCGGTGTAAAGGGCTGGTATGTCTGTCCTTCTACTTGCGGAGATTATGTTCATGGAAACTACATTCGCATCCTGGCCTTCACATCCCAGTAAGGAGTTTCGGGGCGAGGCTCCTTGAGGACCCTCTCTATCTTTTCTTTGGCCCTCGCGCAACTGGCCTCATCTCCCACAAACCTATAAATGACCCTTTGAGGGAATTCCACCGATGTAAGGACCTCTAGCATGGCCTGTGCCTTCCGGCCAGAAACAGGCAGTATTCTGACTCCTTCCACTTCCCCGAAAGTGAACTCCGCCTTGGCAAAGGAAATGGGGCTCGCCCTCCTCAGGGTTACCTTCTGCTCCATGCGATCCAGTTCCAAAAGCCAACCCCTGTTGGACAAAACGAGAAAGAGCCCAATGGAAATGGCCGCCAAAGAGGCCCAGAAGCTAAACTCCTTGAGCCAGCTCTCGCTCCATTTCATACCACTGAAGACCCCAACCGTTGCCGCGAGGACCATCACCCCCACAACGACCAGGGTCCCCCCTAAGCCAGAGCTCCAGCCAGGTTCTTCCTGGATCACTAGCTTTTCCGGCCATTCTCGAATCAACATTGGACTTCTGTAGCCCCCAAAATCCATTTTACAGATTTTCCCGGACGGGCTGGAAGCCTCTTCCGTGCAGATTCCTCTCGAGGCCCTCTCGCTTTGGGGGCTCAAGCTCCCAACCACCGGCGCGCTTCCCAATATTGATGCTCAAAGGAAAACCAATTGGGGAACGCAGAATAACACGGCCTTTTGGTATGGACCGACTTATCCGGAGCTTTCATTGGGGTAGCCCGCATTAGCCGCTCATCATGAACAATGCGGGCTACTCATACTAAAAGGGGGGCATCTTTCACCGGGACTCTCGGTACCTCCCCAGCACCGAGGAGTTCAAGCTCCCTCTTTTCATATGGGCTCAAAGTAGCTGATATCCAGGATATGGCCTCTTCGCTCTTCGCTCCAGACCGCTTTGACCCTGATACCATTTTTCAGGGTCTTGGTTACCTCTTCAAAGTTGCTCAGGTCGAATCCTCCTACCAAATGGAGAAAGTTTACATCTGTGCCATCCAGCCTTATGAGCCCTGTCACAAAAGGAGGCTCTATTGGCATGCCGAAATACCGATAATTGGTGTAGCACCATGCCACCAGCGTCCCCTCCTCCTTGACCTCTACCCACTCATCTGCGGTCACAAAACACCGCGGGCAGAAAGATCTGGCCGGGACGAGGACCCTGTTACATTCCTTGCATCTTGTACCGTAGATCTTCTTTTCCTTTAGCCCCTCGAAGAATCTCGTCCATGTGGCGCCGTACGCGACTTCGTAGGGAAGCCTGACCTCTGTCTTGAGCGTCCTGTATTCCCTTGCCATGAGATTCACCTCCCTCTGGACTCAAAGCTCCGAGCCCAAAATCATGACTCCATTGAACTGATCTATCCCGCCCATAGCATGGGCTAGGGCCAGCTTGGCACCCGGTACCTGGTGCTCGCCAGCGCGACCTGTGACCTGCATTGCAGCTTCAGCCACGCGGATGAGTCCCGTTGCACCAATGGGATTGGTACAGAGGACGCCCCCTGAGGGGCACACAGGCAGCTCCCCTTCTCTGGAAAAGGTGCCCCTCAGAACGAGGTCAGGAGCTTTGCCGAACTCGCAAAATCCGAAGCACTCGTAAAACATCATTTCCTGATACGTGAAGGGATTGTATACCTCAGCGACGTCCAGTTCCTTCAAAGGTTCTTTTATCCCTGCCTGGTCATAGGCTTGTTTGGCTGCCTCGATGGCGCTCTGCCAGACCACCTTATCGCTATCCCCGAAAAACTGCTCATCGCCCCTGTAGCCCACACCTTTGACCCAGGCTACCTTTCGTCCCAATCTCTTGGCCGCCTTTTCCGACGCGAAGATGACGGCGCAAGCGCCGTCTGAGTTGGGGCATACATCCAGGAGTCGGATGGGATAAACGATTATGCGCGAGTTCTTCACATCCTCCATGGTTACCTTCATTTTTATGTGAGCATAAGGGTTGTAAAAGGCACTTTGATGGTGGGTGACTGAGATGAAGGCCGCAGCGTCCCTTATTTTCTCCTGTGGGAGCTTGTATCTTGTAGCCCAAAGCTGGGACTGCATCGAGAATACCCCTGGAGCCCCTGCCAGGAAATATCGCTGGTAAAAGGGATCCAACACCGTGGTCATGGTTGCCTGGCTGTCACCCTCGTACATCTTCTCGTGGCCCACGGCCAGGACAACTTCAGCCATACCTGAGGCGACCCAGTAGAAAGCAGTGTGGGCGATGGACACACCCGTGGAACCACAGGTCTCTGTCTTGAAGATGGGCTTGCCAATTGCCTGCATTGCCTCTGCAAAGTAGAGGTGGGTGAGGGCTACCCCCTCCATCATGGAGGGCATGGTCCCTGAGACCACTCCATCTACATCCTTAGGAGACAGGCCCGTGTCCTCGAATACCCTCACCACTGCCTCCCTGACTAAATCCGGATAGGAAACGTCCATTCTTCTCCCGTGGTGAGTCTGTCCAACTCCCACGACGGCTACCGCCCTTGCCATGGACCACCTCCTATGAACCGAGGATGACAACAGTGTGGCACTGGCCAGCAAATCCGTGGGTGCCGTGAACCAGTGCGGTCTTCACTTCCCTGTGGACTTGCTTCTCACCTGCTTCCTCGCGAATCTGAAGGAATGCCTCTACGGCCCGATGTAATCCCCGGGACACATACGGATTCCAGGCTAACGTTCCCCCAGAGGGATTGACAGGGAGGAGGCCCCCTCTTTCCGTGACCCCTTCGTCAATGAGCTTGCCCCCCTGGCCAGGTCCACAAAAACCGAGCCGCTCGTACCAGAGTAGCTCCTGGAAGGCGTACGGTTCCGTGATCTCTGCTAAGTGGATTTCCTCGAAAGGGGCCTTTATCCCGGCCATTTCGTAGGCCCTCTTGGCCGCAATTGTCAGTTGTCCTTGAAGCAGATCCCTATCGCCGATCCAGTAAGCATCGAGGGAGGTGCCAAAGCCTTTTATCCAGACCGGTCTATCGGTGAGTTTTCTCGCCATCTCCTCCGAGGTTAAAAACCAAAGCCGCCATCCCTTCTGATTTTGGTGCGCACTCGAGCTCGGTCAGGGGCTCGACCACGGTCCTGGATGCGAGGATCTCCTCGGTCGAATAGATGCCTTTTCTGTGAGCATAGGGATTGCCTAGAGCGTTTCTGAGATTTTTCACCGCTACCTTGGCGCACTGTTCCCTTGTTATCCCGTAATGTTCCATGAAGAGCCTCATTTGCAAGGCAGCAGCCATGGTCTCATTCAGTCCAAGGGGCCGGAAGTAGAAGGGATCGGAAAACATGAGGGTGCAAGTGTCGTTTTCAGGGTTTTCGGATCCCTTGCATAGCCCCACTACAAGGGCAGTATCGTAATGTCCGGACATGATCCTCATGGCGCCGTAAACCAAAGCAAAAAGGGACTCTCCATCCTGCCTAGATCCATTTCTTAGGACGGCACCCGCGGGATCCCAGTGGTAGGCATTGGCACAGGAAATCCCCCCATGGAAGATGTCCGAAGCTGCTGTAACCACACACCCAACCTTTTCCCTGGAGATCCCGGCCTTGTCCAAGGCTTCCTTGACCACCCGGTAGGCTTGGTCGTAAAAATTCTCCTTGGAGTCAGCCCCTCCAATTTGAGCCACGGACACGATGGCTACTTTGCTCAGCATGGCAGCCCTCCTAACATGAGGTTTGCGAACCAAAGGAGAAATACCCCTCTCTTTAGCTCCCTCCTCCCCCTTCAAGATCCAAGGATAAAAAAGCATTAACCACGCTCCTCTAGAGTGTGAGGCAATTCTACTTTCCCATTCTGCCCTTAGCAAGATTTCTGGTGGGGTCAGACATGGTGGAGTCCACTTTTCGGATCCAAAGGGGCCAGCGTTAGGGAGACGGTCTTGGGAGCGGATCCGTAGAAACGGGAAGGAGACGCCTTTCTCGGATGGATGTACCATTGGGGTCACTTGACCAGGCCGCACTAGAACCAGGGCTAGTTCGTTTCGGTCAAAGGGTTGTCCCATTGGCCTAGGGCTTCACGTGCACATGCCGAGGCTGAACCGAGGCTCGCCTCACAGGCGTGGGGCGCCCCCCAAGAATTGGTTCGAGGCAGGAAGAGTGGCCTCCGGATATGAGCGATGAGATGAAAGGGAGAAGCCCATTTTCCTCGGAGCGCCTGTAGGGCAATGCCAGACGAGTCTCGAGGCACTCCATTCCTACCGGGTGCGTGCGCGACGGGCCGGAGCCCTAACGCGGAAAAGCCTCCTTGAAGGCGATGCGTTCCTTACGGGCGTGCAGAGCCCGCCCCTTGTATCTTATGCATGAGTACCGGGTACCCTGGCTGTGTGAGTACCACGTACGCGTTGGAGTACCCAGTACCCCCGTACCAGTAGCCCAGTACCACCCTACCCTGCC
>Ga0197142_1003464_pt1 | contig 13210 bp, 10 predicted proteins | sample GBS60_MetaG_FD_148614 | JGI IMG/M metagenome (GOLD analysis project Ga0197142, IMG submission 148614) | Sediment microbial communities from Great Boiling Springs, Gerlach, Nevada, United States - GBS 60_MetaG | ecosystem: Environmental > Aquatic > Thermal springs > Hot (42-90C) > Sediment... | reverse complement strand
GGTCTGCAGGCGGCTTGGCTTGCGGCCCGATCCGGCGTCGACGCAGATCGTCGCGCGCGATCGGCACGCGGTGTTCCTCTCGACGCTCGCCATCCTCGGTTCCACGCTCGACCGGTTCGCCACCGAGATCCGGCACCTGCAGCGGACCGAGGTGCGCGAGCTGGAGGAACCGTTCGATCCGAGCAACATGGGCTCGTCGGCGATGCCACACAAGCGGAACCCGCACGAGAGCGAGAGAGTGAGTGGCCTGGCTCGGGTACTCAGAAGTTACGTGGGGCCGGCGCTCGAGAACGTGGTGCTGTGGCACGAGCGGGATATCAGTCACAGCTCGGTGGAACGGATCGTGCTGCCAGACGCCTGCATGGTCGCTGACTACCTGTTAGCGGCGATGACCGAGATCGTCGAGAGGTGGATCGTCTATCCCGACCGCATGCGTCGCAACCTCGAGGCAACAGCCGGGGCCGTGTTCTCACAGCAGGTGATGCTCCGCCTCATCGAGGCGGGGCTCGATCGACAGGAGGCGTACCGTTTCGTCCAGCGGCTAGCCCGGGAAGCATGGGAGACGGGCATTCACCTCCGAGAGCTGTTGCTAACGGACGACGACGTGCGAGCTCATCTCTCGCCAGAGCAGATCGAAGCGATCTTCCAACTGGAGCCGCACCTGCGGTACATTGACGAGACGTTTCGACGGGTCGGGCTGCGTGGCTGCGTCCCCGAGGCGACGAACGTATGACCACCCGGGCGGTGCTGGAGGTCATCCTTCCGGAGCTGCCGCTTTTCCGACGCGGTAAGGTGCGAGAGACGTTCGACCTCGGCGATCGCCGGCTGCTCATGGTCGCAACGGATCGGATCAGTGCCTTCGATGTCGTGCTCCCGACCGGGATCCCGGACAAAGGGATCGTGCTGACGCAACTGTCCCGCTTCTGGTTCGAATGGTTCGGCCCGAGCATCCGCTCGCACTATCTGACGACTGATCTAAGCCAACTTCCCGCTTCAGTCCAGCGACATCGCGATGTCCTCGAGGGTCGCTCGATGGTGGTTAGGCGCGCGGAGCGGATCGACGTTGAGTGCGTGGCACGCGGGTACCTGAGTGGCTCGGCCTGGGTGGAGTACTGCGAGCATGGCACCGTAGCCGGAGAGCGACTTCCCGCGGGGTTCTCCCAGAGCGAGCGGCTTCCGGAACCGATGTTTACGCCAGCGATCAAAGCTGAGACAGGGCATGACCGCAACATCACCTTCCTTGAATTGGTCGGGCTTGTGGGAGAGACGCTCGCTCGGGCCCTGCGGGACACGACGCTGGCGATCTATGAGGCGGCTGCTCGTTATGCTCTCGAACGGAAGGTGATTATCGCCGACACGAAGATCGAGTTCGGGTGGATCGATGGTGAGCTCGCGGTGATCGACGAGCTGTTGACACCGGATAGTTCGCGTTTCTGGGACGCGGAACAGTACGTTCCAGGACGGCCGCAACCGTCGTTTGACAAGCAGTTCGTCCGTGATTGGCTGCTTGCCTCGGGCTGGGACCGGGAGCCGCCACCGCCGGCCTTGCCTGAAGACGTGGTGGAGGCGACCAGGCGTCGCTACGTGGAAGCGTACGAGCGCTTGAGCGGCCAAGCGCTCCAGCCGTCGGACGAGGGGTAAGGCAGGGGATGGGTGGCAAGCAGACATGGCGGGCTGACGTGTACGTCGCGTTGAAGGCGAGCGTCAATGACCCTCAGGGGCTCGCGGTACGGGACGGGTTGCACCGACTCGGCTATGAGGAGGTGGCTCGAGTACGAGTAGGGCGATACATCCAGGTCTGGCTGGAGGCGGCCGATGAGGCGACTGCTGCTGCGCGGGTGCGTGAGATGTGCGAGCGGTTGCTGGCCAATCCGGTCATCGAGGAGTATCGCTTCAAGGTCGTCGGGGAGTAGGGCGGGAGGGCCGCCAGAGAGTGGAGCGAAAGGTGCGGTTTGGAGTCGTCACATTTCCTGGCAGCAACGGCGATCACGACGCGGTCACAGCGATCGAGGTCGGGCTGGGTCGGCCGGCCCGACTGGTGTGGCACACCGAGACTGACCTCTCCGGCTTCGACTGCCTTATCATCCCGGGCGGGTTCTCGTACGGTGACTACCTGCGCGCTGGTGCCATCGCGCGCTTTGCGCCGGTTATGGGGGCGGTGCGGGCCTTTGCCGAAGCGGGTGGTCCCGTCCTTGGCATCTGCAATGGGTTTCAGATCCTGACGGAGGCTGGGCTGCTCCCAGGTGCCCTGCTCCGCAACGCGTCGCTGACGTTCGAGTGCCGTTGGGTCCACGTGCGCGTCGAGAACGACCAGACGGTCTGGACGCGTTCACTCACGGCCGGCACCGTGCTCCGATTACCGATCGCCCATGGTGAAGGGCGCTACTATGCCGATGCTGCCACCCTCGAGGAACTGGAGCGCGAGAGGCGGGTGGTGTTCCGCTATGTCGAGCGCGACGGGCGGGTGACTCCGGAGGCGAATCCCAACGGCTCGCTCAACAACATCGCTGGCATCTGCAACGCGCGCGGTAACGTCGTCGGCCTGATGCCTCACCCCGAGCGCGCGTACGACCGTTTGATCGGGGGAGACGACGGCTTACGGGTGCTGTCGGCGGTGCTACGGAGCGGCCTCGAAACGGTAGGCGCGCTGTAGAGACGCTGCGCCGTCGCTCGCGGGGGTGGTGGGCGTGGTGAGCTCGTCGGCAAGGCTGACTGGCAGTGACTGAGGCAGCGAGATATGCAGGTGAACCGGAGACTCCTTGACCAAGTCGCGTTGACCGAGGAAGAGTACCGGTCGATCGTTGAGCAACTCGGGCGCGTGCCGAACGCGGTCGAACTCGGCATGTTCGGGGCGATGTGGAGCGAGCACTGTGGGTACAAGAACTCCCGGCCATTGTTGAAGCGGCTGCCTACCAGCGGGCCGCGGGTCGTACAGGGGCCGGGGGAGAACGCCGGGGCCGTCGAGATCGGTGAGGGACTCGTTGCCGTCTTGAAGATCGAGTCCCACAACCATCCCAGCGCCGTCGAGCCCTTCCAGGGGGCAGCGACCGGTGTTGGGGGCATCGTACGGGACATCTTCACGATGGGTGCGCGGCCGATCGCGATTCTGAACTCGCTTCGTTTCGGGCCGCTCGATGAGCCGCGGAACCGTTACTTGTTCCACGGGGTCGTGGGGGGCATCGGTTGGTACGGGAACTGCTTGGGTATCCCCACGGTCGCAGGCGACATCTTCTTCGATCCCGGGTACAGCGCCAATCCCCTGGTGAACGCGATGTGCGTGGGGATTGCGCGTCGCGAGGCGCTGATCCGGGCGCGGGCTTCGGGGCCGGGTAACCTGGTGGTCCTGGTCGGTGCTGAGACCGGACGTGACGGCATCCACGGCGCGACCTTTGCCTCCACCGAAGACCCTGAGAAGTCGCACCGCGGCGTGGTGCAGGTGGGGAATCCGTTTTTGGAAAAGCTGCTGATGGAAGCGTGTCTGGAAGCCCTGGCGCTGGGCTGCCTGGTGGCCATGCAGGATCTGGGTGCGGCCGGTTTGACGAGCTCGACAGCCGAGACTGCCGCCCGCGGGGGGGTGGGGATTGAGATCGACGTAGCACGGGTACCGCGCCGCGAGACGGACATGACTCCGTACGAGGTGATGCTTTCGGAGAGTCAGGAGCGGATGCTGGTAATCGTCGAGCCAACGAGGCTGGAGCAGGCGCTTTCCGTCTTTCGGCGCTGGGAACTGGACGCAGCCGTCATCGGCCGGGTGACCGATGACGGCATGTTGCGGGTCCTCGAGGAGGGGAGGACTATCGCCGAGGTGCCGGTGCGGATGTTGACCGAAGCACCGGTCTACGTGCGGGAGGGTCGGGAAAATCCCACCATCGTCGCCTTGCGGCATGAGGATCCTCTACGGTTTTCCGACCTCGACTCCTCAGGGGATTCTGGGAGGACGCCTGCCGAGGTCCTCCTCGCGCTGCTCAGCTCGCCGAACATCGCCAGCCGACAGTCGGTCTATCGTACGTACGATCACACCATTATGACGAACACGGTGCTGCCCCCTGGCCAGGGTGATGCCGCCGTGTTGCGCCTGAAAGGAACCCGGATCGGGCTTGCGGTCAAGACTGACTGTAATCCCCGCTACTGTCTGCTCGATCCGTACCTCGGTGCACAGCACGCAGTCGCCGAGGCCGCGCGTAACGTCTCCTGTGTTGGCGCCGAACCGATTGCGGTCACCGACTGTCTCAATTTCGGAAACCCAGAGCGCCCAGACGTCTACTACCAGATGGAACGAGCCATCGCGGGCATGGCGCTCGCGTGCGAGGCACTGGAGATCCCGGTCGTCAGTGGCAACGCCAGCCTGTACAACGAGACCGCCGGCACGGCGATCCCGCCCACCCCGACGGTGGGCGTCGTAGGCGTCCTCGGCGATGTTTCACGCCATGCCGGACTGGGCTTCACCGGAGGGGCTATAGTCTACCTGCTCGGCCCGCTGGAAGCCAGCCTTGGGGCCAGCGAGTATCTGGCGCGTATCCACCACCTGACCGCTGGGAAGCCACCGGAACTCGACCTGTCGCTCGAACGACGCGTCCAGCGAGCCGTGCGGGAGGGGATCAGTCGCGGACTCGTGCGCGCGGCGCATGACTGCAGCGAGGGGGGGCTGCTCATCGCTCTGGCCGAGAGCTGCGTCGTCGGACAGGTTGGTGGCTCCTTCGACGTGCAGACGCTGCTCGAGCCGAATGGTGGCCGGCTCGACCGCACCTTGTTCGGTGAAGCGGGTGCACGCGTGATCGTGGAGGTCGAGCCCGCTTACGAGTCTGAACTGCGCGCGCTGCTGACCTGCCATGAAGTCCCGTTCGTGCGGCTCGGCGAAACCGGTGGCGACAGGTTCGTCGTGCGTGACCTTTTGACGCTCCCACTCGCGCAACTGGAGCGAGCCTGGGCCGGGGGATTCGATTGAGCGGTGGGCCGGCGACCACGAGACGTGTACGTGCGCCCCGGTGTGCTACACTCCGATCGTGGATTGACGTTGGTCGGGAGTAGACCGTGGAGTCGGAACGCCCGCGCGACTACTGCGGAGTCTTCGGTATCTACGCTCCGGGCGAGGACGTTGCTCGGCTCACGTTTTTCGGCCTCTATGCGCTTCAGCATCGGGGACAAGAGAGCGCAGGAATCGCGACGAGCGATGGGCGGGAGCTGTACCTGCACACCCGGATGGGCTTAGTCAACACCGCGTTCACCGAGGCCGACCTGCAGCGTCTTCCCGGGTATATCGCGATCGGGCACACCCGCTATTCCACGACGGGGAGTAGCGTGCCGATCAATGCGGGGCCGTTTCTGGTTCGGGGCGGCCGAGAGCCGCTCGCGGTAGCCCACAACGGAAACCTGGTTAACACGGAGCAGCTCCGGCGCGAACTGCTCGAACAGGGTGTCCAACTCGCCGGGACAACCGATACTGAGGCGCTCGCCTGGGTTCTGGCCTTGACCAACGGCCCTGACCTGGCAACACGCATCCGGCGCGCAATGCAGCGTTTCCTTGGTGCATACAGTCTGGCAATCTTGACGCCGAGGGCGCTCGCGGCGGTGCGTGACCCGCTTGGGATTCGCCCGCTCTGCTTGGGGCGACTCGGCGCCGGCTGGGTCGTCGCATCCGAAACGTGCGCCCTGGCCACCATCGGGGCAACCTTCGAGCGAGAAGTGGAACCTGGGGAAATCGTTGTAGTCAACCAAGATGGTGTGTGGAGCTCTCCCGACCCTCACAGGCCCGCGGAGCAGGCCACCTGCATCTTCGAGTTCATTTACTTCGCCCGTCCTGATAGCCAGATGATGGGTCAGCGCCTGCACGTCGTCCGGCAGCGGATGGGGATGGAGCTGTGGCGCGAGCACCCCGCCGAGGCCGACCTCGTCGTCCCGTTACCCGATTCGGCGGTGCCCGCGGCGATCGGCTACTCCCTGGCGTCCGGCATCCCCTACGCCGAGGCACTGATCAAGAACCGGTACATCGGACGCACGTTCATTCAGCCAGACCAGCGCCTTCGGGAACAAGGGGTCAAGCTCAAATTCAACGCCCTCCCCGAAGTACTCGAGGGAAAGCGAGTCGTGCTCGTCGATGACACGATCGTGCGTGGAACGACGAGCCGGCCGATCGTCGATCTGTTGCGCCAGAACGGTGCCAGAGAAGTGCACATGAGGGTACACGCACCTCCCATTAGGTGGCCGTGTTACCTCGGTGTCGATATGGCGACACGTGATGAACTGATCGCTGCCCGCCTCTCGGTGCAGGAGATCGGTCGTGCCATCGGTGCGGACTCGATCGGATACCTGAGCCTTGACGGCCTCCTGCGTGCGGTCGGCCTGCCGCGCGATCGTTTTTGCACTGCCTGCCTTACTGGCCTGTACCCGTTGCCGGTCCCCGAAATGGCCGACACGGCAACGATCAGCTGACTCCTCACGTCAGGTGACAAGGTACCGACCAACTGCAGCGCGGTACCTGTCGGCAAGGAACCGTAGCCCCCGCATGGCAGGTACGAACGCCGCATAGCTATGGGTTGGCGGCGGAGCTTTGGTAGCTGAAGCTCGACGAGGTCATCCCCCGACACGCATCCGGAGTCGAATCTCGACGGGCTCGGTTTTGCATCGAGACGGCACCGGCAGAAGCTCCCGATTGCCTCACTTCGCGGTCATCGGGTATCTTGGCGCGGCGCGGACGGAGCGCGGTTGATTGGCTGAACGAACCGGTCTAGAATCGGCAGGTCGAGTGAGCCGACTGAAAGGGGACTCGGTTGACGGCACTGAAGCAGACCCCGCTGACCGAGCGACACCGGCAACTCGGCGCGAGGATGGTCGAGTTCGCAGGATGGTGGATGCCCGTACAGTATCAGGGCATCATTGTCGAACACCAGACGGTGCGGACGGTTGCCGGGTTGTTCGACCTGGGGCACATGGGCCAGCTGGTGGTTCGGGGCTCTGACGCGCTGGCGTTTTTGCAGTATGTGACACCGAACGACGTGGCCCGGCTCCGACCTGGCGAAGCCCAGTACTCGATGTTGCTCTATCCCAACGGCGGCGTGGTTGATGACATCCTGGTCTACTTCCATCCAGTCGGCGACCACTACTTCCTTGTGGTCAACGCCGCCAACACTACAAAGGACGTTGCGTGGCTCCTGGAGCAGCGAAGGGGTCGTTCCGACCTGCAGGTCGACATCATTGATGTTTCCAACCAGACGGGGATGCTCGCCATCCAGGGACCGAAGGCCGAGACGATTCTCCAGCGGCTGACGCCGATCGACCTAACAGAGATCTCGTCCTTTCAGGCCGTCCTGGCCGACGTGGCCGGAACGCCAGCGATGGTTGCCCGCACCGGCTACACCGGCGAAGACGGTTTCGAGCTCTATCCTCCTATTGAGTCGGTCACCAGCCTATGGGATCGCCTCCTGGAAGCGGGTACGCCCGATGGCATGCTCCCGATCGGGCTCGGCGCCCGGGATACGCTCCGGCTGGAGGCCTGCTTGCCTCTCTACGGTAACGAGCTCTCAGCGGAGATTACCCCGCTTGAAGCGGGACTGAGCTGGGTGGTCAAGTTTGACAAGGGGAATTTTATTGGCCGCGAGGCGCTTTGGCGACAGAAATCGGACGGGGTACCGCGCAAGCTTGTTGGCTTCCGGATGGTGGAACGTGGAGGCGTGCCGCGAGCGCGCTGCGAAGTATTAGTTGACGGGCACGTAGTCGGCTTCGTGACGAGTGGCACGACCTCGCCGACGTTGCGCGAGAACATCGGGCTGGCACTGATTGCGCGCGAGCATGCAGGCATCGGCCGGCCATTGGACGTCATGATCAGAGGACGTCCGGTGCGGGCAGAACAGGTGAGACTGCCCTTCTACCGGAGGACGCGATAGCCCGGTCGAGCGGGAGGGAGTTGTCAGCATGGTACGGGTTGAACCAGGGCTGAGATACACCCGCACACACGAATGGGCCAAGGTGATCGGGGACATCGCCATTGTGGGAGTGACTGACTACGCGCAGTCCGAGCTGGGCGATATTACCTACCTGGAGCTGCCACCGCCCGGCACGGCGGTGAAGCAAGGGGAGCCGATGGGCGTCATCGAGTCAGTCAAAGCCGCATCGGACATCTATGCGCCGGTCAGCGGTGAGGTCATCGAGGCCAATCAGTCGATTGTCGCAACGCCCGAGAAGGTGAACAGCTCACCGTATGACGAGGCGTGGCTGGTGAAGGTGCGCATGAGCGACCCGCGTGAGCTCGACATCCTGATGGACGAGGCAGCCTACGAACAGTTTCTCGCCGAAGAGGCGGCGGCGCACTGAGGTGCGTGCCCGGGACTCTCGTCTGCCCTGGCGGAGCTGCTACCGAAAAGCGGGCAGGCGCTGACGTAGGGATGCTTGGTCGGTGGTGCTGTGGAATGCAGTGATGGCGTGTCACTAGGAGACTGCGATGAGGTTTAATCCGCACACGCCCGAGGATCGCGCAGCGATGCTCGAGGCCATTGGCGTCGACAGCGTGGCCGCGCTCTTCGAGGTTGTGCCGCAAGCGCACCGGTTTCCCTCGCTCGATCTGCCCCGAGCGCTCTCTGAACCGGAGGTGTACGGAGAACTCACTGAGCTGGCTCAGCGGAACCTCCACGCCAGTGCGGTGGCGACGTTTCTTGGCGCGGGCTCGTACAACCATTACGTGCCGGCCGCCGTCCAGCAGATCCTCTGGAGAGGGGAGTTCTACACGGCGTATACCCCCTACCAGCCTGAGGTCGCTCAGGGCACACTCCAAGCGATTTACGAGTTTCAATCACTCGTCTGTCTCTTGACCGGGATGGACGTCTCGAACGCGTCTCTGTACGACGGTGCGACGGCGCTGGCGGAAGGAGCTTTGCTTGCGGTCTCCTTGCCACGTCAGCGGACGAAGATCGTGGTCTGCGGTACGGTGCACCCTGCGTACCGCGCGGTCTTGCGCACTTACACCCGTGGTCTGACAGTCCGCGTCGAGGAGCTATTCGTACCGATCGAGACGTTATCGACGACGCCGGACATGGTCGCACCGCACCTGGACGAGCGGACGGCCTGTCTGGTTGTCCAATATCCGAACTTTTTCGGGCGCATCGAAGACGTTAACGCGCTGGGCGAGCTTGCGCACCGGGTCGGTGCCCGCCTGCTCGTGTCGACCTATCCGATCGCTCTCGGCCTCTTGCGGGCTCCAGGAGAACTGGGCGCGGATATTGTGACTGCCGAGGGACAGAGCCTTGGTATCCCGCAGTCGTTGGGTGGGCCGGCCCTCGGTCTCTTAGCGACGAAGCGGGAGCTGGTGCGCCAGCTCCCAGGGCGCCTGATCGGAATGACCCAGGATAGCGAAGGCAAACGCGGATTCGTGATGGTGTTACAGACCCGCGAGCAACACATCCGGCGAGAGAAGGCCACCAGCAACATCTGCACAAACCAGGGACTGATGGCATTGGCCGCGACCGTCTATCTGTCCGCGCTCGGCAAGCAGGGTCTGCGGCGCGTGGCTGAGCTCTGTTACCATAAGGCTCACTACCTGGCTGGGCAGATCTCGGCTCTCCCAGGCTGGCAGGTTGTTGGTCAGGGACCTTTCTTCAACGAGTTCGCCGTTCGAGCGCCCATGCCGCCACAGATGGTCAACCAGCGCCTGCTCGACCACGGAATCATCGGCGGTCTTCCACTCGGGCAAGTCGACGCTCGGCTCGATGACCTCATGCTGGTGTCTGTCACGGAGCAGAACACCCGAGAACAGATCGACCGGTTCGTGTCGATCCTCGCGGCGATGAGCTGAGCGCTTCGGCGAGTTTCTGGTCCGTAACCGGCTCATAGCCCTAACCCGCCAGGGAGGGCTCCGCCTCACGCGCAACTGCATCGCGTAAGCAGTCGGCCGACCCGTTCGTGCGACGACGTTCGGCGACCGAACTCAGGCGCACCGACGGCGGGCCGGTTGGGGACTCGCTGTCAGTCGGGTCATCTGGTACGCTAAGTGTGTGCGGCGGAGATACTCTCAATGGAGATATCGACGCCGGCTCTGGCAAGGAGCGTCATCGTGTCGCTTGGTCGACACGCTAAGCCAGACCAGGACCGCACGGAGACCATGGCCACCCCTCAGGATCCGGTGACGGACGTCTCGGACAACGCCTATGCGCTCCTTGGCCTGCTTGCCGTGTTTGGGGAGCGGAGCGGTTACGAACTGAAAAAGATCGCTGACCGTAGTGTGCGGTACTTTTTCTGGAGCCCCTCGCGCAGTCAGGTCTATCGCGTGCTGCGACAGTTGGAGCAGGCTGGGTATATTGCAGCGCGGGAGATCGAGCAGACCGGACTGCCGGATAAGCGCGTCTATCGGTTGACGTCGGCGGGGGATGCCGCGCTGCGCTCATGGCTCGTGCGCTGGTCGCTGCCACCGGACCAGGTCAAGAGTCCAGCGACGCTGATGACGTTCTTCGGTGACCTTATGCCGGGGCAAGTCCTGGCCGAGCGTCTTTCCGAACTTCGACGGCGAGCCCAAGCAGACCTGGCTCGTTTCACTCGGATCGAGGCGGAGATGGGATCTCAGGCAGGGGTATCGTTTCGGCGCCTGGCCCTCCGCCGTGGGATCGTTACGGCCAGGGAAACGATCGCGTGGGTCGAGGAAGTGTTGGGTGCTCTGGCATCCGACCAGGCCTCGGGGCCGGCTACCCCTGCGTGCGCCTCGCGAGCGTCTTTGGCTGCCGGTTCGACCGACCTTGACCACGCTTCGCTCGAGCTCGCTTTGGACCGATCGATGACGAGCAGGGAAGACGCGAGCGGAAGTGGTGGGTCGCACGGTAGCGCGTTGGAGGATGTTCGCGAGGTCACCTCTGGTCCGGATGAGGAACAGTAATCAGGAGCGGGAACCAAGAAGGGGTAATTTCTCCCTGGGTGCCATTTCGGGGCGGCTGGAAAGATCAGTCGCCGAAAGCAATGGACTGGAGCATCGCGACACGGAGGGAACGTGGGAGCATGGTTGAACCAGTGCAGGGATCACCTCGTGTAATACTGCGCCGGTTGAGTGGGGCGAGGTTGGACGGGAAGCCCTCTGAGGGTCCACGTACGAGGGCGATCCCGTTCGCCATCGGCAGGGAGCCCATCATCCAGGCGACCGGCGTCGTCAAGACGTACGACACAGGAAAGATCAAGGTTCCGGCTCTGCGCGGCGTCGACCTCCTGGTGCTGCGCGGGGAAATGGTCGCCGTGATGGGGCCGTCCGGGAGCGGCAAGACGACCCTGCTCAATTGCCTGTCCGGGCTGGACACGGTCGACGCCGGGACGATCTTGATCAATGGCCGGGAACTCGCCAAGCTCTCTGACAACCAGCGAAGCGAGTTTCGCTCGCGGCACATGGGGTTCGTCTTCCAGCTCTTCAACCTGATCCCGGTCTTGACCGCGGTGGAGAACGTCGAGCTTCCCCTGCTGATTGCCGGCGTCAAGCCGGCCATGGCGCGACGGCGCGCCCTAGAGGCGCTCGACCAAGTCGGGCTGTCTGACCGTGCGAACCATAAGCCGGGCGAGCTGTCCGGCGGTCAGCAACAGCGTGTCGCTATTGCCCGCGCGCTGGTGAACGAGCCTGATATCGTGTGGGCGGACGAGCCGACGGGCAACCTCGATACGCAGAACGCCGACGAGGTGCTCGCGCTGATGCGAACGCTGAACCAACGCAACGGTCAGACATTCGTTCTTGTGACGCATGACCCGCGGATCGGCGAGGCCTGCGACCGAATCGTCCAGATGAAGGACGGACGCATCGTGGACGATGGTTTGGTTGCGCGCGTCTAGCCTGGGAGGCAGGTGGTGAACGAGATCTTTGGCATCCCGATGTCCGATCTCGCCATCGGTCTGGTCGCGTCGTTCACGGCCTGTCTGCTGATCACTGTGGTGATCGGGGTTCGACGACCGGTGCTCGCGCGGATCGGGCTGCGTAATTTGCCGAGACGGCCAGTACAGACCGTGCTGGTCGTGATCGGCTTGATGCTGAGCACGCTCATCTTCTCAGCGGCGTTGACGACCGGCACGACGATCAATCGGAGCATCACAGCCGAGGTCTTTCGCCTGAGCGGCGAGGTCGACCAGCTCATCGTCCCGTCCGGAGGACAAAGCCAGTTTGGGGCGCCAGCTCCTGGGGTCACCTTTCCGGAGGCGGTCGTCGCGGAGGTTCGCCAAGCGACGGCCGATGATCCGAACGTTGAGGCGGTGATTCCTGCCTTGTGGCAGCCAGTGCCAATCTTCAACCAGCGGTCGCAACTCAGCGAGCCGGTGGTGAACCTGGTCGGTCTTGAGCTCGCATCGCTCGAACCGATCGGCGGTCTGCGTGACCTGGACGGGCGGCGCATCGATCCAGCAGCTTTGGAGCGAGAAGGGGTGGTGCTGGGCAAAGACGCCGCAGAGCAGCTCGATGCCCAGCCTGGTGACCGCTTGACGCTCTACTTCGAGGGAACTCAGGCCGAGGTGACGGTCGTCGCGGTGGCACCTGATGGACTGTTGACCGGGAGGCTGTCTCCGGGCGGGGCGAGCGGGATGGCGATGCCGCTGGAGCGGGCGCAGAGGCTGCTCGGGCGCCCCGGCGAGGTGAGCTTTATCGCGGTGAGCAACCGAGGCGACGCACGGGCCGGACTGCGGTACTCGGACGAGGTTACCGAGCGGCTGAACCAGGTGCTGGAGGGGTCTCCATACCGAGCCATCCCTGTCAAGCAGCTGTCGATCGAGCAGGCCGAGCAGGCTGGCGAGACATTTGCGAGCTTCTTCCTCGTGTTCGGGTTGTTCTCGATCGCAGCTGGACTGCTCCTAATCTTTCTCATATTCGCCCTCCTGGCTGCTGAGCGGAAGCCGGAAATGGGGATGCTGCGGGCGCTTGGCATGAAGCGGCGTCACTTGATCGGCGCCTTCGTGCTCGAGGGCTTGGGATACAACCTCGCCGCTGCGCTGGTGGGGGCCGTTCTCGGGGTCCTGGTCGCCTTCGGGATCGCGGCCGTCATGGGGTGGCTTGTTGGTGACTTCATCGTTATCGAACCCGCCTGGCGCCCGCGGGATCTGGTGGTTGCGTACACGCTGGGCGTCGTGGTGACCTACCTCACAGTGGCGCTCGCGGCCTGGCGCGTAAGCCGGCTGAACATCGTCGCTGCGGTGCGGGACTTGCCTGAGCCGTCCCTACAACGTGCTGGGATGCGATGGTTGGTGTTCGGGCTCATCGGTCTGCTTGCGAGTG
>Ga0197142_1003463_pt1 | contig 13210 bp, 9 predicted proteins | sample GBS60_MetaG_FD_148614 | JGI IMG/M metagenome (GOLD analysis project Ga0197142, IMG submission 148614) | Sediment microbial communities from Great Boiling Springs, Gerlach, Nevada, United States - GBS 60_MetaG | ecosystem: Environmental > Aquatic > Thermal springs > Hot (42-90C) > Sediment... | reverse complement strand
GATATAAAAAATTACTCTAACCTGTAGGCTTATCATACATGTGTTACACATGAGCTGTTGTTAGTCCAATAGCATTGGATGTGGAAAAGAGGCTTAGGGATTCTGACCATCCGCCCGAATTCGAAGTACAGCTCGCCGCGTTCGACATTCGACACAAACTCATCGCGCCGATAATGCCCAAACGCAATTGCAAAGTCGAGAGGTCACATCGCACCGATAAGTAACGCTTCTACGAACGGTAGGCAATTCTTTAGCATGAAATATCGAAAAGAGCAAATCAACCGACACCTTAGATTAGACAGTCAAACCGAAAGCCACTGTCTTGCCACGGTTAGCGATCTGCGCAAGCATTTGCTATAAAACTACATGTATCTGGTGCAAAACATCGTTGACAATCCTACGGTTGCGAAGCAAGCTAATCCTTTACATCGAACAGCCTCAGGTATATAATCTTTCCGATGGTTTTGTGGAGGCGGGTTAGCTGTTGACTGCGCTAGGGCATATAGACTCTCCAGAACGAGGAGTCATCTTGCTCGATAACAACCTTAAGATTACTGGAATCAATCGCAGAGCCAGTATCATTTTCGGAATCGACCCGCTCAGGCTTATCGGTTCGGAATTGCCTGAGTCTGCTGGGCGTCGCCCACTACGCTCCGACGAAGTTATCGAAGAAGTTATTGATTCGCCGCTTGAAATGGGCACTGTTTTACATCGATACTCCAGCCCTATTTACGCGACAAACGGAGTTCTTATGGGGCGTGTGGAAGTCTATAGCGACATAACGGCACGGCGTCGCCTCGAAAAAGAGATCGTTGAACGTAATACCGAACTTGCAGAGCTAAATCGGCATCTTAGAGAGGCGCAGGAACAACTTTTACAATCTGAGAGACTCCGAACGCTTGGCGAAATGGCTGCTGGAATAGCTCACGATCTCAACAACGTAGTTGGCATTATATTGGGTAACGTCCAGCTCGCCAAAAGGAAGATAGACGCCAATAGTCCTGCAGCTCATTGTATTGAGTCGATAGAAATGGCTGCACGTGATGCTGCAGAAACGGTTCGTCGCTTGCAGGAAATCGGCAAACCCGCAGATACCTCGCATTATTGTGAGGTTGATCTTAATGAAGTTGTAGATGACGTGCTGCGTACAGCCTTTCCAGCGTGGATAGAACGTGGCATAGCAAGCACCGAGGTAAAAGTTGTGCCCAAGCTCCAAGAAGACTGCATTGTAATTGGAAATCAAGTTGAACTTAGAGAAGCACTTGCAAACGTGTTGCTGAACGCAGTTCAAGCATCACATCCTGGCGGACAAATTGAGATTACTACCTCTAGAAATCGCGGTTTTGTCGAACTGACTGTGCGCGACTACGGCGTCGGAATGAGCGAGGAAGTGCGCAAGCGACTGTTTGACCCGTTTTTTACTACCCGCGGAGCCGCAGGCACCGGTCTTGGAATGAACATGGTAGACGCCATCATCACAAGACACCGTGGGAAGGTATTGGTCGAATCTGAAGAAGGAAAAGGAACACTAGTCACACTAAGACTACCACACAGAGGCAATCGTTGTCCGAAAGTAAGTCCATACTAGTAATAGATGATGAGCCTGGAATGCGAGATCTTGTCTCCCGTCTCTTCACGGAGGCAGGTTATGAGGTTGCCTTAGCATCGGACGGTCAGGAGGGGTTGGAGGCGGCTACGAATGGAGACTTTGATCTTGCTATCCTAGATATGAGCTTGCCTAAAATGAACGGGTTAGAAGTGTTGGCATCGGTCAAACAAATCAAGCCAGACCTGCCCGTTATTATGATAACTGCCTACGGTAGCACTCGTACTGCTATTGACGCTCTCCGCCTCGGAGCCTATGACTATATAACAAAACCGTTCGATCTTGACGAACTGCAGGTTGTTGCAGAAAGAGCTCTCGAAAGAAAACGCTTGATCGATGATAACCGCTTCCTAAGAAGCGAATTGAAGCGGCAATACGGATTCGACAATATCATCGGAACAAATCGGGAAGTCCAACAAGCCTACGTTGTTGCCGCAAAGGTAGCTCGCACTAACGCAACCGTGCTTCTTCTAGGCGAAACCGGTACGGGGAAAGAATACCTCGCACGAACAATTCATTACCAGAGCGATCGTGCAAATGGTCCGTTTGTCAAGGTAAATTGCGCTGCTCTTCCCGAAAACTTGTTGGAGAGCGAATTGTTTGGCCACGAAAAGGGCGCATTCACTCATGCCATAACAAGACGTCTCGGCAGATTCGAAATCGCTCACAAGGGCACGATATTCCTTGATGAAATTGGCGAGATAGCACCCTCCGTACAGACAAAACTACTTCGAGTTCTCCAGGAAAAGCAGTTCGAACGAGTTGGAGGCAGCGAGACAATCACCGTAGATGTTCGCGTAATTGCGGCCACAAATCGTGATTTAGAACAAGCTGTTCGCGAAAAGCAGTTCCGAGATGACCTATACTACCGGCTAAACGTAATTTCAGTTAAACTACCACCGCTGCGCGAACGTGGCGACGACGTAATGATTTTTGCCGATCACTTTCTGAAACGGTTTGCTGATGAAATGGGCAAACCAATTAAAAATTTTTCTGAAGAAGCTATTTCAGTAATTAAAGCTCACTCTTGGCCTGGCAATATACGCGAGCTGGAAAACGCAATCGAAAGAGCAGTAATCTTATGTGAAGGCGATACGATAAGACCGGAGCATCTTATGATTGCACCATACAAAAAGGAAAAAAACTTGGCCGAACTACCGACAACAGAGAGCGTTCTAAGCGAACTGCCAGTAATTGCTTCTTTGAGAGAAGTTGAATGCGCTCACATACGACGTGTGCTAAATTACAAGGGCTGGAACCAATCAGCCGCAGCGCAAATTCTTGGGATCGATCGAAAAACGTTGCGCAACAAGATTAAAGAGTTCAAGCTAACCAAAACCGAGAACAATAATTAGCATCTTGAGGCATTATGAGAACGGTAGAACCCGGTAATTTTGATTGCCAAATTACGCCCCGATTTGCCAAGCGTACCTTGGAACGTCGGAACGTTTTCTACTAACAGCTCAGCAGGATCATCAGTACCCACTGGCAATCTAATGATATCACCAATCTCTAAAGCCGTGATTTCTTCGGTCGTAAGCGAGGTTCTCCCAAGGACTGCTGTGCATTTAACTTCGACTTCGTCGAACACCTTCCTTATAGCTTCGTTGACTACTCCGGGATTTTGATTTCGAGAATTGATTGGCTTTTCCATAGCAAGTGCAGGAAGTATTGCTTCGATAGCTGCCGAAGGCAGACAAATGCTCATCATGCTGATATTGCCAGCAATGCTAACCTCATAGCTGCAAACTAATACGCCCTCGGAAGGTAGAAGCACCTGACGAGTACCGGATGCGGTTGCGAGAGCTGTAATTCGTGGTTTAAACTCAATCGTAGCAGACCAAGCCTCTGAGTATTTCCTGAGCGACAAATCGACAATCCCTCGCATTATAGCCTTGTCGATTTCTGTGATCTCTTTAGTATTCGGAGATACAGTCGATGCTCCGGCACGAAGGTCTACCAACATTGAAACCAGTGATGGATTGTATTCGAACACGGCAATTGGAGCGAAAGAATCCAAAGAAACCTCTGCAAACAAAGTGCCTTCGGGTACTGCTGAACAGTATTCACGATAGGTAAGCTGATCTATAGCAAGTAGATTGACTTGAGTGTCCACTCGCAGCATTGCAGCGAGCGCTACGGCGAAAAGCGTTCCGTATTTGGTATGGATAAGGTTGAGAGTTCGCAGGTGATCCTTGCTGAATTTCTCGGGACGTGAGAAATCGTAAAGCCTTACACGCTTTTCTGTGCCTGCTTTGAAGCTCTCGTCGCAACTACCCACAGTCCTACAGGCTTCAGCGAGAGCGTTAATTTCGTCCTGACTAAGGATATCTGCCATTTGGTATTGCCACCACTCGTTGTCCAGTATGTATTTTGGCAACAATTACGTCCACTCTTTAGACTGAGAAATTTGCAGAGTCTATCCAATAATCTAAGCGGAACTTTACCCAATCTCGAAGGGGTCCGATCAATGTCAGGTACAGCGCTACTACAGAAACAGCAGTTACGTACGATACCGTGTCAAATACAAGCTAATACTATTCTTAACATGAACATTCTCGAGCTTCAGCAGTTCATCGAGACTGAAGCAATGGAAAACCCGGCTCTGAGTGTCGATGACGAAGCCCGTTGTGCAGTATGTGGCTTCTTGACCGATGGAGGTCCGTGTCCTATATGCGGAACCTCAGATAAGCACTTAGACGAAATAAAAACTCCTTTGCGCAACGAACGCGACTATATTGAGTTGGCGTATTCTGCCGTTGCTGATCCTGCATTTGACCCGTTCAGAACTGTTGCCGGAACCACAGAACTGCGCGACCATCTTCGTCACCAAGCTGGAATGGTCTTTGGCGGGCGAAGATTGAGAATCGCTAATTATATTATCGATTGCCTTGATGATGACGGTTACTTTCGCGAACCGCTTTTCGATGTGGCAGAGGAGTTTGCTGCATCGGTACCCGAGATCGAATCAGTGCTTGCTGTTATTCAGACATTTGATCCTCCGGGCATCGGCGCCAGGAACTTAAGAGAGTGTTTGCTTAATCAACTTCGTTTGTTAGGAGCGTCTGACGCCGCCGCATCACTCGCAGAGCGTATCCTTAACGATCACTGGGAAGACTTTTCAAAAATGCGAATTAAGGTTCTGGCTGCAAAGCTACACGTTGGTCAAGCCGAAATTCGTGGGGCTTGCGAATTCATCAGGGACAACCTTAATCCGCATCCCGCCTCGATGTATCGTCCACCTTTTGACAGCCTAGTACCTAGAGAAACTGCTGCTCTGGTACCTGATGTTATTATACACAACCGCGGAGGTGAAATTGTTCCTGAAGTTATCGACGTTCATACCAAACACTTGAAGCTCGATGAAAGCTACGAAAGGGCTTATCAGGCTGTTCGGTCTGGTCGAAGTAGTATGAGCAATGATGAAATCTCTCACATTAGAGAACAAGTGGAACGAGTTAAATGCATCCTCGATGCAATTGCGATGCGTAAAAAGACACTTGCTCGCGTAGCTATCAGCCTTGTAGAATACCAGCGAGAATTTATTCTACATGGACCCGCATATCTTAAGCCACTGCGACAAAAAGACCTTGCAAAGTCACTTGGTGTACACGAATCAACAATATGTCGTGCAATAGCTGGCAAATATTGCAGACTACCATCTGGCGAGGTAGTGTCTTTCGACGTTTTCTTCGACGCCGCCCTTCCTGTTCGTAGTATGATTAGTCAGCTTATTGCGCGATCCACAGAACCACTTTCCGATGGCGAAATTGCAAAGCGCTTAGCTGAACAAGGTATCACGATTGCCCGCCGCACCGTGGCTAAGTATCGCGAACAGTTGAGATTGCTTCCGTATCATCTAAGAGTCGCATAAGAAATGTTTAAAGCAGAGGGAAATGTCACTTTATACGCAAAGAGACACGACACTTTTACATTTTTACGCTATCTTGCTGCTAATGGTCTGCCCAGAGCGAGTCGAAATCGACTCGAGCCTTGACTGCCGTTAGCTAAAAAATCTAATCCTTTCTAGGATATATCTTAACTTATGACTTGTCGGTAACTTACTCCAACTTAACCGAATATTTCCTTTTAGACTGATCTTCCGTCAAGTGCTCACCCCACAGAATGTCTCAGTTCTTTCCGGCTTATGACTATTGCCTCTTTCTCCGTAGTGAAATGTTAGGTTTGCACTTAGAAGTGACATAATCGCTCTGCATAGACACTGAACATTATTCTTGGTTGCGGGGTGATGTTGGTTTTGCTACAATCTCAATTAACTGCGGAGGATATATTGCCGATGAAAGAACAGCTCTTGGCGTTGTATGAACTGCAAGGTCTGGACTTAGAAATATCGCAAGCAAGAAATAAACTTGCTGCGATAAGTGGTGCTAAGGAACTAAAGCTAAAACTAGCCGCTGGAAAATCAAGATTGGAAACAGCGGAGAAAACTTTACAGACGTTGGAGACTGAGTTGAAAGATAGCGAGCTCCAGCTAAAGACTATTGAAGAAAAACGTGCCGGCTACGAAAAGCGACTTTACAACGGTGCAATAGTTAATCCAAAAGAACTCAGCGCGATCGAAAAAGAAATACAGATGCTCAAAGAACAACAGAGCAAACTCGATAGTCACGCTTTGGAACTCTACGATAAGGTCGAAACTGCTCGCAATAAGGTTCAGTCCTTGCGAAAGATTGTTGCTGAAATCGAAAGACGAATTGAAGGAGCACTTAGTAAAGAATCCTCGGACAGAGCCGACTTAGAGTCTAAGTTGGCTGATTTGCAGAGCAAACGCGAAGAGGCTGCGCTTAAGATTACCAATAAATCTCTTATGGCAAGATATGATGCTGTTCGGAAGAAAACTGGAACGACAGGTATTTCAAAAGTCATCGACGGCAAGTGCGAAGGGTGCCGAATATCAATTGCGGCGTTTATGATGAGAAAACTCTCCGATTACGATGAGATAGTGACCTGCGAAAGCTGTGGCCGCATTCTATTCATTGATAGTAAATGAAAGCTGTAACTATTTATACCGACGGAGCTTCTCGAGGAAATCCGGGAGATGCCGGCATTGGCGTTGTTGTCGCTGCAGAAGACGGCACAATCTTGCGTGAAATAGGTGAGTATATCGGCAAAACCACCAATAATGTGGCAGAATATTCAGCCCTGATTCGGGGTTTGCGCGAAGCTATCGATCTCGGAGCCGATGTAATCTATATATCTACTGACAGCCAGCTTATGGCATTCCAGCTAACAGGAATCTACAAAGTAAAGTCTCCCAATTTAAAGCCGTTGTATCAAGAAGCGATTGATCTGCTTCGGCACTTTCGCAAAGTTTCAATCAGCCACGTTGTTCGCGATCTCAACAGGCGTGCCGATCAACTTGCCAACGAGGGTATAAACAAACACAGGAATTAAGCGAAAAGTGGAAATTAGCAATCTTTCGAATCGTATTATCAATTACGTATGTTCCTGGTTTTGATCTTATCTTCGGATTCTACGATCTCATCTTAGGATCTCGAAATGGTATAATTACTAGATTTTGCACAAGGAGGTTGGGTAATGCAACTGGGACACAGGGATATTAATCGCGGAATATTTAAAGCCTATGATATTCGCGGTTTATATCCGCAGGAGATAGACGATGATGTTGCTTATCGCATAGCACGAGCGTTCGTTACAGCGATTGGATGTAAGAGAGTAGTTGTAGGGCACGATATGCGTGAATCTGCAGAAACGTTCGAAGCTGCGACAATTCGCGGGCTTGTTGATCAGGGCGCAGATGTTATCCCCATTGGTTTGACCTCTACACCGATGTATTACTTTGCTGTTAATCATCTTGACGGCGACGCAGGTGTTATGTGTACCGCAAGCCATAATCCGGCGGAGTATAACGGTTACAAGATGACCGTCGAGAAGGCGATTCCCAGCATTGCCAGAGTATCTAATGAGACGCTCTACGAGATGGCTTGCAAGGGCGAATTCCCGGAGCCAGAAAAGAAAGGCACAGTGCACGAAACTGTAAACGTACTCGATGCTTACGCAGAGGCAGTGCTCAACGCTGCTGGAATACGCAGTTTTGGTGATCTAAAGATAGTGGTAGACTGTGGAAATGGCATGGGAGGCTACGTGTTGCCAGCTATCTTTTCCAAGGTGGGAAATACCCCGATACGTCTATATTGGCGGCAGGATGGTCGGTTTCCCAATCATGAAGCCAATCCTCTTAAGACAGAAACTTTGCTTGCCTTGCAAGATCGTGTTGTGGATGAGTGCGCGGATATTGGAGTCGCGTTCGACGGCGATGGAGATCGCGTGGCGTTTGTGGACGAGAAAGGTAATATTATCCCTGGCGACTTTGTGACAGCGCTAATCGCGCGTGAGATGCTGCGCGACAAACCGGGAGCTGAAATACTCTACGATTTGCGTTCGAGCTGGGTGGTGCCAGAAGAAATTAAAGCTGCGGGCGGTAAACCTATTGAGTGCAGGGTTGGTCACGGACTTATCAAGAAGCAGTTGCGCGAGGAAGGCGGCTACTTCGCTGGTGAGCTTTCCAGCCACTATTACTTCACCAACTTTTATACTACTGACAATGGCGACCTGGCGATGCTCAACATGATCAAACTTTTGCTTAGCGAAAGGAAGCCGCTTTCTGAGATTGTTGCTCCTCTTCGCCGCTATTATCACAGTGGGGAGATCAACTCCGAGGTCCGAGACATTCCAGCAGTACTCAAGCGGCTTGAAGAGAAATACGGTCCTATGGCTAAGCGTACCACACATCTTGACGGCTACAAGGCTGAGTTTGACGACTGGTGGTTCAATGTTCGACCTTCGAACACTGAACCTCTAATTCGACTCAACCTGGAGGCAAAGACAAAAGAAAAGATGGAAGAAAAAGTTGCGGAGTTGCTAGAGGAGATAAGACGATAATCAACGCCACATTATGCGTGTTGCGTGTGAAATAGCCTCTGCTTTGTTAAGTCTAAGATTGCGAATACGCCATCTTATGAATTGTCTATAGAGTAGTGTTGATAAACACTTCTTTGGAGATAGGTCCAAGGCATTCCATGCGCAACACGCTATCTCGGTTGTTTTTGGGCGTTTCAGTTTGGCCCCATTTCTATGAGCATCAACGCAATATCGTCCCTAAGATGATAATTTGCAAAGTCCTGAACGTATTCTAAAAGACGGTTGATAAAATCTGCGGGCCGATCATCTCTATGTAGTATGAAAAACTCCTTCAATCTATCTAGACCAAAGAATTCGGTTTCGGCCCTAGCTTCTGTGACTCCGTCAGTATAAAGCATTATCCTGCTTCCGCTAGGAAAACTTATGCATCGCTGTTCATATGTACTGCCGGCTCTAATGCCCAAAGGGATTCCTGTGCTCGGCAATAGCACTATTTCAGAATTTTGAGATATCAAGCATAGCGACGGTTCGTGTCCAGCGCTTGCATAGCATAGTGTTTTCTCTTGCAAGTCCAGTAGCCCGTAGAATACCGTAACAAAAAACTCGGGAGGCGTTTCCCGCACAATTGCATTTGTCAGCGCTTCCATAACATAGGTAGGGGATGGATCTATGTAGGCATAGGCTTTGAGGCTATGCCTGGTTAGCGCGGTATGTGCGGCTGCCTCGGCTCCTTTACCAGCCACGTCTCCGATAACAATGCCAACTAGATTAGGAGCAGGCCGGAACACGTCAAAGAAGTCTCCGCCGATTTGCGCTTCTTCTTTGGCAGCTCTATAGGCGCTCGCCAGATACAGATTTTCAATTTTATCAGGCACTCTTGGTAGCAGAGCTTGTTGTAACTCTTCAAAAACGCGTTTTTCTCTTGCATAGGCTTCACTGAGGGCCTGTTGAGCTTCTCTCAGCGGTGTTATATCTTCTGTTGAAGCGACTGCTCCGTATATATTGCCGAATTCGTCGTATAATGGCGCCGACCCCAAGAGTAAATAGCTCCTCTGTCCAGTTTCCATTTCGATCACAAGCTCTTCGCCATGAACGACATCACCTTTGTGCATAGATCTGTTTATTGGTAGATCATTCAACAAAAACGGAGTGCCATCGGGGTGCATTAGCTTGCTGTTAGCCAGATAGGTAGGTAGCGGTCTGCCAATCTCCGGGGGTGTACCGAAAAATTCTTGACTGCGACTGTTCATAAACGCAATACGTGCCTCTGGCCCCTCGGTAATGATAATTCCTGATGGAATTGTATCAAGCACAGTTTGAAGGCGTTTGCGTTCTCGGATTACATCAGCATAAAGTCTAGCATTTGAGACCGCAACAGCTGCACCTTCGGCAAACATCGTCAATGTTTGGATATCTTCCTCGCTGAAGTGTTTTGGTTTGGACGAGTATACGTTAAGCGCGCCAATAGTTTTATCTTCAAGGCGTAGTGGAACAGATGCCAACGCCCTGACTGTCTTGTCGCCCACCAATATAGGAATTTGAAGACTCGGCTCCTTTTCTACATCTTCTACAACTATCAGTTTACTTTCCCGAATTACCCTTTCGGTTATAGGTCGTTCACTTATAAGTGTCTTGATGCCTACTGGACTTGGTTTTATTGACTCTGAGGCCCTAATATCGAATGATTTCCCATCGGGGTTCAAAAGCAGAGTTTCTGCAGCATCGATTTGCAGTATTTCAGTAGCTGACTTAATAACCGAGTCTAAAACTTCTTCAAGCGATAATCGACCGGTGATTCTGCGCTGAATCTGCAACAATTGCATGCTTCTCTCCAGCAAGTATTGAACGCGCCGGAGTGATTGCGCAAGTCGGTTCTCAGCTAATTTTCTGGCCTGTACATCCGCCAAGCGACTTTTCTTGATGCGTTCTGTCATTTGTTTGTCCTTGGTGATGTGAGATAAAAAATTTAATTCCCAATGCATATTCGACTTTACGCAGCACTAGCGGAGATACTCTACGTCAATAAAACGAAGACGTCAAGTGCGGTTAGAATGATGTTTGTGGGCTTGTCAAAGATGTGTTGCACCAGATACATCCAGATACATTTGGTTTTCTAGCATTTGCTTTGCTGATTGCCAACCGCGGCAAGACAGTAGCTTTCGGTTTGACTGTTTTAATCTAAGATGTCGGTTGATTTACTCTTTTCGATATTTCATGCTAAAGAATTGCCTAACGTTGTAGAAGCGTTACTTATCGGTGCGATGTGACCTCTCGACTTTGCCGTTGTGTCTTGCGTTGTCGGCGCGATGAGCTTGTGTCGAATGTCGAACGCAGCGAGCAGTACTTCGAATTCGTAAGAATGGTCAAAGTTCCTAAGCCTCTTTTCCACATCCAACGCTAGTGGACTAAAACAACTCATGTGTACAACATATATGGTAAGCCTACAACACGAGTTGCATAAGGAATTGCTCTTATTCGCATCCTTGTGGTATAATATGCGCGGACCCGATCATTCTAAGGCGGTTACTAGCGCCCCCTTAGCTCAGGGGATAGAGCAACTGCCTTCTAAGCAGTGGGCCGCCCGTTCGAATCGGGCAGGGGGCGCCAAGTAGGATGAACAAGTAGAAAACTTAGACAAATTTGTCGGAGCTTGAGTTCTTGTTTTCCATCCTGAAGCTTGTCTGAAGAATGAGCGGGTACTAGCGAGTGGGGGCATGGCGGGAGTAGCTCAGCTGGTTAGAGCGCCAGGTTGTGGCCCTGGAGGTCGTGGGTTCGAATCCCATTTCTCGCCCCATACAAAAATAATAGCACGGATTCACACGGATTAGACAGGTCGTACCTTCCGCGTGAATCCGTGATTATTTTTTTATGTTTCCTGCCGAATCACTTCGGCAACCTTCGCAAACTCGTCTTTTAGTGATTGATATAGCGAACGATAAACCGGATAGTAATGGTCGTAAATACTTTTTCTTTCCGCATTCGTCTTCGTAGTATTAACCACTTTAATGATCGATCGGCAAGCCTTTTCGACGCTTGGGTATATACCTGTGCCAACTCCGGCAAGAATAGCAACACCTAGAGCAGGTCCTTCGTCGAAATTGATCGTGACATGATCGTAGCCTGTGACGTCAGCTTGAATCTGTCGCCATAGTTCACTGCGAGCTCCGCCCCCCGAAGCTCGGACCTGTCTGATCGGTATTTTCATTTCTTCTAGTATACTAAACGAGTCTCGCAAGCCATAGGCTACCCCTTCCATCACGGCCCGGATAAAGTGCGCCTTATCGCTTCGCAGCGTGATGCCAAAGAACACTCCTCTTGCATTCGCATCAGCATAGGGTGTTCGCTCGCCTGTCAAATATGGCAAAAATATCAACCCCTCGCTACCGGGCGGAACGTTTGCAGCTTCTTCGCTCATTAAATCATACGGGTCGCGGCCTAACGCCTTGGCAACAATGCCTTCCACGCCGCAAAACGCGTCTCGATACCAACGCAAGCTTCCGCCAGCCGATAGCATCACGCCCATAACATGCCATTTTCCTGGCACGGCATGACAGAATGTGTGGACTCTAAGTTTTGGATCTACCACAGGCTTTTCTGCAAATGCAAACACAACGCCGGATGTTCCAACAGTGGACGATATAATTCCAGGTTCCACAATTCCATTTCCGACTGCACCTGCTGCTTGATCGCCACCACCTCCAACGACAGGCGTGCCTTCTGCTAGACCCGTTAGCGATGCTGCTTCCGGCGTAATGCGTCCGCTTATCTCAGGGCTTTCGTAACACTTTGGCATCCATTCACGTGGTATGCCGATAGCATCCAGCATTTCCCAAGCCCATTCGCGTTTTACGACGTTAAACAATGCAGTCCCGCTAGCATCAGATACCTCGGTTGCATACTCGCCGGTTAACTTGAATCGAATATAATCCTTAGGAAGCAAGACCTTTCGAACTTGTTTATAGGCTTCCGGTTCGTTGTTTCGAAGCCAGATAATCTTGCCTGCCGTAAAGCCGGTTAGCACAGGATTCGAGATTAGTTCAATAGTCTTCTCTCGCCCAACTGTATCCATTATCCAGTCGCATTCAGCCTGTGTTCTTTGATCGCACCATAGTATAGCCGGGCGGATTACTTCATTGTTCTCATCCAGAAAAACACTGCCGTGCATCTGCCCCGACAGGCCGATTCCTTTGACTTGCTTGGGCTCAGCTCCCGAATCCTCGAGAATCTGTCTTATAGCCGATATGGTTGCCTGCCACCAGTCCTCGGGCTCCTGTTCAGCCCAAAGTGGCCGAGGCGTATACAACGGGTAAGTTTTGGTGCACGATGCTACAATCTCCCCATTATTGTTTGCGTCAATGAGCAGTGCTTTCGTGCCGCTCGTGCCCACATCAATTCCAAGAAGATAGCTCATATCATATCCTCCACTTGAGGTTGATTGTGGATATAGATTACCGAAAGATAATCAACGAAGTCAAAGAATTATTGGGATTAGGAATTATTGCCAATTTCAGCCTCTAAATTCTTCAGAAACTCTATTCCATCTGCAAGCTTGGCTCTTGTGTCTCCCGGCGACAGATCTTCAAGCGATAGCCAACCTGTGTAACCAACCTTGTCAAGCGCTTCGAGCACGTCTCTCCAAGAAACGCAACCTTCGCGCATCGGCACAACCATTGCTTTCCATTGCTTAGCTCCGTCTGGAGT
>Ga0197142_1003461_pt1 | contig 13223 bp, 12 predicted proteins | sample GBS60_MetaG_FD_148614 | JGI IMG/M metagenome (GOLD analysis project Ga0197142, IMG submission 148614) | Sediment microbial communities from Great Boiling Springs, Gerlach, Nevada, United States - GBS 60_MetaG | ecosystem: Environmental > Aquatic > Thermal springs > Hot (42-90C) > Sediment... | reverse complement strand
CCCTTGTGGATAAAAGAGAACAAAACCGAGAAGACTTATTGAAAGAATAAGTATGCCGGATTTGAATTTTAATTTGTTCATAATTCCTCCATTATTTTTGTTTTTTATTTATTAGGATTCCTAACCATTATAGTAAATAATAATTACTTTGTCAAGTGATGATCATTTCTCTTTAAGATTTTCTAAATAGTTCGGGTAAGATTTATGATAGTTTCATCAAATTCTTTTATTAATTTTTGAATTAGATCTTTAACAGGCATTATTTCTTTAATTAAACCGGCAGATTGTCCAGCTTCAAGTGCTCCTTCATTAACATCCCCTTCAAAAATTCCGAGTTTTTCACGCTTTTCACCCCAAATTTCTTTTAGTTTCTCTTCGCTGGCGCAATTTCTTTCAGCTTCAATTGAGCGTAAAGCAAAATTATTTTTCAACATTCTCACAAGACCAATTTTTCTGAAACCAATAACTGTTCCATTATCCTGAGCTTCTACAACTTTCATTTTGTAATTTTCATGAGCAGAAGATTCAACTGTTGCAGCAAATCTCGTCCCGATTTGCACTCCCTCAGCACCTAAAGCGAAAGCAGCAGCAATTTGTTGACCGGTTGCAATTCCACCTGCAGCAATTACTGGAATATTCACATTCTCGACAAGCATTGGTATAAGACAAAAAGTTGTAATTTCATCAAATCCATTATGACCTCCAGCTTCATACCCTTCACCAACCACCGCATCACAACCAACTTCTTCAGCTTTCTTTGCATATTTTACTGATGGAACAACATGAACAACTTTAACCTGATTACTTTTCAGCTTATCAATGAATTTTCCAGGATGCCCTGCTGAAGTAAAAACAATTTTTACATTTTCCTCAATCACAACATTAATTAAATCTTCTGCATCACCTCGAAGTAAAGGAATATTTACGCCAAATGGTTTTGAAGTTTTCTCTTTAGCTTTCCGAATGTGTTCTCTTAATAGATCTGGTTTCATAGAACCGGCTCCAATTAAACCAAGTCCACCACACTCGCTAACTGCAACAGCAAGTTTATATCCTGACACCCAGACCATTCCAGCTTGAACAATTGGATACTTTATTCCAAAAAGTTCGGTAATTCGATTCTTTATTTTCATAGTTCTACCATTTTTATCGTAATTTACTAAAGTTCGAAATTTAGCTTTTTACTATTGAGTTTTATAGTAGATTAATCAAACATACAAAAAGTTAAATCATCAACTTGGAAAAAAGATAAAATATTATCTTAAGATAATTTTAATATTGAAGAGAAGCTTTTGAAATGTTAGTAACTTATAAACAATTAGGGAATGAGAGACTTTATTAAATTCCTTCTTCTTTTGGTCTTCGCGTCATCAAATCTGTAGTTGCTAAAATTGGGTCTTTATCTTCATAAAGTACTCTATAGACTTCAGTACAAATTGGAACTTCCACACCAACTTTTTGAGAAAGTTGATATACACTTTTAGCAGTAGTAACTCCTTCTGCAACCATTTCCATTTCTGAAAGGATATCTTTTAGTTTTTTTCCTTTACCAATTTGTTCACCAACATATCTATTTCTGGAATATTTACTCATACAGGTTACAATTACATCGCCAATCCCCGATAAGCCAGCGAAAGTTTCGGGTTTAGCGCCCAATGCAATTCCAAGTCTTGAAATTTCAGCAATTCCACGAGTCATAATTGCTGCTTTTGTATTGTCTCCGAAGCCTGCACCATCACAAATTCCGGCACCTATGGCAATTACATTTTTCAATGAACCACCAAGTTCAACACCAACTATATCGGTTGATGCATAAACACGGAAATAAGGATTCATAAATTCGTTCTGAACAAATTTTGCAGTTTCGATTGAACTAGAAGCAACAACTACAGCAGTCGGAATTTTTCTCGCAACTTCTTCTGCATGACTTGGGCCTGAAAGGGTGGAAACTTTCGAATCATCTATTTCAGGAAAAATATCTTTAATGATTTCCGAAACTCGTTTTAATGACGAGATTTCGATCCCCTTTGCAACATTTACAATGACTGAATTTTTAATCCATTCAAAATGAATTTTTCCAATTACATTACGAATGTATTGAGTTGGTATAGCTAGAACAATTAGATGCCTGCTTTTTACTGCATCTTCAAGATTGGAAGTTATTTCGATTTCATCAGGAATTTTTATTCCTGGTAAGTAGATTTCATTTATTCTTTTCTTTTGAAGAAATTCGGCGTAATCGGGTTTGTATTCATAAAGGGTGATTTTATGTCCATTATCGTGAAGCAAAATTGCAAGAGTGGTGCCCCAACCACCAGCTCCAAGTACTGCTACATTCATGCTTATTCAGATTTTTTATGAATGAGTGGGATTCTTTTAATCCTATTCTCTGTTCCCTCAATTATTCTTTTGATATTGGAACGATGAGTATAAATGATAAATATAGCAATGAAAATTGAAAATGAAATTAAAGTCGTGTAGCCCTGAATATGAACATGAAATATATTTTCCCTAATAAAAAGGATTAATGGAAGTGCAACAGCTCCACTAATTGAACTGAGAGAAACATATCTAAATTTAATTAACATGAAAATAAATACTGCAGTTGCAATTAAAACATCAATGGTCATTAAACTTGCGGCCATACCAACAGCAGTTGCCATTCCTTTACCTCCGCGAAATCCAGCAAAGACAGTAAATACATGACCAATAACAGCAAAAATACCCGCAAGCAATTGAATAAATGTAAAATCATCAAACGGAGTTGGATTATCAAAAGGCATCTCAGTTAAAAAGAAAAGTCGAGCAATAAAAACAACAGCAACAACACCTTTGAAAGCATCAATAAGCATAACAAGAATGCCATATTTCCAACCTAAAACACGAAATACATTTGTCCCACCAGCATTTCCACTTCCATAATTTCTAATATCAATTCCAGCAACCAGTTTGCTTATAATTATTGCAGTTGGAATAGATCCAACCAGATAAGATAAAAGCAAAATTAAAATTATTGTTAACATACTAACCTTTAATTATTTAGACTTTAATCATAACTAACATATTTATTTATTTTTTATTTAGCAAGTATATTTATTTCAAAAAAATTCTTGCAAAAGATAAATCTTCTTTCAATGTAATTTTTCTATTTTCTCCTTTAACCTGGTAGAAGTAAACCTTTACACCAAGTCTCTCAACAAGTGATGATTCATCAGTACCGTAAAACTCATCTTCATAGGCTTTTTCGAAAGCCTCATTCAAGATTTTGTAAGTAAAAATTTGTGGAGTTTCAACGAGCCAGATTTTTTCTCTATCTAAAGTATCTTCAACAAAGTTAGATCCAGTTTTTACTGTGTCAATGGCTTTTTTTGCTGCGATAACTGATTTTTTCTTACTTGCAAATTCAATCAATTCATCAATTTCTTTAGATGAGATTAATGGTCGTACAGCATCGTGAACACAGATCAAGTCTGATGGTTCAGCTTTAATTGACTTTAGAGCTGAATAAACCGAATCCTGTCTTTCTTTACCTCCTTCGACTACTTTCACAACCTTATTAAGTCTGTATTTCTTAACAAGATTTTCAACTTTTCCTATGAAATCCTTATTTACTGCAACAATTATCTTATCCACCTTTTTTGCTTTTTGGAACTTCAAAATCGTATGAACAAGAATCTCAATTCCATTTATTTTATGAAATTGTTTTGGTATCCCGGCCAAAAATCTTTTACCAGAACCAGCAGCTGGTATAATTACAAATGTTTTCATCTTTAACTTCTTTCCCTTAAATAAAATAAATAGACTATTTTATAATCAATAATTACAAAAATCAACTTAGTTCTATAAAATTAGCATTGCATCGCCATAACTTAAGAAACGATAACCATCTTTAACAGCTTTTTTATAAGCTTTCATTGTGAATTCGTATCCAGCAAATGCTGCAACAAGCATTAATAAAGTTGTTTCTGGTGCATGGAAGTTTGTAATCAAAGCATCAACGATTTTGAAATCATATGGTGGAAAGATGAATTTATCTGTCCAACCTTTATTTGGGGCAGAAAGTCGGTTTGCCGTTACACTTGATTCAAGTGCACGAACTGTACTTGTTCCAACTGCAAAGACACGACCATTATTTAAAATTGTTTTGTTGATTGTTTCAGCGGTTGCTTCTGGAATCTCATAATATTCAACATCCATTCGATGTTTTGTTAAATCTTCAACCTCAACTGGTCTGAATGTCCCCATTCCAATATGCAAAACCACAGGAACAATTTTCACACCTTTCTTCTCAATTTTTTTAAGTAACTGCGTTGTAAAGTGAAGTCCTGCTGTTGGTGCTGCAACCGAGCCAGAAACTTTGGCAAAAACTGTTTGATAATTCTTTTTATCTGCAGGAACGGGATCCCTTTTAATGTATGGTGGAAGAGGAACTGTACCAATTCTTTCAACTATTTCGAAAACATTTTTATCGGTAAGGAACCTTATTGTTCTTCCACGAGATGTTGTATTATCAACAATTTCACAGACTAAGCCTTCATCGAAATAAATTTTATTTCCAATTCGAACTTTTCTTGCTGGTTCAACAATTACATCCCAGAGTTTCTCATTAGGATTTAGTTCTCTTAAAAGAAGAACTTCAATCTTTGCACCAGTTTTTTCTTTTCTTCCAAAAAGTCTTGCTGGAAAAACTTTGGTTTGATTGACAACCAAACAATCTCCTTTCTGGAAGTAATCAACAATATCACTAAATTTTTTATCTTCAATCTCCTGTGTTTCTCTGTGTAAAACCATCAATCGACACTTATCTCTTGGTGAAACGGGAAATTTCGCAATTGAATTTTTTGGCAAAACATATTTGAAATCAGATAACTTTAATTCTCTATCGCTTAAATCGAATTCCTTCATAGGCTTCTCTCTAATTTATTTTTGATTGATTATTATAGACTAAAAACTTCAACTCCAATTCCCATAAACAAAGCAAAGAGCTTTCAGAAATTAAAAGGCTGAAAGCTCTCGCTAAATTAATCAGTTATTTCTTTTTCGCTTTTTTGACAGTTGATTTCTTTGCCTTTGGTTTTGATACCTTTTTAACTTCAGCTTTTTGCTGAGAAAGTTTTTCAAGGACAACAGCTCGAGCGGCAGCAAGTCTAGCGATCGGGATTCTAAATGGTGAACAACTTACATAATCCAGACCTATTCTATGACAGAACATAACCGAATCTGGTTCACCACCATGCTCACCACAAATTCCAACTTTAAGTTTGGGTCTTGTTGATCTTCCTTTTTCAACGCCCATTTTCATTAATTCACCAACACCATTGATATCAATTGATTCAAATGGATCTCTTGGTAATATATCATGCTCTACATAAGCTGGTAAGAATTTGCCAGAGTCATCTCTTGAAAGACCAAATGTTGTTTGTGTCAAATCATTGGTTCCAAATGAAAAGAACTCGGCAACCTGAGCAATTTCATGAGCAGTTACACAGGCTCTTGGCAATTCAACCATAGTTCCAACTGTGTAATCGATTTTCTCACCTATTTCATTCATAACCTCTTCGGCAACTCTACGCACAATTTTTTCCTGAAGTTTCAATTCATTAACATGACCAACCAGTGGGATCATGATTTCAGGATATACATCAATTCCTTTCTTCTTTACATTGCATGCTGCTTCAAAAATTGCTCGAGCTTGCATTTCTGTAATCTCTGGATAGCTAATTCCAAGACGACATCCACGGAAACCTAACATCGGATTGAATTCTTTCATACTCTCAATTTTATTTTTTACAACTTCAAATGGTAATCCCATTCTTTCCGCAAGCTCTTGAATTTCTTTATCATTATGAGGTAAGAATTCATGCAATGGTGGATCGAGTGTTCTGATTGTAACTGGTCTACCTTCCATAACTTCAAATATTCCCTCAAAATCTCCTCTTTGAAGTGGAAGCAATTTATTCAAAGCAGCTTTTCTACCTTCAAGAGTATCGGCAAGAATCATTTCACGCACAGCTTGAATTCTATCACCTTCAAAGAACATATGTTCTGTACGGCAGAGACCAATTCCTTCAGCACCAAAGGCAATGGCATTACTGGATTGCTCTGGTGTATCAGCATTTGTTCTAACTTTCAATCTTCTAAATTTATCTGCCCAGCTCATCAGGTCAGCATATTTTTGATAAACTGGTGCATCTTTTGGATCAAGAGTTTTATCAATCAATACCTGAATAATTTCAGATGGTTTGGTTTGAATTTGTCCAAGGAAAACTTCACCCGTTGTTCCATCGAGAGAAATATAATCTCCTTGTCTTATAATAATATCCTTTCCTTTAATCTTCATCTGTTGAGCAGTGTAATCAATCTCAAGATCACCACAACCGGCAACGCAAACTTTACCCATCTGACGAGCAACTAAAGCAGCGTGCGAAGTCATTCCACCACGAGCGGTTAAAATTCCTTCTGCTGCGTTCATTCCTTTGATATCTTCTGGTGAAGTTTCTATTCTAACCAGAATTACTTTTTCACCATTCTTTGCCCATTCTTCAGCATCAGGTGCACTGAAAACAACTCGACCTGTTGCAGCACCGGGACCAGCATTCAATCCTTTAGCAACCAATCTTCCTTCTTCAATTGCTTTTCTTTTTTCATTATGATCAAAGATTGGTCTGAGTAATTGGTTGAGTTGATCAGGATCAATTCTTCTAATTGCTTCTTCTTTTGTAATTAGTTTTTCGTTAACCATATCAACAGCCATGGTCACCGCAGCAAAACCAGTTCTCTTTCCAACACGGCATTGTAACATCCAGAGCTTACCTTGTTGAACGGTAAACTCAATATCCATCATTTCTTTGTAATGTTTCTCTAAAATCTTTCTAATCTTTTCAAGTTGATTATAAATTTCTGGTTTTGTTTCTTTTAATGTTTTGATTGGAAGAGGAGTTCTAATTCCAGCAACAACATCCTCACCCTGAGCATTGGTTAAATATTCACCATAGAATTCATTTTCACCGGTGGCAGGGTCACGAGTAAATGCAACACCAGTCAATGAATCTTCGCCCATGTTTCCAAAGACCATTGCCTGAACATTAACTGCAGTTCCCCAATCTTCTGGAATGTTGTTTAATTTACGATAAGCTTTTGCTCTTTCGTTATTCCAGGAACCGAACACAGCACCAATTGCACCCCAGAGTTGTTCCCATGGATCAGTTGGGAAATCGTGTCCAGTTTTTGCTTTAATTTCTGCTTTGAATTCTTCAACTAACTCTTTCAAATCTTCGGTTGTTAACTCTATATCTTGAGTAATTCCTCTTTCATGTTTCTTTCTTTCGATAATTGCTTCAAAAGGATCAATCTCATCTTTTTTCTGAGGCTTCAACCCAAGAACTACATCACCATACATTTGAACAAATCTTCTGTATGAATCATATGCAAATCTTGGATTGTTTGTTTTCTTAATTAAACCTTGAACTGTTTCATCGTTTAATCCAAGGTTTAGAACTGTATCCATCATACCTGGCATAGATGCACGAGCACCAGAACGAACAGAGACAAGCAATGGATTTTCAGGATCGCCAAAGCGGGCTCCCATTATTTGTTCAACTTTCTTGAGTGCTTCTTTAACCTGCTTTTCAAGTTCTTTTGGATATGTTTTGTTGTGTTTATAGAAATATGTACAGACCTCGGTAGTAATCGTAAAACCAGCAGGAACTGGTAAGCCGATATTTACCATTTCAGCAAGGTTAGCTCCTTTACCACCAAGAAGTTCTTTCATATCGGCTCTACCTTCGGCTTTCTTACCACCGAAAAAGTAAACATATTTTTTTACAGCTTTAGCCATATTAACTTACTCCATAATTTGTTTGACATTTAATAAACCATCTTAAAATTTCTTTTGAAAAAGGATTTTTGTTTTTGTCTTTCATTCTCTCCGGATGCCATTGAACAAGTAAAAGTGGTGATTTGTTCGATTTATCTTTCCATTCCAGAGCTTCTACAATTCCATCTTCCGAATAAGCTGTTGCAATTAAATCATCAGAAATTTTATCAATAGCCTGATGATGAGAACTATTTACCAATCCTTCTTCAGCATTCACAATCCTAAAAAGTTCTGAATCAGTTTTGACTTTTACTTTATGAACTAAATCCTCTCCACTATTTGAATTGCTGTGATTATCAATGTGTTGAATCAAAGTCCCGCCCAGATGAACATTTACGAGTTGAAATCCTCTGCAAATTCCAAGTATGGGCAAATTATTTTTCAATGCGACTTCAATTAATTCTCTCTCAAATTTATCGCGGACCTTTGATACATCGGTTACTTTTGATAAACCAATATTTTCTTGATTGTAATTTTGTGGATGAATATCAACCCCACCAGGCAAAAGCAAACTATTACACTTTAGAAGGTCTTCAGATTTGTTTGCTAAATGATGAAGATTTAAAATCTCAACATTTTTTGAAAAAGACTTAAGCCAATCAATGTAATTTTGAATTTTTGAACCGTAATAAGATAAACCAATCGTTACTTTTGTTTCAGACATAAGATCTTCTGAATTAAATTCTCCTCACTATAAATTTTTGCTGTGATTTTCGCATAATAGAGGAAAACCCCAGCTCTCTTAAACTCATTTTTAAATTTTGTAAGTCGGACAATGTCCTTTTCCGTAGTTATAAGGTGATTACACCCAAAATTTTTTACAAATTTAATCAATATTTCGATATCTTCTGCATTATAAGAATGATGGTCAGGAAAGATTTTTAGAAAAACCGGGAAAATTTCAATTTTTTCAAGTAATTTTCGAAAAGAATCAGGCTGAGCAATTCCACAAAATGCCCCGATTTTCTTCCCTTTCAAATCCCCAGGGCTGATAATATTTCCATCTAAATCTTGAAAAGAATCCAGGTAATATTCAGCAAGAACAAAACCTTCTTTTTCAACTTCTGGAATTTCGATATCATCAAATTTTTTGTTGTAAATCACTAAGTCATAATCAAAAATTTTTTTCTTTGTTTCTCGAAGATTTCCAGCAGGAAGTAAAAATCTCTCAATGAAATTTTTTGAAATAAAATTTCGATCAATCAAAACAAATGCAAGATCTTTGTGAACACTTAAATTTTGCAGACCATCATCCATCAAAATGAAATCAATTTCTCCATTCTCGTTGATCCTCTTTAAAGCCAGTTTTCGATTTTCTGAAACGAAAACTTTTGCATCAAGTAGATTTCTTTTCAAAAGAACTGGTTCATCTCCAAACTTTTCCACATCAAGTGAATTCACTTCGAAAAAGCCTTTCGATTTTCTTTTGTAACCACGAGAAAGAATTGCAACTCTGTAATTTCTAACCAAAAGTTTACGAGCCAATTCTAAAACTATCTGTGATTTACCTGTTCCACCGACGCGAATATTTCCAATACAAATTACAGGAATTTTAGAGTAGAAGATTTCAAGTCCAAAAATTTTTCTCAAAACATATGAAGTGTAAAGGAGTTCTTTTATCTTTATTGCAATGAAATAAATTAGCGAAAGTGGTAAAAGTAATATTCTGAAATAATTAAATATCTTCATCAAGATTACTCTTCAGAGAGTTCTATTAAGTTCTTTTCAAGTTCTTTGCGAATATTTTCGTACTCTTCATTGGCAAGTCCCATCGGGAATAGCATTGGTTCAGACAGTCGAATTTTTACTTTTGAGAAAAACTTCGGTAACTCAAATTTATCCCAGCTATTAAAAATTTTTTTCTTTTCATAGACAATACCACAAAGGACAACTGGTTTTTGAGCACGAACTGCGGCAATCAATCCACCAATTTTCATTTCTTCTCTTGGTCCACGAGGTCCATCAGGGGTAATGGCAAGTGAAAAATTATTTTTCAAAGCATCGACCATTTCTCTCATCACTTCTTTTGAATCCTTTGAACTCGAACCTCTTATCAGCCTATAATTCCATCTTTTTAATAATCGAGAAAGTATTTCTCCATCTTTACTTTGACTCACAACTGCATAAAAATTTTTATTTCTGCCAAGCCACCAGCCAGCCAACATTTTTCCATGCCAGAACATTAGGACAAAATTTCCCGATTGAAGAGATTTTTCATTTACAATTTCAATTTTCAAAGTCCTTGTCAATAAATCCAGAAAAGGTGGTAGAGTAATCAAACCAAGTTTTTGTAAAAATTCTCTCATCTCATATCTCTGACAAAATAATTTGTGCTGCTCTTTTTGATGCGCCTTTGTCGCCAAGCATTGATTTTATTCCCATCAATTTATCTTTAAGTTGATTTATTCTGTTTTCATTGAAAAGAAGTTCTTTAATCTCTTCATAAATCTTTTGTGGATTACAATCTCTTTGAATTAACTCGCTTACAATTTTTTCGCCTGCCACAATGTTTGCAAGCGAAATATTATCAATTTGAATTAGATTTTTACCAATTAAATAGCTTAGAAAAGATGTTTTATAAACTACAACAAATGGCAATTCAAATAAAGCTGCTTCTAAGGTTGAAGTACCGGATTTAATAATTCCAGCATCAGCATATTTCATCAACTCATAATTTTTATTGAGAATAAGATGAAATTCATCTCCAAAGTATTTTCTGTAAAATTCCTGTGGTATTGAATTCAATCCAGCAACAGCAATATTTAAATCAAAATCTTTTTTTAATTTGAGAGCGGCTTCAAAAACAACAGGCAAAATTTTCGTTAATTCCTGTTTACGGCTTCCAGGGAAAATCGTGAGTAATTTCTTAGAAGGGTCAAGATTATTTTGTTCAAAAAATTTTTCCTTCGATTCAAATTGATATTCTTCAATTACATCAAGTAAAGGATGACCGACAAAAGATACATTGACATTAGCTTCACGATACATTTTTGCTTCAAAGGGGAAAACCACAATCATTTGATGCACAACTTTTTTAATCAAATCGATTCGCTTTTTTCCCCAAGCCCATATCTGTGGTGATATGTAATAAAAAATTTTCATTCCAAGTTCATGAAGTTCTTTTGCAATGTTGAGATTAAAACCAGGATAATCAATTAAAATTACAGCTGATGGATTTCTTTTTTTAACAATTTCAATTAAATGTCTTTTAACTTTTTTCAAATAGGGAATGTGCTTGACAACTTCAACAAAACCCATAAACGAAAGTGAATTAATGTGATAAACTAACTCAACACCGGCTTCGTGCATTTTATAGCCACCAATTCCGAAAAATTCAATTGAAGGTTCAAGCTGTTTAATTGATTTTACAAGATTACTGCCGTGCAAATCCCCTGATGTTTCACCTGCTATGATTAAAATTTCTTTCATCTCTTAAACAAAAAATGTATTTATTTTAATAATTGCGACAAATAGAAGCTGTTAATCTTTGAAAATTAAATTTTGTTCAGAATTTCAAAAGTTTCAATCGCTTAGAGCTGACTGAAATCTAACCTGATAAATTTTAAACTCTTCGAATTATCCAGATCAATAATAAAATACCAATCACACTTAACGATGCTTGAATTGACCTCACTTCTGATTGCCAACCTTTTTTCCAGGAAAATTCTGGTTGTTCAATTGAACTATTACGGTACTTTTTCAATTTAGGTAGAAATCTATTTACATTTTTGCAATAATCTTCATACGCCTGACCAAATTTCGATTTCAAAAAATTTTCTTCTTCTTTAACTATTTCATAATATTGATAGAGAAAATAAAACAGAGCAATTATCTGTAAATAAGGAAATGCTGCATTTGACATTATTCCAAGTCCGAAGTAAATAATCACATTTCCAATGTAAAGTGGATTTCTAACATAAGCATAAGGCCCACTGGCGACCAAAAATGTTCCACCAACACCTCCTGTTGTTCGAGTTTCAGAACCAGCCCAGGAATTTGCCCAGATACGAATAAACTCACCAATGCAAACGAATATAAATCCAATTAACATAGAGTAAATGTTTGGGTTGGAATATAAAATCATTAAAATCAAAAATGGGAGTGGAGTATAACTTCGATATTTGAAGAAGAATTGTCCTGCTTTCATTTTATGGCTCCAGTAAATAAAGTTCTCTTCTCTTTAGAATTGCTGTGTTTCTTTTTTTGATTCTCTTTTTACTTAAAAGTTTTTCAATTGCATTTTGAACAGAATTAAAATTATCAAATGGGAAATAAGATATTCGATTAAGCTCGCAATGTTTTAATAAATGTTTTTTTGCAAAAATGTAGTCGACATATTCGATTGGACATCGATCAGAATGTCCATCACCAATGTAAATTGTTATATCATCGTCTGATGAATTATTGATGATGTGATTTCTTTTACAGTTTGCGCATTTCAAACAAACCGTGTCTGAGTAAGGAAAGACCATTTCGGCGGTTCCATCATCTCTGATTCGAATAGAGTTTGAATAAAATTTAAGATCAAGATTATATCGTTTAAGTATTCTTTCGATGTATAAATCAAGCCCATCGCTAACTATAATTAAATCAAGATTTCTTTGTTTGCAAAAATTTGCAAATTCGATGAATGTTTCATCAATTTTTTGCTGGTCAATAAATTCATAAGCTTTTTCAAGTGTAAGATTTTTGATTGTTTTACATTCATTGCTCAGGCACTCAATCGAACTGATTTTTCCATCACGCCATTTCAGTACCGCATCATCACAAATTTGTGGATCACCAAAATGTCTATAGAATAAGTTTCCGATATCTTCAATTGCTATTGTTCCATCGAAATCGCAAAAGATTTTAATTTCTGGTTTTTTCATTTTGAATAAATCATTTTTTTAACATCATAGAAATTAGAAGCAAAAATCCTATAAAAATAAATTCCACTTTCCATTGATTGAAAAGGCATAAATTCAAATTCATGAGTACCGGGTTCGTAAGTATCATTTAAGATTGTTCCAATCTCTTCAAGCCGTGAGTTATAGAGTTTTATCACAACCTTTGTTTTGATTGGAACTTTAAAAGCAATTTTTGTTGATTGATTGAAAGGATTAGGTGAATTCTGAAATAAGTAAAAGCCTTCTGGAATTGGGTCGGTTTCCACTTCTATATCTTCATTAAAAATTTCATTTCCTTCTGGATCCATGGCAGAAATTTTATATCTCAGATTTTCTGAGTAAAGTATCTGATCATCAAAAGACATTTGACTGAAAGCAGATCTCTTTGTTGACAGATAATCAAAAACTCTTTCCCAGTTATGGTTACCAGATGTTTTTCTTTCGAGATAAATTTTTGT
>Ga0197142_1003459_pt1 | contig 13226 bp, 11 predicted proteins | sample GBS60_MetaG_FD_148614 | JGI IMG/M metagenome (GOLD analysis project Ga0197142, IMG submission 148614) | Sediment microbial communities from Great Boiling Springs, Gerlach, Nevada, United States - GBS 60_MetaG | ecosystem: Environmental > Aquatic > Thermal springs > Hot (42-90C) > Sediment... | reverse complement strand
GCGGCACTCCCAACCCTGAGGTGGTGCGGGTGGCCAACGAGATCGGCAACATCATCCGCGCCAAGGATGGCCGTACCTTTGGCTCTACCACCCAATTCCTCAACGGCCTGCGGGCCGAGGTGCGCACCGAGGAAACCAACCTGGGCAACCTCACGGCTGATGCCAACTTGGCCTACGCCAGAACGGTTGACCCCACCACGGTCATCTCTCTAAAAAACGGGGGTGGCATTCGCGCTCCTATTGGGGCTACCACCGGTGGCGGCGGCGGCGAGCCGGTGCGGCGGATCCCTCCGCTGGCCAACCCCGATGCCGGCAAGCAGGCAGGCCAAATTTCGCAACTGGATATCGAAACCGCTTTGGCCTTTAACAACGGCCTGTCGCTGGTAACCGTCACCGCCGAGGAGCTGAAGCAATTGATAGAACATGGAGTGGCCCAAACCCAGCCAGGGGCTACACCAGGCCGCTTCCCGCAGATTGGCGGCTTTGCCTTCAGCTTTGACCCCTCGCGGCCACCGGGATCCCGCGTAGTTTCTTTGCGGGTGGATACGCCCAGGGGCCCTGATGTAGTGGTGCGCAACGGCCAGCTGCAAGGGGATCCCCGCCGTACCTTCCGCCTGGTGACGCTGGACTTCTTGGCCAACGGTGGGGATGACTACCCCTTCCCGCGCCTGTCTAACCCCAACCGGGTGAACTTGGCCCCCAGTTCCGGCCTCACCTTCGATACTCCCGGCAGCGAACAGGATGCTCTAGCTCGCTACCTGCGGCAGATCGGGGTGTTTACCCAAGCCGACACACCGGCTGCCCAGGATACCCGCATCCAGAACCTCTCGGTGCGCCAGGACACAGTGCTGCAAGGTCTGTAGTTTGAGCCGTTGTCCAGCCAGTTGCCCCTCTCCTTCGTGGGGGAGGGGTGTTGGCTTGGGAGAAGAACTCTTCCGGTTGTCGGAAAGACTTGATTCCTACCACCTTGTTGACAGATTTTGGGCAAGGATTGGAACTACACTACTAGCGAGAGAAATTGATTTTTGTATGACGCTGGAAACGTTTTTCACGCAGCTCAACACCAACGGCCCAACAATTGCCATCTTGCTCTTTGCCGCCCCCTGGTTGGTTTGGGTTCTCTGCCACTGGATCCCGGGGCAGTGGGAAGAGCCTTTTTTGCTTAGCTTAAACCTTGGCCTAGCAGCGGTAAGCCTTGTCCTCTGGGCTGGCTACCTGGCCTACGCCACCAACACAGCTGGCTGGCAGGCAGTGGTCAAGCAGGCGGATATGTTCCTGTTGCTGGTGCCTCCCTACTATTTTCTTGCCTCCATCTGGGTGGCCCGCCAGCGCATGCCGCTCTCGCGGGTGCCGGCTTTTCGCACTCTGCAAGGGATCGGCCTCGTGGCAGCGGCCTATCTCATTCTCTCTTGGCTTAGCCGCCGGGTCTATGTGATCTTTTTTTCCTATCTGCCCTTCTCGACCTTCTTGTGGATTCTAGCGGGGCTGGTGGGGGTGGCCTACATCGGCTATCGTCTCATCTTTGGGGATCCGCCCCAGTACCCGCCCGAAAGCTGAGGGGACTAAGATATCGAGGAAGACCTTCGGCAACTGGGCAATGGTAGCTGTGCCTCTGATTTCGGCCCTGAACATCGACTACCGGCCTTTGCAGGAGCTGTTGTTGGCAGGAGCCTGGCGGGAGGCGGATCGCCTAAGTCTACAATTGCTGTGTCAAGCAGCAGGAGAGGGGGCACGGCGGCGGGGCTGGTTGTACTTTTCTGAGGTAAGCCGGATCCCAGTGGAGGATTTGCGCACCATCGATGCCCTGTGGCGGGCGGCTTCTGGGGATCGCTTCGGCTACTCAGTGCAGCGGCAGCTGTGGCTGGGGGTAAATCGCAATTGGGAGCGCTTTTGGTCGCTCATTGGCTGGAAGCAAGGCTACCACTGGACCCGCTATCCTGAGGAGTTTACCTGGGATCTCTCTGCTCCCAAGGGTCACCTGCCCCTTTCCAACCAACTGCGGGGGGTACGGGTGCTGGAGGAGTTGCTCACCCACAGGGCTTGGGAAGAGTTGTCCGGCTAAGTGTCTTCTAGTGGGATTGGACTGTGGCCGAGCACCTACAACTAACCCAATTTCCCCACTTGCCTGTCGACCTGGCCCAGGCCTGTGAGCAGGCCATTCAGGCCACGCAGCTGGCCATCCAGGCGGGGTATCGCCGTTTGCTCATTGAGCTTCTTGCTCCTGAGATTAAACCAGAGGTCTTGGCCCGGCCGTTCTTGCAGCTGCTCCAGCCACCGGCTTTGGTGTTGTTTAGCGATGCCGGCGGAGCAGCCCTAGCCCAGCGGGAGTGGGGATCCCTTCCCGAAGGAGTGCAACTGCAGAGCCTGACTGCCCGCACCCAACCTACACCAGAACAGAGCCTCCTTTTCGTCATGCCAGCAGTCTACAACTTGGACCAGGTGGAGCGGGTCTGCCAGGCGGTCAGCGGCGGGGATCCCTCCGGGCTAGGGGCTCCCAAGCCTGTCGTGCTCCTCAACCCCCAGCTTCAAGACGCCGCCACGGTGGGAGTGGGGTTGGCGGGCCGGCGGCTGCGGCAGCGCTTCCTGAGTACCTTTGAGACCAGCTACTATCTGCGCTCACTGGTGGGAGGGGCTCTGTTTCGCGCCTATCCGGATCCCTGGAGTGTGTGGCAGGAGGAGGAAGACGGCTGCTACAGCGTCCTCCAGACCTTTAGGGCTCGGCCCAGCGGCGAAGAAGTGGCCGAGCTGTTCCGGGCCCGCAGAAGAGGGGCTCCCTGGTGGAGCTGGCGGCGCTGGTTGGGATCCCTTTGATGCGCTTGCGTTGGCCGGGCGGCGCATGTTCCCCAAGTAGCCTGGCCAGAGCTCCTGCCTAGATAGCTTGCACCCTCTGCAGGCCTAGTCTCAGCTGAGAACAAAGTTAAGATTAACTTAGATTTCGCCAAACCATCCGAGGGGGCTGCTTCCCCAGGCTCCTGGAAAGGGAGGATGTTGCCCGAACGCAACTCCTCAGGTGTTGATTAGCTGGGAACAACAATGCCTCTTGACAACCTGCGCGGACTCTACCAACAAGTGATTCTCGAGCGCTACAGAAAGCCTCGCAACTTTGGCAGGGTAAATCCGGTTCACCGCCACCAACGCGGCCATAACCCCTCCTGTGGCGACACAGTTGATCTCACTTTGCAGCTGGATCCCAACCAGGAGCAGATTGTCGATGTCAAATTCGAGGGGGAAGGTTGCGCTATTGCTATGGCTTCTGCCGATTTAATGGCTGATGCTGTGCGGGGGCGTACTATTCCCGAAGCGCTGCAGTTGGTGGAGCGCTTTCAGGCCATGATGCGCGGCGGCGAAGAATTTCCCCGAGAGTACCGCTTCCTCAATGCCATGAAGGGGGTCGCCCAGTTCCCAGTGCGCATCAAGTGTGCCAACCTGGCATGGCATGCTCTCAAGCACGCGCTGCAATCCCCTGGCTCTGCAGAGGAGTCAGGGTTTGTAAGCAACGAAAACGTTGAGTGACCTCCTCCTGCCCTCCTGCTAGTCCCTCCACGAGGGGGCCAGGGAGGTCCCACGGCGGGGCTGTAGGGCAGCCTACCCTATCTTCGCGGGGGGGGTCTACGAGTCCAGGGCGAGGCTCATAGCCACATCCAGTAGCAACAGAACTCTGGCTGCTGCAGAAGCCCCGTTTGTGAAGGCAAGCGCTAGGCAACGAGAACCGCTTAAAGTTGAAGACAAAGCTGCTTGCTCTAGAAAAAGAGCCAGAACTTTGGCTGGATAACGTTGGCCGAAGCAGAGATTTGGCAATGAGAGCCATTCTAGTAGCAGTCACGATTGGTTTAACCGGGATCCCTGGCCTAGCCTCTCCGCCAGCGGAGGCCCAGACCCTTTTTGAATTGGGTGCCTACCGTCTTGACCAGGGGACCCTTATCCCCGTCGGCAGCCTCAGCAGCGAAGGGCCGCAGTACTTTTACCCGGACACCCTCTATCCCCTAGAGGTGGCCGTTACGCAGAACATTTTCGACAGCCAGGGGCGCTTGGTGATCCCAGCCGGCAGTCGCGTTTTCGGGCAAATGGAGCCAGCAGCGGGCGGATCCCGCTTTGTGGCCACCTCCATTGTCGTTGGCGGTCGCACCTACAGCCTGCGGGCTTCTTCCAGCGTCCTTCCCGACGAGAAGGATCCCCGCCACTCCACGGCTGAGGCCATTGCCCAAGATGCGGCTATTGGGGCAGCGGCGGGTGTGGTGCTAGGGGCACTCACGGGCAACCTCTCGCTAGGTAACGTTCTGGGGGGCGCGGTGGCGGGAGGGGTGGTGGGCAATGTCACGGCTCCCCAGGTGGTGGTGCTACGCCCTGGCCAGTCTTTTTATTTGACCTTGGAAGCTCCACTGGCTTTGTAGGAGCTCCGCCGAAAACCGTTGGTGGCTTCTCCACTGACCTGCCCGCCGCTTGTGGTCCCCCTGGTGGATCAAGGGGGAAGCCGGCTGCTCTAGCCACTAACGCGAAAGAAGCAGGTTGGAAGGGATGGATGGCCGGCAACTTGTGATTGACTGGGGATCGGTTAGATTGCGGATCCCTAACACCTATGGCGGTAGAACCCAAGTCCACCCCTGCCCTGCACACCACTGAGCACACCTTTACCGCTGGAGGAGAGCCCTTCCCCTACAAGGCCTTGGCCGGTTGGCAAAGGCTCTTCCGCCGAGAAAAGCCAGTAGCGGAGATCTTCCACGTCGCCTATTTGCGCCAGGACGCTGAGCCCCAGCACCGCCCTCTTACTTTTGTTTTCAACGGAGGGCCAGGGGCAGCCTCTGCCTATCTGCACATGGGTGCGCTGGGGCCGAAACGCATTCGCTTTGGGCCCAACGGCAGTCTGCCCCCCTCGCCGGTACACCTTGTGGATAACGCCGAAAGTTGGCTGCCCTTTACCGACCTGGTCTTTGTCGACCCAGTAGGGACAGGCTTTAGCCGCGCCATCTCGGAGGACTCCCCATCTTCCAAAGAGTCCCAGGGAGCTGGGGCAACCTCTGCCCCCAAGCCCACTCAGCCGCTGGACAAGGAGGAGGAGCCTCCCAAGGAAGCGCCCTTCTGGGATGTGGAGCGGGATCTGCAGTCCTTGGGCGAGTTTATCCAGGGCTTCCTCTCGCGCTACAAACGCTGGCTCTCTCCAATTTTTATTGCTGGTGAGAGCTACGGTGGGTTTCGGGTGGCACGGCTGGCCAAGGAGCTGCAGTCCAAGTTTGGGGTCGGCCTGTCAGGGGCCATTCTCATTTCGCCAGCGCTTGAGTTTGGGTTGTTGGAGACCAACGATTACAACCTCAGCAGCTGGGCAATGCTTTTCCCTTCCTATGTAGCCACAGCAGCCCATCATGGGCGGTGTGGTTGGGGGGAGGATTTGCAGATCCTGCTGCCCAAAGCAGAAAGCTTTGCCCGGCAACGCCTGTTGCCGCTTCTGGCCATGGGGGAGGCAATGCCAGAGGCAGAGCGGCAAGCCATCTATGCAGAGATGGCGGCAGGGATCGGACTCTCACCTGAGTATGTGGCCCACAAAGGCGGGCGGATCGACCCGGCCAGCTTTGCCCGCGAGCTGTTGCGCTCCCAGCGGTTGGTGTTGGGGCTCTACGATGCCTCGGTAACCACCGTGGATCCCTTTCCGGATCGGCCTACCTTCGAGGGATCCGATCCCACCTTGGATGGGGTGGATCGCCTGTTTACTGCCGCCATCAACAGCCACCTGCGGGAGACCCTCCAGGTGGACACAGACTTGACCTACCACCTCCTCAACCTAGAGGTGTTCAAGTCCTGGCGCTTTACCCCCAAAGGGGAGCTCAAGCAGGGGTTCATTGGCGCTATGGACGAGCTGCGCAGCAGCATGGCTCTCAATCCCCACTTGCGGGTGAGCATTCACCACGGCTTCTACGATTTGGTTACGCCCTACTTTGCCTCTAACCACCTGGTAGACTTGATGAAGCTGGATCCCCGCCTTAGGGCCAACCTCCTCTTGCGCCACTACCGCGGCGGCCACATGTTCTACACCTGGGATCCCTCGCGGGTGGAGTGGTTTGCTGAGATGCGCCAGTTCTACCACAAGGCCATGGCTAGCCTTTCGGGGTAGGCAGCTCACCTCAGGCTTCCTACTCCCGCAGCCAACGGGTGGTGCCATCTTTTTGATCGATGAGGGTAATCCCCAGGGCCTTTAGCTGCTCTCGAATCCGATCCGCCTCGGCAAAGTTTTTCGCCCTGCGGGCAGCCGTGCGCTGCGCCACCAACTCTTCGATCTGCTCCTGCGGCAGAGGCAGCCCCTCTTCCTGGACGGCGCTTGCCTGGCCTGGAGCAGCTACAGCCGGCTGCAACCAGCAAAAGCCCAGCGTAGCTAAGATCTCCAACAGGGCAGCACCCTTTTGCCCAAGTACCTGCGGCTCCAGCTGGGTGTAGCCCTGGTGGGTCAACAGGTTGTGCTCACGGATCAGTTCCTTGGCCAGTTCAAAAGCAACAGCCAGGGCCCCAGGCGTGCCAAAGTCATCGTCCATAGCCGCTTGGAAGGCTTGCATCGCCTTGGGATCAGGGAATGCTGTCTCCCCTTGGCAAAACTGCTCGGCGCAGTGGATCCCTTTCTCGAGGGTTTCCCAGCCGCGGCTAGCCGCCTGCATTCCAGCCTCGGTGAGGTCAATCGGGCTGCGGTAGTGGGTCTGCAACAAGAACAGCCGCAGGGCCATAGGGTGATAGACGGCAAGCGCCTGGCGCAGGGTGGTGAAGTTGCCCAAAGATTTGGACATCTTCTGGCCGTTGACGTTGACAAAGCCGTTGTGCAGCCAGTACTTGGCCATCGGCTTGCCGGTAATCGGCTCGGATTGCGCCAGCTCATTCTCGTGGTGGGGAAAAATGAGATCGGCCCCGCCGGCGTGAATGTCGATGTGATCCCCCAAGTTTTCCCGCACCATGGCCGAACATTCGATGTGCCAGCCCGGACGTCCCCAGCCCCAGGGAGACTCAAACCCCGGCTCGGAAGGGGGAACCGCTTTCCAAAGAGCAAAATCCCAGGGATCTCGTTTGCCAGCCCCTTCCTCCCCTACCCGGCCACTGGCCCCTGCCTCCAGCTCCTCCAGCTTGCAACCGGAGAGTTGACCGTAGTCTGGGAATTTACGGACAGTGTAGTAGACGCTATAGCCTGGGATTTTCCCCTGCGGATCCCGTACCCGATAGGCAAAGCCCTTGAGCTCTAGCGCCTGGATTAGCTCGAACATTGCCGGCAGGGATTGGGTTGCCCGGGGGTAGAGATCGGCCCGCTTGACGTTGAGGCGATCCATGTCCTGGAAGTACTCGGCGATGAAGCGTTCCGCCACCGCCTGCATCGATTCGCCCCGCTCCAGCGCCCGCTTGAGGATCTTGTCGTCCACATCGGTAAAGTTCTGCACATACTTGACCCGGTAGCCCCGCCACTCTAGGTAACGGCGCACCATGTCCCACACCACATAGGCGCGCGCGTGACCCAGGTGGCAGAGGTCGTAAACTGTAACACCGCAGACGTACATCCGCACCAGTGGCTTTTCCCCGTCCGCCACCTCACTAGCAGCAAGGGGCTGGAAGACTTCTTTGCGGCGAGTCAAAGTGTTATAGACAACTAAAGTCATGGAAAGCCCTAGCTTGTAGTTGTAACTTTAAGTACAGCAAAGTGGACTCTACTTTCCAAGGCGCCGTCCTCCCCGGGATAAGGCTAGGCAAAATTGCAGGAGGTAGAAGGCTGAAATCATCGTAGTGCAACCATCCTAGCTGGAATTACCTGCGAAGACTTGTCTAGATTTACCAACTACGGTAACCTAACCAGAGTGCAAACTGATTCGTTACATTGGCTTGAGCCTTGCTGCTTTCAAGCAAGGCGCGGGGCCAAGAGGTTACTTCTTCTCTTGCACTCTACCTAGTGGTGTGAGGATGCCTCCAAAATTAACCTTCTCAGATTCCCAGAGGGAGGAGCTAGATACCCCTAGGACTTTCTCTCCGGCTGAGGATTCGGTAGGGATCCCGCCAGCTCCAGATCCCTCTGGGGAAGGAGGCAAGGAGTGGGATCCTGAAACGTTCTCCACCCTATCCAGACGTTGGTGGGCTGGCTTGGCCCTCTCTCTCAGCTTAGCCAGCCTGGTGTGGCTCCTAAAGCTGAAGGCGGATCCCAGAGCAGAGGTTTGGCAGGAGCCGCTGCCGAGTTCCGCTGAGGAGCCGGGCTCCTCCGAGAGGGCAGCTCCCTCGCCGGGGGTTGCTTACCGAGGGTATCCAGCTTGGGCCACCGGTCTTTTACTCATGTTGGGTGTGGCGGGGGCTGCTACTCTGCAGCAACGCCAGCTGTCTCGTTACCCTTTGGGAGCAGAGCTGGCCGAGCTGATCCCACCCTCAGTGCATACCCTCTCCGGCGCCCTGCAGCAGAACTACGAGCTCAAAAAAGCCCAACTGCGGCAAGCCCTCGAGGCTGGTCAAATCCCAACAGGGGAAGGGCCCCGAGGCATTCTCGAGCATGAGGTGCAGCCAGGAGAAACCCTCTGGCACCTAACCCAGAGGTATCAGCTCGATGCTGCTGCCATCGCCGTTTCCAACGGCCTGCAGGCTAGAACTGAGCTAAAGCCAGGGCAGAAACTGCTGATCCCTAGCCAGCCGGGGCTAATCTACACCGTCAAGGCAGGCGATACCCTGGAAGGTATTGCCAAGCGCTATCAAGTTCCGCAGCAACGAATTATTGAGGCCACCCCTCTGGAGCGGCCTGAATATCTACGTATTGGCCAGCGGCTGCTCATCCCCGGTGATGTGGGCGAGCTAATCCGGCGGGAGAAGGAGAGAATTGCCGCTCAAAAAGCCCGCGAAGCGGAAGAGCGCCGCCGCCAGGAAGAGGAAGCCCAGCGCCAAGCAGAGGCACAAGCTCGCTTACAAACTGAGCGGCCACGCCGAGCCCAGCAGAGGCCGCCAGCAGAGCAGACCCTTTTGACCCACACCGTGAGAGCCGGCGACACCATCGAGCGGATTGCTGCTCGCTACGGGGTGACGCAGCGGTCAATTATCCAGGCTAACAACCTGCCCAACCCCCATTGGCTGCGCATTGGCCAGCGCCTAACGATTCCCGCCCCCCCCCTTCGAAGAGCCCACAGTCAGCCACAAGCTCGGCCAGGGCCAGCAGCTTCTCTTCCGCCTCTTCCCCCAGCCCGCCGCAGCGGCTTCATTTGGCCGGTTTCGGGGCAAGTCACCTCTGGCTTTGGCTACCGTCGGGGTCGCTTCCATGCGGGGATCGATATCGCTGGCCCGCTGGGATCGCCGGTGGTAGCCGTTCAGGAGGGGGTGGTGATCTTTGCCGGCAACGCTGGAGATGGCTACGGCAATTACGTGGACATTCGCCATCCTAACGGGATCGTTACTCGCTACGCCCACGGCCACCAGATCTATGTCTCCGAGGGCCAGTACGTGCAGCAGGGCCAGGTCATCATGAGCCGAGGCAACACGGGCCACAGCACAGGACCCCACCTGCACTTTGAAGTCCGCCCTGGCGGAGGCGCGCCTGTCAATCCCCTGCCCTACTTGCCCTGATCCCCCTAGGGCCAGCCTAGAACAGCCAGTCCAGAGTATAAATTGCTAGCCTAAAAGAGCGAGCTCCCAACCTCTAGGAACGCACCGATGCAGTGGGCGAACGCACTCTCCCAGCTCCCTTCCCTGGAAGCAGCTCTGCAACAGGTGGTGGAGGAAGCCAAGGCTCAACTTCAGGCAGCTCAACTGAAGAATGCCCTGACGCGACAGGTGCAGGGGGTGGGCTCCGGCAGCTTGCCGGGGCTGCTTACTGGCTACCTTCCCCCTCAGCCGCTACGGCCCAACTTAGGGATCCTGTTTGTGTCAGCGGCCTTTGCTAGCGAGTACGTTCGCGTGCTGCCCTTGCTGTCTAACTTGCTCGAGGTGGACGTTTTAATTGGCTGCTCAGGGGGTGGCATTGTTGGCGGCGGCCAGGAAATTGAGGAGGGGCCGGCTTTGTCGCTTTCTTTGGCGGTGCTGCCCGAGGTGGCCCTGCACCCCTTTCATCTGCGCGGGGATCAACTGCCTGATTTGGATGCACCTCCTTCGGCGTGGGTTGAGCAAGTAGGGGTTGCGCCGCAGGCCCAGCCCCATTTCTTGCTCCTAGCAGATGGATTTTCCTCCCGCATCTCCGAGCTGCTGCAGGGGCTAGATTTTGCCTATCCCGGCGCCGTCAAGGTGGGGGGATTGGCCAGTGGCGGCCGCGGTCCTCGGGGCAATGCTTTGTTTTTGCTGGATGCACGTACCCCCACGCCCCGCTGCGAGCTGTATCGGGAAGGCACAGTGGGGCTGGCGCTCTCCGGCAACGTGGTGCTGGAGGCAGTGGTGGCCCAGGGGTGCCGTCCCATTGGGGATCCCTTGCGCATTACCGAAGCAGAGGGCAATGTCATCCTCAGCTTGGAAGGGCGACCGCCCCTAGCGGTCCTCCAGGATTTGTTCGAACGCCTGAGCCCGGCGGATCGCCAGTTGGCTCGCCACGCCCTCTTCATTGGCTTGCTGATGGATGAGTTTAAGGCGGATCCAACACCAGGGGATTTTCTCATTCGCGTAATCCTCGGCGTTGACCCGCGAGTGGGAGCCATAGCCATTGGGGATCGGGTGCGCTCCGGCCAGACAGTGCAGTTTCATCTGCGGGATGCCCAGACCTCGGCAGAGGACCTGCGGTGGGCTCTCAGCCGCTATTGCTTTGAACGCAACTTGGGGCGAAATTCTGCCTCAGAACGTTCCTCCCAGCTAAGCCCGCAGCCTTGTGGGGCGCTAATGTTCGCCTGTTTGGGGCGAGGCAAGGGGCTATATGGCGTCCCCAACTTTGACTCGCAGCAGTTTCGAGAAATCCTGGGAGAGGTGCCATTGGGGGGCTTTTTTTGCAACGGGGAGATTGGCCCAGTGGGGGGATCCACCTTTTTACATGGCTACACTTCCTGCTTTGGGATCTTCCGGCCCGCCTGCGGGCTTCTCTCTGGCGGGGAGCCAGTTCCTAAGCAAGGCCCTAGAAGGCCGAGCTAGGTGTACTCCTCAACTGGAGGCTATGCCAGCCTCGCTTGCCTGCTCTAATGGATGTAGAATTCAGTAAACTTTGAGGTGGAAAGCCTCAATTCTTTGTTAGCGCCTTTAACAAAACGTTTTATCCGAGTTTGGGCTGCAACCATCTATGGCTCGCATACTCATCATTGAGGACGATCCTTCAATCCTAGATATTCTACGTATCAATCTGGAGTTGGCGGGCTACGAAGTTGTCAAGGCTACTGACGGAGTTCGTGGGCAGGCGCTAGCTCTGCAAGTTCTCCCCGATCTCATCATTCTCGACCTAATGCTACCCCAAGTGGATGGACTAACGGTTTGCCAACGGCTGCGGCGGGACGAACGCACCAGCAACATTCCCATTTTGATGCTTACCGCCCTTGGCCAAACCCAGGACAAGATCGAGGGCTTCAACGCCGGTGCTGACGACTATCTGACCAAGCCCTTTGAGGTGCAGGAGCTACTGGTACGGGTACGGGCTTTGCTGCGCCGTGCCGATCGCCTCCCTCAGACGGCTAAGCACGGCGAGATCCTCACCTATGGCCCCTTGACATTGGTGCCGGAGCGGTTTGAGGCGGTGTGGTTTGGCAAAACCATTAAGCTCACCCACCTGGAGTTTGACCTGCTCCACTGCCTCTTGCAGCGGCACGGCCAGACGGTTTCCCCCAGTGAAATCCTCAAGGAGGTATGGGGCTACGATCCCGACGATGACATCGAAACCATCCGTGTCCACATCCGCCACCTGCGCACCAAGCTGGAGCCGGATCCCCGCCACCCTCAGTACATCAAAACTGTCTACGGGGCAGGCTATTGCCTAGAGTTGCCCAACATTGCCGAGCCCCTTCCGTCCCAGCCGGAGCTGGCAAAAGACTCCTCCTCATGAGGGTGCCCCCACAGCAGGGGCAGTTGCCAGTAGGAAGGTAAGCAAGCGCTGCCGGGCCCGCCCATGCAAATCATTAGTCTACTCACGGATTTTGGTCTCCAGGATCCCTACGTCGGCATTCTGAAGGGGGTGATTTGGGGGATCGCGCCACAGGTTCAGTTTATCGACCTCAGCCACGCGATCCCGCCCCAGGACGTGGCAGCAGCCCGTTTTGCCCTGATGACGGCCTATCCCCATTTACCTTCTGGAACCATTCACCTGGCGGTGGTAGATCCAGGGGTGGGGAGCAGCCGAAGGGCGGTGGCCATCCAAACCCAAAGAGGCTATTTGGTCGGCCCTGACAATGGTCTCTTCAGCGGCGTTTTAGAGCAATCCCCACCTCTGGCTGCTGTGGAACTCAACCGACCCCACTACTGGCGCACTCCTTCTCCCAGCCGTACCTTTCACGGGCGGGACATTTTTGCCCCTGTGGCGGCCCACTTGGCCAACGGGATCCCTTTGGCAGAACTGGGGGATCCCTTAGACGTGACCGAGCTGGTTCGCTGGGACTGGCCGCCACCGCAGCTGGAGAGCAACGGCTGCCGGGGTATCATCCAGGCCATCGACCACTTTGGCAATGGCATCACCAATCTGCCGGGTCAGTGGGTGGAGGGACGGCGCTGGCGCGCCTGGATCAAAGGCCTCCCCATCCGCTCTGCCACCACCTTTGCCGAAGGAAGGGAAGGCGAGCTGCTGGCCTTGGTGGGCAGCTCGGGCTGGGTGGAGATTGTGCAAAACCGCGGCAACGCCAGCCGTAGCCTCGCTTTCAAAGTAGGGGAGGAGGTGCGCCTGCAGTGGGCTGGCTAGCGTCCTCACCCCTCTCCCCCTGCCAGGGGAGAGCCTAGGCAGGCTGGCTTTCCACCGTCACCGCTTCCGGTGCAGTGGGGCCCACCTGGACTTTGACAACCCGTGCGGCATCGGCTTTGGGCAAGGTGAGGGTGAGAATGCCATCGCGATAGGTGGCCGAGACTTTCTCCGGCTGAATAGCTTTGCCCAGTCGGAGGAGGCGCTGAAAAGGCTGTGGCTCCACCTCTTGATAGAGCAACTCGGCCCCTTCAGGGCCTTGCAGCCGAATCTCGCCGCTGATGGCCAATTGCTGAGCAGTGGTCTCGATGCGGAAGCGCTCCGGATCAGCTCCCGGCACCCACACCTGGACAGTGTAGGCTTCGCCGCTCTCCCAAACCTGGAGTGGCACCGTGAGGAAGTGGCGAGGGCGCTCGCTGGAACGCTGCTGCCTTGGAAGGTCAAAGGGGCTGAA
>Ga0197142_1003456_pt1 | contig 13230 bp, 15 predicted proteins | sample GBS60_MetaG_FD_148614 | JGI IMG/M metagenome (GOLD analysis project Ga0197142, IMG submission 148614) | Sediment microbial communities from Great Boiling Springs, Gerlach, Nevada, United States - GBS 60_MetaG | ecosystem: Environmental > Aquatic > Thermal springs > Hot (42-90C) > Sediment... | reverse complement strand
ATTATTTTCCCATGCCGATTGATGCTTCAGGACAGGATGCGGTTTTGGTAGGGCGGATACGCCAGGATTTGTCCCATCCCTGCGGTTTGGATTTGTGGCTGTGTGGAGACCAAATTCGCAAAGGGGCGGCCCTCAATGCGGTGCAAATTGCCGAATGTTTGCTTGCCAATGGTTGGTTGCCCTAAATGTTGATGGCTCTCAGGACTTACGATAACCTTACCCGGAACGGGGGCCAGCATTCTTGCCCCTAAACCACATTAGGTATGACGTTGGTTATCCTTTACCTGGCCTAGTGCGTCTCCGGTAGAGCAGACCCTCGGAACCGTTGCCTGTGAGCTTTGGGGATACCCAAAACCATACCTGCGCGTCACTTCAGCGTCGGTCCTGGTAGTGTCAACGTAGTTCATCAATTCACATCCGGCACAATAAAAACATTTTTTGTTATGAATTGCTATAAAAATAAGAATGCAGGGCCTCAGCGACCATGCTTTACATCATCAAATGCCGATTGGGGCGCCAACCCTCAAAAGATGCACCACCGCTAACTTGAGCAACTCTGGAGATGGGCCAATTTGAGACTGTTTTTGCTGAAGTCGGGAACCCAATTTTTGCGAATATTGATTGTTTAATGGCTGGGCATTGTCATACCGCTTATTGAGCAATGCCAAACAAAACGCTGCTGAGGTAGCGCCAGATTTACCTCCTTCGCAACTGTTGCCCTTCTCCCGGTTGCAGGGAGTACAGACGGCCTGCGGCGCCGCCCATACCCCGTCTATCGATGCCGTTAATAAGCCAATCCCATACTGCGGGTGGTTTCGGCACCCAGATAGACCCGAATGCTCAAAAAGTCCGTTGGGCAGGCAGTTTCACAGCGTTTGCAACCCACACAATCTTCCGTGCGGGGCGCTGAGGCAATTTGCCCTGCCTTACAACCATCCCAGGGCACCATTTCCAGCACATCCAGGGGGCAGGCCCGTACACACTGAGTACAGCCGATGCAGGTATCGTAGATTTTGACAACGTGGGACATAACCGAGTTGCTCCGCAGTCAGGTTTCTAGCATCTCAGTCTATAGCACCCAGGCAAGGCCCTGGACATTCCGTCAGGAATCTTCAAGGAATTTAACGAATAGCTCTGACTACAATAGGTGCTGATGGGTGGCAACCGAGGGAGGACTTATGCGGTGCAACCGACGCCAGGTGCTACTGGGGGGATTGGCGTTTGTGGCTTTGGGGGTAAAACCGGCGTGGGCAGATACGCAACAGGTGGAGTTGACCGCGCGGTTTACCGTGCCACCGCTGCCTTATGCCTACGATGCCCTCGAACCGGTGATTGACCGGCGCACGATGATGTTTCACCACGACAAGCACCACACAGCCTACGTCAACGCCCTGAATGCGGCCATCGCCAAACACCCGGAACTGGGGACGCCATCGGTCGAACAACTCCTGCAAAATTTAGCGGCCATACCGGCAGACATTCGCACGGCGGTTCGCAATCATGGGGGTGGCCATTACAATCACAGCCTGTTTTGGGAGAGTATGCGACCGCCCCAGCCCAACAATCGTCCGACAGGAGCTTTGGAAAAGGCGTTAACGGCCCATTTTGGAGATTTCTCCAGCTTTCAAGAGGCCTTTATCCAAGCGGGCGCCCAACTGTTTGGCAGCGGTTGGGTGTGGTTGGTCGCCGACAAAACCGGTCGGTTGCAGGTCATGACCACCCCGAATCAGGACAGTCCGCTGAGCGTGGGCTTAACCCCGCTGTTGGGCAACGATGTGTGGGAACACGCTTATTATCTGAGCTATCAAAACCGGCGGCTCGACTACCTCAAGGCGTGGTGGCAGGTGGTGAATTGGCCGGTGGTGGCCCAACGCTATGCCCTACTCACAGCCGATCAACCGTCATTACCCAGTTGAATGGGTATTGCAATCAACGAAAAAAATCAACTCACCTGGAATTGATAGTGGTAGGTGGTGATGTCAATCTGTCCTTGTTTGGCATAGGGGTCAAATAAGTCGGGTAAATCGTAGGCTTTCAGTTGGTGCACATACTGACCCAGCATGAATCGCAGCAGTTTCCAGCGGTTCTCCAAGGTATCGGGAAAACGTAGGGTATAGGTCACCGTCTGCCGCTGGTAATTCGGATGTAGTTCTTGGAGAAGGGGGGTTAAATCTTCTGCGAGGTAATAGGGAATGTTGTGACCTAAATAATCAAAACACACACGCCAGAATTGGCTGATGATATTTTCTCTGCCTGCCATGGTCATCAGAAGCAGTCCCTGGGGATGCCGTCGCTGCAAAAGCCAGGTCACCGTTTGCCGTAAATCCGGTACGTAGTACAAAACGTGATTGCAGAGAATGAGATGGAAGCGGGTGGTGATTTCTGGCGAGAAATAGGGGAAGTGTTGCACGGGAAATTGGCTCAAGGGCGTCAAGAGGTCAATGGCGTGTTGGCGAGAGATGTCATCCGGTTCAATCAATGTAATACGGAATTGCCGGGCGAGGGGATGCACGAGGCGGAGAAACCGGGAAGTGAATGTGCCTGTACCGCAGCCAAAATCTAAAAATTGCAGGGTTGGTTCGGGGGGCACCCATTGGGCCAGCACCTGTTGGTAGTGGGATAAATCCTGGTCAAATTCCGTCGTATGGGCGGTAAAAAACGCATAGTCATCCCGAATCTCGGCAAAAGACTTTTTGGTGGCTTCGGTCATCTTTGCGCCCCTGAAAAATCCACAGTCTCCAGATTTTTTGCCTGCGCGAAATCTGTATTTTTTAAGATCGTGGCGCTCATATTCACTCGCTCTAAATCAGCGCCTTGAAAATTGGTTTTTGTCAAATCCGTCCCCGTTAAATTACTCCCTTGCAATCGCGCGGCTTTGAGGTCTGCACCGGTTAAATTGGCAGCCTGGATGTGGGTGCCATTGGCGAGTACCCCTTGCAAATTGGCAGCGGTCAAATTGGCGCGATTGAGGGTTGCACCACTTAAATTGGCTCCGCTTAAATCGGCGATTGCGAGGTTGGCCTCGTCCAGGATGGCTCCCCGCAAATCGGCTCCCTGCAAATTGGCATGACTCAAATTGGCCCCGCTTAAATCAGCACCCCGCAAATTCGCCCCTGCCAAATTAAAATGACTGAGATTTTTGCCCCGTAAATCGGCGCCATTGAGGGAACATTGGGGGCAATGTTTGCGGCGCAGCAGGGTTGCTCCATCCGGCGGGGATGAGGGCAAAGGTTGCGGGCGGGAAAGATAATGCCAGGTGCCCAAACTCAAGGTCGCGGCGATCAGGGCCAACGCCAGGGGTCGCCAACGGCGGGGTTGGGGGTGATGGAGTTCGTATAGGGCTTGGTGGATGCATTCGGGGGGAATGTTGGCCGCCTGACCGGCTTCCAGCAATTCCGCCAGGGAGTAGCTGTCAAGGTGTCCCTGGGATTGCAGATGCAAACGCGCTGCCCGACTAAAGACAGCAGCAGCCAAATGTTCGGGAAGGCGATGGGAATGGGGTTCCATAGGCGATGCGCGTCCCTAACTTCCAGTTTAGACGTTGGGGCAGGGTTAAGAATTGATAAGAAAAATTAACAGCGTTGATTACATATCTTAAGCGGTCACTTCCTTCCGTTTGGAACCGGGGGTCGTTATTATTTTAGGTCAGGTAACACATTGCCCCAGCGTCGGGTTACGTTTTTGCGTGATCCCTGTTGAATTTGCATTTATCCTGAGGTTGTCATGATGTCCTGGTTTTTGGAGTCGGTTTGGCTGGTGCCGCTGTATCCCTTGGTGGGGATGGTGGCGGCGGCGTTTTGGTATCCGGGGATCATTCGGCGTACGGGTCCACGTCCGGCGGGATATATCAATGCGCTGATGACTTTTGTGAGTTTGGTGCATGCGGCTCTGGCGCTGGTGGCAACGGGGGGACGGGAGTCTTTGAGTTATTCCCTGCCGTGGTTGCAGGTGGCGGGGTTGGATTTATCCTTGCCGCTGGTGGTGTCGCCCCTGTCGTTGACGGCAATGGTGGTGATTTTTGGGGTGAATTTTTTGGCGCAGGTGTATGCGTTTGGCTATATGGAAATGGACTGGGGCTGGGCGAGGTTTTTCTCTCTGCTGGCCTTTTTTGAGGCGGGGATGGCGGCCCTGGTTCTGTGTGATTCCCTGTTTTTTAGCTATGTGATTTTAGAATTGTTGACCCTGGGCACTTATCTGCTGGTGGGGTTTTGGTTCAACCAGCCGTTGGTGGTGACGGGGGCGCGGGATGCGTTTTTGACTAAGCGGGTGGGGGATTTGCTGTTGTTGATGGGGGTGTTGGCCATTTGGCCTTTGTCCCATACTTGGAATTTCACGGAGTTGGCTCAGTGGGCGGCTCAACCGCAGACGGTGGCCTATGCCCAGGCGCATCCGCAGGTGCTTTTCTGGTTGGGGCTGGCCCTGCTGGCGGGGCCGTTGGGGAAATGCGCCCAGTTTCCCTTCCATCTGTGGCTGGATGAGGCGATGGAAGGCCCCATACCGGCGACGATTTTGCGCAATGCGGTGGTGGTGTTGACGGGCAGTTGGGTGCTGGTGAAGCTGACCCCGATTCTGGCTCTGTCACCGGGGGTAATGGGGGTGACGGTAGGGGTAGGGGCGGCGACGGCGGTGGGGGCGGCGTTGATTGCCATTGCCCAGATTTGTGTGAAACGCACGTTGTCCTATCCGGTGAGCGCCTATTTGGGATTGCTGTTTGTGGCGGTGGGAACGGGGCATCCGCAGACGGCGCTGCTGCTGATGTTGACTTATGCGGTGGCGATGGGGTTGCCGGTGATGGGGGCCGGGAATGTGATTTGGAATAGTATTACCCAGGATGTGCGGCGGTTGGGGGGGCTGGCGGCGCGGCGTCCGGTGACGTTGCTGTGCTGGTTGGTGGGCATCGCTGGGGTGGTGGCAGTTCCGCCGTTGGGTGGGTTTTGGAGTTGGTTGCAGTTGGTGACGGATTTGGCGGAGCAATCGCCGGGGTTGGTGGCGGTGGTGTTGCTGGTGAATGGGTTGCTGACGTTTGGGTTGGTGCGGGTGGTGTGTTTGCTGTTTGGCAATCGTCCGCAGCCGATGAGTCAGCGGTCGCCGGAGTTGCACTGGCCGTTTATCCTGCCGATGACGGTGTTGGCGGGGGTGGTTTTGCATATGCCGCATCTGCTGGCGGTGACGGGGTTATTGCCTGCTTGGCAACAGGATTGGGGGGTGTTGTTGAGTCTGAGTACCCTGTCGGGGGCAAGTTTGGCGGCGCTGGTGTATCTGAGTCCGGGGATTCCCAAGCCGGTGCGGCTGCCGGTGACGAGTCTTCAAGATTTGCTGGCCTATGACCTGTACACGCCGAAAATTTATCGGATGACGGTGGTGGGGCTGGTGGATGTGGTGTCGCGAATTACGGATGTGTTGGACCGGTATCTGGTGGATGGGTTGGTGAATTTGGTGGGGGTGGCGACGGTGTTTGGGGGCGAGACCCTCAAGTACAGTACGTCGGGGAAGTTTCAGTGGTATTTGTTGACGATTTTGGTGGGCATGGCACTGGTGGTGGGATTGGCGGTGGTCACGGTTGGACAGTCATGACTGAGGGCAGACAAGGATGCTGAGTGTACTGATTTTTGGTCCCCTGTTGGCGGGTTTGGCGGTTTTTCTCCTGCGGGATGGACGGCAGGCGAAAACGCTGGCGCTGGTGTTGGCGGCACTGATGGTGGTTTGGACGGGGGTGGTGCTCCGGCGGTTTGACGTGATGGCGACGGGGATGCAGTTGACGGAGTTGGTGCCCTGGTTGCCCAATTTGGGGTTGAACTATGACCTGGGCTGCGATGGCCTGAGTGTGTCGCTGTTGGCGTTGAACAGTCTCATCACCTGGATTGTGGTCTATAGTACGCCCGCAACGGTGGCGCGGCCGCGGTTGTACTACGGTTTGGTGTTGTGGGTCAGTGGTGGGTTGGCGGGGGCGTTTGCGGCCCAGAATGCCCTGTTGTTTGTCTTGTTTTATGAATTGGAGTTGATTCCTGTTTATTTTTTGATTGCGATTTGGGGTGGGGCGCGCAAGCAGTATGCGGCGTTGAAGTTTCTCCTTTATACGGCGGTGTCGGGGATTTTGTTGCTGGGGGGAATTCTGGCTTTGGGCTGGCTGAGTGGGCAGGCGGATTTTGCGTATGAGCATATCCGGGCGACGGTGGCGGGATTGCCGGTGGCGGTGCAGGGTACGTTGTTGTTGACCCTACTGCTGGGGTTTGGGATCAAAACGCCTTTGGTGCCGTTGCACACCTGGTTGCCGGATGCCTATGTGGAGGCGTCCCCGCCGATTGCAATCCTGTTGGGGGGGATTTTGGCGAAGCTGGGCACCTACGGGCTGGTGCGGTTTGGGGTGCAGTTGTTCCCGGAGTTGTGGCAGCAGTGGTCGCTGGGGCTGGCGCTCTGGGGCACGGCAGGGGTGCTGTTTGGGGCGTTGGCGGCGATTGCCCAAAAGGATATTAAGCGTATGGTGGCCTACAGTTCGATTGGGCACATGGGCTATGTGATGCTGGGGTGTGCGACGGCGACGCCGTTATCCTTGGTGGGGGCAATCAGCCAGATGGTGAGTCACGGGGTGATTTTGGCAATTTTGTTCCACCTGGTGGGGGTGATTGAGGCGAAGGTGGGCACCCGGGAGTTGGATGTGCTCAATGGGTTGATGAATCCGTTGCGGGGGTTGCCGACGGTGAGTGCCCTGCTGGTGTTGGGGGGGATGGCCAGTGCGGGGATTCCGGGAATGATGGGTTTTGTGGCGGAGTTTCTCGTGTTTCAGGGCAGTTACCAGGTGTTTCCTCTGTTTACCTTGCTGTGTGTGTTGGGGACGGGGTTAACGGCGGTGTATTTTGTGATATTGCTCAACCGCACCTGTTTTGGCAAGTTGGACAACCGCACGGCGTACTATCCCCCGGTGTGGGCGGCAGAGAAAATCCCGGCGTTGGTGCTGGCGGGTTTAATCCTGTTCCTGGGGATTCAGCCCCGCTGGTTGGTGCAATGGAGTGAGCAAACGGCCCAAAATTTGGCGTTGACGACGGTGGCGGTGGCGCCTCCGATTTCCGAATTGTTACCTAAATAATCACTCAGGAGGAACCCATGACGGCGACTTTAGAACCTCGGACGAAATTACCTCCTTCGCAACACGAATTGGCGGAGATTGTGCATCGGTTAGAAGCGGGGGGGGCAATGGTGCCGGATACCCCAGAAAATCTCATGCAAATTGTGGGGATTTGGTATGCCTATGCGGTACCGATGGATTTTTATTGGCGGGATTTGTTGTATATCGCCGAGCAGGTGTTTTTGCATCCGTTGGCCTTCCATAAGTTTTTCATTTCTGAGGAATATCTGAACCGACACAATCACTACGCGGGGGATGATGCGGATTTGCGGATTTGGCGGGGGGAAGCCACGGCCCATCCTGAGCTTGTGAAATTTATTCGCCGGGGGGAAACGCTGCCGATGCCCCGTTGGTTGCATCACCTCTGGCATGACCGGATCAATATGGAATTTGCGGAAGAATGTATGCGGGCGATGCTCTGGCATCGGGGGATGGGCGGCCAGTTTGACCCCTATTTAGACAGTGAGGAATACAAACAGAATGCGGACCGGGCCATTCGGGCCTATTTCCGGGGGAACCCCATCATGCTGGGGCTGTATCGCCTGTTTCCAGAGATGTTTTTGGAGCAGTGTCGTCAGGCTTCTTACTATGCGAATTTGGGGCTGTTTTGGGAGGTGATGGCGCCGGTATTTTTTGAAATTCACGACCGTTATTTGGAAGGGAGTATTACGACGGTCAAAGATGCCATGAATTTTATTGTGAAGGGAATTTTTGCGGTTGCCGGTCGGCCAATTTACCATCACGTGTACATCCGCGGGGAATGCTACGAAGTGATTCCGAAAGCGAAGGGTTTTATGTGGTTATACGAGGCGGCGTTGCCCTATGTGGAGGCGGTGTTTTATCGCACGTCGCCCTTTCGGGGTACCAAGTCCTACAATGCTCAGGCGGGGATGGTGCCGGATAAGCAGGAGGATTTCCACTATGGGGTGCTGTATGCGGATAAATTTCCGGTGGGGACGGCGGGGATTCCCCCTACGTTGTTGGCCCAAGATATGTTCCATTTCTTACCGGATTATCTGCGGGATTACTACCGGAGACACTGTCGGGGGGAGGCGGATATGTTGGTGCAGTTGGCGATTAGTTTCCAGCGCTCTATGTATTGCGTGACCTCGGCGGTATTTCATGCCCTGCGAGAGGCGCTTTTGTATCCTTTGGATGACCCGAATCCCCGCCATTTGTTGGCCAATCGCCGCTTTTTTGAAGCGCAATTGGACCGTTTTTGTCGCCCGGAATATGGGATACGGGAGGCGGCCCGCATTCGTCATATCCAAAGCCCCGATTACCGGTAATGGGGAGATAGGAATGGCCGGGGCTGGGTGCCTGACCTTTTGTGGGTCTGTTCTAGGGGTTCCTTTCCAAGGGGTCGCTTCCTGCCCCATTATCCTAGGATCGGGGTGCCTACTCAGATGCTGACCCGCCCATGAATGCCCAGCAGTGGTTTCACAATCTGCCGCGCCGTTTTACCTTTACCCGGATCGGGGGGATTTTTACGTTGGTGACGGTGCTGGTGAGTATTGGGTCGTTCAATACGGGCAACAACCTGCTGTACCTGCTGTTTGGGATGCTGTTGAGTTTGATGATCGCCAGCGGCGTCCTGTCGGAGGAGGTGATGAAGGGGTTGGTGGTGGAGCGGGTGTTTGCCCAGCAAATTTTTGCGGGGACGCCAACGCTGGTCACTTTGAGGGTGCACAACCGCAAGCGCCGGATTCCCAGTTTTTCCATCAGTATTACGGATCGGACACCGGCGGGCATGACGGCTCCGGCCAATTATTTTCTGAAGGTGGAGCGGGGGCAGACGGTGCAGGCATCCTACTGGCTGACGTTTCCCCGGCGGGGTTGGTGGACGATTGAGGGCTATGAAATCAGTACCCGCTTCCCTTTTGATTTGTTTTGCAAGGTGCGGGTGATCCGGGCGCCGGTGTCGGTGTTGGTCTATCCTGCCCTGGCACCACCCCCGCATCTGCGGTTTTTGTCTTTGGTGGGAGAGGGCAACCGTCCGCAGGCCCAGGCAGGGGGAGAGGGAGAGTTTCTGGCGTTGCGGGATTTTCGCCCAGGGGATGATGCCCGGCGGATTTACTGGAAAGCCTCGGCGCGGCGGGATGTGCTCTTGCTGCGGGATTTGGAACGCCAGCACCACGCGGCCCTGACGCTGTATTTTTACCCGGTGGCACCGGCCAGCCTAGAACCCCAGCGCCTGGAACAGGGGGTGAGTCTGTGTGCGGGTCTGGCCTACGAACTTCTGCAGCGGGGGTATCCGGTCGCCCTGGTCACGCCCCAGGAACGGACAGGGATGGGACAGGGTTTGAGCCATTTGGATCGCATTTTGCGGCTCCTGGCGGTGGTCGAACGGTTGCCCCGCCCCCCTGCCCAAACCCCGCTGACGGCGCAAGACCGCTGTATTGTGCTCTCGCCGGGCAGTCCCCCACCCTTAGGCGCGGCCCAACTCCTGGCACACCTACCCTTTTAGATGTAAGGCGTACTCAGGGAGGCTGGGGAACGGCAACCGCCTGGACAAGGGATGTGGGACAGGAATGCCTGAATGTGAGGTCAGGAGGCTCGTGCTCTACCCGTAGGGTCAGCGGCGGGAGGATGTCACCCGTCATAATAGAGGTGATGTGGTGGGGCCAAGCACGATGCGGATACTGCACACCATGCTGCGGGTGCGCGATTTGGAAGCTTCCTTACGCTTCTACTGCGATGTGCTGGGGATGAAATTGCTGCGGCGGCAAGACTACCCCGGCGGTGCATTTACCCTGGCGTTTGTCGGCTACGGGGATGAAGCCAACCAAGCCGTGATCGAACTCACCTACAACTGGGGCCGCACAGAATACACCCTAGGCGATGGCTTCGGGCACATTGCCATTGGTGTGGACGATATTTATACAACATGTGAACAAATCAAAGCAAAAGGCGGCAAGGTGGTACGGGAACCGGGGCCAATGAAACACGGTTCAACGGTGATTGCCTTTGTCGAGGACCCCAACGGCTACAAAATCGAACTGATTGAACTCAAAACCCATTTACCCGGCGACGCCAGCGCCCGGTCAGAACCGGCTTTAAGTGCTACGCCGACAGCTTAAATAAGCGGCTGTTGCGTCGCCCCCGGAAACCCCACCGGTTTGAGGCGTTGGCGCTGACGGGCGGTTTCCAGGCGTTGCAAATCTTTGTAACTGACCCAGTGGATGCAGTCCACCGGGCAGGTATCTATGGCTTCTTGAATGAGGTACTCTGGGTCGCCGTCCTGGTTAATCACCCGCGAGCGGCCATACTCCGGTTCGATGTAAAACGTGTTGCGGGCGACGTGGGCGCAGTGTTTGCAGCCGATACAGACCGCCTCATCCACATAGACAGCCTGTTGCCGCCATTGCCCGCCCAGTTCCGGCTCGAATCCCGTCCGCTCCATCAGGCTGCCCAGCGCTGCACCACCAACCGCAGGGAACCATCGGGCAACTGTTGGGATTCGCTCACCTGGAACCCCTGTTTTTGGCTGTGAGCCAGCACTACGGCGTAGGCGTACTGTTGGTGCAACTGCTTGAGAAACCCTTCCACACTCAGGGGCTGTTGCCAGTACTGCAAATCCGCCACAAGGTTATATTGCTGACCATCCCAGACAAAGCCAATGTCATAGCCATTCGCCTGGGGAATGACCAATTCGGCCATCTGGGTCTGCCCCCGGTAACCCCGCACCGGCTGAGGGCCAACCCGGTAGGTATAGTTGAGGCGGGTAAGCGCCGCTTCCAGGGCTTCCCGCTGGCGCAGGCTGGTCTGAATCGTGCTGAAGTGGGACATAGGAATACCGCCTTTAGGAATGGGGATAGATGTGGATGTCCTGGGAGTGGGGCTGGGCGGCCTGGAAATACTCCGCCGTCCATTCCCGCTGGGCAACCTGACCCAAATCCTGTTCGATTGGGTGGGAAACCCGGATACAGTCCTGACCGACAATTCCCTGTACCCGCATCTCCACCCGCCCGTCTGGGCGAATGATGAACTCAATGGTTTCCATCGGTTGTCACCCCACAAATTACCTCAGATTGTAACGAAGATAGGCGGAAATGACAGCCCCATCATATTTTTTAACATTCTGAAGAGAGCCGGTTGGTGCGGCTACACTAGAAAAGGCGGTTACCCAGACCCAAGGACCCATGACCCAAGCGCGTCCCCCCAGTTACGTCCGTCTGGCCATGCGGAACATGGTCCGGCAAGGGCGCAAATCCCTGGTGCACTTCACCCTGACAGCGCTGGCGTTGGTGGGCGTGTTGGTGGGCTTGGCCTACCTCACCCGGCACTGAGGGTAACCCGGAAATTAAAGCCGTCTTTTGCCCCACAGACGCCGCAAGTGTGGTAGTCTGGATGACACTGGCGAAAGATTGGAGCAGCCATTACCCATGACGGGTCACCAACCCCTGGAACCGGCCTCTGTGACGCTCACCCAAGCCGAATACGAGCGGTACTCGCGCCATTTGATTTTGCCGGGGGTGGGGCTTGCAGGGCAAAAGAAATTAAAAGCGGCCAAGGTGCTGTGCGTGGGCACCGGGGGGCTGGGTTCGCCGGTGTTGCTTTATTTGGCGGCAGCGGGCATTGGTCGCTTGGGCATTGTGGATTTTGATACGGTAGACATTTCCAACTTGCAGCGGCAGATTATTCACACGATGGCCTGGGTGGGGCAATCCAAGGCGCAGTCGGCCAAAGAACGCCTGGCCCAGTTGAACCCCCACTGCCAGGTGGATGTGTATGAAACCCAGCTAAGGGCCAGCAATGCCCTGGATATAATTGCCAACTATGATGTGGTGGTGGATGGCACGGACAATTTCCCCACCCGCTATCTGGTCAATGATGCCTGCACGTTGTTAAATAAACCGTTTATTTACGGTTCCATTTTGTGGTTTGAAGGGCAGGTTTCGGTGTTTAATTATCAGGGGGGGCCGACCTATCGGGATTTATTCCCGGAACCCCCACCGCCGGGTGCGGTGCCTTCCTGTGCCGAAGGGGGTGTCTTGGGGGTTTTGTGCGGCGTGATCGGCTCTTTGCAAGCCACAGAAACGATTAAGGTGATTCTCGGTTTGGGAGATACACTCAGTGGGCGTTTGCTGATCTACAATGCCCTAAAAATGCAGTTTCGGGAGTTAAAATTGCGTCCCCATCCGCACCGTCCGGTAATCACAGAACTGATTGATTACGACCAATTTTGCGGCATTACCCAGGCAAAACAGCAGGAGCAGCAGATGCAGGCGGAAATTCCCGAAATTACGGTGCAGGAATTGCACCGGCGGCTGACGACGCAAGCGGCAAAAACGCTCCTTGTGGATGTGCGTAATCCGGGGGAATACGAGGTGGCGCGCATTCCCGGTTCTGTGTTGATTCCCTTGTCGGAATTGGAGCAGGGGCCAGGGTTGGAGAAATTAAGGCAAATGTGGGGGGATCAAGAACTGGTGGTGCATTGCAAATCGGGGGTGCGTTCCCTAAAAGCCCTGCATTTGATCAAGGAAAAAACGGGGCGGGTGGGGATGAATGTCAAGGGTGGCATTTTGGCCTGGAGTCGGGAAATTGACCCTTCCGTACCCCAGTATTAGGTGGTGAACCCCCATGAAAAAAGCCCTGATTACCGGGATTACCGGCCAAGACGGTTCCTACCTGGCAGAATTTTTGCTCCAAAAGGGTTATCTGGTGCATGGCATTATTCGGCGGGCGTCGTTATTTAATACCAGCCGGGTGGATCATTTGTACAAAGACGCCCACGACCCGGAGGCGCGTCTATTTTTGCACTACGGGGATTTGACCGATGGGACGGGGTTGCGGCGGATTATTGAGCAGGTGCAACCGGATGAGGTGTACAACCTGGGGGCGCAATCCCACGTGAAGGTCTCTTTTGCCCAACCGGAATACACGGCGGATACGGTGGCGACGGGGACGTTGCGGTTGCTGGAGGCGGTGCGGGACTACGAAAACACCTCAGGACGCCGGGTGAAATTTTACCAGGCCGGTTCCTCGGAAATGTTTGGGGCAGCGCCGCCCCCGCAAAATGAAAAAACGCCGTTTTATCCCCGCAGTCCCTATGCGGTGGCCAAGGTGGCGGCCTATTGGTATTGCGTGAATTACCGGGAAGCCTA
>Ga0197142_1003455_pt1 | contig 13231 bp, 12 predicted proteins | sample GBS60_MetaG_FD_148614 | JGI IMG/M metagenome (GOLD analysis project Ga0197142, IMG submission 148614) | Sediment microbial communities from Great Boiling Springs, Gerlach, Nevada, United States - GBS 60_MetaG | ecosystem: Environmental > Aquatic > Thermal springs > Hot (42-90C) > Sediment... | reverse complement strand
GGGGTGATAGAGCTCCTACGGCGTGGTGTGGAGGTTTACTACCTCCGCAGGACTACGCTGGTCGCTAGGAAGCGTGAAGAACTCAGACTAGTATCAAAGACGACGAGGAACGACGTTAAAGCCTTGATGTCAATCGATGGGCGATGGTTCCGGAGGGTTTCCGAGGATTTTCTGGTTATGAGGAGGCTGATAACAACCTTTAGAGCGCTGTCGAAGACGCATCTCCAGAAGGTTAGGGATGGAGATAATAGCTTTAGGGTGGATTCCATCGTCTATGACGTTTTCAGTGCAGACCGGTTTTTCGGTAAATCTTATATCCATCACACCATATACGACCCTGTATGGCTGACCTCATAGTGGAGGTAGTAGGATGGGTGGGCGCCGCACTTCTCCTGGCCGCATACTTTCTGATCTCGGCTAAGCGTCTCCATGGAAGGTCTAAGATATATCATCTGATGAATCTTCTGGGCGGTTCATTTATAGCGTTAAACTCTTTTGTAAACTCGGCCTTCCCCTCAACGGCTCTAAACGCGGTTTGGAGCTCCATAGCCGTTTATGGTCTCTACAAGTCTTTATTCTCCAAGGATTAGACTGCGGTGATGACTGCTGCAGCTATGGCCACGGCTCCAAGGAGTAGGATTAGCTTGGTGTAGGCTGTTTTCCTTGAAAGGTTGATGAGGATTTTCATGGTGAGCAGGCCAACGATGGTGGCGGAGGCTAGTGAGATGATCGTGGCGGGGGTTATGCTTGGAGGGGTGAGGAGAATGGGTAGGGCGATTTGGGCTGCGGCCGTGGCTGGTATGCTCATGAGGAAGCTCAGCCTAAGCGACTGTGTGAGGCCTGTTTTCTGGGCTAGTAGGGTGATGACTGTGACACCCGACCTGCTCACGCCCGGTATTATTGCAAGACCCTGTGCGAGGCCTGTGATGACGGCCTTCCGATCGCTGATATCACCGTCAAGGGGTTGGTTGTTGCGTCTCCTCATCAGGGACATGAGTATTAGGATAATGCCTATTGTGAGGGAGGAGATTGTGTCTGGTATTGGGAGTTGTCTTAATATCAGGAGTAGTGGTATGCCTGTGACTGCTGTTGACAGTGTGGAGAGTATGAGAAATTTTAAGAGTCTTCTTCCCTCGCCTTCACTCCAAAACCCGGCCATTATGGAGGGTATCTCATTTCTGAAATAGATGAGGGCGGCTATGAGTGTTCCCATGTGGAGCCATATCGCAGTTTCCAGCGACTCTTGATATCCCCTGCCGAAGACGTTTCTGGACGTCATGTATGTAAGCCCCTCACTACTGATGGGCAGCCATTCTGCGAGGCCCTGTATAAGGCCCAGCGTTAATGCTTCCAGAAAACCGTCAACCACGTCGTCTCCCGGAAAAACCGGTAAATGAGTCTTACGCCTTCTCCCTAATTACCGACGGCCTGGTCTGTGACTGATGCCTAGATGTTTATAAAATAGTTAAACCAGATACCGTCATGCTTGCGGCTTTTGTAGGTGCTTCTGGTGTTGAGTTAAGGGATGTGCCGGAGCCGGCTGCAGGTCGTGGAGAGATTGTGGTGAGGATGATGGCCTGTGGTGTATGTGGGACGGATATTGAGAAGGCCCATGGCCATGGGTTGACACAGGCTATACTCGGGCATGAGGTTGCGGGCATCGTTGAGTCGGTGGGGGAGGATGTGGAGGGTCTCCGGCCAGGGATGAAGGTGTTCGTCCATCATCACGTATCATGCGGCAGATGCTATTACTGTCTGACTGAGAGCCATACCATGTGCCAGCTCTTTAAGACGACAAACATCTGGCCCGGCGGGTTTTCTGAGCTGTTCAAGGTGCCCTCACCCAATGTGGAGAGAGGCGGCGTCCTCCAGATAGCCGACATGGACTTCGACTTGGCCACCTTCATAGAGCCCCTAGCATGCTGCCTCCGAAGCCTCCATAGGACTGGATTACACCCGGGATCTACAGCCGCGGTTATAGGATGCGGGCCGGCTGGGGCATTACATGTGATGACCCTGAAAGCCCTTGGAGCTTCCTATGTGGCGGCGGCTGACGTTTCGGATTTTAGGCTTGAGATCGCTGGACGGCTTGGGGCTGATGAGGCGGTAAACGTCAGGGCCGGGGGTTTTGGCGAGATATGTAGAAAAGGCACCGATGGTAGGGGTGTAGACCTGGCTGTTGTGTCTACCGGCAATCCAGCCGCCCTAAAAACCGCTTTAGACGCCGTGCGTAGAGGTGGGAAAATAATCCTCTTCGGAGCGCCGCCCAAGTCCTCCACAGTTGATCTTGACATTTCCAGGCTCTTCATCGACGAACTCTCAATCATACCCAATTATTCGACGACCGAGAGGGAGACCTTACAGGCCTTCCATCTCTTGAGGGCTGGGACTATAAACCCGCTGCAGCTCATCACCCATAGATACCCCCTGGCCAAGGTGGTGGAGGCTTTTGAGACGGCGGCCAGTCCCGAGTCTAGTATGAAGGTGATAGTGCACACCTAGCCGACCTTTACTATCTTTATGATGTGGACAGGCTCGTCGGCCAGGCCGTATGTCAGGATGAGAGTGTCTCCCGGTCCTGCAAGCTTCATCTCTGTGAGCTTGGTCATTAGGACGTTCAGCCCCTCGCCATAATCCCATTCGCCGACTTTGATGGGTGTGACACCCCATAATAGCATTAGCATCTTTATGGTGTGGGGATCGCCTGTCCCAGCGAATATACTGCATTTAGGCTTGTATCTCGATAATCTACGGGCCACATTCCCCGCCTTTGTGTAAACCCCTATCTTAGCCCCCAAGACCTCGGCCAGCTCCACCACACCTAAGGCGAAACGGTCCATCAGACTGCCTTCAAGAGACTGGCGGCTGACCGACGGATTACTCTCATAGGTCTCCACCACCCTCCTCAGCCAAGCCACGGCCTCCACAGGATATCTCCCAATAGCCGTCTCACCTGTCAGCATAAGGACGTCGACACCATATTCAACACAGTTCATAATATCGACAATCTCACTCCTAGAGGGTATGGGATCGCTCATCATAGAGCCCAGCAGCTGTGTCGCAACCACAGCCGGTCTCCCAGCCCTAGCTGAGGCCTCCAAAATCTTTTTCTGGAGTATAGGCACTCTTTCGAGGTTGAAATGCATCCCCAAATCACCGCGGGCCACCAGCACCGCGTCTGAGACCTCTGCGATCCCGTTTACATTTTCCACTGCCAGAGGGGTTTCCACCTTGGATATCAAGCCAATCCTCTGGCCCAGTCTGTTGAGATGATGTCTAACCGACTCGATGTCTTCACGGTTTCTCACGTAGCTTAATCCCAGAAAGTCAACCCCGATGGATATTGCCGTGGATATCTGCTCAAGGTTGTAGTTTAGATAGTCGCTTATTGGCGGCTCCTTCCCCCTCACCACGAGGGATTTACCGCTGCTGATAGTTGTCTCGGTTAAAGCTCTTACATGGACCCTATCGCCTTCACAATCGACCACCTCCATCAAACCTCGGCCATCATCCGTCACGACCGTATCACCCACGGCCACAGTCTTAAAGAAACCACTATTATCAACTGAAGGCGTCTCACCATCATTGACTCCCTTCATGACTATCTGAAACTTTTCTCCGGCTGTGAGATGTTTCGATTTTGAAAGCCCGACAATCCTGACCGAGGGGCCTTTGAGATCCGCTATTAAGACCGTCTCACACCCCAGAATCTCACCCGCATGTCTCACATCGGCCGCCCACTTACTCCAGAGCTCCAGGCTCCCATGGCTCATGTTTATCCTGAAAATCCAACACCCTTCCCTCATGATGGATATGATGGAATCTCTACTGGCTGAGGCCGGGCCTATCGTGCAGGCGAGCTTCGTCCTCATACCAGCATCCAAACTACCGCTCAACAATTTCTATCCTACGGCCTGATTAGTATCTTGACAGCCTGGCCGCTGGCTAGGCTCTCGTAGGCTTTTAGAATCTCCTCTAAGGGTCTCTCATAGTTTATAAGCTCGCTGAGTTTCAGCCTGCCAGAGGAGATCAGCTCCAAGGCCTTTCTAACATCTCTGGGCGTGTGGTGGAAGGCGCCCAAGAGTCTTAACTCTCCATAGTGGGTTTTATAGGTGTCTAGCTGGAGCTTGGTGCCGCGGGGGCAGCCGCCGAAGAAGAGGACTGTACCTCCCTTCTCCACTATCTGCACAGCCTTCTCCCACGCCTCAACCCGTCCCACAGACTCTATCACCGTCTCAAAGCGGCCCTCAAAAGCATTCCATATCTCTCCCACCGCCTCCACCGTCTCATCAGCCCCAAGCCTACCAGCAACCTCCAGCTTCTCAGGATGTGGGTCAAAGACTGTGACCTTTGAATCCGGTCGAATATTTTTCAAAGCCTGGAGATGGAGGAGTCCTATCGGCCCGCCTCCCAATATTGCTATGCTTCCACCAAGCGGCATGGCTATGTTGAGGCCGTGGACGACGCATGAGAGTGGTTCTAGAAAAGCCGCATCCTCAAATCCTATCACATCCGGTATCCTATGTAGGTTTACCCTGGCAACTCTCCGCGGTATCCTGCATAGCCTAGCATAGGCCCCGTCAACGGTGAACCCGACCAGCTCACTATCGAGGGTTTCACAGAGATTCTCCCGGCCCAGCCGACAATACCTGCACTCCAAGCAGGGGCCTGAGTTTACACCTGCCACACGATCCCCTACTCTAAAACCGGAACCCTCACCAGACTCCACCACCACCCCGCTATACTCATGGCCAAGGATGCGGGGCGGCTTAACATAGGGATGACCCCTTCTCAAAGTCTTCAAGTCTGTCCCACATGTGAGGACTGATACAACCCTTATAATCACGTCACCCGGCCCAGCCGAGGGCTCGGGCACATCCTCAACCCTGAGATCTCCGGGTCCATGGTAGACAGCTGCACGCATGGAACGCCTACATGACAGCCCACATTTATGTTAGACGGCGTAAAGTTTATCCCTGATTCTTTTTCTCGGTTTTAGAGTATGAGGATAATATCACTTGTGCCCAGTGCAACGGAGACTATCTACTGTCTTGGTGCGGGTGATGAGCTGGTGGGTGTGACCTACGCATGCGACAAGCCGCCCGAAGCCACCCAAAAGAACATAGTTGTGACACCGCACATCGACACATCCCAGCTTTCATCGGCCGAGATAGACCGTGTAGTCAGGGAGCATGCTGGGAGAGGTGAGAGTCTCTATAGGATAGACTGGGACATGATCAGATCGCTCAAGCCTGATCTCATAGTGGTCCAAGGCCTCTGTGACGTCTGCGCTGTTGTTCCCAGAGACTTGGGAAGGCTTGCTTGGGTGCCTAGGATAATTGAAGTTGGGCCGAGAAGCGTAGAGGAGATACTATCGGATATCATCCGAATTGGCGAGGCCTTAGGGAGGAAATACGAGGCTTTGGAGCTTACATCCACTATAAGGGAGAAAATAGAGTGGGTGAGGGAGAGGTCTGTCGGACTGGAACGCAGAAGCGTCTTCCTCATGGAGTGGGTGGACCCGCCATTCTGCAGCGGCCACTGGGTGCCGGAGCTGGTGGAGATAGCGGGTGGAAAAGACCTCGGGGAGAAGGGTGTGCATAGTAGAAGGGTGTCGGAGATTGAGATAATGGCTCACAACCCTGAGATTGTGATAGCTGCTCCATGTGGTTTTAACCTTGAGAAGGCTGCATCAGACGTTTCACGCATATGGTATATGGGCTGGGCTTCACATGTAAAAGCGATTGCAGACGGCCATCTCTACGCTGTGGACGCCGGCAGATACTTCAGCAGGCACGGGCCGGGCATAGCAGAGGCGGTTGAAATACTCGCCGAGATAATACATCCCAGCACATTCTCCGGCCTGGCTCCGGCCGGCTCGTACAGAAGGTTGGAAAAATAAAATAGGGTGGGGTTAGTCTATCTTGGGCTCCGGCGTCTGCTCGAGATGTTTAAACCCTTCAGGCAGGTCTGGGAAGTTCGTCTTCATCCTCTGGGCCGCTATCTCCGCAGCCTCCTCCATGATCTTCTGGGCCTCCGCATCGCTTACCGAGACATAGACACTGCCGCCAGTCACATTACCAGCCTCTATTATCACACTCTCAAGCATCTCATCCACCCGCCTGAGGCTGTTGGAGACCTCTGGGACAACTCCTGAAAGCTCCGACTGCACCTGCCTGATAATCTGGGCGGCCGGGCCTAGGACATGCATCACATCGCCGAACTCCTTAACAGTCTCAAGCCTTAAGACAACCTTCTCGAGGGACATGTGGCTTGTCAGGATCGTCCTCGTCATCTTCCGGAGCTGGGCTATCTCGTTGGCGTATATCGTCGCTCTGGCCGTGTCCCTCTCCTGTGCGGCTCTGACACACTGCTCGAAGAGCGTCTTCCCCCTATGCTTTAGACGCTCGATGGTTCTGTTCAGCTTCTCCGTCTGTATCTTCAGCTGCGTCAGGATTTCCAGCATTCTGTCATGGTAGGATACAGGCGTTATGACGACCTGCCTTTCCGGCATTTCCCGCTTCCATGGTAGTCGCAAACCCATTCACTTGCCGCTACCCTTTGACCGGTGTATTTATCGCTATAGCTAATCCGACATGCTATGGATTATCAGGGGAATACCCTAAGCGTCTAGACGGAATATCCTTCAGCACTTACCACTCCGCTCTCCACCCCAGACCACATCATATCTCTCCCTCCTCGGAATTATGCAGAGAAACTCCGCCGGCTCCACACCATCGTTCCGATAGCTGTGCACCGTGTTGGGCGGAATGTAGATAACAGATCCGGGTCCAACCCTATACTCCACACCATCCACCGTGACGGTGTACTCACCCCTGATCACGTACTGCTCATGCTCTATGTCGGGATGCATGTGGGGAGGTATCTCCCCGCCAGGCTCGATTGTAAACTTACGCATCTCAAAGTTAGGCGCCCCATCCCTCCTATCTACAAGCCATTGGATGTAGGTCTTTCTAGAGTTGGAGACCTCCTCCTTGACCACTTCACCTTCCCGCCTTACTACTGCCACAGGCCGGTCCCCGGCCTCCCATGTATATATCTCTTCATCCTATGTAGGCCATGGATTTTCTGAAATTGCTCACGATCCTATCATATTCGGCCTTCTCCTCAGCACCTACACTGGCCTTAACCTTTGCCAGCGCCTTCTCAAAATGCCTCATCGAGACAACTTGGATATTGATATTCTCCCTAGCAGCGGACATGGCGGCCTCCCTAACGATAGCCTCGATATCTGCGCCCGTATACCCCTCGGTAATCGCCGCCAAGTCCTCCAGATTCACGTCCTTGTCAAGGGGCATTCCACGGGTGTGGATTTTGAAGATCTGCAGCCTGGCCGCCCTATCGGGTGGCGGAACATAGAGAACCCTGTCGAATCTGCCAGGTCTGAGGAGGGCTGGGTCTAGTATGTCAGGCCTGTTGGTGGCGCCCATTATAACGACACCCTTTAGGGTCTGCATCCCGTCCATCTCGGTGAGAAGCTGGTTGACTATCCGATCGGTCACACCGGCATCTGTGTGGAGTCCACGTCTAGGAGCTATCGAGTCGAGCTCGTCGAAGAATACTATGCATGGAGCTGTCTCACGGGCTTTCCTGAACACCTCCCTCACAGCCTTCTCAGACTCGCCAACCCACTTGGAGAGAACCTCAGGACCCTTCACGCTTATGAAGTTTGCCTGACTCTCAGTGGCCACGGCCTTCGCCAGCAGAGTCTTCCCAGTCCCAGGCGGCCCATACAGTAAGATACCTCGTGGCGGTCTGATCCCCAGCCTTTTGAAGACCTCCGGATATTTTATCGGCCATTCAACAGCCTCTCTTAGCTCCTGCTTAACAGTCTCAAGCCCTCCTATCTCCTCCCATTTCACATTGGGTATCTCTAGGACCACCTCCCTAAGGGCTGAGGGCTGGATATTCTTGAGGGCGTTGGCGAAATCATCCCTAGTCACCTTTATCTGCTCAAGAATCTCAGCAGGTATAATCTCCTTCTCAAGATCTATTTGGGGGAGGAATCTCCTCAAGGCGTTCATCGCAGCCTCCCTTGTGAGGGCGGCTATATCAGCTCCCACAAACCCATGGGTTATGTCGGCCAGCTCATCTATGTTGACATCATCGGCTAACGGCATACGACGCGTGTGTATCAGCAGTATCTCCTTTCTACCATTTCGGTCGGGTACACCCACCCTTATCTCCCTATCGAACCTACCAGGCCTCCTAAGGGCTGGGTCTATCGCCTCCATCCTATTGGTCGCGCCCATAACAACAACCTGCCCCCTACTTCTAAGTCCATCCATCAGAGTCAACAGCTGGGAGACAACACGCCTCTCCACCTCGCCAGTGACCTCACTCCTCTTAGGCGCAATAGCATCCAGCTCATCGATAAATATGATCGAAGGAGCGTTCTGTTCAGCCTCTTGGAAGACCTCCCTTAAACGGGCCTCGGATTCGCCGTAAAACTTGCTCATTATCTCCGGCCCGTTAATGGATACGAAGTGTGCACCAGTCTCGTTGGCCACTGCCTTCGCTATGAGGGTCTTCCCCGAGCCTGGCGGCCCGTAGAGGATCACTCCCTTGGGAGGCTCTATTCCGAGATGCCTGAAAAGCTCGGGATGCTTGAGTGGGAGTTCAATCATCTCCCTAATCCTTTGGAGCTCCTCGTGGAGGCCGCCGATATCCTCGTAGGTGACTCCTGATACCTCTTCCATACGCTTGGCCGGTGTGGTGCTTATCTCCACTAGGGTGCTATCCGTGACCATGACGATGGAGGAGGGGCTTGTGGATGTGACCTTAAGCTCGACTCCCATTCCGAGGACCGGCACCACCACGACATCACCCTTAGCCACGGGCATGTTGAGAAGCTGGCTTCTCACAATCCTGCCGAAATCACCCACGAAAGGTAGGGGCTCAAAGGGTGCTAGAACTATCTTGGTGGCAGGCTTGGCCGTTGTCTTATACACCCTAACATATTCTCCCACCGACGTGCCTGCGTTACGCCTTATCTCACCATCGATCCTCACAATACCCTGGCCATCATCCTCCTTGTAGGGCGGCCAAACTATGGCAACCGTCGTCCTCTTACCGGTGATCTCGATGAGGTCCCCCGGGCTGAGGTCCAGCTCCCTCATACCCTGACTGTCGACCCTAGCTATCTTACGCCCTATATCCCTCTGCCGGGCCTCTGCAACCCTTAATGTGAGCTCCCTCCTCTTCCCAGACGTAGACATCTACACCAGTCCTTACAGTTTAGCTTCATAGCTAGGTATAAACTGTTTCCCAACAATCATTGCGTAGAATCCGCCGGCGGCGGTTTATATAGCAGGGCGGGAGCATCCTTATTATCTACAATAGGGGTAAAGCATTCTGAGATGGCACCGTTACTGGAGAAGATCAGTAATAACATTTGGAGAATCCCACAGTCCTATAGGCGGGATATGAACGTCCCGGTCACGATCTACGCATCGGAGAGACTCCTCCAGAAGATACAACAGGATAGGACTTTGGAGCAGGCCGTCAACGTTGCAGCCCTTCCAGGTATACTCAAGACATCGGTAGTCCTACCCGACGCCCATGAGGGATACGGGTTTCCGATAGGCGGTGTGGCGGCCATGGACCTTGAGAAGGGTGTAATATCGCCTGGGGGGATCGGATATGATATAAACTGCGGGGTTAGGCTGATGGTTTCCAACCTGGATTACAGCGATGTAAGACCAAGGGTCAAGGAGCTTGTTGACGTAATTTTCAAAAATGTCCCCGCAGGCCTGGGCAGTAGAAGGCGGGATTTTCACGTCACCCACAGCGACTTGGACAGGATCGTTGTTGAGGGGGCTAAATATATCGTGGAGAAGTACGGACTCGGATGGAGTGAGGATTATGATAGGATGGAGGAGTCTGGAGCGATAGAAGGGGCAGATCCAAGCAAAGTCTCACCAACAGCCAAGAGCAGGGGCGAATCCCAGATAGGGACCCTGGGAAGCGGGAACCACTTTCTAGAGGTCCAGCGGGTGGATAGGATTTTCGATGAGAGGGCTGCGAAGGCTATGGGTATAACACATGAGGGGCAGGTGACGGTTCTCATACACTGCGGCAGCCGAGGATACGGCCACCAGATATGCAGCGACTACCTGCGGGTTATGGAAAGGGGGGCCGTCAAGTATGGGATAAGACTACCGGATAGGGAGTTGGCATGTGTTCCGATCAAGAGTCCGGAGGCGGACCAGTATCTGAAAGCCTTCAGATGTGCTGTGAACTTCGCCTTCGCAAACCGGCAGGCCATAAGCCACTGGGTTAGGCAGAGCTTCCAAGAGGTCTTTAAGAAAAAGCCGGAGGATATTGGGATGGAGATAGTCTATGATGTCTGCCATAACATAGCGAAGTTTGAGAAGCATAGGATAGATGGTGAGACAGCCGAGGTTCTCGTCCATCGGAAGGGTGCTACGAGGAGCTTCCCCATGGGCCATGAGCTCATACCATCCATCTACCGCAACGTTGGCCAGCCTGTCCTAATACCAGGGTCGATGGGGACGGCCAGCTGGGTTTTACTGGGTAATGCGAAGGCGATGGAGTTGACTTTCGGCAGCACAGCCCATGGTGCTGGCCGTGAGATGAGTAGGAGTGGTGCGAAGAGACGTTATAGGGGTGATCAGGTTATCCGTGAGCTGGAGAGTAGGGGTATCTATGTGAAGGGTGATAGTATGGAGACTGTCGTGGAGGAGGTTGACGCGGCCTACAAGTCGGTGGATGAGGTGGTGGAGGTAAGCCATCAGGTCGGTATAGGGACTAAGGTGGCCAGGCTCGTGCCCATCGGTGTTGTCAAGGGCTGAGGCGGGCGTCCAATCTCATACCAGTTTTAAGCTCCCTCTCAAGCTCCAGAAGACGGCCCTCATGGGATGTAAGAGACGACACCAGGAATACATCAAACGCATCTCTCTCGGGATAGGCTATTCCAGCGTGGACATATCTGAAAGAGCGGTCGGCGAGGCTGTCGAATGCGGCCCTCTCACCGCTGAGGAGGGCGCGGCGGAAATTCTTCCACCTATCCAGCTCAAGCTCAAGCCTCTGTCTATAGGTTAGAGTTGTCCTACCCATGCCGATAATTCAATACTCTGATGGTAGATAAGTTAGAGAGGTGGTTGAAAGTGGATTATCTCTGGTGGATGTATATCGTGTATGTGGTCTCGCCCGGAGACTTGGCTGAAATCCTGACAGCTGTATAGCCCTCAAGATCGATATCGCCCCAGCCTCCGGCAGGTATCTCAAAGCTCCCCACCGGCCTCCACTGGTCACTTTCACGGGTGTCAACATAAATGCTGTGGGTGGCATATAGATCTAGTATGAGCGGGCTTCTCCCATAGTTTCTGCAGTGGGCTCTGGTCACATCATATTCGGCGATTTCCAGCGGCGGATCTAGAAACTCGGGCCTGGGGCCTGCACGCCTCACCCAGGCCAGCAGCCAGTGAAAGCTGCCTCCTCTCGGAAGCTCGAGAAGCTCGTAAACCGTTGACATGCCCGCCCCACCCCAGTCTATGAATCCCAGAGAGCCCTCCAAGGTCTGGAAGACATGGGTTGTCTCATAGAGTCCATAGGATGAGGGCCGGTATATCTCCTGGCCGTCGATGTTGCTGAGTGGTTTCATCAGACCCCACCTAGGCCTACAGTCTCTGTCCACGGCCACCAGCCCGCCTCCAGCCTCTTGGTTGAATATGGTCAGGTTTCCACCGAGCTCCGCCAAGCCGGTTCTTATTGCGGCGTGGGGCTTTAGGGTGAATGTGACATTCTTCGAACCTTTCGGCGGCGGGCATGACCATGATATCTCCCCATTCTCCTCCACCACCTCATAGACGCCCCTGATGCTCTGGTTAACCGCTACGAGTATCTGCCCCCCATAACTGTTGCTATGTATTCCACTGGATGTTGGGCCGCTTATCCGTGAAAGCTTTGCAACCCCCTTCCCAAGATTCCTACTCCATACCACTTTACCGTCAAACCTTATCCTCCTAAGGTAGCCTGTTGAATAGTCGGTGACGATCAGCCCCTCAAGATCCGCCGTCAACAATGCGTCATGGGACCATCGGGCATCCGGCGGTTTATAGCTCCACTTGACACGCCTTGTCTTACGGTCGACAACCACATACCTGTTATCCATGTCGGCGCAGATTATATCACCAGGTCTAGCCCTCAGGCCGGGCACACGTTCCTGGATGAGCCTTGCTATGTGGGGGTTGGCTGTTATGGTGCTTCCACCCATCTTAAACTCCGAGAGAATCCTACCTCTTTCAGGATCGTATATTATGGCTGAGCGTCTCGTATGGGGGTCTGCCATGACAAGCACCTCTCTCCCCGTCACCGGGTCTTCCACATGCTCCGCATAGTGTGGAGTATACCCATGTTTTGCGAAAAGCTTCCTACATCGGAGGCCTCCGACCCTACATTCTTTCAAGACCATGTCCGGAAGGTTTACCGTCTTAAAGTATTAACCTTAACTGGGAAGGAAATGAGGGGAAGGGGGTTTGGGTAGGCCCCAGCAGTAAGCCTGAGACCCCAGACACCGGGATGAAAAAATCCTGGCACGCCGGCCTAGATATGCCGGCGATTATAAGACGGTAGCCCCCGGTGTGATATGTTGGGGTTTTCTCCTTGCTGCCGGGGGCCTATCCCTGTGTCTGGGGCGTCGAGAGTTCTTTGAGTCGTCGTATTAGTTGCCAGCACTGTCGTCCGTTAGGTATAGTGCCGTAGTATGTTATCGCAATCCTATGAAGCGCCTGACGTAGTTGAGCGTTATAGATACGCCAGTGTTTCTCCTTCCTAGACCTGATCGGCTTGTATAATCCTAGGAGCTTCTTCAAACCTCTAAGCGGGCTGTTGGCCAAGTCCACGTAGGTAACCAGCTCTGCTAAAGCCTCCATAGCTGAAACATCACCATCTATCCCCAGCCCTTCAACAAGCTTGCTGTAGGCCGGATACCTCCTACCGGACTCCTTAGATATTTCCACGGCCAGCTCCTCCATCTGCTCTTCTATGGCTCTTATAGCTGGTTTCAACGCATCCCCCTCACGCTCCGACAGAGCTTTAGATTTGTTGATTAGCTGTTGACGGGTCTTCATCAAAGACCTGTAGCCAGCTATCATCCGCCGCATAATCAGGAAGTCCTCAGAAACGCTGCGGAACCATTTATCCTCAAGAGACATCAGGACTTTGATATCGTTTCTAACACTCTTCG
>Ga0197142_1003453_pt1 | contig 13233 bp, 12 predicted proteins | sample GBS60_MetaG_FD_148614 | JGI IMG/M metagenome (GOLD analysis project Ga0197142, IMG submission 148614) | Sediment microbial communities from Great Boiling Springs, Gerlach, Nevada, United States - GBS 60_MetaG | ecosystem: Environmental > Aquatic > Thermal springs > Hot (42-90C) > Sediment... | reverse complement strand
AGAATATTTTTAATGTAGGCAACACTGACGATGGAAGAATAAGAAGTTTCAACTCGTTCCAAGAAGGTATGATTGCATACCTAGAGACTATGCAAAAATATTTTGCAACAACACGGGAAGAGTTTAGCGCAAGGAACGGAAGGAATTTAAGAGGTGGCGTTTACGCTACAAGCAGAGGTTATGTGAAAAAAATTAGCGATCTTGCCAAAAGGATTCAGGAAGCTTTAAAAAAAGCTAAAATGACCAAAAACTCATAAAATTGAGAAGATGTGGCTAAAACTCCGGAAACAACCTACAAACAAAGCTTATTTCTACACGCTTGCTGATCCTTTTATGATAAAAATCTACCTACTTTAAAAAATCTAACCAAAAATCCAATATTAACTCTTCTCAGAAAATTCCCTGCGCGATTTTACCTAGCTGTTATGAAGTTTAACCGAAAGAAGAGACTAGGAATTCTAGAGTAGCTTGGTGCTGTAATACTCATTTACGATCTTTGACTAATTCTTGTCGTGGCTTGGAGCTTTTTAGCTTGAAAGTCTGTTTTAAATTTTGCAATTCAGTTTATTCCTTAAATCGCTAAATTAAATAGTCTCCGTGGTGCCATAATTGCAAGCATCTTATCTTAAAAGCGGTCTCTAGCCCGCAGCAAACTTTTAACAGCCTTTCAGCTTTCAAGAGGTCCGGGTTTTTCGATTAAATTTTCTTTAAACAAAAAGCAAAAAAATTTTAAAAGGGTAATCAATAATTTAAGCTCTCATTAGCGCAAAAAGTATTTCCTTAAACGCTTGTTGGTAAACTTCCTGCAGATAAATTTAGCAGAAACTAATTTTTGAAAAGAGTTTGATGGTTTAGCTTTGGAAAAATTTCGTTTTAAAGAATGATACGCATAGGCTTAAATTGAACAAACTTGCTTCCCAAGTAGTTCAAAACTCTATACTTATGATTTTAAGTAAACCTTTTACAACAAAAATGCGAAGTCAACACTAATGCGGTTTTCAATTTTTTAATAATTAAAATAACATCACCCAAAATTGCATTATTTGTAGGGACACTTAACTTTAGTGCACAGAGTTTAAAAAGTACTGAACCGAAATTTATTTTTTTGTAATATTTTACTAGCTATGGTTGAGTACCTAAATAACTTTAAAAGTCTTGCAAAACCAATAGGACCATACTCGCAGGCAGTAAGAGTAGGGGATTTTTTATTTTTTTCGGGTCAACTAGCTTTTAATCCCAAGACGCAAGAGTTTGTAAAATCCGATCTTCTAGAGCAGGCTAGTCTTATTTTAAACAACTTTAAAAACGCTTTAGAGGAGCTAAATTTAAGCCTTGAAAGTGTTGTAAAGGTTACCATTTACACCACTCAGCTTAATAGGTTTTCAGAGCTAAACTCCATTTACAGCAAATTTTTTGATAAGACTCATCCAGCTAGAACAACCATCGAAGTTTCAGCTTTACCGCTAAATGCCAGTGTAGAGATGGATTTTGTGGTTTATGCTCCTCAAACTAAAACCTAAATATTTTGAGAGTGGGCGTTCATAGCTTTCTCGCTCACGCTAAATTTAATGGAGAGGGCTTGGTTAAGTCGCTTACCCTATAAAAAACCTAATTATAGTTGTGATCAAAGAGCCAATCTTAGTTGTTTTGAAGTAGTTAAAAACTTTTGCCAAAAATTCTTTTGCAATTGAACTCAAAACATTTTTAAATTTATTTTTGAGCTTTCTAAAAGCTCTTTTGAGAAAGTTTTTTCTACCCTTTCGCTCTGATCGGTCTACCTGATTATTGGGCGAAGCAATTTCTGAGCTTTGGGTAGCTGCTCCTTCTTGCAATCTAAAAGAACTTTCGGGCCTAAAAAACAAAAATTGAAAAAGCTTTTGAATTAAATAAGATATGATAGAAATTAGCTGAGTTATTGAATTTAGCTCTCTATGACTGCAAGGTATTTGAGGCTCTACAGGCAAGATTCTACACCTGTCATTTGGCGGTCGAATTTCAATTGAACCAAAACTAGGGGCGCTACTATGCACCATTCCTTGTTCAAGTGTTAAACTTTGCTTATTTGCATTAATTCCTCTCATCTCCATGGCTTTTACTATTGAATCGTTAATTCTTGATAAAAGTTACCTTGATTTACAAAATAACCTTGGTTTACCCCAGCCAGAGGAGTAATGGAACTCAAAAATTCTGACTGTCTCGCCAATTTCTATCTTATATTTAGCCAAGCTTAACAATCCAGGTGAATTTATTTCGCCTTCTCTGATAATAGGTTTAGAAGCAGCTTCGAACTCTACTACTGCTGGGCAGAAAGCTAAAACGAAATCCCTTCCACAGCATGGATCTCTGATTCTTCCAGCTCCTTTAGAGTAAAAGTCACCATAGTAAAAACCTCCCGTTTCCTTCAGCTCGTCAAAAAGAAGAGGCAGAAAGCTGCAGAAACGATACCGGTTGGAATTAAGGTTTAGAATGACTGCAGGGGGCAGATGCCTCGAATACCACACATTTACAACATCACCCTTCGGAGTTGGTAACTCATAAACTCCTCTTGAGCCCTCTAGCTTAAACTCAAAAATAAGTCTTACAAGTCTTTCATTCGAAATCACGAAAAAAAATTTGGGAGTCAAACTGGCGGGTAGCATATTACCTGCTGAAGTGTTATTGCCCTCTTGAAAATCACTGTCTCTGTAAGCATGAGCAAGCTCAAGTTTAAATCCACTATAAATGGTATAAATTACACCCAAAGCAACTGAATCTATGGGCTTCTCACTGATAAATCCTGCTTTATTCGAGTTTATTGGACAGTGATCGGTACTGCTGTGACTTTCGATGGCTATCTTTGGAATCTGTTGCGGGAAGTTTGGACTACCTAGCTTTTTTTGAGGGAAGCGCAGATTTTTGGGGCGGCTTTTGGTAGCTGCCTGAAGGCCAAAGTCTTTAAATCGGGTGAGGCTAAATTTGTTTAAAACCCTTTGAGCCAACTTAGCCAGTGTGTTAAGAGCAAACTTTATTTTTTCTTGAAAAATTGAGCTAAAATCAAACTTCATACGGCTCAAAAGTTAAGATTTCCTAAGGGCATATCTTATATTCTACACCCCAGAGAAGAATCGCCCAAAAATAATCTGTTTACTGAAGTGTTATGGATTGTTCTAATCTCCTACTAAGTTGTTAGTGATAAGTTTAGCCAAGCCTAGTTTTGCGCGAGACTTAAATACTCTGCCGCTTTCAAAGAATTTTTTATATGAAAGCGACTTTTATGTTTTTGTCGATAGTTTAAATTGAGCTAATTGCAGAGACGTTTGGTCTATGTTTTGTGATACCCTAGCTTCAATCAGAACTAGAGAAAGTTTGAGCCTCATTCTCAGAGCGCTCACAGTTTAGACAAGCGCATTTAATTTGAAAAAATTTTTTGCTGCAGCAAGTTTTCTCTACTAAAACTTCAATTGTTAAGTTATTTGCGCAAAAACGATGGTTTCGTTACCTAAATTACGCGGAACTTTGAAATTAATTTGCTTTAGAGCTAGTTGGTATTTAATCTCTGGTTGCAGCTAGCCAGTCAATCGGGCGAGGGCAAATTGTTTTTTCGCAATAAAGTGGTTACTAAATATGCCAAATTAGTTTAGATCCTCCACTTGTTATCTCTGGCTCTGCGCATGTCCTTTAACGTTTTTCTTCTTGTTATTTTTTTGAAAATAAGTCTTTGCTGGCAGAAATGGCTTTCTTAACTTTAACGCTACTCTAGATTAGCGGACGCGCATATGATTTAGGCGACTGAACTAATTAACTAAACGTGTAAGGTGGTTCAGGTATCAATGACTTCGTGATGGCGGAAGTTTTAAAAAGCCTAACTTTTAGTTTATGATTATTAACGGTTTTTTTTCTGGCTTGGATAAGCTTAGACTCTGAGCGTTGGTCAAATCCGGTAAGGGTTTGTACATTGCCAAAACCTGCTCTAACGTCAGGTTAAAAGCAGTTGATTTGGGAGATGTCTGGAAGAGACGCGCTAATGACTGTTTTAAGTTTTTTTCGGAAACCTTTCTGGCTAAAGGATTGAGAATAGACCCTAAATAGCTTTTAATGTGACTAGTGAGGGTCCAGATTTCGGGTCTTGACAGTTCGAAAAAGTTATCTTTTCCAATTAGCTTTAAATAGCTACTTATTAAAGCAGCCTCAGGATCTAACTGAGGAAGATTTCGAAATTCTGCCACGCTGTGTCTAATAAAAGTATCCGGATCGACTCCATCGGGCAACAGAATAAACTTTGAGCTAAATCTTGAGTTTGCCGTATCTAACACAGCTTTAAAAGTGGCTTTTCGTCCTGCAGTATCCCCATCGAATACAAAAATTACGGTGTCAAAGAATTGCTCCAAGATCTTTATCTGTTCAGAGGATAAAAAGCTGCCGCAGGAACAAACAGCAGGCAGTCCTGCTTGATGTAAGCTTATAACGTCAAAATATCCCTCTACTAAGTACACCTTTTTACTGGAGCTTTTCAAAACTTGGCTGAGGTTAAATAAAATTAAACTCTTTTTAAATATGGCCGAATCTTTCGAATTTAAATACTTAGGCTCGCCCTCACTAATAATTCTTCCAGCAAAACCTACTGTCTTCCCCCTATGATCTTTAAGTGGAATGGTTAGCCTATCCCTGAAAAAATCTAGTAGCCGTCCATTTTTGCTGTAACAAACCAATCCTAGGTCCAACAGTTCATTCAAGGTATAGTTTAATTCCAGTAAAGTCTTACTCAGATACATCGTTCCAGGATTGAAACCCAGACGGAAAGCTTGAGTAGTTTCGTCCTCTATTGAACGGGATTTAAGATACTCTAAAGCCGCTAGACAGCTACCAAGAGAGCGATTTAAAAGATTTTCACAATCTTCTAATAATTTGTATAAACGAAGATTTGATTGATTTTTATCAGAAGAATACTTAATTGGAATTTTGAACTTTTCGCAGATCCACTCTATTGCTTCGGAGAAAGAAAGCGAAAGCTTTTTCCTCACAAATTCTATAGAGTCTCCTTTCACACCGCAACCAAAGCAATAAAAAAACCTGTCAGACTCGTCTATAAAAAAAGATGGAGTTTTTTCAGAATGAAATGGACAAAGGCAGCTTTGCCTTTTGCCTCTATAAGTTAATTTTGCAAATAAGCCAACGATTTGGGAAAGATTAACAGATTGTTTGATCTCTAATAGCGTATCTTTTGAGATCATTTTCAACGCATTTTAAGAATCTCTGTCTGTTTTAAAAAGCTTAATTAAACAATAAAGAAAGAAAGCGCTGAAAATCAGCAAACTTAGAGCCATCAAAATAAAACCCTCTGTAGTCATCTGCTTTTAAAATAAATTATAGCGGCTGATACAAGAAACATAGATAACGCGGCCATGAATCCCATTAGTTGCTCGATAGAGTTGAAGGTTTCCTGTATCTTAGGCAAAACACCAGAGTTTAACCACATAAGTATCACAACTAAAAACATTGGTAGTGAGACGTATTTTATAAAGCCTGTTATACCTTTGGGGATGCAAATTGCAGAGCTAGAAGAAAGTAGCTCGTATAAATAATCACTTCTTAAAATTGCTCCAATAACGCATAAAACGAGCGCGTTCAGACTTATAGCGACTGTACCAATCCAAAAGTCCAAGCTATCCAAAAGTCTATTTTCAAAGCTCCACTTATAACAAAGCAGATTTCCACTGATCATTATTGCTAGCGCGATAAATGCGGCTTTTTTAAATGACAAAGAAAAATAATCTTGGAGGAACGCCAAAAAAGGGAAAATCATAGAAATTGCGCTAGTGATCGCCGCTAGAAACAGCATCAAAAACCAAAGGCAACCAAAAAGCCAGTTAAGTCCCCACATTTTTTCAAAAACTAGCGGCAGACTCAAAAAACCTAGCGAGAAACTTGAAGTGGCGTCAAAGTTAGGGCCCAGAAAGAGATAGATAGCAGGTATAGTAATTAACCCGCCTAAACAAACTTCCACGAATCCGTTTGTTGATGACGCGGTTAAGGCTGTTAAAGCAACATCCTTATTCTTTGGCACATAGCTTGCGTAGGTAATCAATATTCCAAAGCCTACTGAAAGCGAGAAAAACACTTGACCAAATGCCGCCAGCCATACGGATGGACTACTCAAAAATTCTGTCCATTGTCCTGATACACCTTTTGGATTCCACATAAAGCCTAAAGCTTCATCAACACTTCTACCATCTACAGTTCCCAGAGTTAAAACCCGAATCAGAATCACTAAAGCCAAGGCTATCATTAGAGGAACCGCCCCCTTGCAAAATCTTTCAACCCCTTTCTGGATACCTCTGAGAATCACGTAAGCGTTAGCAAAATTCACCAAAAGGATGCAAATCAGCGGGAATGAAAACTTAAAGCTATTTGTGCTGGATTTTGAGATTTCTTGGAATAGTTGTATGGATTCTTGGGAAGTTTTAGGAATCTCATACGGGCTGAGGCCTAAAAAGACCAAAAGATAGCCTAAGCACCAAGCTTGAATTAGCGCATAGTAGAAATATACACCTAGAGGTATAATTGTGCCTAAAGAGCCAGCAATGGCCCGAATAAGTGGATTCTTCACATATGTAGATATCACTCCGCTCGAAGAGTGCTTCCCTTGATCTCCTCCACCTCTACCCAGAGACCACTCCACCAAGCAGAGGGGGATAGCTATGCAAAAAAAACAAATCAAGTATGGGACAATGAATGCTCCGCCCCCGTTTAGATAAGCGACACCAGGAAACCTTAAAAAATTCCCTAGTCCAACAGCTCCTCCAGCGGCAGCCAGCGCTAGCCCTACTGAGCTTTTCCATTTACTATCGGACATTTTAGTTCAGTTTACTTTGATTGATTGGCTAGGGCAACTTAAAATTCCAAAGTTTTATGTGATTTAGTTGCTCAAACTTAATATAATTTGGGAAGTGGTAATAGTTTTTTTAGGCCCTCCAGCCAGTGGCAAAGGCACTCAGGCAAAACTTCTAGCCAAGGACCAGTTTTGCCATTTCGCTTTGGGGGATATCCTGAGAAAAGAGTCGCAGACTAATTCAGAACTCGGAAATACCATTAAGAAATACATAGAGTCAGGTAGCCTAGTGCCAGATGAGATTATTTTTAAAATCTTTGAAAAGTTCACAAATGAACAAAAAATTATTTTCGATGGTTTTCCCAGAACCGAAGCGCAGGCAAAAAAATTTGTCTCAGTCTTTAAACCAGAAGATTGCTTGGTTATTGAGTTTGATGTTTCAGAAGACGAACTTTTAAATAGGATGCGCTCTAGAGCTGCTACTGAAAAAAGGCAAGATGACACAGAAGAGATTTTCAAAAACCGGTTAAACGATTATAACAATCACAAAGAAAAAATATTAACAGTGTTTAGAGAAAACCTGTTTGAAATACAAAAAATTGACGGAAATCTTAGCCAGGAGGTTATCGCGGCTCAAATAAGGGCATTAATTAAACAGTTTAAACAATCGAAAAAGTTTCAAAGCTGAGCGATTTAAGTGTAAAATGCTAAGAAGGGGCCCATAGCTCAGCTGGGAGAGCGCTTGACTGGCAGTCAAGAGGTCAGCGGTTCGAATCCGCTTGGGTCCAGATGTCAAGCAGCGAGCTTTTGAGTGCAAAGTTGCAGAGTTTCTCCCAAAAACTTAAGGTCAGGACGCTTTTCTGGATCTGGAGCTAAACATCGCAGCAATACATCATTTAAAATCTTCATCGATCCGCTAGCGGAATCTGAGTTATTTAAGCTTATTTTTTCCTTGTAAAGGTCTTTCAAGTTTGATGCCGAGAATGGAAGGCTATTGTTGAACAACCAAAATAAAGTTGCTGCTAACGAATAGATATCACTTTTTTGCGAGTGACGGCCTAAAAAGGCTTCGGGAGCCAAAAATAACGGTGTGCCAACAAAGCTCTTATTGTATTGAAAAGTTTGATTTTGAAGCAGATCGCCGAAAGTCCAATCGCATAGAACTGGATTTAAAGAATTGTCTAAAACTACATTAGAGGGCTTTATGTCGTTGTGTATGACATTTTGCCGGTGTACATTTTCTAGCGATGTTATTAAAGCTAAACCTATTTTCATTTTTAACTCAAGGCTTAGCCTGGAGAAATTTATCTCCAAATCCCCCAAAGGATAAAAACTCTGGATAGAGGTTACTTGAGGTTTTAACAAGACCTCGCTTAAGTACGGAACTCCGTGGATATCTTGCAAGAGCCTCAGGATGAAAACTTCTCGCAGTATCAACTCTTCCCCCTTGGAGTTTAAAGCTGTCTTGGCAACGAATAACTGATTATTTTTTTGAACCACAGTCACCTTGATCCAGTTATTAAGACTTAGCGTGGAGAGGTAAATGTAAGAGTCCATACAATTTCAACCAATTTTTCGAAAACTTTTTTATTTAGTTTTATTTAGATATCTGAAAAAGGCGGGGCGATGAGTCAGAAAATTAACCAACTAAAATCGAGTCAAGGGTCCTTAGAGTGTCCAATGTTGAGCCTCTTTTAAGATTGACCAAAGCTATGTAAAGCTTGGCAAGTTTTTCTACTGAAATTTGAACAAGAGCTGATTGCTGCGAGTCTAAAACTTTATTTAGCTGAAACATAGCCTCATTTAAGTTACCTGAGCTGAGGAGCAATCTTGCAAGATCAACCTGAGCAACCAACCTGTCATGAGGATCAGGGAGACTTTCTGAGGCGTACTTATTAGCTTCAATAGCTTGCTCAATCAGATTGTTTTGAACCAAAAATTCGATTAAATCCCTCCAAAACGAATAATTGTTTGCCATCTCAGCTCTGGTTCTGAGATATTTAGCGGCAAGAGATGGGTCAGTTTTAGCGAAATGCTTGGCCAAAAGCTCGAGCGCTAGCAGGCTTGAGGGGAATTTTTTTAGAAGCTGCTTAGCTTGTGAGGTTATGTCTTGACCAGCTGAAAAACGGTGATATAGCTCTGTTTCTAAAACTTGTTGTTCAAGCTCAGGTTCCTCAACTCCTAATTTGTGGAGATGGCTTAACCAGTTTTTAGCTTTCTCAAAGTCCTCTAACTCAATTGCTATTTCGATACCTTTCTTGAGGGATGAAACTGTCGGAGAAAGTTGATTAAGGTTGTCTAAATAATTGAAAGCCACAGGGACATTTTTTTGTTTTAACAAGCAAGCTACTATCTCTAAAATGAGATAAGGACTGGCTGGAGTCTTGGCTCTTAGCTCTTCTAATTTTTTTAACTTTTCATCGGCAGAGGCAAGCGCTTGAACCTTTTCGATCTCGACGAAATAGTCGAGGTCGGGATGAGGGCTTTTCAGTTGTTTGGCAATTTTTTGGGCCAAACCTAGCTCTGAAAGCGAAAGCGCTTGTCTAAAAAGAGCTGTGTTTTTGTAGAGCTCGATTAAACGATTTATAAGGTTCTGCCTAGTTGACAGCTTAAAAAATGAAAAAATTTTGTCAATTGAAAACCATATGTAAGCGGCAACAACTCCCAATAACAGGGAAACTAAAACGATCGCTCCAATAGGGCCCGAGATAAAAGTACCAAACGGGAAGTTAACAGTGATAGGGTTCAGATTAATTGTTATGAAATAGGATCCCGCGACTAGCAGCAAAATGAAAATTAAAGTCCATATAACGAATCTCATAAAGGCGTTAAGTCTTGAATTATAAGACTAATGCAAACTGAAAACCAGTTTGATACCATAATAAGAGGAAGCTTGGGTACGGAGTGTTTAAAGTTTACCTGTTACTGTTTACATTGATTATCTTGGCGGGCTTTTGGATAGTCACAAGTAGCGCATCCTCGGTGAACCACGTTTTTTCTATCCGCGAGCTGGAAAAACTTAATAAAGCTCAAAGAGTCAGAGTTGTTGGCAAGGTGGAGGATCTGAAAATTCTCCCAAACGAAAACGGCTTTTTGGTAACTTTTTATCTGAAAGAAGGTGATAGCAAAATTCCGGTGATTTATGATGATTACAAACCTGAACTGCTAACTGATTCAATAACCGCTTTTGTTGATGGAGATTGGGAGGATCGCTCTTTAAAAGCCGCTAGAGTTCTGACTCAATGTCCATCAAAATATGAGCCCGCTGCTCCTTAAAATCAATGCCAGAACTGGGCGCTTTTTTCATATTTCTTAGCGCGGTATCAAGCATTTTTTCCTTAATAGCTCTGTTCAGGCAGACAGATTTCCCAACTCTGTCCAAATTATTAGCTTCAGCATGTTTATCGTTGAGCGTTAGTTTATTAATCTTGCTGTTGATATTTGTAAATGACCGTTTCGACGTGCTAACAGTTTGGCAGCATTCGGAAAAGAGTCTTCCGTGGTTTTTTAAAATTTCGGCTGTATGGAGCGGAATGAACGGAAGTTTGCTGTTCTGGGCATGTTTGCATAGTTGGTTTTGCTTCCTAGCTTTTCGGAAATATCCAAGCTACAAGGGCGCTTTTTTTAGTTTTGCCTCTTGCGGTTTTTATGCTTTGGTGGTTCTTATTTGGTTTAATCCTTTTCAGTATGTTCAGGGTGATACTCCAGTCGACGGACAGGGCTTAAACCCGCTCCTTCATAATTTTTTTATGCTCATTCATCCTGTAGCCATTTACATTGGACTCAATTCGGGGGCTTATCTTGTTGTAAAAAATTTTTCAGATCAAGCTGCTTTGGTAGATAAAGTAGAAAGGGTATCCTGGGCGATCCTTACGCTTGGAATAGTTTTAGGTGGGGCTTGGGCTTATGCTGAGTTAGGTTGGGGAGGTTATTGGGCTTGGGACCCAGTGGAGAATGCTTCCTTTATCCCGTGGTTAATTTTCACAGCATACCTTCATGTTTCGAATTTAGTTCGAGCTGAGAGCCTAAGAATTTTTTTCGCGTTATGTGTTCACCTAGCCTGCATAGTGGGCACATGGATCACTAGGTCAGGCATAATACAGTCTGTTCATGCATTTGCGAACTCTAACCTTGGTTCGCTTTTTTTAGGATATATTGTTGTTTTAACCGCCCCAGTTCTATTTTTTGGGTTTAAAAGCTTTAGCAGCTTAACAAGCAAAAAAAGCAGTTCAGTATCTAAACTGGCTCTTGTATTTTCGGGTTTAATGTCGTTCTATGCTCTATCTATTCTTTGGGGCACGTTATTTGCGCCCATAAATGAGGTTATCTTTGGGAAAAAAATTTTTGTAGGGATCCCTTACTACGACTCTATTTCTTTTCCTTATCTGTTTGCAATTTTTCTGCTCTTAGCTGTGGGATTGCCTTTAGTGTTTTTTAAGGAACAAATAGCTAGGATTATTGCAGGTTCAGCCGTCTCCAGCCTCATTCTAACATTTAGCCTGGTGGCGTTTTTGGACTATGCCACGTTTTACGAGATAGCAATGTGGTTTGTAATTTTACTTAATTTGGTTGCTATTTTTTATCTCTCTTTCAAATTTCTGGTTTTAAAAAAAATTAAAATTTTTCTCACTCTTATTATTCATCTTGGATTTATTATTTTAAGTTTAGGAGTTGCCTTCTCCTACGTTCGAAAGATTGACCAAAATCTAACTCTACTCAAAAACCGGGAAGTGGCTTTCAGGAATTTCAAATTAACATTTTTAGGTTTAGAAATTGAAAAGAACGCAATTTTTGAGCAAGTTTCTGCCAATATTTACCTGCAAAGCCCCAACGGAGAAAGCGCATTTTTAAGACCGGCTTCACGGTTTTACTTTAGTAAAAATCAGAACACTGCTGAGATATCTTTGCATTCTGATTGGTTCAGCGATGTTTACTTGGCTTTGGTTGAAATTGACCCCGAGGAAAATTGGGTTGCAGTTAAAGCGTTTTACAACCCCGCAATCACACTTGTTTGGTTAGGCGCAGCATTGACGATTCTAGGAGCTTTAGCTTTGGCTGTGATTAAACAATGATTGTACTTGAAAGAGAAAATTTTTATGTTTCAGATTTTTTAAAGTTCAAATTTATAAAATTCTCAGCGCAGATAGGCGACAAGATTTTGCTAACAGGCAGAAATGGCTCAGGTAAAACAACATTTTTAAAGTGGTTGAAAAGTAAAATGGCCGCTCATATGGAGTATCAAAAGGGATTTTACTTTGATGGAACCGATTTTTTTTTTGGAAATTTAAGCATCCGAGAAAACTTATCTCTGCTAAATATTAATTTGAATCAAGAAGTCCTAAAAATTTTTGAACCTTACTTATCAAGGCAAATTATATTTCTTAGCGCGGGAGAAAAGGTTTTTCTTCAAGTTCACGCGCTATTGCAATCAAGTTGTGATGCGATTTTTATTGACGACTGTTTGTCTTATTTAGATAGCGAGAAATTTGAGGCGATCGAATCAATAATTTCTCATTCATCGAAGCTGGTTGTAGTCTGTGGGCAGTATTTTGGAAAGTTAAAGGCTCCTTGGATTAAATACAAAATAGAAGATGATGCGTTACAACCTGATAATTAAAAATTTAGCTTTAAGGGAAATAAGAAGTTTTGGGGTTGCTAAATTGCTAACCGTTTGGTTAGTTATGCAGGTTATTAGCATAGGTTTTATTGGCAACTTAGTCCCCTTGCCCAAAGTATGCGCTAGTAGATTGCTGGATTGGGGCATACTTATGACTTTTCTTGTAAATAAATTCCTATGCTTTGGTAGCTTTGTAACATACAGTTTGGCAAAAGAATTTAGGACTTTAATTTTTTTTTCTCTTTCTCGTGTTACGGACTTTTTAACATACCTATGGTTTTATCTTTTTGTTTTAACAATGTTTGATGTTGTAAACCACTATATTCTGGTAATTTTTTTCAGTAATGATAGCGCAGCAGCGTCGAAAGTATTTTTTTGGGATTTCTTTTCGAATTTAATTTTCGTTCCATCTGTGTTATTTTTCTCCGCTTTTACTTCTTTAAAGAATGTCCTAGGAAGCCTTATTTTTTTGACAGGCGTATCTATATCTTTGTGGTCTAGTCTCGTAAATTGGCATACAGCGCCTATTTTTGTCCTCGTATGTTTGGGTCTTTCAACTTTTGTTGGATATTTTAGTTATCAAACTATTTTAAATGATGATACAGTTTAAGCTATGAACAAAATAAAAGCGTTTATGAGTGGATTCTTGCTTAATTTCTTGTTTCTCGCTTGCGTTTTAACGGTAGGTCTGGCTCCGCCGGAGCAACTGTTAGGGTATACTCAGAAAATTATGTACTTTCACGTCGCCTCAGCGGTAGGTTGTTTTTTTTTGTTGGCAATAGGCTTTCTGGTTGCGGTGTCTAAATTT
>Ga0197142_1003451_pt1 | contig 13240 bp, 11 predicted proteins | sample GBS60_MetaG_FD_148614 | JGI IMG/M metagenome (GOLD analysis project Ga0197142, IMG submission 148614) | Sediment microbial communities from Great Boiling Springs, Gerlach, Nevada, United States - GBS 60_MetaG | ecosystem: Environmental > Aquatic > Thermal springs > Hot (42-90C) > Sediment... | reverse complement strand
CTTCTGGTACTGGATGCGCAAACGTGCCAGGTTTTCGCAGGGAAAAACTTTGCCAAAGCGCGGGTCATCCAGCGGCACGTTGTAGCGCACATAACCAACCCCACCACAAATCTTGCAGTCGGGTTCGCAGCGCAGGTCGGCAACCCGTTTTGCTATGTCATCCTGCTTGAGGGTGGTTGCAGGATTTTTAGATGCCCTTGACTCAAGCAGGTGTTTTTCAATCGGTCGCATAGACAAGTTCCTTTCCAGCATAATGCTCGGCACGCGCCTGGCAGCAGGCGGATTGAGATAGTCGCCCAAGTTCGGCATACGCTTCCGCTAGCAGTTGCCAGGTTTCAGGGTCGGTGCAGCAAGCCTCCGCCCAACGGCGATAGGCGTCTAGCAAGGCATGATGGTTTTCGGTTTCAGGGTACACGGCTGACCTCCTTTGCTTCAACCAGTTCCAAAGCGTCTATCGCTTCGCCATCCACCACCAGGTGGGTGATATATTCAGGGTGAAGGGTCGAGTAGATGATCTCTTCCAGTTCGCCCTCAACGATGTTATCGTCATCAAAGCAGATGCGCAGGGTTTGACCTTCTTGCAAGCCTTCAGGGAGTTTCTTCGCCAGGGTTTGGTGCATAAACAAGATCACATTATCGCCTGTCATGTGCCGAAGCTGCTCTTCGGGTATGGTAGCCTCGCCGTACTTCATGATTGATTTATAGCGTTTCCACTCCCACGGCCATTTCGTTTGATCATATCTGTCATCTTCTGACAGTGGTTGGTTTTGGTCGAGCGGTCGGCTCATCTCCTGCTTGTAACGCCCCGTGTTTTTGGTGGTGGGTGGAATTTTGCCCACCGCAGCCCATTCGGTCAGCCAGCAGAGGTTAGTCTCTCGTATCCCCCGCCGATCCGCTTCTTGCGCAAAGGGACGTAAGGCGTTTGCCGCGGCGTCCAAATCCTGGTATAATTGCAAGTAACGTTTCAGCACCTCAATCGCTTGTAGCGGATTGATGCTGCTGGGAATCGTTACATGCGTAGGTCGAATCTTGCGGTACAGTGCCTCGGCGTCAATTCCGGTTGGGGCACTGTACCGCGATTTTGACCCGTTGTTGTTGCTTTCAGGACCCTGTGATAGCGGAGAGGTTTGGTTTTGCGGGACAGCAGATTGAGCTTTCTGGGGGGAGAGAGAAGTAGAAGAAGCAGAAGTGGAAGTTGAAAAATTTTTTGTTGCGCTGCTGTTAATTAAATTAACTTCTTCTTCTACATGGGACCCCTCATATTTGGATATTGTTAATAAATGTTTATCCTTACAGTTCAATTTTTCCACCGTTGAATTTTTGAACTCTGGCTCTCCACAGTTCAATTTTTGAACCGTTGAATTTTTGAACTCTGGCTGTTGGGAAGCAGCAGAAGCATAACGCCGGACTTGCTCCTCTGTGGGGAAAATAATATACCGATTCGACCCCACAAAGCGTTTGGTTTTCAGATCTCGCTTGCGGTAGCGAAGCAAAACCTGTTGCCCGTTGATGTTCAGTGAGCAGAGATAATCGAGTGCTCGAGCTATGGTGGCTCTAGCAAGTCCTGTTTCCTTTTCGAGCAAATCGAGCGATGGCCAGGCTTCGCCTTCCGAGTTCGCATGAAGGGCAATTGCCAGAAAGACAGCAAGTGATCCACCTCGAAAAAGATGCAGGTATTGTCGGAAGTCTAAGCTGACCTGAAGGAACATTACGGCACGTTGAGATTCAGGAATGTTGCGCCACTTGTCTGAGAATATCCTTATCATAGGTATCGTCCGCTTTTGGTCTCGTTATTTGAGCTCTTGTGATTAGTGCAAGCCTCCTGCAAAAATTTTTATAAACATTTTGATAAATATTCGCTAGAAGCCCCAAAATCGGGGGGTTTTTCGCAAAGGGTATGTTGATATAGGGTCGGATAAAAAAATCGCTCTACGGCTTCGTAGATGCGTCAAGGAACGTTCCTTGTCTTTTTTAGGAACGTTATTCAGAAACGTTCCTTGACTTTTACAGGAACGTTGTTTAGGAACGTTCCTTGATTTATTTAGGAACGTTCCTTGCGAACCCGCTTTTCCTACCATTTTTGGTTTTCCTGCGACTTGATTTTTGCCATCCGTTCTTCATCCTTCGGATGTACCAGATTCCAGTGATAGCGCGGCGATTCTGCTTTGTATTTGTATGACCAGAAGCTGAATTCCCGCTTCTCAAAACGCTCCAATGCCTCGAATAAAAAGAAGGTGATGACCTGCGAGATGCTGACGCCCTCCGAATCTGCAATAGTTTTCAATTGCCCAATCAGCTTTTCGGGTAGATAAGTAGTTATGCGATTCTTCTCACGCGCTTCAGCTTTTGTCCTCTCCTTGCGCTTGCGCTCTTGCTCCTTCTTGCGCCGTTCAGCCAGGAGCTTCCGCTCCGCAGGACTCAGCTTTTGCTCCTCAAACTTGCGTTGCTGTTCATCCAGTATCCTGGCTACTGTCTCATCAACAGGCTCAATAGGCTTAATCGCGGCTAGGGGTTTGCGCTCAGGTTTTATCATTTTGAACATCCTCGCAAAATGTTTTGATTGATGAACATTTCCAAATCAGTCCTACGTACCCGTAGACAGCGGCCGATGCGTACGGTAGGGATTGCTCCCGATCGCATTAGTAAATACGCTGACGATCGCGATATATTCAGTACCCGTGAAACGTCTGTGGCTTTGAGTAAAAGTGGACTAACATCCTGTGCATGGCTGGTGTTGCTGTCTTTCGATTGCATTTCTTTTTACGCTCCTTTCTTTTTTGATATAATTCTTTGCGAAAAGAAATTAAACGTCAAGGAAACACTTTCCAAATGGGCATATATATTGGAGTTTTGGGGCATAAAACATTTATTTAGCTCCATATATAGGACATTGGACGACGCTCTACGTATTGTGCCCATCAACCAAAATCTAGCCTAATGGAGTAATATGTTGTGGCAAAACTAGACAGATTAGATGAACAACAAAAAACTTCCCAAACGAGAATCAAGGAGCTGATAGAAGAGATTCTCCAAAATTACGAGTGTGACAAACCAGAATTGTTTAAAGACTACTTACGAGAGCTTTGTACACTTGCGGAACCCACCCTGGAGCCTAATTATTTCCTTGGGCATTACTTCAATGAGAAGTACGCCAATAATTGGTTAAGGGGTTCCATCATTCAAAAAGGCAGTGAACTCAACAGCCAAAACATGGCTAAGTTGATTTGGATCTTTGCTTTCGTTTACCCCATCTTGACTCATCCAGATGCGATTGACAATTTTATCAGTACAGCTTCAACGAGGATTTTTGACGAAATTCAACAAAATCCTCTGTATATGACCCTAAAGGCGTATATAGAATGCCGCTACGATGCCCAAAAGTACATTCAAGTTGATTACACTAAAATTGAAACTTCCCATCTGATAAAGAGAAAACAGTACAATAAGGTGTGTGACTATATCCGGAATGGAAAATACGATATTATCCTAATCAGTGGCGGTGCGGGTTCTGGTAAAACAACGCTTCTCAATTTTCTTCGCAATGATGAGGCCTTGAAAGATTTATTTAGAAATCGAATTCTCTATGCATCATTGGGCAATAATCGTGGCTCGTTGGAGTTAAGAAGACTGTGCAGTATTCTCGAGAAAGACCAAATTGATCTAAAGAGCCCTATTGAGGCAATCAAAAACAAAATTCGCCAAAATTTGCGCGGGAAGAAATACCTAATTCTATATGATGACTTCCCCGATTTTGATCCATCTGCCGAAAATGACTTTTTGGAGTTGGCTGATACCGAGGCAGGATCAGTGTATGTAATCACTACTTATTATTCTCGTATTGATCAAAAATTGCCTGATAGGATGGTAATGACAGGCCTTGACAGGATTGAAGATGAGGAAATGCAATCACTATACGCTACCCTGCGCAATAAAAAACGACCGTTAGAAGCCAATGAGCAAGAAGACCTTATTGCTATAGCCTCCTATGTCAATAAAAACATTGGTGCTTTAGCCATGTTGTTCAGGATGAATGAAACGTTGAGCGAGATCCGCAAAAAGCTAGAAGAGGTAAAAACTTCTGCCACAGACCCCTCCGCTGACATTTACCTCCCTTTGCAAATAGCTTATAGTAAACTTCCTCCCGAATTGAAAGAATTCTACAAGAAACTATCCTGTTTGCCTATTTGTAGTAAATACGACATCCAGACATTGGCAACAGCAGTTTATGAAAACAAAAAAGAATGGAAAGTTACGCAATGGCGCCTGGAGAAACTTTCCCAATATATGCCAGTTAATCTAACGGATGATAATGCTATCGTCATTAATCCATACGTACTGACCTTCAGCAAAATGGTCAAAGCGAATAGTACCGCCAACTATAACGAAGAAAAAGAAATTCGGAATTTCTTTCAGCTTGCCACCAAGCAAGGCTTACACCATTCTTTTTGGCTAAGAAATTGTGAGTGTTTCAAAAATCTATCCAATGTTCGTCAGAATACTTTTTTCCGAAATTTACAATGCTACTATGAGTGTATTAAACCAATCATAAAAAGACCGTTTGGACAAAGAAAATTTTACACCTTAGAACAAACCCCGTTGATCAGAAGTCTTCGCTGGCTCCTGAGTTCAGATTACGTCACAGAATGGGAAATGATTCTCAGGTATTCTTCACGCTTTCATATTCGCGATCTAATTTATGCTTACAGATACAAGCAATTAAAAAATTGTCATCGATTCAGTTTCGTTGGTATACTCCTCTCGGTAATCATATCATCTCTAACCCGCCTCTATTTCCTATCAGTTGCGCTAATCCTTTTCGGTTCGATTCTGCTCATAATGGACGAAATTGCCTGGAATTTCCTTTTATCCCGCTTTCAGGAATGGGACAAGTGAAGTCAAAGGGTAAATGAACAAAGAGCTTATTGCCGAATTGCAAAAATCAGAAATTCAGCCAAACTAAATGCAAACCGTTTTTTGTCTATATTTGACTTGTGTTATAATCTTAAAATAAAACCCCGCCGCTTGCCTCGGCGAGGATTAAGTTGCTACGCGATCGCGGCGCGTAGCGGTGTATATATTATATCATGTCATTCACCGCCTGCGTTAGCCGTGACGCAGGCGGCATTGCAATTATCAATCAAAATGGTTTTTTGAGGAATTCATTATTCGTATGTGATCACAAATAATTCAGGTTTCTTTGAAGGAGAGTTTCTTAGCTTAGCAAGAAGCTACATGGGAGGCTTTGAGGTGCAAAACACCGGGGTTTCACTTATTACCTCGTCTTTTTCAAAACTGGTTCAGGAAGAAAACTTTGTTGGCTGGGTATATTTCATCGATTACGAATTCGCTTATGTACTTACCAACGACTTGTGGAAATATCGCTGTCTGGGTATTCCCCATAACTGTTTTCTGGTAGCGGCTTCTTTTGACCCTTCCCATCTTACCGATGTAGCAGAAGAAGAACTGGAAATTATTCTCTTACGCGTTCTCGGCTCAACCAAACTCCCCCAAGATGATGAGCTGGTGCGCACCAAGATTGACCATTTCAAAGACCAAAAAAGTGTTTTTGGCTCTAACGATCGTCTCTTGGATGCAATCACTCAAAGCGAGCTTCAATTTGGAGGATTGAAGTGTAGAGTGCTGGGCACGTTTTACCTGCATGGGGAAGAATTATGGCTAGGAAGCGATTTGGAATCTTTCGCCACCGCAACCCGCCTAAATGTGTATCGACCCCATGGTGAGGCACTGGCAATCATTGTAAACTACGTCGATCCCATTCGCCGTAATGCAGCCCTTGAGGTGGCAAAGCAGTTGGGATTGAAGGGTGAAATCAAACCCTTTCGAATTGGAACAGTACGGTACACCTCAACCGATCGCCTTCATCGGCGACATCCCCGCTCACAAAAAGTTCCTGTATTTGTTCAGCCGGCAGATTTTCTCGCCCGCCGTACCGCTGTTCTGGGCATGACCCGAACCGGCAAATCAAATATGATCAAACAAATGGTTTCAGTTGTGAAGCGCGTAGCAGATGAATGTGATGCTAAGATTGGACAGATTATTTACGATATAAATGGTGAATATGCAAACGCCAATCAGCAGGATAGAGGCGCTCTGGCAGATATTTTTCCTCACGACACCGTCCGCTATCGACTGGTCGAAACCCCAGGTTTCAGGGAACTCAGGACGAATTTTTATGAGCAAATCAATGAGGGTTTCGGAATCATTCAAAGAGAACTGGAAGAAGCTAACCGAGTTACAACGGATTACGTTCGAGCTTTTGTCAATTTGTCTTTAGATGAGCCTGATCGCCAAGAGATCAACGAATATAACCGCTGGCAAGTCAGAGTTGCTGCTTACAAAACGCTTCTTTATGCCGCAGGTTTTGATCCCCCTGAAAACTTAAAAGTCAGGTTTGAGGTCAATCAAGAAGTGCTTCAGAGGGTCCAAGAACAATTATCTGAACCGTTGCCCCATCCTTCGAATGGATTGACATTGTCGCAGGCGAAAAAATGGTTCAAGGCACTTCGTCTCGCCAACCACCAAACTCCTTTGAAAAGTTCTTCAGGGAAAGATTGGGTGGATGATTCATTGCAGACCTTGATCAACATGATCGACCAGCGACAAGGGAATACCTTTATCTCGGGATTTAGAATCCTGGCAGATGCTTTGAAATACCATTCGCCTCAACGAAATACAGAAGTAGCCGATGAAATCTATGATTTGCTGATGGATGGAAAAATTGTCATTCTAGACTTATCGGTTGGAGATGCCAGAATTCGCGAAAAAGTCAGCACCCGTATTGCCCAGAAAATATTCCACAGGTCAATGGCGATTTTTGTTGAAGGGAAAACACCACCAAACATTCTTGTTTATGTAGAAGAAGCACACAATTTAATCGGCAAAGGGATGGACTTAAGCGAGACCTGGCCGCGGCTAGCCAAGGAAGGCGCTAAATATCGGATTGGTCTGGTCTATGCTACTCAGGAGGTCTCATCCATGCATCCCAACATCCTCGCTAATACCGAAAACTGGTTTATCACCCACCTGAACAACGCCCGTGAAATTAAGGAGTTGGCACAGTTTTATGATTTCGAGGACTTCAGTATGTCGCTCATCCGAGCTCAGGATGTAGGCTTTGCACGGGTAAAAACTCTCTCCAGCCCATTTGTTATCCCAGTTCAAATCGACAAATTTGACCCAGAATTTTTCAGTCCAAGCCCGGAAAACGCTTCGAACAAGTAGGGAGTAGTAATGCCTTACAATCAAGAGATTGCCAACAAGACATCTCATCTGGATTTTATCCGCAACCCTGATGTGCAAGAGTTTTTACAAAAATGTGAATACTTAGTCCCACCGGATAAAAGCCAGATTGAAAAATTGGATCAGCTCTTCAAACCTCCTCCCAGACTACTGAACCCCCACTTGCTTCCCGAACTGGTTTTTGCTTCTGATGGAAGCTATTATGAAGTTGAGCTTGATGATCAAATTCCCCACACTCGTGTTGGCTTTCTCAAAATCGGGGCTGTATTACTCAGCCTGAAAGAGATGAATGGACTGTTCGATGGAACGTTTGTGGATCCTTTTCGTTTAGCTACCTTACAAGATAACCATACAGCGCTTACTTTTGTCCTTCCAGGTGCAAACGTAAGACTTCAAGGAAAAGAAAGTGTGCGCGATAGTTTTCGCGCAGCTTTGGATAGCCAGCTTCTGGATAAAAGAGCCCGCTTCATCGAAAACGACTATCGAACTAGCTTGCGTTCCACCCTGTTCTATCTCGCCTATCATCGGGCGGGAGAGCTGCAATCGGCAGACCCATTCCACCTCAAAATTTTCAAGTGTCCTACTTGCGAAAACGGCCCGATTGAGGTTGAGGACAAAGAAGAGCAGCAATTTTGTCCTTATTGTAAAGCAGAAGTGTACCCCACCGATTGTCTCAGGATTTGGGAATACATCACCGACTTTCAATCCTCGCAGGCCGCCTTGGGAGTGCTCATGCATGTTCTGGAACATCTGCTTATGGTCCATTATATTCGCTTGATTGAAACCAAAGCCCTCCTTGCCTTACCTCAAATTGCCTTCTTTATCGATGGGCCATTAGCGATTTTCGGCAATAGTAGCTGGTTACATTTGAGCATTCTGCGCTACATTTACCGGGTTAACCAAAAGCTTCAAAATCATCACCAACTCCCACTCCTAATCATTGGTTTGCAGAAAACAGGTCAGGTTGTGGACTATGTCAGATTGATTGAGAATTTTTTACCTGCTGATCGGCTCTTTGCAATCGATGATGAGTATCGCTACAAATACATCATTGTTAATCGTGAACGCTCTCATAGGGGCTTCGGCGCTGAGACTTACTATGGACAAGATTTTATTTTCAAAACCCGCCAGGGGCGTACTTTTGTGTTTGCTTTGCCATATCCTTTTGCTTCCAAAGAGATAGTTGGAGAGAGTTTTGTGAAGCAAAAAGTTCAGTGGGAAAAGTATTCCAATTTACCCCTGGCAGTTGAGTTGATTGAAAGGCTACAAACTGAGCTTTTCAAAAACGCAGTGATACCGATTGCCCTTGCTCATCGATACACGGCGATCAGCTTACAACCAGGGGGACGTGTGCTGGAAGTTCTGACCAGGCGAGCATTAGCATGAGCACCCTATCGGACCACTTGCGCTATATCTTCAATCACCGTGAGATCAATATCGAAACCTTGTGGCAGCAAAAAGGCTACCAGCCTACGCCCCAGCAAAGAGAGGCTATCCTCCATGTTGAGGGCCCGCTTTATCTGATTGCCGGACCAGGGGCCGGTAAAACCGGGGTTTTGCTCTGGCGCGTTTTGAATCTGATTGTTTTTGAAGGCGTTCCACCAGGCGAGATTTTCCTCTGTACCTTCACCGAAAAAGCTGCTCATCAATTGCTGGATGGACTGCGCGCCTTGCTGGGGATGGTTACCAATATGACCGGCCAACCCTTCGATCTCAGCCAGATGTACCTTGGAACGGTTCACTCGCTCTGTCAACGCATTCTTTCAGACCGCCGCCGCTTCTTTGAAGATCGCCACCGTCAGCGTGCTCCAGCGCTTTTAGATGAGTTGGGACAGTATTTTTTCATTTACAACCCCGATACCTGGGAAAAAATCTCCCGCTCGGCTGCCCTGGAACCCGAGTCTGCGGCAGCCATTCTGAACCAATTGTTGGAAAAGCAAAACTCTAACTCGAAACACCGCGCCATTGAGAATCTTCGCCCATTGCTTAATCGCTTTTCTGAAGAGATGCTGGACACTGAACAGGTTCGATTGCGTTTGGCTTCATTTTCTGAGGAGAGTAGCTTCACCGCTCGTGACATCGATATGCTGCTCAAACTCTATGAAGGCTATGTGACCGCTCTAAAGGAATCGCGTCAGACTGACTTTGCCCTGCTCCAGCGTGAAGCTCTTGACGTTTTGCTCCGATTTGCAGACTCAAGCAAGGCGTTTCGCCATGTGATTGTGGATGAATATCAGGATACCAACTATATCCAAGAGAGAATCTTTTTCCGACTAGCAGAAGGAAGCGGCAATATTTGTGTTGTTGGTGATGACGATCAGGCTATTTATCGTTTTCGCGGGGCAACAGTGGAAAATTTTCTGCAATTCGAGGCGCGCTGTCAGACCTATTTGGGAAAAAAGCCCTGCAAAATCGCTTTGGAAACCAACTTTCGTTCGCGCCCCACTATTGTGGATTTTTACACTCGCTTCATTGCCCAAGTCGATTGGAAGAGCGCCAATAGCACATTAACCTATCGGGTCGAAAAAAACATTCAAGCCAACCGTGATGACAAACGACCGGCTGTCGTTGCCAGCACGCCTGCAGAGCCAGAGCATGTCTGCCACGAGATCGCCTGTTTTGTGCGGCGGCTGATCGATGAAGGTAAGGTGCAGAACCCTAATCAAATTGCTTTTCTCTACCCTTCGCTCAAATCTGAACAGGTCAGGCGGATGAAGACTGCTTTGGAGGCAGAAGGGCTTTCAGTCTATGCTCCTCGCGCCGGGCGTTTCCTAGAAGTTGAAGAAGCGAAGGATGTGCTGGGTATCTTCCTCTCCATCTTTGGTCGTCCCGCAATGGAGGGGTTGGGTCAGGAGTTGTCTGCGTTTGAAGAATATTTGACGCAAATCAACAACCGCTCTAACGAGTTGCTATCCTTAGACCCGCTGCTCAAACAGTTTGTTCAAGATCGTTGCAACGAGATTCAGCGTGCTGTAAGCGATTATCAGGTTTTGTTAAAGGTGGTAAGACGCAACCGCTGGAATACGAGCCAGATATACGATCCTGCATTAATGAAACGCACCCTTATCAGCGCACCAGGTCTTTCCGAGACCGGTCAACGGCTAATTGCTAGTGTGTACCTCGACCGAATCGCCAAGATGCGTGCACAGGAGGGGAATCCTCTTTCGCTAGAGTATGTTCTGCGCCGCGCCACTTCACTGGATTGGAACGTCCTCGACCTGTTCTATCAGTTGATGGGTTTTGAGCATTTCAAGCAGATGTTCGACCTGGCTGAGCGCAATGGCGATGAAGGCCCTGTTGCTAACCTGGGCATGTTAACGCAATACCTTCAGCGTTTTGTGGATGAGCGGGTCAACGTGCTTACCGCTCCCATCCTCGAAGACCAAAAATTTTCTGGTATCTTTTTTGGCTCATATCTGTTTGCCCTCTTCCGTCTAGGCGAGACCGAACTGGAAGACCGCGAAGACCCCTTTCCCCGAGGTAGGATTCCCTTCCTGACCATTCATCAAGCTAAAGGACTGGAGTTTCCAGTAGTGGTATTGGGTAATCTTGATCGGCGTGAGCATGGGCCACCGGTCATTGAGCAAATTGTCCGTCTGCTTCTTGACCGTTCAGGGAGCGAGCCGCTGGAGCGCATTGAAGAGTTCGACACGATGCGAATGTTCTATGTTGCCCTCTCGCGCGCGAAGGAATTGCTTATCCTAGCCCATTTTGCCGGAAAGGGGCGGCGCATTTACAAAGCATTTCTCCCTCTTATTAATGCTTCAGACCTTCTTCGCCTAAAAGATTTTGATCTCAATACCCTACCGACATCGGAAACGAAGGACGAGACGCTGCCCAAGATGTACTCTTTTACCAATGATTATCTGCTTTATAAGAAATGCCCCCGACAATACATGATTTTTCGTAAGTTTGGATTTGTCCCTTCCCGCTCACAGACAATGTTTTTCGGCTCACTGGTTCATCGAACGCTGGAAGACCTACATCATGAGTTGATTCGGCGGCGGAAGATGAGCACCGACGGCCAGCAGACAACGCACAACACTCCTTGAAGGAGGTTCCATGCCCGAAGATACCCTTGCCGATATTGAAGCGTTCATCCGCCAGGTTTTTGAGGAAAACTTTGAATTGCTGGCTGCCGAAAGCGGACACACCATCTCGGCAGCCTCAAAAGAAACCGCCTTGCAGCAAGTCCTGCTTTACTGGCGCAAATTGCGTGATGTGGCGGAGCATGTCACCGATACCGAAGTACACTTAACGCTCCCAGGGCAGTACACTCCCCAAGGCCGAGAGTATGCTATCGAAGGTGTGGTTGACATTGTGCGCGAGGGCGACCGCATCCTCATGTATGACATTAAGGCTCATGATGCTGAGTATGTGCGCGCCAATATTGAGCTTTACCAACAACAGTTGAACGTGTACGCCCATATCTGGCAGGAATTGCGCCAACAACGCCTTGATGCTACAGCCGTCATCGCTACTGACTTTCCACACACAGTCAAAGAAGCCCTTGCCAACCCTGACCCCCTGGCTCTACAGGCAGCACTGGACGCCTGGGACCCACTTGTCCCTATTGCGTATGACCCGGTCGAGAAAGACCACACCCTGTTTGAGTTCGGGCGGGTAGTGGATGCCATCGAGAATGGGCAGTTTGCCCCGCCGCCGCTTGAACGTCTGCAAGAGACCATCCCTGGCGTATGGACACATGAGCGTTTCGGCACGCGTGTCTGCCGCAATTGTGACGCCCGTTTTTCGTGCGATTCTTACCGCCGCTTTGCGCGCGGCATCCGTATGGCTGCTGAGCGGGCCATGACCTATTTTGTTGACCCTTATCCCGATCAGGAAGATTGGCGCACTGCTGGGTTGGAGCAGTTTTCTAGCTAAGCTGGCTTGCCACCTATGTGAAAGGAGGAAAAATGGCTTTCTATACTTTTATCTCAAAAAAGTGTGAACAAGAAGCACAAAGTCACGGTAATCTTGACAGACTTCAATCGTTTGCTGAGAGAATTGAAAGCCAACAGGCAATAGATCACCTTGAACCTTATGGTTCCGTTTTTGTCAAAAAAGATTTTGGGCGGACTTATCGCCTGATTATCGGAAAAGTCTACGACGCCGATGATTGTATGCTAGTTTTTTGGCATTTTTGGCCACGAAGTTCCCAAACATACAATGATTTTGTGAGACGTACAGAACATTATCTCAAGGAATTTGAGAGCGAGTTCGATAAAGAAAATTTGGCACAAATTTGGACTCAAAAACGCCAAAGCCCTCCCTCAACTTCAATCCCCGAACTGAGTCTCGCCGAAAAGAATTTTTTATTCGGTTCGGTGGGTTTTGACAATCTCGCTGACGATTGGATGATCTTAGAGAGCAAAGATTGGATCGAAAGAACAAATCCTTCATTGGATAAAAGGTCGGGCAAAGATCTTTCGGGCTATCTAAGCCAGTTATACCAGTTGGTCTTTGATGCTTTAGATAAGGAGGATACCCTCATTCATAATGATAAAGTTGGCATCATTTATTACCGCTTTCCAGAACAGAAAATATTGTATCTCGTTGCCCCAATTTACATGAATGAAAAAGAGAATATAGAGTACCTGAAAAAAAAGTATGAAGAGGAACTTGCAATTCGGGATACCACAAATATTGCCCGAAAAGCACGCCGCGCATATCCAGAACTTATTCTGGCTGACGAGGAATTATGGATCAATGAAATCCAGAGACAAGATGAAAAAGCTAATCTGGCTCTATCTGAAGAGGAGATCAAATTACTTCGACAAGAAGGCGACTTTTATCCCTTATTCATTAACGGACGGCCAGGTAGTGGCAAATCTACGGTTTTGCAATATCTATTTAACGTGAGTTCGGGTTAAGCAGACAAGGGCACAAAGTCATCCAGGCCTAAAGATGGTTTTGCAGGGCGGCGGCAGTAAGCAATCAACCCGCAAAGCACATTGACCAAGAAATTGGTGAAACTTCG
>Ga0197142_1003450_pt1 | contig 13246 bp, 11 predicted proteins | sample GBS60_MetaG_FD_148614 | JGI IMG/M metagenome (GOLD analysis project Ga0197142, IMG submission 148614) | Sediment microbial communities from Great Boiling Springs, Gerlach, Nevada, United States - GBS 60_MetaG | ecosystem: Environmental > Aquatic > Thermal springs > Hot (42-90C) > Sediment... | reverse complement strand
AACCTGCCCTGCCTGCACTTGTTGCCCCTGCTCAACTCCAATGGATGCCAACGTCATTTCTGGTTCATTGGCGTTGATGAGGGGAAAGAGAATCGGTTTGATCAGCTCGTTCATGATACCCTCGGAAGCAAACGACTTTCCTATAGCAGACTCTGCGCCTTACGGAAGATATCTTCCACGCCAGGCAAGGTAGCTCTTTCCAACGGCGGAGAAGCGGGAATCGGATGTTCTGCAGCCCCAATTCGACCTACCCGGATAGGGTTTGCATGGAATTGTTCGGCAAGCCTCGCCAGGATTTCCGCTCCCCAGCCGAAACTCAACGTCCCCTCCTCGATCACCAGCACGCTACCGGTGCGTTGAACCGATTCTGTGAGCATGGTATCCTCATAAGGCCTCAACTGAGTTGGGACAACCAGTTCGCAAAAGATTTCCGCCTGGTAAGCCAGTTGAATCATCGCCTGGCGCGCAACTTCTGCCATATAGCTATACGCAACCAAAGTTAGATTTGGAGGCGGTGAGCCGCGCAAGCGCAAAGTATAGGTCTGGTAGCCCAATGCCGTCCAACCAACTTCCCTTTCCAGGTCACGATCCCGATCATCCCAGATAGACAGCGGGTATAAGCTCTTGTGCTCGATGAAAATCACCGGCTCTTCATCCCTAAATATGGCTTGGTACAACAAGGTTTGTGGCTCTCCGAAATGGGTCACTGCTACGACATGAATGCCCGGCACGCCAAAGTAAAGTTTTTCTAACGACTGAGAATGGGTCGGTCCATAACCACGCCCGCCTCCCACAGGCGTGCGGATGACCAGGGGTACCCTGACAGCATCGTTGTACATCCAGCGAAATTTCGCCATGTGGTTGATAACCTGATCGGCGATCAAGGTCAGAAAATCCCCAAACATTATTTCCGCCAGCGGCAACAGTCCCCGTATTGCCATACCAGATGCCATTCCTACCAGGCCGGCTTCGGAGATCGGCGTAGGAAAAACCCTTTGCGGAAAACGGCTTGAGCACCCTTGCGTGACTTTAAAGGCTCCTCCATACGGATCGAGTAAATCTTGACCGAGGAGGAATACCCGCTCATCTTCAGCAAGCGCTTGATGGATGGCGAAGTTGAGAGCTTGCAGAACGGTGAGCGGCTTTTCCATCCCACCCTGCTCCTCCTCCCCTCTCCCCACGGGAGCAAAGTCGGGGGTGAGGGCTGACTCCCCTCTCCCTATGGAAGCGGAGTCGGGGGTGACCGCTTTCTCCCCTCTCCCTGTGGGAGAGGGACCAGGGGTGAGGGATGCCTCCCCTCTCCCCGCAGGAGAGGGGCCAGGGGTGAGGGCTTTCTCCACCACAGGATATTCATCCTCCGACGCCAACCGAAAGGCTTGCTCGATCAACTCCCATTCCTCAGCTTCAATCGCTTGCCGCTCGTCAGGCGCTAAACGCCTGGCATGGATCTTCAGCGGATCACGATTTTCCCTCATGAAGGCGATTTCGTCTGCCGGGCGGGTGTCATCCCCCTTCGAATGAGGGCCGAAACGATAGGTATGGAGTATCAACGCCCCAGGTGCTTGCGTTTGGCGAATTTGAGCCACCCATTTTTTGGCTGTCTCATAAATCTCCACCACATCACTGGTATCCAATTCTTCACAGGGGATTTCAAAGGCTTGAAAACGAGCAGAGATCGAGCCGGCCAGGCTCAATTCGATAGGAGTGGTCTGAGCTATGCGATTGTTCTCAACCACATAAAGAATGGGAATCCGCCATTTGCTCGCCATGTTAAAGGCTTCGTAGATGACTCCTTCCCCCAAAGTTCCATCGCCAAGAAAAGCCACTGCAATCGCGCCGCTTTGCTTCAACTTCTCTGCCAGTGCCATCCCGCTGGCAACTGGCACAATTCCCCCCTGCACGCCGTTGGAATAAAAGTTTTTCCAGTGTAGATGTTGTGAGCCACCCCGCCCACCACACACACCGCCTTGCTTCCCCATCAACTCGGCAAACAAAGCGCGCGGATCGCCCCCATACGCCAGAAAATGCCCATGGCCACGATGGTTGCTGAAAACGATATCTTCTGCCTGGAGGTTAGCAATCACTCCAACCGCATTTGCTTCCTGTCCAAGACACGTATGGGTCGTCCCGACAAAGACGCCTGTGGGAAATTTTTCCAGTACCAGCGTTTCAAAAAAGCGGATTCGGCACATCAACTGGTAGAGGAATTTGTCATCCATACGGAGGTTTTGCCTCGCTTTCTCCTTCACTTACCTGCAAACTGCCCATAAACTCCGGCGCAGTAGCAAACCCCTCGCGGCTGATTCCCTCGCGGCGCAATACTTTAATCACGGTTAAGGCAAGAATCTTGAGATCGAGCCAGAACGACCAGTGATCCACATACCATACATCTAAGCGAAATTTATCTTCCCAGCTTAAAGCGTTGCGTCCATTAATTTGCGCCCAGCCGGTGATGCCGGGCAAAACCTCATGGCGACGGGCTTGTTCGGGTGTATAGCGGTCAAGGTATTGCATCAGCAACGGACGCGGCCCAACCAGGCTCATTTCGCCTCGCAGGACATTAAACAACTCCGGCAGTTCGTCTAAGCTGGTTGAGCGCAAAAATTTGCCCAAGCGGGTCAAACGTTGCTCATCCGGCAACAATTTGCCATCTTCATCGCGGCGATCGTTCATAGTGCGGAATTTATAACAGATAAATGGCTTGCCTTTGTAACCAGGACGCTGTTGACGAAAGATCACCGGTGAACCATGCACCAGCCAGACCAGCAAGGCAATGATGAGCAGCACGGGCGAAAGAATCACGATCAAAAACGAGCTTGCCAGGAGATCGAAAATCCGTTTGCTGAGCGGAATGGATTGGGGTGTCTTCATTGCGGATACCTGAATTATGCCATGAGAGTTGGCTCTATCAGGCTGTGCTGAAGCTCGGTCAAAATCTCCAAAAGCGCTTCAGGCCAGTTTTCCACATCCTGATAGGCAAACCAAATCGCAGTCTTGCCCCACCGAGCTGCTGGATGCAGAAATCTGCCCCTAACGGGTTGAACACCGTCTGCAAACCTCAAAACAATTTGTCGGTTTTCAACGTTAATTGAAGCCAAACCCGCTCGCCGAGCAAGCAATTTGACTTTGATTTGATAGAGCAAACCTTGAACCTCGGGCGGCAGCTCGCCAAAGCGATCCCGAAACTCCTCGCTCAGGCGTTCGATCTCGCTCAGTGATTTCAAATCCGCAATGCGGCGGTATAACTGCAAGCGCATCAATTTATCCGGCACATAACTGGATGGAATGGCTGCTGGCAGGGGTAAGTCAACAGTCACGCTGCTCCCCTCTTCCCCTTCGTAAGATTGCAGGCGCAAAGTCGGCAAGCCCTCTTGCTTGCCTAAACGGCGGATTGCTTCCGTAAGTAAGCGCGTGTAGAGATGCAAACCAACTGCATTAACATGCCCTGACTGGCGCGTTCCTAAAATATCCCCTGCGCCGCGCATTTCTAAATCGCGCATTGCAATGGAAAAGCCAGCCCCCAATTGGGTATTCTCGGCGATTGTCTCCAAACGTTGTTGACCTTCCGGCGTTGGAGGACGGCGCTTATGGCGAAAGAAATAAGCATAAGCGCGTTGAGCCCCCCGACCGACCCGACCGCGCAGTTGGTACAATTGCGCTAAGCCAAAAGTATCGGCGCGATCAACGATCAAGGTATTTGCGTTTGGGATATCCAATCCAGATTCGATAATCGAGGTCGATAATAGAACATCCACTTCCCCTTGGGTAAACTGGCGCATCCGTTCTGCCAGCTCTTTTTCAGGCATTTGTCCATGAACCACACAGATGCGCGCTTCGGGGAGCAGTTTTTCAAGATGGCGGCGCATTGCCTCGATCGTCTGGACGCGATTATGGACAAAGAAAACCTGGCCGCCGCGCTCGATCTCCCGAAGGACGGCTTTGCGAATCAATTCTGGCGAATATGGGCCAACATGGGTGAGGATCGGAACGCGCTCCTCAGGAGGGGTGTTAATGGTCGAAATGTCACGCACTCCCGACAAAGCCAGATAGAGCGTGCGTGGGATCGGTGTAGCCGTCAACGTTAAGACATCCACTTCGGCACGCATTTTCTTTAGTTTTTCCTTGTGAATGACCCCAAATCGTTGTTCTTCATCTATGATCAAAAGTCCCAAATCCTTGAAAGCCACGTCGTTGGAAAGCAAGCGGTGTGTGCCGATAATAATATCGATCTGCCCTTGCGCAAGTTTGCGGAGGATCTCTTGCTGTTGTTGAGGGGTGCGAAAACGGGATAACATTTCCACTTCGACCGGGAAGGCAGCCAAGCGCTGTCGAAAGGTGTCATAATGTTGCTGAGCAAGGATGGTTGTCGGCACTAAGACAGCTACTTGTTTGCCATCTACCACACATTTAAAGGCCGCCCGCAGCGCAACTTCGGTCTTGCCGTAGCCAACATCGCCACAGATTAAGCGATCCATTGGGCGCGGCGACTCCATATCTGCTTTTACTTCTTGTAACACCCGAATCTGGTCTTCGGTTTCCACATACGGAAAACTGGCTTCCAGTTCTTCTTGCCAGGGGGTATCGGGTGAAAAGGCGTGCCCTGCGACAACCGATCGTTTAGCATACAAGTCGAGCAAATCCTGGGCAACTTCGACCACCGCTTCACGAACGTGCGCTTTAACCGTATGCCATTCAGCAGTCCCCAGGTGACTCAGGGCTGGGGCTTTTTTATCTGCTCCAACGTAGCGGGTGACTCGATCGGCCTGATAAACCGGAACAAACAGTTGCGTCTGGTTGGCATATTCGATGCAGAGATACTCGCGTTCCACCTGATCGATCGTGCGCGTTACCAAACCAACAAAAATCCCGATGCCGTGATCGACATGAACGACATAATCCCCTGGCTGCAAATCTGCATATTGGGCTTCGGGGCTGGTCACAATCAGTTTCTTGCGATGGCGAATCTCCGGAGGGCGAATGCCAAAGATTTCCCCATCGGAGAAGATATGGAAGACGCTCTGATCTCTTGCGGTAAAGAGAAATCCCTCCGCTAAACTACCGCGGACGAAGTGTACGCCATCGCGTTGCTCTTGCGTGCCATGTTTCACCTCACGCCACAACTCTTCCAATCGTGACGCTTGTCTGGAGACGACCCAGATCGTCGATTGTTTTTGATTCAGCTCTTCCAGATGCTGAATAAACGATTTGAGCCGCCCGCCAAAGCGTGGTTGCGGCTGAAATGCCTGCTGGATTTTCAAAACTTCTTCTTCTGCAGTCTCATCTTCCTCCCAGCCAAACTGGATTCCTCGTCGAACAGATAAAATATCTTCAATTTCTGACCAGGAAAGATGAGGAGCAGGACTATCCTCGGCGATGCTCCCTTCAGCGAGGGCAGTCTGGCGTAATTCCAAAGCTTGTTCTTCGATTTCAGCCGCCGTTTGGCGCACCAAATCCGCATTATCCAAAATCACCAGAGACCGTTCCGGTAAATAATCCAGAACACTGGCCGGATAAGGATGTAAGTAAGGTAAATAAAATTCACAGGCTTCATCGGGGGTTTCAAGCTGTGCCAGGAACTCGGAATTGAGCAGAAATTCCCTAGCCGGCGGCACAACGATGGAGGAAAGCTCACCCGTGCGGCGATCGGAGAGTTGATTGGTTGGATCGAACGGAAGGATGGTTTCAATTTGGTTGCCAAAGAAGTCCAACCGCACCGGGAAGTGCGAAGCCAATGGCCAAATGTCTAAAATCCCACCACGCCGCGCAAACTGGCCGACATCCACCACCGTATTGACCCGTTCGTAGCCCATCTCGCTCCATTGTTGGATAATGCTCTCCATAGACTGTACCATCCCCGGTTTATATGTGCGGATAGCTTTTAGAAATTCGCGGCGCGGCAGGGTACGGGTCATTACCGAGCGGGCAGAAGCAACCACCAGGGCAGGTTTCTCAATCGTTTTTCCTCCAGGGATTTGAGCAACAGCAAAATGGGTCAAGACGGTGAGGCGTTCTTTGCGCGAGGTCTCACTCCAGGCAGCCTTTTCATAAAATAATACGCTGGGCTCGGCAAATAAAAAATGAACCAGGTCTGAATCCCATAAATTTATTTCTTCCAGCAACGCCAATGCCCGATCGTTGCGGTCAACAATCCATAAAATCGAGGTTTGCAGCGTTCTTGCTAAAGCGATAGCGAGGGGCAATCGCGCCGAGCGTTGCAGAGATAACCGCAACATACCCCGCCGCTCCTGAATGGAGGCAATCAACTCTTGGGTGATGTCGGCGATCTGTTGAAAAAGGGGTTCAAAAGTCCTCATGACCTTCAAAGACCAAGACGCTCAGGATTCATCGGCGAGAAGGTTAAGGTTATGGCGGTTCATGGCTTCCGCCAGCCCGAAACGAATCCAATCCTGCACCGCCTGCGCAGCTCGATCGAGGATCAGGGGCAGATCGAGTTTCTCGCGCCCGCTAAACTCATTCAGCACATAACTTGCGGCCGCTTTAGAACCGCTGGGACGTCCTACACCAATGCGTAAGCGGGGAATATCTTGACTGCCCAGGCGATCAATAATCGACTGCATCCCCTTATGCCCCCCTGAGCTGCCTCCTGGCCGCATTCGGAGGCTGCCAAACGGCAGGTCAATGTCATCATAGACAATCAATAACTGTTCCAGCGGCACCTTATAAAAGCGCACCAATGCACCTACGGATTGACCGGATAAGTTCATGTAGGTTTGCGGTTTGGCAAAAATCAAGGTTCCCTGCTCAGATGCGACCTTGACCACAAAAGCTTTTTGTTCATACCTGGTAAAGGCAACTCCATAGCGCTCAGCCAGGCAATCTAAAACCATAAAACCAACGTTATGGCGGCTTTGGGCATACGCTTTGCCTGGATTTCCCAATCCGATAATCAGAAACGGCTCATGGGCGCTCAACATCATTCAATCAACGTTCAAGATCAAACTTAGGAAGGTCGCTGACGCAAAACGATCAGCACCGTCCCTAGCAGGAACAGAATGGCAACCATCCCCACACCCTTCAGGGCGCTTTGGATGAGATCGCTTTCTTGCAAGGTGAGCGGATTCGTTGGTAAGGGAGTTGGTGTAAGAGGTGGCAAAGTTGGCTCCAGCGTGGTTTCTACCTTCTCTTCCCTTTGCGGTGCGGGCTGTGGGGTGTCGGTTTCAATCGGCGTATAATTGCGCACTCGCAATCCTTCGACCTTATAGATATGTGTCTGGTTATCCCTGGTCGTTACGGTCAACCGCAATTGATAGTTATTATCGGTGATGATGGTCGTATCCCACACCGCTAAAAGTTCATTGACAACACCCTGGTCGCTTTCCGCCAGATGGAACCACGTATCGGTGGGGTTATTCTGATAGGCAAAGTCCAGTTCACTGTGTCCAAAATTGCGAATATTGGTGCTGCCAAGAATGCGCACACTGCCCTGAAGTGCCTGACCAGGGCGCGGTTGGCTGATCTCGATGCGCGGCACAATGGCTTTGACCTCTCCTGCCTCAACTGCAGGGACGGCGCTCAAAGCCAGGGTTAGCCCACAAACCAAAAGAATCCAGAAAAACCGACCCATTTTCCGCTCACAAAAAACCAAAAGAATAGTTTAACATGGAGCAGAAAGACTGTGAAGGATAAATCGCGCCCCCGAATTAAAGGGAAGTATGGTAAACTCTGAAAAAAGAGGCTTATGACCGAATCGCGTACCGAGAAAATGATCGCCAGATTGCGGGCGATGCAGACCGCATCGCCTGAGATCGAAGCCTCTGCCCTCGTCTCTGTGGATGGTCTGATTATCGCTTCTGCTTTGCCCTCCGAAGTCGAAGAAGATCGGGTATCCGCCATGTCGGCTGCCATGTTGAGTTTAGGCGAGCGCATTTCGATTGAACTGCAACGCGGCGGTCTCGAACAAGTGTATATCCGCGGCACAAACGGTTTTGTGATCTTGACTGCGGTTGGACAGGAAGCCGTTCTAACCGTTTTAGCGCGTCAGAATGCGAAATTGGGACTGGTGTTTCTCGAAATGCGTCGCGCCGCCCAAGACCTGGAAAACCTGGTGGGTTAAGCCCATGCTACCCGCCATAAGAACAAAGACACCTGTGGGGAGGCAGCGTTTTCGCATCCTCCCCATATCTTTTGCCCAAAGGTAGTTTCACATTGATATAAGGGATATTTTATGGAAGAAATCATTCAACCCAAATACATCTTTTTCACCGGCGGAGTCGTCAGCTCGGTAGGTAAAGGCGTCACCGCTGCAGCCATTGGGCGTTTGCTCAAAGAACGGGGGTTCAAAGTCGCCGTTCAGAAGCTCGACCCATACATCAATGTTGACCCGGGAACGATGAGCCCTTATCAGCACGGAGAGGTGTTTGTCCTCGATGATGGGGCAGAGACAGACCTGGATTTGGGGCATTACGAACGCTTTATCGATGTCAGCCTGAACCGCGTTTGCAATGTCACAACCGGTCAGGTATATGCCGAAATCATCGCCAAAGAACGGCGGGGGGATTTTCTGGGTGGCACGATTCAAGTCATCCCTCATATCACGAATGAGATTAAACGGCGCATTGCTTTGGTGGCAAAGACCACCGGTGCCGAAATCGTTTTAGTGGAAATCGGCGGCACGGTCGGCGACATCGAGTCCCTGCCCTTTCTAGAAGCGATTCGCCAAATGCGCAAGGACATTGGGCGCGAGAACACCCTGTATATCCATGTTACCTGGCTGCCCTACATCGAAGCTACCTGTGAATTGAAGACCAAGCCCACCCAACACTCGGTGCGCGAGTTACGCTCCATCGGAATTTCCCCCGATATTATCGTCCCTCGTTCGGATCATCCGGTGGACGATGACCTGGTGGATAAGATCGCTTTGTTTTGCGACGTGGAAAGCAAAGCCATTTTCCCGATGGTCACCACCCCGATTCTCTACGAAGTGCCTCTGATCCTTGAGAAGATGGGCGCCGGGGATTATGTTCTCAATCGCTTAGGGTTACAAGCCCGCCAAAAGCCAGATTGGAGCGAATGGAATGCGTTAATTGAAAAGGTGCGTGCTTCCAAACCCACCATCAAGGTTGCTCTGGTAGGGAAATATGTCGAACTCCACGACGCCTACCTGAGCGTGCGCGAAGCAGTCAAACACGCTGCTTTGCACATAGGGGTGGAAGTCGATCTGGCTTGGGTGCATTCCTCAGACCTTGAAAAAGGGAAAGGGTGGGAGGTGATCAATGAAGTCGATGGGATTATTGTGCCTGGCGGCTTTGGCAGTCGTGGTACAGAAGGGAAAATACAAGCGGCGCGCTATGCCCGGGAAAACAAAGTGCCCTACTTAGGCTTGTGCCTGGGTATGCAACTGATGGTTGTCGAATTCGGTCGCCATGTATTAGGGAGCGACCATGTTAACTCGACCGAGTTTGACCGTTCAACCCCGCATCCGGTGATCGACTTAATGCCCGACCAACGCGATATCGCCGATATGGGGGGAACCATGCGGCTGGGTTTATACCCCTGCCGTTTGGTGCCCAATACCAGAGCAGCTCAGGCGTATGCCAGATTTAGCGACAAAAGCATCATCTATGAGCGCCACAGACACCGCTTCGAGTTCAATAACGCCTATCGCGAATTGTTCTCCCAGCATGGGATGGTCTTTTCGGGTATCTCTCCGGACGGAAAACTGGTTGAAATCGCCGAGCTAGCCGATCACCCTTTCATGCTTGGCACGCAATTCCATCCGGAGTTCCTCTCGCGCCCGAACCGTCCGCACCCTCTCTTCGTCGCTTTCATCGAGGCTGTGCGAGAGCGAGCTTTCGGCGGTCAGGATAAACACCCTTTCTCCAGCAACGTCCAGGAGAACGGAGATGGTCAAAAACCAATTTCAACCACCGAACTGGTCTCTACGGAATAAAACCGAGTATACTTAGACTGATTTTCGCAAAAACCTTCCTGGTAGCAGAAATAGGCTGCTAACAGGTAAATTAAATTCGCTCAATGAGGTGAAGTATGGATACGATGATTGAAGACATTGTCGGGCGCGAGATTCTTGATTCGCGCGGCAATCCCACCGTGGAGGTGGAGGTTACGCTGATGGATGGAAGTTGGGGCAGGGCAGCCGTACCCTCTGGTGCCTCTACCGGCGTTCACGAAGCGCTGGAATTGCGCGATGGTGATAAGAGTCGCTATAATGGAAAGGGCGTGTTGAAAGCAGTCGAACACGTCAACGAAGAAATCGCTGATTTGCTGATTGGGTGGGATGCCACTGACCAACGCGGTATTGACCTGGCAATGATCGAGCTGGATGGTACGCCCAACAAGTCCAAACTTGGCGCCAATGCCATCCTGGGTGTGAGTCTGGCGGTTGCCAAAGCGGCGGCTAACGCCCTTAGCCTGCCTCTTTATCGCTATATTGGCGGTGTTTATGCCCATGTCTTACCTGTCCCCCAGATGAATATTCTCAATGGAGGTGCGCACACCAGTTGGCAATCAACCGACGCCCAGGAGTTCATGATCATGCCGCTTGGGGCTTCCTCCTTCGCCGAGGGGCTGCAATGGTGCTCCGAGATCTATCAGGCCCTCAAAGCAGTTCTCAAAGAACGCGGCTACACCGCCCTGGTCGGCGATGAAGGCGGTTATGCGCCGGACCTCAAAGCTAACGCCGAAGCAATCGAGGTCATTCTGGCTGCCATCGAAAAAGCCGGATATAAAGCCGGTGAGCAAATCGGGATTGCCCTGGACCCGGCGGCTTCCGAGCTTTTCGAGGAAGAGACCCGTCTGTACAATTTGCGCCGCGAAGGAAAGAAACTCACCAGTGAACAAATGGTGGCGTTCTGGAAATCGTGGGTTGATCAATACCCCATCGTCTCTCTGGAAGATGGCCTTGCCCAGGATGACTGGGAGGGATGGACATACCTGAATCAAGAACTCGGTCATCGCATTCAAATCGTGGGCGATGATTTATTGGTTACCAATCCTGAACGCGTGCGTCGAGGCATTCGCGAAAAGGTCGCAAACGCGCTTCTGGTCAAACTCAACCAAATCGGCACGCTCACCGAAACCATCGAAGCCGTCGAGACTTGCCACCGCGCTGGCTGGAAAACGGTGACCTCCCACCGCTCGGGTGAAACCGAAGATACCACCATTGCCGATCTGGTTGTTGCCCTGAACATGGGACAAATCAAGACCGGTGCCCCTGCCCGCTCCGACCGCGTCGCCAAATACAACCAACTGCTCCGCATCGAAGAGGAACTTGGCGATGTGGGTGTTTATGCCGGGTGGAATGCCGTAAACTACAAACGCGCCTGATCCTCAAAAAAAGACCTGTGAGACATCCAGTCTTACAGGTCTTTTTCTTCCTTGCGCATTCCGATCACAGGGGTAGCACAATAGGGGCAAATATTCCATGACAACTCCAGCAACCGCTGGCATTGATGACACTGTTTGCGCAATTTGGTATGACAGGAGGGACAGACCATCCAATCCGCCTCGACCTTTCGCCCACAGCCAGGACATAAAACCGCCTCTTCGATGGATTGCAAAAGAGCCTCCTCCTCAAGGGTCTGTTGATACTCGTCCTCCAAAGTGCGGGGAGGACGGAGAATCCAGTAAATCACCAGGCCAGGTAAAAACAAAACGGTTACAACGAGGATTGCCAGAATGCGCGCCAGACGGTCTCGCGTCCGCTGGCGAATGTCTCGATAAGTCCAGATGACCAGACTTAACCACAAGGCTGCCAGAAACGCGCCGCCCCATGCGGTGAGGATCAAAATTAAGTTCCGAAAGGTATTGATTTCCATAAGCGCTGCTAGAAAACGTTCCGATTATAGCATGTTCCTAAGCCTTCACACCGCGCAAGTCCTGCCTGAATATGCTATGCAACCTTGATGCCAACTGAGGAAAGAACCGATGAACGAATCAAATGTCACTTTTCGCATCCAAGATTTACCCAAAACCGACCGGCCGCGCGAAAGACTGGCTGAAAAAGGCGCCGGTGCGCTGAGCAATGCAGAGTTACTGGCGATCTTGATCCGCACCGGCGTACCCGGAGAGAACGCAGTGCAGATCGGGCAACGGTTGCTCCGCGATTTCCACAGCATTTTGGGCCTCCATCGCGCCTCTTTTCAAGAACTAAGCGCTCAACACGGCATCGGGCCAGCAAAAGCCGCCCAGATCAAAGCGGCGATCGAACTGGGCAACCGTATGCGCCTCGAATCAGATGAGCGGCCGACCATTCGCAGCCCAGAGGATGCCTTCATGCTCGTTGACCATGAAATGAGCGGTCTGGAGCAGGAAGAAATGCGGGTGCTGATCCTCGATACCCGTAATCGCGTTTTAGAGATTCACTCGATTGTGCGTGGCTCGCTAAATTCGGCGCAGGTTCGGGTAGGGGAGATCTTTCGCCAGGCGGTGCGCCTCAACGCCGCGGCGATCATTGTCATCCACAACCACCCAAGCGGCGACCCAACTCCCAGCGGCGAAGATGTGGCCCTCACCCGCGCCATCATTCAGGCTGGTCAACTGCTCGATATCGAGGTGCTCGATCACATTATCGTTGGCCGCAATCGCTATGCCTCGCTAAAAGAACGCGGCATCGCCTTTGGCTAAGGCACTTAAACGGTGGAACGAATCCGAAAGTCCGCAAATTCACCACTGGCAGGCAACCATTGAACCTGTACATTGGTGACATGAGCGGCGCGCGGCCCGACCTTTAAGTTGACGACTAACTGGTTGAGCTTCCCTTCCTCCCCTTCGGCAACCACTTCAACTTTTCCATCCCACGTATTTCGCACCCAGCCGGTCAGGTGATAATCCGCAGCCAGGCGAGCCACAAACATGCGAAATCCCACCCCTTGCACGGTGCCCTCGACAATTGCATGCAATCGTTTTTGGGTTCCTTCAGTCATGCAACCTCCTTCCGAGAAGAGTGAGAGAGCAAACGCCAGGATACAACCAGCGGCAGAAACAGGACGAAAATCAGCAAGATGCCCCACGGCGCAAGATTTGCCAACGCCTGGGTTGAATTCGTCTCACCAAAACGAGCTTTCTGCCATTCTCCTTCAAGCTGAGCCAGCGAGAATCCATACGTGCGATAGAAACCGGCTTCGCAATCCATTTGTTCTCCGTATGCCTCAATCAACTGGCGCATTTTTTCTATCCCATACTGATCGATTAGATATTGAACGATTGCAGCGGATTGAGCATAAGCCACATACGCCCGAGCTGCTTCTGAAGGGAAGCTCTGACACAG
>Ga0197142_1003449_pt1 | contig 13249 bp, 11 predicted proteins | sample GBS60_MetaG_FD_148614 | JGI IMG/M metagenome (GOLD analysis project Ga0197142, IMG submission 148614) | Sediment microbial communities from Great Boiling Springs, Gerlach, Nevada, United States - GBS 60_MetaG | ecosystem: Environmental > Aquatic > Thermal springs > Hot (42-90C) > Sediment... | reverse complement strand
ATCAATTTCTAATATTAGTAAGTCTCCTTTTGATTTTGTTGGTATTGGTTGTTATAAGATTATTTCTAATACCTTACCAACAAATCAATTGTGAGACTTACTTTTTAAACATAAGAACTTCGAAACTTCGTTTCTCGCAATGACTGACGCACATATCGTCATCGAAAACGCCCTCTTAATTGTCATTGCGAGCGCCAGCGAAGCAATCTGTCTCTAATTCATCACAACTTTTCATATGTCAGAGATTGCTTCGAAACTTCGTTTCTCGCAATGACTGACGCACATATCGTCATCGAAAACGCCCTCTTAATTGTCATTGCGAGCGCCAGCGAAGCAATCTGTCTCTAATTCATCAACAACTTTTCATATTTCAGAGATTGCTTCGAAACTTCGTTTCTCGCAATGACTGACGCACATATCGTTATCGAAAACGCCCTCTTAATTGTCATTACGAGCGCCAGCGAAGCAATCTGTTCTTGAAGCAATATTTAGAAAACAGAAGACCTTTAAAATAATTATTCACACAATCTTAATATGCAATTCTTTCAATTGTTCAGGATTTACTGGAGAAGGTGCATTATCCATTAATGAAATACCATTCGATGTTTTTGGAAATGCAATTACATCACGAATTGATTTTTCTCCAGCAAACAGCATAACCATTCTATCAAAACCAAATGCAATTCCACCATGTGGTGGTGCACCATATTTGAATGCATTCAATAAGAAACCAAATTTTTCTTCAGCTTCTTCTTTTGAAATTCCAAGAGCTTCAAACATTCGAGATTGAATTTCTGGAGTGTTAATTCTGATACTTCCTCCGGCGATTTCATTACCATTTAAGACTAAATCATAAGCTTTGGCTTTGACTTTCAAAGGATCGGTCAGCATTAAATCAACATCTTCATCTTTTGGAGATGTGAACGGATGGTGCATTGCAACAAGTCGTTTTTCCTCTTCACTGTATTCAAAAAGTGGAAAGTCTGTAACCCACAAAATTTTTGGTTCAGAATTTTCTTTAATCAATTCCATTCTTCGAGCCATTTCTAATCTTAAAGCACCCATAATGGTCAGAGCTTTTTTCCATTCGCCAGCCTGGATTAAAATCAAATCTCCTACTTGAGCATTCATTTTTTCGATTAAATTTTGCTGTTCTTTCTCAGAGAAAAATTTCAATGTTGGCGATTCAAGTCCGCTTTCCGTAACTCGAATCCAGATTAATCCGCCAGAACCAAGCTTCTTTACAAAATCAGTTAAAACATCAAGTTGATTTCGTGTGTAATTTCCACAACCTTTTGCATTTAAACCAGAGACAATCCCACCTTTTTTGATAGCATCAGCAAAAAGTCGAAATTCACTATTCTCGAAAACGGAATTTAGATTGACAAGTTTTAAGTCGAATCGCAAATCTGGTTTATCAGACCCATAGAGTTCCATTGCATCTTTATAAGTTAATCTTAAAAATGGAGTTTGAATGTCAATATTTAATGCTTCTTTGTACAATCGTTTCATTAAGCCTTCAACAATTTGAAATACATCTTCTTCATCTACAAACGACATCTCAACATCAATTTGTGTGAATTCATATTGTCGATCGGCTCTTAAATCTTCATCACGGAAACATCTAACAATCTGAAAATATCGATCAAATCCAGCGACCATCAAAATCTGTTTGTATGTTTGAGGTGATTGAGGTAAGGCATAAAAATGACCTTTGTGTAATCTGCTCGGAACTAAAAAGTCTCTTGCACCTTCTGGAGTTGATTTCATTAAAAATGGTGTTTCAATTTCAAGGAAATTATTTTCATCAAAATATTTTCTTGTGATTTGGTACATCTTATGTCGGAGGATTAAATTTCTCTGCATTCGTCTTCTTCTTAAGTCGAGATATCGGTAACGAAGTCGAATTTCTTCATTTGTGTCAATATCATCTTCAATTGGAAATGGGGGTGTCTGAGCTTTGTTCAGAATTGTGACTTCGTCAATCATTACATCGATCATTCCAGTTTCCAGATTAGGATTTTCTGTTCCTTCAGGTCGTCGTCTTACTTTTCCCGTGACTGAAATTACCCATTCACTTCGTAGATCTTTTGCATCTTCGTGAGCCTTTGGATTATAATTTGGTTCAAAAACAATTTGAGTTATTCCATAACGATCTCGTAAATCAATGAAAATTACACCACCAAGGTCTCTTCGACTATCGACCCAACCATTTAAGGTTACGGTTTGACCAATGTTTGATTCTCTTAATTCACCACATGTATGCGTTCTTTTTTTGAATTTCATTTTAATTCCTTTTGTTCGTTTTACATCAAATCTTTATTAATTATTTTTAGTCGACTTAAATTGAAAATAAAGCTAAAAAAAAGCATTTCTATTTGCAAGAACGAAATCAAAAAATTTTTATCCGTTTGTTTTAGGTAGTTTTCGTAGAAAAATTTTTGATTTTAATAGACTTTTATCATCATTTATGATGGTTTGTTTGAAAAGCATTGTCGTTTACGGCAATGCGAGTTTATAGAATTTTGTGATGCTAAAATAGAGCTTATTTATTCCGTAAGATTTTTGTTTACTTAAGAATGAATTTCAAATATTAGTCAGTAAATTTATTTTGGATATTATGAAAAAATTTTTGATTGCTTTATCAATCTTATTAATACCAATTAAAACTTTTACACAGGAAACAGATTTTATAATTACCGAGGATAAAACAGTTGAACTAAGTTTTAATCTTAATTATATCACAGGTGCAAAAGTTTATTTAACACCCAGGTCATCAGAACCGGATTTAAGAAATCTTTATTATACATTCAACGGTTTCACAAGCTACTCATTTGAAATTAAATCAAATGTGTGGAATAATTTTGTATTTGCTGGGATTAGTCTGGAATACCTGAAAGCTTCAGAGTTATTGTATTCGGTTCGTGCTCTTGTGAATAATTTGCCAAGGACACTTCAAGTAGAAGAAATTTTTTATCTTTATCCGGTTGAACTGATTGGTTATTATATTTTTCCGTTTAGTCGCGATTGGTATCAAGCATATATGGGTGCTGGAATTGGAATTTACTACGGAAAGTATGAGAGAAAACTTTTTAACCTAAAATCAGAAAGTGAAATTTCTCGTTTCGATTTTGGAATTCTTGTAAGCACAGGTGCAGAATTTAAATTAATTCAAAATTTGAATTTAAAGGTTGAGATGAAATTCCGTGACCCGGAACTTGAATTCAAAAATACATTCTCAGAAACTCAAACCACCGTAAACGGAAATAACATTCAGCTTTTTGAAAAAACATTTTATACAAAAATTAATGTAGATGGAATTAATTTGATTTTAGGTTTGAATTACAGATTTTAAGATATTTGCTTTGTTAAGTGAAGTTTTGTTCTCAACCAATAAAATATTGATTTAATTCCCCTTAAGCATTTTTTATAACAACGGAGTTTTTAATGCAGCAAAATTGGAACGAAAGATTTTCAACTGATGAATATGTTTATGGAAAAGAACCAAATGTATTTTTAAAAGAATTTTATGAACAAAATAAATCTTTGTTCAAAAACCCTGTATTGATGCTCGGTGATGGTGAAGGAAGGAATGGAGTTTTTCTCGCAACTAAAGGACTTGATGTTACTTCTTTAGATTACGCAGAAACTGGGCTTCAGAAAGCCAGAAAATTAGCTCATGAAAAAAATACAGAGATAAAAACAATTCTCTCAGATGTAAATGAATTCGACTTTGGTAAAGAAAAATGGGGTACGATTGTTTTGATTTTTTTACATTTATCTAAAGAAGAAAGGAAAAATTTATTCTCAAAAGTCAAAGAAGCATTAATACCCGATGGATTATTTTTTGTTGAAGCATTCTCGGTTGAGCAATTAAATTATGATTCAGGTGGACCCCGGCTGGTAGAACTTCTTTACAAAAAAGAAGAATTTGAAAATGAATTTAGCAAACCAATCAAAGGCTATAAATTTAAAGTAATTTTATCTGAGCAAAAGGTTGTTGTCCTTCACGAAGGAAGATTACACGAGGGTGAAGGTTCGGTTGTAAGATTTGTTTGTAAGAAAATAAAAGAGGAGTAAAAATGGCTCGAGTTGTCAATTCAAAAGCTGAAGAGTTGCTTGACAAGGAATTCAAAGTTTTAAATCACGGTTTTGTTAGACTTGTTGATTATATGGGCGGAGATGAATCAATCGTTCAGGCGGCAAGAGTAAGTTATGGCAAAGGTACAAAAACAGTGAGTGAAGATAGAACTTTAATTCGTTACTTAATGAGACATCAGCACACCACACCTTTTGAAATGGTGGAATTTAAGTTTCATATAAAACTTCCAATCTTTGTTGCAAGACAATGGATAAGACATCGAACTGCAAATGTGAATGAATATTCTGGCCGTTATTCAATTATGCCAGAAGAATTTTATATACCTGATGAAGAAGTAATAAAATTTCAGAGTAATTCTAATAAGCAAGGCCGTGATAGTGAAGAAGTTCCGCCGGAAATTCGTCGCCGTGTTTTAGAAATTTTACTCGATGAACAAAAAGCCGCATTTCAAGGTTATCAGGAAATGCTGAATTACAATATTGCCCGCGAGCTTGCAAGGATTAATTTACCACTTTCACTTTATACTCAATGGTACTGGAAAATTGATTTGCATAATCTTTTTCATTTCCTGAAGCTTCGAATGGATAAACATGCACAATACGAAATTCGAGTTTATGCCGAGAAAATGGCTGAGATTGTCAAAGCCGTTGTTCCAATGGCTTACGAAGCTTTTGAAGACTATGTTTTGAATTCAGTCACTTTCTCAAAAAATGAACTTCTGATTTTGAAAAAATATTTACCAGAAAATCTTGATGAAACGGAACTTGAAAAACTTGATTTTTCTAAATACGAAAAAGCTGAATTTCAGGATAAACTCAAAAAAATTTCTTCCTTGAAATAAATCCTGTAACTTAACGATAACTTAACTTTGGAATTATTTAGATTTTTGTAAAGTTGACATAAATATTTTTGACAAATTCAATTTGATTAAAATATGTTCCCTTGCGTATGAAAAGATTAAGATTGATTTGAATTAAAATTTGTGAATGAAAGTTTGAGAATTTTACCATTGTGAATTTTGCTTCAAAAACATTAACTTGAATTAGTAAATTACTTTAGTTAGTTTCACAATAGAAAAACAGAAAAGAAAAATGCACGATAATTTTGACGACAACTTTTTTGATGATTTTGACGGCGATTCAGAAGAATTTGATGAAAACGAATATCAAGCCGATCTGGCATCTTTGAATGAATTCTACAACTCCGTCAAAGCTAATCCGGTTGTATATGACCTGGATTCGCTGGAGGATTACATCAGTCTTGCTCTAGAACTTGGTGAATATGAAATTGGGCTTGAATTGGCTGAGGCATATCTAAAATTTTCAAATTATGATTCTGAAATATGGCAGAAGAAAGGAATTTTTCATTCTTATCTTGGTGAACTGGAAGAGGCTGAAAAAGCACTGAAAAAAGCTTATTCATTAAATCCTGCCGACATAGAGACGATTTTGAATTTAGCTTCAATTTACGAAAGGCTTGATCTTAAAGAACAGCAATTATATTATCTTGAACAAGCAGTTAATCTTGCACCTGAGAATACTGAAGTTTTATTGCAATTAGTTTATTTCTACGAAGACAACGATCCCACTCAAGCAATAAATTTATTAAATGAATTAATTGAAAAATATCCAGATAATGTTGAACTGCTCAATGAATTAGCTTATTGCCATGAATTAAACCTTAATTTCAATGAAGCTGTAGAGGTTTATAAAAAACTTTTAGAGATTGATCCATATAATTATTTGATTTATTACAATCTGGGCATTGCTTATTCAGAGTTGCAAGAATGGGATGATGCAATTGAAAGTTATAAGTTTTCTATTGCAATAAATGATGAATTTTCATCAGCTCACTTAAATCTTGGATATGTTTATGCTTCATCGGGCAACCACAAAGAAGCAATCGAATGTTATAGAAAAGCACTCGAACTCGAACCCGATGATCATTCAATCTGGTATAACATGGGGGTGAGCTACGAAGAACTTGGCGAACTTTTTAAAGCAATACATGCTTACACTAAAGCAATTGAATTAGATCCAAAATATAGTGATGCTTACATTGGGAGAGGATATTGTTATAATGAAATTGGAAATAATCAGCTTGCTCAAAGGGATTTTGACAAAGCACTTGAATTAAGTAATAATAGTTATCGAGCACTCCTCGCAAAAGGTGATTTTGAATATTCACAGGGCAACCTGAGAGAAGCACTTAAATATTATGTAGAAGCTGTTGAAATTAATATATACGAACCCGAAGCTTTTATAAGCACAGGCGATACTTATTTCGAGCTCGGCAATTTTCAACTTGCGATGAAGTATTATGATGAGTGCATAAAGAATTGTTCTTATGTTCCTGAGCCTTATTATCAGAAAGCTAAAATTTTAATTCTTCTAAATAGAACCGAAGAAGCCTTCAAATATCTGAAAGAAGGTTTTGGACTTTCAAAAGAAATGCGCGCCAAATTTGAAAAGGAATTTCCAGATATAGCAGCCTCGGAAGAATTCAAAGCATATTTTAATCAATAAACTCAACAGTCTAATTCCAACCACTACTTATCAAGCTCCTTTAGTTCCATAGTTATTTAAAAATTTAATTTTTTAAGGGTTTTCATTTTAGTAAAAAAAGCCCCTTATTCTTAATTTTGTAAAATTAAATAAGGAGATTAAAGTGGTTATAGGTGTTCCAAAAGAAATTTATCCCGGCGAAAATCGCGTCGCAATGGTGCCCGATGTTGCCGGTAAATTAATCAAAAAAGGTTTTGATGTTTTGATTGAAAATGATGCGGGACTTAATGCTGGCTTTACAAATCAGGATTATGAAAAAGTCGGTGTTAAAGTCTTGAGCGACTTGCAAGAACTCTATTCTAAATCGGACATAATCTTAAAAGTCCAGAGACCAATTGAACATCCACAATATGGTAAGAATGAGCTCGAGTTGATGAAGTCGGGTTCGTTGTTAATCACATTTATGTATTCGCTTCATTATCCAGAACTGGCGAAGAAAGCTGCTGAGTTAGGAATTAATGTTATCTCAATGGATGCAATTCCAAGAACCACACTCGCCCAACCGATGGATGCACTAAGTTCGCAAGCTAACATAGCAGGCTACAAAGCCGTCATTCTTGCTGCTAATCATCTCCATAAAATTTTTCCATTAATGATGACTGCAGCTGGAACAATTTCTCCAGCTAAAGTTGTGATTATGGGTGCTGGTGTTGCAGGACTTCAAGCTCTCGGAACTGCAAAGAGATTAGGTGCAGTTGTTTGGGTTTCCGATATCAGACCAGCAGTTAAAGAAGAAGTGCAAAGTCTTGGCGGAAAATTTATTGAAGTTGAAACAGATGAGTCAATGCAAGATGAAGGTGGATATGCAAAAGAAGCTTCACCTGAATTTCTGAAGAAACAACAAGAATTAATCGCAAAGCATGTTGCCGAGGCTGACATTGTAATTACTACAGCCCTTGTCCCTGGAAAGAGAGCCCCGTTACTTATTACTGAAGAAATGGTGAAAAGTATGAGACCTGGTTCGGTTGTTCTTGATATGGCAGTTGAATTTGGTGGAAATGTTGAAATCAGTGAAAAAGGTAAAACTGTAAAGAAGTATGGGGTCACAATTATCGGTGAGACAAATCTACCAAGTCTTGTTCCGTATCATTCAAGTGAAATGTATGCGAGAAATCTTTTCAACTTGGTTAATTATGCATCAAAAGACGGAAAGTTTAATCATAATATGGAAGATGAGATTATAGGTAAATCAACAATTGTAAAGGATGGTCAGGTGGTTCACGAACGAACAAAAGAATTATTAAAGTAATAAATTGAAAGGATAAAACTATGGATGGCAATCTTTTAATGTTAATTTATGTCTTCGTTCTTGCAATGTTTGTTGGTTTTGAATTAATTACTAAAGTTCCACCCACACTTCACACTCCATTAATGTCCGGTTCAAATGCAATTTCTGGAATTACAATTGTTGGTGCATTAATAAGCGCTGGACTTGAGCAATTCACGATAAGCACAATACTTGGTCTGGTTGCAGTAATTTTTGCAACAATCAATGTTGTAGGTGGATATTTAGTAACTGACAGAATGTTAAAAATGTTCAAAAAAAAGTGAGCTGATTTATGGATACATTAATTAAAATTTCATATCTGGTTGCTTCAACATTTTTCATATTTGGAATTAGATATCTTGCTTCTCCAAAGACTGCAAGAAGAGGAAATTTGCTTTCCGCAATTGGAATGCTTATCGCAATTGTTGTGACTTTATTTGATAAACATGTTCTTACATTTGAATGGATTATAATTGGTATTGTTGTGGGTGCTGCAATTGGTTCAGTTATGGCGATTAAGGTTCCTATGACAGGTATGCCCCAAATGGTTGGTTTGTTGAATGGTTTTGGTGGTGGTGCTTCGATGCTTGTTGCTCTTTCAGAATATTATAAAATTTATCTTGGAACTGTGAAGGGGACAGCTTTTAGCACAGAATTAACTGCTACAATTGCGCTCAGTATTTTAATTGGTGCCGTAACATTTACTGGATCTTTAATTGCATTTGGAAAATTGCAAGGAATAGTTACTGGAAGAGTGGTTAAGTATCCCGGTCAACATCCTCTGAATTTATTTTTATTACTTTTAGTAATTGCTGGCGGTGTTTATTTTTCCCTAAATCCTGACCTTGAATGGTTAATTTTATCTGTAGCTGGTATTTCACTTGTTCTCGGTGTATTGCTTGTTCTGCCAATTGGTGGCGCTGATATGCCAGTTGCTATTTCACTTTTGAACTCTTACTCAGGATTGGCTGCGGCGTCAACTGGATTTGTTTTACAGAACGAACAATTAATTGTTGCTGGCGCTTTAGTTGGTGCTTCAGGAATTATTCTAACCAATATTATGTGCAAAGGGATGAATCGTTCATTGATGAATGTGGTTCTTGGAGGTTGGGAAAGTGCTGGTTCAACTGGTCCAGCAACGCAGACAATTAAAGGCAATGTAAAAGCAATCGAAGCAGAAGAACTCGCAATGCTTTTTGATGCTGCTGAAAATATTATTATTGTTCCAGGTTATGGAATGGCTGTAGCTCAAGCTCAACATGCTGTGCGCGATTTGTTTAATATTTTAGAATCAAAAGGAAAAAATGTTCGATTTGCAATTCATCCTGTTGCTGGTCGAATGCCTGGACATATGAATGTTCTACTGGCAGAAGCACAGGTCCCTTACGATAAGCTTTATGCTATGGAAGATATCAATGATGATTTTCCAAATACTGATATAGCATTTGTAATTGGTGCAAATGATGTGGTTAACCCTGCCGCCCGTCACGATAAAAATTCACCAATTTTTGGAATGCCAATTCTTAATGTTGACTATGCAAAAACTGTCGTGATAAACAAAAGGTCTTTGAATGTTGGTTATGCTGGAATTGAAAATGAATTGTTCTTTTATCCAAATGCATTAATGTTCTTTGGTGATGCAAAAGAAGCCGTTAATAAATTAGTTCATGAGTTAAAAAATCTATAATTAAAAGTTTTGCTTCTTTTTAATGGGACTGTTGGAATTCAATCCGGCAGTTCCATTTTTTGTTTTAAAGATTTCTCATCGAAAAATTGTTTTTCAAGATGTAAATATGATACTTCGATTTTTTTACACAATTAATTTTGCAAAGAGTTGACTGATAGATAGGATTAAACTCAATAATCATAAATCAGTAAATCAAAAATTCAGCAAATCAAAATTTTGATATTAAATTTTTCCTGTCAACGCCTGCCAGATTAATGCAAGAGCTGCTTGAGATGTTCTCTCTTTATTTCTTATTCTGTTATCAGCAAAATTAAATTGTTTAGCAAATTCTCTTTCATTATCAGCATAACCAATAAAAACAAGTCCAATTGGTTTAGTTTCAGTTGCACCGGTCGGACCCATTATTCCAGTTGTGGAAATTCCGATATCTGCATTTGAAATTTTTCTGACACCACGAGCCATTTCGATAGCCGTTTGCTCGCTAACAGCGCCATAAGTTTTAATTGTTTCTGGATTAACTCCAAGAATTTGAATTTTAGATTCATTTGAATAACTGACAATTCCTCTCTCAAAGTAGTTACTGCTTCCGGGAATATTTGTAATTCGATTGCAGATTAATCCGCCTGTGCAGGATTCCGCAACTGCGATTCTCAAATTTCTTTCCGTCAAAATTTTTCCAATTACTTCTTCAAGACTTAAATCTTCATCTGAGTAAATATAATCACCAACTCTTTCACGAATTTTTTCTTCGACAAATTTGATTTTCTCAACATTAAATTTTTCGTCATTACTTCTCATAGATAAACGAATTTTTACACCAAATTGACTTGGTAGAAATGCGACTTTGACTTCATCAAACAGTGGTTTAATATCTTGAAGTTTTGAATAGAGTGCAGACTCGGGAATTCCTGTTGTGTAAAGAATTTTCTGATTGTAAAAAATGTTTTTTGATTGAATGTAATTTTTCAAATCTGGCAGAATTGTATTTTCCATCATTCCGCGCATTTCATAAGGAACGCCGGGCATAACAAAAAATCTTTTACCATTCTTTGTGATGTCATATCCCGGTGCGGTTCCATAATCATTTGGAATTACTTTAGCTAATCGAGGTACAAATGCTTGCTCACGATTAATTTCTGGCATTGGAATATTTCTTCTTTCGAAAAGCTTTTTTATTCTCTCAAAAGTTTGTTCATCAAATACTAAGTCTGTATTAAAATATTCCAGAATGCAAGTTCTTGTTATATCGTCATGAGTAGGACCAAGTCCGCCGGTTATGAAAATGAAATCAGAGATTGCCTCAGCATCAGAAAGTGTTTTTAATATATCTTCTTTGTTATCTCCAACAGTAAAATTTCTGATTACTTCATAACCAATAGCTGTTAATTTTTCGCCGATATAAGCTGCATTTGTGTTTATTGTCTGTCCAATTAGTAATTCATCTCCAATTGAAATGATAGAAACCTTGTTCATAAATTTTTCACCTCCGGAAATATTAGAATAATGAAGTGTAGAATTACTAAAGAGTAAAACCCAGCAATCACATCATCAAGCATTATTCCTAATCCACCTTTAATTTGTTGACTCTGTTTTGCCGGGAATGGTTTTACAATATCAAAAAATCGAAAAAGAACAAATCCAATTACAACAAGAATTAAAGTTTTTGGAACAAAAAGCATGGTCAACCACATTCCAACAATTTCATCAATTACAACCTGAGGTGGATCAAAGCCATAAATTCTTTCAGCAAAATCGGAAGTATAAATTCCAATTATTAAAAATATTAAAATGAAAATTATTAAAATGTATGGCTCACTAAAGTTAGGAATAAAAAGATAGATTAGAATTGCGAGTGCAGAACCAACTGTCCCAGAAGCAAAGGGAAAGTATCCTGTGAAAAAACCGGAGGCAAAGAACAACTTTAATCGGTCGTAAAAATTTAGTTTTTGGTTCACTTGAAAATCTCCTTAAGTGTAAAACGATTTGTGTAAAGATATTCAATTCCAGTGTAAACTGTAATAATTGTAATGAATAACATAGGATAGTTTATAAAATCTTTGTTGAGTAAAATGTTGTTCCAGCTTCGATCAATAAAACTGAACAATTCTTTTTCTATTCCTATATAAACCAGAAGTAAGTAATACAGAAAAATCATCTGAAGACTTGTTTTAAGTTTTGCTAAGAAACTTGTAGAGAAAGTTCTGTTTTTATACTGACCATAAACTCGCAAAAGAGTTACAATTAAATCTCTAATAACAACAATCAGAACCATCCAGAAATTAAGTAACCCAACATATACAAAAGAAAAAAAAGCTGTTGATGTTAAAATTTTATCTGCCAGTGGATCAAGAAATTTTCCAAGTTCGGATATGTAATTGTATTTACGAGCGAGCCACCCGTCGTACCAATCGGTCAGAGCAGCAATCAAAAAAACGATGAGTGAAATCTGGTTTAAGGTTTTATCGCTCGATAGAAATAGCAATGCAAATATGGGAGTTAGAATAATTCTTGTGACAGTAAGTTGATTTGGTATTGTCATAATTCATTCAAATTTAATTAAGGAATTGAAATTAAGAAAGATGGAGAAAATATCTGTGTAATTTTTCTTTTTAAGATACAGAAATGACCACTTTATTGTCATTATGAGCGAAGCGATGTAATCTTTTCTAATTCAACATTCAATAATCATCATTCAACAATCAGAAATTTTGTGAAGGATTGCTTCGAAACTCCGTTTCTCGCAATGACTTCGTTTGTTGTCATCGCGAATTAAGTGAAGCGATCTTTCCATACAAACCATACAAATCAAATCAGCATTCATAAATTATCTTTCAACAACTAGAAATTCTGTAAAAGATTGCTTCGAAACTTCGTTTCTCGCAATGACTAATATTTGCATCGTCATCGAAAACGCCCTCTTAATTGTCATTGCGAGCGCCAGCGAAGCAATCTGTCTCTAATTCATCACAACTTTTTATATGTCAGAGATTGCTTCCGACTTCGTCGTTTGCAATGACGGATAGAATTGTAATTGGTAAATGAATTGACAGTGCAAGCCCTGTCCCTACAATTTATTGAATTACTTAAAATGGTTTTCTCGATACGCCACTCGCTTTGCTCGTGGCTACTCGAAAACCGGCTATGTATCGGTGTTCGAGTAGCGAAGCGTATCGAGAACACCATCCCAGCATCATTTATGATGGTTTGTTTGTAATGCATTGTCGTTTACGGCAATGCGAATTGAGAAGAGCGATAAAAGTTTCTCATTTATAAAAAACACGGCTGCCCATCTTGACAAATTAATTTTCTTTTTCTAAGATGCCATCAGACACAGGAGAAAAAGATGAAACATAAAAATAAAGCGAGGAAATCAATTCAATCTCCCCCCTCCCCGCACACACTAATTCAAATTATGTTTCAGAAAAAATCAATTCAACAAAAACTCTTCAACTCAATATTCAACATTCAAAATTCAACATTTACAACTCAACATTCAACATTCAAAACTCAAAACTCGAGGTATTTATGTTAAGTTCAATTAAAATATTTCTGGCATTCACAACTACACTGCTCATTTTATTTACAAATCTCAGTTGTCACCGCACACCAATTGAGCCAGAGAAGACGAA
>Ga0197142_1003448_pt1 | contig 13250 bp, 12 predicted proteins | sample GBS60_MetaG_FD_148614 | JGI IMG/M metagenome (GOLD analysis project Ga0197142, IMG submission 148614) | Sediment microbial communities from Great Boiling Springs, Gerlach, Nevada, United States - GBS 60_MetaG | ecosystem: Environmental > Aquatic > Thermal springs > Hot (42-90C) > Sediment... | reverse complement strand
GGGCGGTGAGCAGCAGCATGCGCTCGACCCGAATCCCGGCAAAACGCGCTGCCTGGGGTTCCAGACCGACGGCACGCAACCGCAAACCAAAGGCCGTGCGGCCGAGGAGAAAACCGAGGATGACAATGACAAGGACGGCGACAACAAAGCCGAGATGAAGCCGACTACGGGGCACCAGTTTGGGCAGGATGGCCGTGGCCGCAATCTCCGGGGATTGCGGCCATTGTGAAATCGGATCCCGCCAGGGCCCGTTGAGCAGCGCACTCACCGCCAACAGGGCCACCGAATTGAGCAGCAGCGTGGTCACGACCTCGTCAATGGCCAGTTTGATTTTCATCAAGGCCGGCACCAATACCCAGGCCATGCCGGCAGCAAAGCCCCCGGCGATCATGAGCGGGATGGCAATATAGGATGGCACCCCGTGCATCTGCAGCCCAATCGCCGTAGCCGCCGTGGCCCCGGCCAGGAATTGCCCTTCGGCGCCGATATTCCAAAAACCTCCGGCAAAGGCCAGGGTAACGGCCGCACCTGTAAGCAAGAGCGGGGTGGCCTTCACCAGCACCTCGAGGGTGCTTACCCGACTCGAAAGCGGCTCGATCAAAAAGTGGTAGTAGGCCTCCAGAGGATTGGCCCCCACCAAAAGCACCAGAGTGCTCGTCAGGGCAAAGGTGATGACTACGGCCAACAGAGGCAACAACGGCCGCATCCATAGGGGGGCCGGTCTTCGTTCCAGGCGAAGGGTCATAGCACTGGGGAAGGGGTGAACGTCATCGGCGGATACCTGCCATGAGCAACCCCAAAACCTCCGGCGTGGCTTCGTCGGCAGGCATCGTGCGGATAATCTCGCCTTCGTAGATCACGGCGATACGGTCCGACAATTCCAGGATTTCGTCGAGGTCCTCGGAGATCAGGAGAATGGCTGCGCCTTTCTGGCGTTGCTCCACCAGCTTGCTACGCACGTACTCGGTGGCGGCCACGTCCAACCCTCGAGTGGGCTGGGAGACCACGAGCACGCGCGGGTTGCGCTCCAGCACGCGCGCCAGGATCACCTTTTGCATGTTCCCGCCGGAAAGGGTGCGGATGCGGTCCTCAGGGCGGGCCTTGATTTGATAAGCGGCGATCAAGCCCTGGGCATGGCGAAGCAGGCGTTGCCGGTCGAGCAGGCCATAACGGGTGAACTCGTCCAGATGCTCCAGGACCATGTTGTGGGCTACCGTCATCTCGCCGACCACGCTTTCGTGACGGTCTTCGGGGATGCGCCCTACCCCGGCCTTCATCATCCGCTCGGGTCCGACGTTCGTCACATCCTGGCCGTACACCAGGATGCGGCCGGCCGTACAGGGGCGAACGCCTGCGAGCACCTGGGCCAGCTCCGTCTGACCGTTGCCGGCCACCCCGGCCACACCCACGATCTCGCCGGCATACACCTCCAGAGAGAGGCCTTTCAGGGCCGGAATCCCCTTGTTGTCGTTGGCGGCCACGGCTTCCAATTGCAAGGCCAGCCGCGGTCGGGCCGTGACGGGCGGCTTGAACACTGCTGCCGTCGTCCGGCCCACCATCCGGCGCGCCAGTTCGGCCGGGCTGACCTCGCGCGTGGCGACCGTGCCGACGACCTCCCCGGCCCGCATCACCGTCACCCGGTCGGTGATCTGCATAACCTCCCGCAGTTTATGGCTGATGAAAACCACGGCCAGACCTTCCTCGCGAAGTCGGCGCAGGGTGGCGAAGAGCTGCTCCACCTCCTGGGGGACCAAGACGGCCGTCGGCTCATCCAGGATAAGCACCCGGACCTGGCGATAAAGGGCTTTGAGGATCTCGACCCGTTGCCGCTGGCCGACGGAAAGGTCCTTGACCAGGGCCTGGGGGTCGATGGTGAGGCCAAAACGCGCGGCAGCGGCCTCGACCTGACGCCGCGCCCTTTCCAGGTCGAGGCGAACCCCCCCCTCGTAGCCCAAAATGACGTTTTCGGTCACACTGAGCGGCGGTACCAGGGCGAAATGCTGGGTGACCATGCCGATGCCGAGGGCGATGGCATCACGAGGGGAACGGATAGACACAGGACGGCCGTCAACGGCAATGGTGCCGGCATCGGCCCGATAGAGGCCGTACAAAATGCGCATGAGGGTGCTTTTGCCGGCGCCGTTTTCGCCCAAAAGGGCGTGGATTTCGCCCCGGTGCAGGTCGAAATCCACGCCCCGATTCGCCACCACCGGGCCGAAGCGCTTCCAGATCCCGCGCATGCTGACGACGGGAGGGACCGCGGTCGTCATCGGCACGCCCCGACAAAGCCTTAGCGGTTGAGCCTGGCCGAGGCCGGCGGTTGGGCTTCGTTGATATCGACCCGGAACAGGCCGCTCTTGATCTCCTCTTCCTTCGCCTTGACTTTATCGATCAATTCCTGAGGGATACCGCCCTTGACCTTTGTATTGATCGGCGCCAGGCTGGCACCCCCTTTGGCCACCATACTGAAGTCCTTGAGGTCCTGCGCCGTGTATGTCCCGCCGCGCACCTGGGCGATGATGTAGTTGACGGTCGGTTCCATATGCCAGACGGGACCGCTCACGACGTAATCGGGCGCCAAAGCCGTTTGATCGCTCATATTGCCGAAGACGTAGAGGCCATGTTCGGCCGCGGCCTCGATAACCCCGAAGCGTTCGGCAAAGAGCACATCGGCCCCCGCTTCGATTTGGGCCAGCGCCGCCTCTTTGGCCGCCGCCGGGTCAAACCAGCTGTTGATAAAGGTCGTTTTCACTTCCACGTTGGGATTGACCGACCAGGCCCCGGCGGCAAAGGCATTGACGATGCGGTTCACCTCGGGCACAGGGTAACCTCCGACCACACCGATGATGTTTGTCTTCGTCAGACCGCCGGCCAACATTCCGCTCAGATAAGCCGGTTCGTGGATCCAGTTGTCGAAGACCGAGAAGTTGGGATCGGCCGGCCCCCCTCCGGAGCCGAAAACGAAGGCAATGTGGGGATAATCCCTGGCCACGCGGCGGACGGCTTCTTCGTTGCCGAAGGCATCCCCAAAGATGATGTGCGGCTTGGTTTTCTCGGCCACTTCGCGCAACACCCGTTCCATATCCCCGGCGTAACCGATATCATCCGTATACGTGTACTCGATCTGGCCGGCATCCTTGGCCTTGTTGAGAGCGCTATGGATAACACCGTCCCAGGGCTCTTCGATGGCCGTCGCAAACGCGCCGAAGACGATCAGCTTGCCCGATACCCCCGCCGAGGGCGCCGGTGTCGGTGTGGCCGGCGCGGCACAGGCGGCCAAGACAAAGATGAGCAACGCTGTGAGGGTAAAGACAAAGCGATTCATGGGACCTCCTTAGTGGCGGGAAAGGCAGAAACGATCTGTAGGGGTTCCAAGCATAAGACAAAGAGCGAACAAAGGCCAAATCGGTTTCCGGCTGAGAGTGAAAATCGGTCGGATCGGCCGTCCAACATGGAGCTGCTACACCCAACGGCCAGCCGGGTGGAGAAACACACCATCCGACCGCAAGCCGGGCATGAGTTGGCGGGGCGCTGCCGTCGTCATCCATCGCCTGATTCGCGGTTACGACCACCGGCTGCTGGAGCTGGCCGGCGTGACCCCGGAACTCCGCCAGGCCCTGGATGCATCCCCGCTGGAGTTCAACATTGACTACTGGGGTATGAACCTGCAGGATGCCGTGGACCTCGCCATTTTGCTTGTGCAGACCACCGTGCAGATGCTGCGCTTCAGCGATGGTATCCAGATGGCCCCCGGCGGCTCGGTCACCTGCGGCGGTCCCATCGACGTAGCCGTAGCCGAGCCCAACGAGCCGATACGTTGGGTGCAGAGCAAAACCCTCTTCGCCCAACCTCTCTTCCGTTACGGTCCCTACGGCGAAACGTGAGCAGGGCGAACCTGCTTCGGCCCCGCACCTTTTGGCGACCTCTTGTGTTTTCTTTCTTATAACGCTGCGCGGTCGTCGCAGCGAACTTCGCCTATTCCGATGCGTGATGTCTAACGGCTCCATGAATCCTCCTCGCGTTGTTATCACCGGTTTCGGCGCCGTCGCTTCGGTCGGCCACGATATCGAGACCATCTGGGCCAATGTCGTGGCCGGCCGTGCCAATGTCAAACCTATCACCCGGTTTGATGTCTCGCAACGGCGTACCCGTTTTGCCGCCCAAATCGAAAACCTCGATTTCAGCGCTTATGTAAACGAGAAAACGTTCCGTCGCCTGGGCACCTATGTGGGTTATGCCCTGGTGGCGGCGGCTCAGGCCTGGAAGCATGCCGGTCTCGATGCCAACGCCGTGGATCCGACGCGCGCCGGCGTCATCCTCGGCTCGGCCGTGGGCGGCATGAATGCCCTCTTGAACCAATACGATGTGCTGCTCCAGGATGGTGGCCGTCGTCTCAGTCCTTTTACCGTCCCGGCCATGCTCATCGACACGGCTCCGGGCCAGGTGGCCATCGAATACGGCCTGCGCGGGCCGAACCTGGGTGTGGTCGGCGCCTGCGCTTCGGGCAACTACGGCCTGGGTGAGGCCTTTCATGCCATCCGCCGTGGGGATGCCGATCTGATGCTTGCCGGCGGGGTGGAAGATGCCCTCCATCCTTTCCTCCTGGCCGCGTTCGAGCGTGTCGGCGCCCTTTCTACCCGCAACGATGACCCGCAGCGGGCTTCACGGCCTTTCGATCGCCACCGTGACGGCTTCGTCATCGCCGAGGGCGCGGCCGTGCTGGTGTTGGAACGCCTGGAACACGCCCGCGCCCGCGGGGCGACCATCTACGGTGAGATCCTGGGCTATAGCGCCACGGCCGATGCTTTCCATCTGACCGCGCCTCACGAGGAAGGATTGGGCGCCATCGAGGCCATGCAAAAGGCGCTGAACCAGGCCGGCCTGAAGCCGGAGGATATCGACTACATCAACGCCCACGGCACCAGCACCCCCCTCAACGATGCCGCCGAGACGTTGGCCATCAAGCGGGTCTTCGGGGAGCACGCCTATAGCATCCCGGTCAGTTCGACCAAGTCGGTTACGGGCCATCTGCTGGGCGCAGCCGGGGCCATCGAAGCCATCTTCTGTCTTCTGGCCATGCGCGATGGGGTCGTCCCGCCGACGATCAACTACGAAACCCCCGACCCCGCCTGCGATCTGGACTACGTCCCCAATCAGGCCCGTCCGGCCCGGATACGCTATGCCGCCAGCAACTCCTTCGGCTTCGGCGGCCATAACAGTTGTTTGATTTTGGGAGCACCCAATGGACACTAGGCGAAACGGTCACCTCTCTCCCGTTTCCGGCGTCGGCCGCCAGCGCTACGCGCACATCACCGGTTGGGGCATGGCCGTGCCGGATCGAGTCGTCACCAATCATGAGTTGACCCAGATTGTGGATACCAGCGACGAGTGGATCCGCACCCGTACCGGCATCCACCAGCGTTACATCGCCGTGGATCCGCGCGAAACCACGGCCACCCTGGGCACCCGGGCGGCACGGGCGGCCCTGGAGGTAGCCGACTTCCCACCGTCGCGGCTCGATTTCATCCTCTGTGCGACCAGTTCGCCCGAGCACATCTTCCCCTCTACGGCCTCGCTTATTCAGGATGCCCTGGGCGCCGTTCGAGCCGGCGCCTGCGACCTGAGCGCCGCCTGCTCGGGTTTTGTCTATGCCATCAGCCTGGCCAGCAGCATGATCGTCTCCGGCCAGGCCGATAGCGTGCTCGTGGTCGGCGCCGAGGTGCTCTCGCGTTTTGTGGATTGGTCGGACCGTACCACCTGCGTCCTCTTCGGCGACGGCGCCGGCGCGTTGCTGTTACAGGCCAGCCCCGTGCCCGGCGGTGTGCTCTCTTCGGTGTTGGGTAGCGATGGTTCCGGCAGCGACCTGCTCATGTTACCGGCGGGCGGTAGCCGTCATCCGGCCACGCTGCAGACGGTGGCCTCCGGTCAGCATTTCATCAAGATGGACGGCCGGGCCGTCTTCCGTTTTGCCACCCATGTCATGGCCGAAGCCACCCGCCAGGCCCTGGAGAAAGCCGGCCTCAGCGTGGCCGATGTGGACCTGGTCATCCCCCATCAGGCCAACGAGCGTATCATCCGTTCCTCGATGAAACAACTCGGCCTGTCCGACGAGAAAGTGTTTATCAACATCGATCGATACGGAAACACCTCGACGGCCTCGATCCCCATCGCCGTGTGCGAGGCCGTGGCCAGCGGCCGCCTGCGCCCCAACGACAACGTCGTTATGGTGGGATTCGGCGCCGGCTTAACGTGGGCGGCGACGGCCGTGCGCTGGGCCGTACCGACCGGTCAGGAGCCTCCCCGTCACCATACCCGTCGGCGCACGGCCGGCTATAGCCTGGCCCGGGTCCGTTCGCAGCTATTGCGCCTGAGTCGCAAGGTGGAGGGTACCCTGGCGGGCGAACAGGACGAAGGCCTGGGCAAAGTGGTGAGCGAACGGCTGCAGGAGTGGCGGCGCCCGCGCGAGTAGGCGGTCAAAACAAAGCATCTGAGGGCATCCCGGCTGCTTTGACGAACCGCAAGCTCCTGCGGTACGATCCCATTGTGAAAAATCCTACGACTACCGTTCCGTCTTCCCATAACGGGTCGGAACCGGCCCGCTTTGCCGTCACGGTGGACCTGGTGTTGTTCACTTTCACCGAGGGGGAGTTACGCGTCCTGCTGATCCAGCGTAAGCATCCACCTTTTGCCGATTGTTGGGCGCTACCCGGTGGCTTCGTGGGCATGGACGAACCCCTCGAGGAGGCGGCTGCCCGTGAACTGGCCGAGGAAACGGCCGTGGAAGGCATCTACCTGGAGCAGCTCTACACCTTTGGCGATCCCAAGCGCGACCCGCGGGGTCGGGTCATCACCGTGGCCTACTTTGCCATCGTTGTCCCCGATGTGATGAAGCAGGCCCAGGCCGGTCCTGAAACCCGCAATGTGGGCTGGTTCCCGGTCTATAACCTGCCCCCGTTGGCCTTTGACCACGAACGTATCATCCGTTATGCCCTGCAACGGCTGCGCTATAAGCTGGAATACACGGCTCTGGGCTTTTTGTTGCTGCCCGAGGAATTCACCCTCAGCGAGTTGCAAAAGGTGTACGAAGTGGTCCTCCAGGAAAGCCTGGACAAGCGCAATTTCCGGCGGAAAATCCTGGCCCAGGGCATCCTCGAATACACCGGCAAGCTGCGTTACGGCGACCATCGCCCGGCCCGGCTCTACCGGTTTGCGGCTGCTGCCATCGAGCTGGAAAAAGCCCGACGCCGGTTTCCGTGATCGTTACCGCCCCCAAAGGAGTCCCGATCGTGTACCATCGCCTTTTGATCCCCCTTGACGGCTCGGAGCTGGCCGAACAGGCCCTGGCCCAGGTGGAACATGTCGCTCCCGGCGACGCCCACATCACCCTGTTGCAGGTTATCCAACCGCCTTTACCGGTTATCGCGGCCGAAATGGCCGTGCCGCTCCCGGCCGTTAGCAGCGAGGAGTTACGTCAGGAGGCCGAGGCTTATCTGCAGACGGTGGCTGCCCGCCTGCGCGAACGCGTGAGCGACGTCCACATCGCCGTCGTCGAGGGCGATGCCGTGGCCGAGACCATCGTCCACTACGCCCGCGACCACGGGCATGACCTCATCCTCATGTCCACCCACGGCCGGGGTGGCCTGAGTCGGCTGGTCTTCGGCAGCGTGGCCGAGGCCGTCGTGCGTCATGCCCCCTGTCCGGTGCTGGTGGTGAGACCGCAGGCCGGAGGGGAGCGCTAAATGGACCCGGTACGCCTGCTTCTCGGTGTGGCCCTGATCCTCATCGGGCTGGAAATCCTCTCACGCCGCGTGCAACCCTACACCGAGGGCGACACCACGCGGTCGTTCCCCCAGCCCGATCGACGGGCCACGCGCATCGTCATCCTGGGGGATTCCATCGCCTATGGTCATGGCCTGGATGAGGCGCAGGCCTGGCCGGCCCTGGTGGCGCGACGCTTGGTTGTCTCCTATCCCCATCATCCCTGGCAGGTCGTCAATGCCGGGGTGCCCGGCGACACCGTGGCGGACGCGTATGTACGTTTTCCGGCCCATGTGGCCGTCTATCAACCCCATATCCTCATCATCGCCCTGGGCCTGAACGATTGCTACCGCACCGACAACGAACGGGCCCGGCGTCGTCTGGCCCTGTTTCGGCGTCATGAGCTGACCTGGTGGGGCAAGAGCTTCCTCCTCCGTCGCCTGCTCGCTCGGCTTTTCCCGCCGGCCCCCCTCCCCCGAGGGGAAGACGAACCCGCCATCCCGGCGGACGATTTCGGGCGTGGGCTCGCCTGGCTGGTGCAGCAAGGGCGTCGGCTGGGCGCCCGCCCTGTGTTGCTGACGATGACGCCCCTGGATCCGACCGTTTTCCCGCCCGACAGCGTCGAAACGCAAACGTGGTCGGCCTACAACACCATCATCCGCGATACGGCCCGTCGTCTGCAAGTGCCTTTTATCGAAGTCAGCCATACCTTCCCGGTACAGCAACCCTGGCAGGCCGATGGTGTCCATCTGACCCCCGACGGACAGGCCCTCCTGGCCGAGCGCGTCTGGCAGGGTTTGCACCGTCCCCCGCTGGCATCCGTATTGCATCTGCAAGGCATAAGCTCGAATGCCGAAATGGCCCCCAGCCTGGAGTGAGATCGACGATCCTGATGTGTTGGCTGCCATGGCGCGTGTGCCGCGCCATCGCTTTGTGCCGCCCGAATATCAGGACCTGGCCTACGAAGACCATCCACTGCCGATCGGTTACGGCCAGACCATTTCGCAGCCCTTCGTGGTGGCGCTGATGACGCAGCTTTTGGAGCTGCACCCCGAGGCCAAAGTCCTGGAGGTGGGCACCGGTTGCGGCTATCAAACGGCCATCCTGGCGGAGCTGGCCGGAGAGGTGTACACCATCGAAATCATCCCGGAACTGGCCGAAGCCGCGCAGAAACGCCTGCGCGAATTGGGCTATACGAACATCCATTTCCGGATAGGGGATGGCTGGTACGGCTGGCCGGAAGCAGCGCCCTTCGACGGCATTCTCGTCACGGCCGCGGCGCCGACCTGGCCCCCTGCCTTGATCGAACAATTGGCCGAAGGTGGCCATCTCGTCATCCCCATCGGCCCTTCGGGCTGGGATCAGGACCTCTGGCAGGCGATAAAACTGGAGGGTCATCTGCTCAAGCACCGGATCGGGCCGGTGCGTTTTGTACCCCTTGTCTCCGCCGCCGTCGGCGTCGGCAGCGAAGAAACGAACAGACCATGAGCCGGATTCTCATCGTCGGGTCTACAGGGCAGTTGGGACGCACCCTCCTCACCTGGCCCAGCGGCCATGAGCATGTGGGTCTGGCGCGGGCCGATTGCGATATCACCAACGCCGCGGCGGTCATGGCGACGGTGGCATCGCTCCAGCCCGATATCGTCATCAATGCCGCGGCCTATACCGACGTGGACGGGGCCGAATCGCATCCCGAGCGGGCCTATGCCGTGAATGCCCACGCCGTCGGCCATCTGGCGCGGGCCTGTCGAGAGGTGGGAGCGACGCTGGTGCACATTTCCAGCAACGAGGTCTTTGACGGCACGGCTACGCAGCCCTATGACGAATGGGATCAGCCTCATGCCCTCAGTGTCTATGCCCGTTCCAAGCTGGCCGGGGAAAAGGCCGCCCGGTTTTATCACGATCGGGTCCTCATCGTGCGCGTGGCCTGGCTCTTTGCGGCCGGGGGCCACAACTTCCCGGCCAAGATCATCGCCGCAGCCGACCGTTATGGCCATTTACGGGTGGTGGCAGATGAGTTCGGCAATCCCACCTATGCCCCTGACCTGGCCCGGGCGCTTTTCGCGCTGCTGGCCGCGGGAGCGCCGCCGGGCATTTATCATCTGACGAATGAAGGCGTCGCTTCGCGTTATGAGTGGGCCTGCGCCGTCTTGCGATGCAGCGGTCGAGCCCATGTTCCCGTGACGCCCATCCCCCATACCGAATGGCCACGACCCAGCCGCCCCCCACTGCGCGCCGTGCTGGCCAACCGGGCGGCGGCCGCCCTGGGTATCCGGTTGCGCTCCTGGCAGGAAGCGTTGGCCGATTGGGCGACGGCCATGGGCTATCCCGCGTCGCCGACCTAGGACCATGCTGTCGGCTTCGGTCATCATCGCCAACTGGAACGGCGCCCGGCACTTACGCGTGTGTCTGGATAGCTTGCGCCGCCAGACCCATCCCGATTTCGAGGTCATCGTCGTGGACAACGGCTCGGCGGATGGATCGGTGGCCATGGTGCAGGAGGAGTACCCCGAAGTCCGCCTGTTGGCCCTGCCGGAGAACTGTGGCTTCGTTGTGGCCTGTAACCGGGGCGCGGCCATGGCTCGGGGCGAGGTCCTGGTCATGCTCAACAACGACACCGAGGCCGAGCCCGGCTGGCTGGAAGCCCTGTGTCGGGCGCTGGAAGCCCATCCCGAAGCCGGCGCCGCCGCCAGTAAGCTTCTGCTCTTCGACCGTCGCGATACCCTCCACGCGGCCGGAGACATCCTGGGCCCCGGTTTCATGCCGGCCAATCGCGGGGTGTGGGAGGTGGATCGGGGCCAATACGACCACGACCGCTGGGTTTTCGGCGCCTGCGGCGGCGCCGCCGCCTATCGCCGGCAGGTGTGGGAGCAATTGGGCGGGTTCGATGAGCGTCTGTTCATGTATCTGGAGGATGTGGACCTGGCCTGGCGGATGCAGCGGGCCGGCTGGCGCACGCTCTTCGTGCCGGAAGCGCGGGTGTATCACCATCTCAGCGCGACCGGCGGCGGTCGCGTGGCCAGTTATTATGTAGGCCGCAACACCATCCTCCTCCATCGTCGCTATCTGCGGCCCCGCCAGTGGTTGCAGGCCTTGCCGGCCCATGCCCGCATCGTCTGGGAGGCCTTGCGCGCCTGGCGGGGTGAGGCAGCACGGGCACGGCTGTTGGGCATCTGGCACGGTCTGCTGGGCAGAGAAGGGAAGACGTTCTGAAGCCCTCAGGCCGGCAGGGGAATGCCGGCCGCGTCCAAGAGCTCGGTCAGGCCCAGGGCATCCAACCGCGCGCGGGTGGGGACACCCGCGGCCGTCCATCCCATCAAGCCATACCAGTACTGCCGGGCGGCATGAAAGGCCTCTTCGTCGATGGCCACCCCGGCCAGAGGACCCTCGCTGAAGGCTTCCATCACCCGCCGCGGCAGGCGGTCATCGGCGGCGGTAAAGCCCTCCCGCAGGTTGAAAAGGCGGCTGAGGGTTTGGGCGCGCTCACCGACGGCCAGGACCTCGCGCGGGCCGTATGCGTGGCCGGTGACGCCGCTGAGGGCCTGGGCGATATGACTGTACCGGTACGGGTGAAAATGGCAGATGACGGCGCAATCGAGGGCATGACGCCAGTTGACCTCGTGATAGAAAAGCTGCATCTTCTGCTCACCCAGGTCGGTGAGGGCCAGGGGCGGGATGGCCTGGACCTCGGCCACGCGGTTCAGATCCTCGCCGGGTTTGGTGTAGGCCGTATCGTGCATGTTCATCATGTGGTCGGCGCCGACGGGCGCCGTGGCATAGCCCACGCCCAGGGCCTGCTTGAGTCGGGGTTCGTGCATGGGCAATTCCTGGCCTTTGACCTCGACCGTAAGGGCCTCGGCTTCGGGGCCGATCCATTGGGCCAGACGTTTGCTGCCCAGGGCCATTTTGTCGCCGAAGCCACGGCGAAAGGCCGTCATTTCCACGGCGGCGAGCAGGGCTTCGGCATCGCCCCAGCGGGGCAGAAAGCCGTCGGTCTGCTCCGCCGTCAACAAGCCCTTCTCGACGCATTCCATGACAAAGGCGATGGTCATGCCCAGGCTGATGGTGTCCAGGCCCCAACGGGCGCAGCCCTCATTGGCTTTGGCGATGGCGAGGAGGTCGTCCACGCCGCAGGCGCTGCCGAGACCGGCCAGGGTCTCGTATTCGGGACCGCCATAGGCTTTGTCGATATGCAGACGACCGGCAAAGCGGGTCTGTAATTGGGGGTGGGCAAGCGGTCGACCGTCGTAGGCGACGACCTGCTTGCAGTCGATCGGGCAAACCTGGCAGGTATCCCGGCCCTCGAGAAGGGTCTCATGCATCAGTTGGCCGCTGATGGCCTCCCACCGTTCAAAGACAGGCCGGGTAAAGTTGTGGGTGGGCAGCGCGCCCAGTCGTCCCCAAGTGCGCACGCCCTGCACCGTCCCGATCTTGACGGCCCAACCGGCCAGGGTGGCGTAGTTTTGCCCCAGCCATTTGGCCACGGCCGTGACCTGGCGACGGTCGGCCACGGGCAGGCGAAGCGTCCCGCGCACGGCCACGGCCTTCAGGTTTTTGCTGCCCATGACGGCGCCCAGGCCCCCGCGGCCGGCCGCGCGGTTGACATCGTGGATGATGTTGGCAAAGAGGACCCGGTTCTCGCCGGCCACGCCGCATTGGGCCACGCGGGCCTGGGCGTCATCCACTTCCCGGCGGATGGCGGCTTCCACATCGGCCGTATCGCGGCCCCACAAGTGCTCGGCCGGGCGTATCTCGGCCCGGCCATCGTGAATCCACAGATAGACCGGTGCGGTGGCCCGGCCGTGGAGGATGAGGGCATCGAATCCGGCCCGTTTGAACTCATGACCCCACCAGCCGCCCACCTCGGAGCTGGCAATGGCTCCCGTCAGCGGGCTTTTGGCGCCGACGCCGTGGCGTCCACTGCCGGGCAGGTTTGAACCCTGCAACAGGCCGGGCGCGAAGATGAGCAGGTTCTCCGGCCCCAGGGGATCGGTACCGGCGGGGAGATCGCGCAGGAGCAGATAGGCAACCAGCGCCCGGCCGCCGACCAGGCTAAGGTAAACCGTATCCGACGGTGTCTCGACCCATTGTCGCCCCGAACTCAGGTCAATATGGAGCAATTGCCCCCAGGTGCCGCCAACGGTCATGGTCATTACCTCGCAGAAGGAAAAACCCCAAACGTTCCGCCGCCGATCACCGGTAGCAGTTGCAGCACATCGCCGTCCTGGAGTTCGGTCTGCCAGTGGGCCAGCCGGCCGTTGACGAGCATGACCAGGCCCATGCTCTGAGGCAGGTCGAGCTGACTCACGGCTTCGCCAACGGTGCGCGCCTGCGCCAGGACGATTTCGTGCTCGTGGTCATCGGTGGAACGAAGGGAACCGGCCAGACGGACAAGAACGGACATGAGCACACAAGGAGAACTGCAACCGAAGCGGCCTCGATTGTAGCAGAGAGGAAGCAGGAGGACAACTTGGGCGAGGGGATTGACAGGA
>Ga0197142_1003447_pt1 | contig 13251 bp, 11 predicted proteins | sample GBS60_MetaG_FD_148614 | JGI IMG/M metagenome (GOLD analysis project Ga0197142, IMG submission 148614) | Sediment microbial communities from Great Boiling Springs, Gerlach, Nevada, United States - GBS 60_MetaG | ecosystem: Environmental > Aquatic > Thermal springs > Hot (42-90C) > Sediment... | reverse complement strand
CGAACATCAGGAACGGAATCCGCCCCCAGTGATTCTCACATTGCGCCAGTTAAGAGCCGCGCAGCAGCCAGCCTTCTGAGAACATACGGTGCGTTATCTGCTCGACGAGCACATCAATCCGCTATTACGCTGCGAACTTCTGCGCGCCGCGCCGGATCTCGAAGCCTGGATCATTAAGGATCAGCAGCGCGCCCTGATGCTGGTCGTAGACGTTGATGACATGCGTGCCGGCGGGCAGCAGACGATCCTCCTGACCCGGCGCGCGGCGGGCGATTGCCGCGCAGCCCGCGTTGGCGTTCGCCCTCCTGGGAGCATAAGATGAGAACTTTGAAAAGCCCTAACTAGCAATCAAGGTATTGACATTCAATTACCACATTGTTATAATATATCAAAACGAGATTTTAGAGCCTTCTTCTGCTCCATCCGGCGCTTGCGATGTGACCGATGCGCGCGATGATTCGCCTCTTGCCAGTAACGGAGTGTCGCCAGCACCCACTGGGCATCAACCGTCGCACGCGTGATTACGTGCGCCACCAGAAACTGCGCTTGCGGCAGCGTCAGCGCGGGAGCGTTTGCTCAAACCGGCCTTGCAGCCGCACCAGGAAGGCCAACGCTTGCAGCACGAAGGTCATATGATGATGCCAGCCTCGCCACGACCGGACGTCATCATTGCCCATCCCCAGTTCCTGCTTGCCGACCAGAAAACCGGTCTCGATGGGCCAGCGCATCCCATTGGTGCGCACCAGCCTCGTGACGGCGATGGCTGCGGGCGCGTTCGACAGGCAGGTCTTGAGCGCGCCATCCGTCAGCGCGCGCCGCAGCGCCAGCCAGACCTCCGGTCCAGGCAGTCCATCACGCACCGCGACCACGCGTTGGAACGCGAACGCTGCAACCTACGGCCCCTGCCCGCCCTCCTGAATGGCGGCCCGCTGCCAGGCAGCAGCCGGCAGGTCTGCCGCCAGCGCCGCGACCGTCAGCGGCGCTGGCGCGCCATCAACCAGCCGCAGCGTGCTCGGTTGGCGCCCACGCCCCGACCAGGGCCAGGGTGCGGTTGCTGGACGCTCACGCCAGACCCGCGTGTCGTAAGCCACCTCCATGAAATACCACGCGCCCACGTCGGCAATGGCATCCAACAGCGCCGGGTTGTCGCCAAAGGCTTCATCGCCAACGACCCATTGGAAGGGCAAACTGCTCGCCGCCAGCACGTCCTGGATCATCTCCAGCCCGAGCTGGGGTTTGGTCATAAAGGTCGCGTCGGCAGGGACGCCGCAGGCCAGGCGACGCGCGGCGTACGCCTCGCTGAACCAGTTCTCGGGCAGCTACAGGCGGCAGTCAAGCAAGGCGTAGCTACGGGCCGAGGCCTAGGCCAGGAACACGCCAGCCTGACCGTTGGCGGTTTTGCCAGGCTGACCGCAGTACTGCCGCTTCACGCCGACCGACTCGGCGCCCTGCTTGGGAACATCGCTGCCGTCGAGGATCACCACGCCGTCTTCGGCATCGCCAATGTCGTTGGCAAGCCCCGACCAGAGCCGCCGGAGGATAGCGTGGTCATCCCAGGCGCCCTCGCTCAGAACGTGCTGCATGCCGCGCACGGCGTTGCGGTCGGCCCCGCGCAAGGCCAGCGCCATCGGCTCAATCGACGTGCGCGGAAGCTCCAACAGCAGCCCGTGCAGATGCTGACGCGACCACGCGCGTTGCTCCTGGCGGGCAAACAGCGGACTGAAGATGGCGTGAAACTCCGTCAGTTCGTCCAGGATGCAGGCCAAATCCTGGGGCGTCAGCTCCAACAGTGGTGCGGTCAGGACAACGCTTGATTCCATGGTGGCCTCCCTCGCAACAGTGCGTGGGAATGATAGCACAAGAAATCTCGTTGTAATATCAGTGGTCAGCTACATAGGATTTTCAGCGATGCCATAATCACTATGGTTGAATGCTAGTACCCCTGTAGGGGTGTTCAGAGCTTCCCTATGACTAGCTTGTCTGCTATTGGCATCGATCTCGGCACGACCTACTCTGTCGTTGCGGCTATTGATGATCATGGATCACCAGTGATCGTCCCAAACGCTGAGAGTGAGCGTTTGACCCCATCAGTTGTGTTTTTCGACGAGGATGCCATTGTTGTTGGTCAGATTGCAAAAGATGCCGCAGGCAGCAATCCCGATCAGGTGGTGATGTTTGTAAAGCGCCAGATGGGAAGCCCAAGCTGGTTCTTTCCATATCAGCGGCAGCGCTATACGCCAACTGATATTTCTGCCATGATTCTACGCAAACTCAAGCAGGACGCCGAGAAATATCTTGGTCGTTCTCTATCCCATGCCGTTATCACCGTACCTGCGTATTTTGATGACGCACATCGTCGAGCAACTATCGCTGCGGGCGAAATTGCGGGCTTCCGCGTGCTAGATCTCATCAATGAACCAACGGCTGCTGCGATTGCGTTTGGGGTTGATCGCGGAAATCAGCAGGAGACAGTATTAATCTATGACCTTGGCGGCGGTACATTTGATGTGACGATTATGCAGGTTAATAGGTCAGAATTCCGTGTTCTCGCCACTGACGGTGATCATCAACTGGGAGGTAAGGATTTCGATGATGCCATAATGCGTTTTGCGGTTGATCAGTTTGTCAGTGAGCATGGCTTTGATCCTTCAGCAGAACCATTAGATGCAGCAGAATTGCGTGCGAATGCTGAAAAAGCAAAGCGTGAATTGAGCAAACGTGTACGGACATTGCTGATGGTCAAATCTCAGGGACGGACTAGTCGCGTTGAACTGAGCCGCGAACAGTTCGATGCACTGATTAAGAACAAGATCGATACAACTCTTACGCTCGTACGTAGTACGCTCCGCGATGCGAAGCTTGCACCTGACCAGATCGACCGCGTGCTGCTCATCGGAGGTTCGACACGTGTGCTAAGCGTGCGTTCTGCCCTTGCGCAATTCTTTGGTAAAGAGCCAGACTCATCGGTAAACCCTGATGAAGCCGTGGCGCTTGGCGCAGCGCTTATGGCGGCCAAGAAGGCGGTTGAAGTCATACCAGAGGAAGTCCTGCCGCCCGTGGCTGAAAAGGTCGGGGGACTACAGATCACTGATGTTACATCCCATAGCCTTGGAATTGAAGCTTTTGTACCAGGTACGAATCAACGGATCAACTCGATTATCATACCGCGCAATAGCCCGATACCTACGGAGGTTTCCAGGGAGTTCGTAACGACCCTTCCTGGACAGACAGCAATAAAGATGACGATCTATCAAGGGGAATTTCAGGATCCATCGTTATGCAATCCCATAGGCGATTTCACATTGAGTGGGTTGCCGGGTGACCGGCCACCCGGTCGCAAGGTGCGTGTCACAATCGCATATGGAGCTAATGGGGTCATTAATGTGACGGCGCTGGATGTTGAGACTGGTCGTGAAACGACAACCACAGTAAGTTATAAGGTGGGACAGTCTCAAGAGCAGGTATCAGCCCGCCGCCGTTGGTTGGATAATACACCAGTAGTGTGATACAAGGGGACAGAATACATGCCAAACAATCGTCACCAGATCGATGATATGGATATTGTTCGGCCTGCGCAACTGCTTGATAAGGGATTGCCAATACCTGGTCTCGTAGGACGTTTCGTGGTGGAGGAGGGTTGGTGTGCGGTCATCACTGAAGGAGGAATGTTTCGCGAGATCCTTCCACCCGGTCATCATCCATTAAATCGGTATAGCTTTTGGCGCGACGCAAAGGCATATGTGGTTGATACCCGCATCCAGACGCTCAAGGTACTCTCCAAAGACGAAATGGCGATTCAGCGCCCCTATCCCATGAAAATCAACCTTGATCTTTCAGTTGAATACCGGGTTGCTGATCCTCGCAGAGTGGCGCTTGAGGTAAAAACGCCGCTCACGGCGCTTTTTGACCGGGTCATGCAGTCTGTTCGAGCTATTGTGGTGAATGCCAGCTATGAGGAAATACAGACTCAAGGGGAAGGTATTGCTACAGGAACACTCCAACGCCTTCAAGCAATGCAACTACGCTCAATACTCGGCATTGAAGTGTTCAATGTTCTCGTGAATAGTATCAGCGTTATGGATGTGGGTGATGACTCACTTGCCGTGCGTCAGCAGCAGAAATTCGATGTGATTGAGCAGCAACAGGCTAAAGAGTATATGCGCACAAGGGATTGGCAACTCGAGTCACAGATTGCGCAACAATCCAAAGTGAGTTGGGAATGGTTGCTGATGCATCGTCCCGAAATCGCCCAGCAACTCATCAATACTCACGGTATGCTAGCTAAGGAGATGATTGACAAAGGGCTTCTTGATCCCGCCGGGTTCCTCAATCAGCCAACCAGTATGGCTGGCAGTCTTGATCCTTCCGGGATGCTGGCGAGTCTAGGTATGCCCAGCGGTTTGCTTACTGGATCGGGCGTAGCACCTCAATCACCGATGAATATTAATCCGTCACGTAGTCCAGGACAACCTCCTGCTCCAGGAGATATTCACTCACGCATCCGAGACGAATTGAATATGCTTGAGAAACTGCCGGGCGTGAAGATTGACACGAAAGCCGGAACAGATGCTCGCGGCGTTCCCGATGGATCATACGATCTTCGGATTATCATTCCACGTACCTCGGGTGGCAATATAGTGCTCTATGTCGCATGCTTCAGTGGTTATCCGCAAACGCCGCCTGCCATTGACGTGGAGATCGATAATCAGCCAACGCCGTTTCAATCAGCGGCGCTACGGCGATGGATTGGTCAATATCTAGTTGAGATTGTTCGTGAAGTGAAACAATACTTCGGCTAGTTTCATGAAAACGCATTACGAGTTGCTTAATCTGCCGTCAACGGCTACAGTTGACGAGATTCTCGCGGCGTACACACGTGAGCGAGCGCGTTGTATTGCCGATGGCGGCGATGACTCTACCATCGAAGCAACTCTTCAGTCTCTTGATGAGGCGTATGCTATCCTGAGCGATCCTGGTCAGCGGGTAGCTTATGATCGCTCCCTGCAAACCTCCGCAGCGATACGATCACTCGCTCTTCCGGGTCAGCCAATACCAACAGATCTTCCAGCGACTATTCCGGCCCCACTATCAGCGCCTGTTGTGCAACACAAGTGTCTGCGATGTGGGGCGTTCAACCCGGTTCAAGCCACAATCTGCCGCAAGTGTGGCAATCAGGTGTCGCGTCCCTGTCCACATTGCAGCCAAACAATTGCCCTTGACCAAACGGTGTGTCCACGCTGTGCTACCTATGTCCCTGAATATGATCAGCGTCGCTTTGCTCAGGGATTGGCGGTTGAACGACAAATCAACGAAGAACGGCGTATGACTGATGCCCGAACCGTGGCAGCCGATCAGGTCTACCGCAGCAGGGTTCGCTTAGGCCTTGTCTTCTGGTCCGTTGTCGGTATGTTATGTTTTGCGCTCGCGATACTCACAGTCTTGGTATCAAACTATCTCAGTCAGTGATATATGTCGCCCGATCCGCTAGCTGACAATATTCTGACATGCCCGTATTGTCAGGCATTGAATACGCCAGGCGCCGTGGTATGCCGAAGTTGCGGCGTGAATATGGCAGCCTATCAGGCGATGCATGAGCGCGTATTGTCGCTAAATCAGGAAGCGGACACTACATCCGCTGCGCAACTTGAGGAAAAGGCGATCGAGTCTGCGAGATCCGCAATCGAGCACAACCGTCGTTATCTCATAATGCAGATCCGATTTTCGCTCATTACTGCCGGGGCGCTGGCTGTCTTACTGGTTGCAGGTTCCTTCATCGTTGCTGAACTGCAGCGCCAGCGTACTCAGCGCCTTGCTCACGAATATGAGCAGGCAATGGCATGCCTTGATCGGGAGGATTATCGTTGCGCTCGGGATACGCTTGAGGCCCTGGTTGTGGACGAACCCACATATCCCGAAGCTGTGGAAAAACTGAGGTATGCACGGTATGAGTTCGCTGCCCAACTTGTGGCTGCGGGACAATGGGAGGCTGCAATTGCCGAGCTTGACAAGATACTGCGTGACCAACCAACAGATCGAAAGTCGCTTGACTTGATGCGAACGGCTTATGATCGCTGGTACATGGATGCACTGGCGCGTGGTGATATGTTGACCGCATTTCGTATTGACTTGCAGCGTAAAGCGCGTTTTCCGCAAGTCACAGACCCAAACACATGGCATCAGGCATGTCAATGGTCTGACGCTCCACTGCTATGTATGCCAACACGGCTTTCCTGGGAGCCACAAGCCCGTTCAGTGGGCTTGTGAGATTGCTGTTGGTGGTGGTGCAGTCATTCTGAGGAGATTCATCATTTCCCTGTAGATCTTGTAGTGGTGTCCACTCAATAGGTAATGTTGTCTACAAGGCGGAGTTCCATCAACTAATACCAAAGGATGCCCAGATGTCAACTTACTACGAAATGTTGCAGATCGCACCTACAGCGACAATGACGGAGATCGAAGCCGCATATGAAATGCAGTACAATCAGTGGCGACGCCTCGTGACTCATCACGACCCAAAGATTGTCAATCAGGCTAACCAGACGCTGCAAATGCTTGAGCAAATCCGCGCGACGCTTATGGATCCAACCCAGCGAGCGATTTACGATGCACAGATCGGGCTTGGCGGAGCAGCAGGTGGCCTTGCGGATCCGACGGCGCTCCATCGGGGAGTCGTAAGTCCTCAAATGACACCACTTGCACCACCACCGCCACTATCCTCACCATCGAGTACAGCAGCGGTCGCCCAGCCAACCCCAAGCGCACCAGTAAGGGCTATCTTATGGGCATGCTATAAGTGTGAGACGGAAAACCCAACTGGTACGAAGTTTTGTCTCAAATGCGGCACCCAGCTTGTGCGTGAATGCCCTGAATGTAAGGAGGATAGTTCACTTGTCGCGACCGGTATGTGTGGCATCTGTGGCACTAGCTATGAACGTGCAACGCGCCGACAAGAACTTCGGGATGAGATTGCCGCTGTGGAACACAAGATTAAGTCACTTCAAGAGCAGGTTGCGGCCGTAAGAGGTAGATCAGGCAATCTAGCGATTGGTTGCGGGGCGATTATAGCTGCACTTGGCTTGCTCGCTTTGCTCAGCACTCAAAATTTCTTGCTGGCATTGGTCATTGGTCTCATTGGTGGAGGGTTAATCTTTGCCGGAACACGGGGTAATAGCGGAGATCGCGCAAAGCTATTTGAGCTCAACGGTCAGGTTGAACATTTATGGCAACAGCATCGTGTATTGAGCGATGCATTGAATGGAGTACAACATGATGATCCGTTTGCAAAGAAGCCTGTACGCGAGGATGCTCATATTGTTAGTGTAGGGCAGGGCTATCAGTGTTCCAAGTGTCATGGATATGTTCGATCAGATGCTAAATCGTGTAAGCATTGCAAGCGGGCATTTACATGATTATAGCAGTTCTCAGAAACATTGAACCTTGTTGGTCTCCATTTGGAAGCCGCACGTGCGAAAGAAGCCGTGGGCATCCTGGGCGCTGATCGACGGAAGCGAACGCTCCACCGCGTCGAGGAGCGCGTCCGGCGTCCGCGCCTCGGCCTGGCGCCACTGGTGTTTGAGCCTGGCAAAGGCGTACTCAATCGGTGCGTCATCGGGTGAAGAGCCTGGCAAAAACCACAATAAGCAGCATCAGTCATTCCCGGTTCTCAGCCATCAGGTATTAGCAAGTCTGGATGGGCCTATGGAGCTGCCATACATCTATACCTCACCGCGTGAACTTGTTCAGCAACCTGTCGATTTTGACAACGAGCAAGGCGTCTCCTACAAAGAGGTTGGTGGCGAACATTCCATCTGGGCTGCGCGTGTGCCGTTCATTCCCGCTATGCTCTCAGATGACTTTACACGCTTGGGCAAGCAGCGCATCCAACTCATTATGGAACGTCAGATGCGCTTCATTTATGACCTTGCACGATCACGGGAGAATCAGGCAACATTTGAACTTCGCTTTATCTCCACACCAAATCCCGTACCTGGCCAACCCAATCTGGTTGACATTGTCTTTTTTGGCAAGGTCTTTTCAGTCCGCCAACGCGGCGGGCATAATCTTGCGGTCAAGCTCTGGGATAAATTCGTCAGCAACTTTCCTCTTGAAGATCCTTTCAACTACCCTCTCGAGCCAGTCACCTCGCCTGAAGAGTTCCAGCGATATTATGCCCCTATCGCATTTGAGGAATTGGAACCAGCAAACATCCTCGAAATCCGTAAATATGAAGACATGCCGATTCGCAATATGGCGCGGCTCGGTCGCGTTGAGCGTAAGGGTGACTATATCGCGCACCCGTTTGTGCCAAGCGTTAGTTTTAACCCGATGGGTCGCTTTTTTGCGGCTCTCACATCACAGCGACAGAAGTGCTACGTCGGTATCAGCATAAGACCCACGCGGATGTTTGATCAGGAGGTCTATAACGTAAGCTTCGCCATTGGCCAGTTTAAGAAGACGGCCTCCGAGGATGATGATGTCACGGAGGAATATATCAGGACTCGCTCCATTATTGGCACCTTCGTATACCAGCAACTCATGATGGAGCGGGAACAATTAGTTATGCTGCGGATACATATTGTTGGGGAACATTCCGCGCCGTACGGCGTTACGGAGGCGCTAGGTTCCGAAGTCGTTGGTAATGCGCAGAGCAAGTATCCAACACAATGGGCGATGGTGCAGCCTGCTGATGAACACGAGATGCGAGCGGCGCTCAACAACCTTCGCTATCTTGAACATGATATCTGGGGCCATACACTTGCGTCACCGCCGCTCATTCGGTTACGGTATCTTTGTTCACCTGATGAAGCAACCGGTGCGTTTCGGCTGCCAGTTGCGCCCGAGTCGGGTTATCTGCCTGGCGTATTGGTAAAGAGTGAGCCATTTGTCGCGCCTGCGGATGAACTTGAACTACGTCGCCAGGCGCGCGCGAATCTGAACGATGTGTTTGCGCAATCCGACCAGGCCTCGCGTGAAAAGAAAATCGATCTTGGGGTGGTCTATCACCGTGGGTATGCGACAGCACAGCCGTTCCGTATTAACGTCCGCGATCTGACCCGGCACGCGCTCATCGCGGGCTCAACTGGCAGCGGCAAGAGTACGACCATCAAGCACCTTCTGGCACAGCTCTGGCTAAGGCATCGCATCCCGTTTCTTGTGCTTTATCCGATTGACAAGCCAGATTACCGCGAGTTGCGCGGTTTTCGTGAACTGGCTCATGACCTGCTCGTGTTCACACTTGGGGATGAGAGCACCTCACCATTCCGATTCAACCCGTTTGAGGTGCCTAATGGCTTGTTACTCAAGACGCACCTAAGCAGGTTGATGCGTGTGTTTACGACAGCGTTCACCCTTCAGGATCCATTGCCAATGATCTATCGTGAGGCGCTGCGGCGTATCTACCGCGATAGAGGCTGGAATACGATTCTCGAACGAGGCGAACCTGATCGTGAATATCCAATCATGTCAGACTTCTATCAGGCAATACGTGACATCACTGATAGCCTCAAGTATGGTCGTGAGGTGCAGGATAATGTGCGTCAGGCGTCGGTCATTCGGATTGGCGATCTGCTTGAGAATGTTGGCCATGTTGTGAATGTGCGTCAGTCAATGTCATTACAGACCATCCTTAACCAACCCACGGTAATGGAAATCGGTCGTGTTGGATCAGTGCAGGATACCACGCTCTTAATGGGATTTCTGCTCATGCGTTTTGCCGAAGAGGTTGAACGTAACCCTCGTCCGCTGGATCTACCACACATTACCGTGGTAGAAGAGGCGCACCGATTGATGGCTGAGACAGGTATAGCCCTCAGCGGCAGTGGCGACAGCAGGAGCGCGGCGGGTGAGGACTTCAGCAATATTCTTGCCGAAGTGCGCGGCTATGGCGAAGGAGTTATTATCGCAGAGCAGATACCGACACTGCTTGTAAAAGGAGCAATTGGCAACACGTACCTCAAGTTAATGCACTGGCTTGAAGATGCACCAAGTTTCGATTTGTTCAGCAACGTGATGAATCTGAACAGCGAACAGCGCGAATATGCTCGAACAATAACGCCAGGCTTTGCACTGGTTCGTAGCCCGTATGGCCGGCCCGTCCATATTAAGGTGCCGGAATTTGGCGATCAGGCAGATTTTGATACTACGCTTAGTAAGCAAACCAGTGATGAAGACATCCGGGCATACATGGATACACAACGCCAGCAACTTCAGATAGCGGATGTGCCCGTGATTCCATGGGAGGCTGGGCTTCAAGCCAGTCAGTCAATGTCAACCCCGCAGACGAGTGAAGGTTCGTCGACGCATGAACTTGCGAGCCGTCTGCTCTGCGCACCTATGCAGACGTGCGCGTTCTGTCGGCCGTTACAGACTCAATCGCGGTGCCCGCATCGCGCAACAGTGCGGCAATCTCTTGCCAGTAGTCGACGCCAGCAGGATGTCCAGGAAATCATATCCCAGGCACTTGCCATTGATGACGAGGATCAGCGCTGGGATTTCCTCAACGATCTCAAGCAATCCCTGGGATTTGCATCAGAGGTATTCTATTGTTTTCTAGCGCACGAGACTGATCGCATACTGAAGCTGGCAACGTCCATGTCCGAAACTGACAAACTGCTACGCAAACAGTATCGGCGCATGCTCATTGAGTATGACCGCCGCTATCAGAAAGGCGTATGATTATGCCTGAGTCTGCTGAAATCCCATTTGAACAGCCCGAACCAGCGAAACTTGATACACATAAAGATTGGGAACCAGGTAGTGATATAAGGAATATTAGTGCGGATGATGGTGGAAACCCAGCAGAAACGCAACCAGATAAATCTGACCCCTCTATCGACTCAGTCGAAAGTGAGAATCTTCTGCAAAAGGAGCAACTTCCTGAATTCGAGCCCGGTGGCGGGCGGAAACCAAGCTGGAACAGTCCTCCTTTGGATCCATCGACTGTTCCATCGTCACCTACGGATCAAACCAGCGACAATCAGGCTATTGTAGCTGACCCAGCTGTACTTAGTGATGAACAATTCAAAGCCATGAAAGCACAGAGTGAGATCGAACGAGATCAAAAGCTTGCTCAGTTGCGCGAACGGATTCAGCAATTCAAGGATAGACGACGCTGACGTTTCTGACCGAACTTCTTACAGGGGATTGAACATGTCCGATATACCAGCAGACAAATCCAATATAGCACAGGATGATGTGGGATCTGACATTGAGGAATCGGTGGGCGAAGACATCGATACCAGTGAAATAGTTCATCAGGATGCAGATAAGGTTCATCTTGGCGATAACACCGATGAAATAGTTCATCAGGACGCAGATACGGTTCATCTTGGCGATAACACCGATGAAATAGTTCATCAGGATGCAGATACGGTTCATCTTGGCGATAACACCGAATTGCGCTTTGATGAACTGGAACCAAGCACCAGATATGAGAGACATGGCTATACATATGTTACCGATGAACAAGGAAGACCATCAATGGTACATGGGTATCTGGTTGACCAGACCGGCAACCGTAGCGCGCAACAGACAGAAGTTGGTCGCCTTGGCAACGCGTTTGATGAAGGTGGTCATCTGATTGCAGCTCGCTTCAACGGTCCAACAGATGGATTTAACCTGGTTCCGCAGAATGCAAACCTGAATCGAGGCGAATGGAAAGCCATGGAAAATGAATGGAAAAAAGTTCTCAATAGTGGAGGACAGGTTGAAGTGGGAATTCAGCCAGTATATCTGGATAATACCCGACGTCCGGCGGGGTTTGATGTGATTTATCGGACCGTTGATGCGTCTGGGGAGAAGTATGTCACAAAGTCTTTCTATAATGAAACCAACAAGGAGGACTCAATTGATGGAAACTGACATCGAGCGGCTTTATCAAAAGATTGGCTATACAATTGCTCAATTCGTTCCTGAACCCTGGCAGACCGCCTCGGTGGATGTATCAATAAAAGACACGGTTGTCACGATGCAGGGCACATATGTCTTGCAAAACGATCAAACCCAGCATAGTTTTCCTGTTCCGGGTTCCATAAGCCGCATGTTTGTACAGCTACAGCAACTCATCAAGAAGGATGATCAACATCTGTGGACAAATGCTCGTTTTACCATTTACGCGAAAGGTGATTTTACAGTTGAATTTGGCTATTCGGACATTGGCAAGCGGAACTGAAGTTCAGGTGTGCGCCTAGATACGCCTGTACTTCATGCTCACTGAAGGACTCCCAGGGTGCGGGTTCTATCTGAACAACCTGGCTGTACTGCTGGAACGTTAGAGGAAGTATGTGGCGGGGCGGCCTTCATACAAATGCGTTCTGGCAATAGGCACACAAGTGCTCGGTTTCAACTATGCACTTAGTACAGGCTATCATAAGTGCGATCCGAGTTTCTTTTCGAGCGCGTCGCTGGTGTACGTCCAGGTGATGGGGCGAGCCTGTGCATTGTGCGCGGCGATAAACGCGGCAATCGCCTGTTCCAGCGCTGCCGCACGAGCAAAATGATTCGGCGTCAGGAGTTTGCGTTGCAGCACACGAAACCAGATTTCTATCTGATCGAGCCACGAGGCATTGGCGGGCGCCTGAGCCATCGGCGCCGTGACCGGCCAGTGCTGCGCCGCGATCCATTGCGCCAACTGCTTCGGGGCATGCGTCGGCCCAGTATCCAGGATCAGCACGACCGTCTGCACCTGCCGACGGATCGCCTCCGGCAGCAGCACGGTCGTCAAAAAGTGCTGGAAGTCCACAAACCGCTTGCGTGCCGTGCACCATCCGATCACCTGCCCATCCGCGACACTCCACCCGGCGATCACGTGTCGGGCGCCGCGCCGGTAGGAACGCGGCGACTGGCGCATCGGCGCCCCGGCTATCGGGGGTTCGGGCGCCACGACCGCTTCCCGCGCCTGGATCGAGGTTTTTTCGTCGCGCCCCACCACCCAGGCGCCCTGCGCCAGCATCGTGCGGGCGTGGGCATAGGCGTCCAGCACCGGGCGCGCACGTGCCAGAAACGTGGCCGGGTCATGGATATGCTGCCACATGCGAGAGCGCCAGGGGCGCAGGCGCTCCGCACGCAACCAGCGCCCGACCGTGCTGGGCGAAACCGCGCCATCCGGACACGCGGCCGCAACGCGCCGCGCCAGTTCGGCCCGACTCCAGCGCGCCAACGGCACATCCTGCTGACGTGGCAACTGACAGGCCGTGGCCGTCACCTGCGCCCGCACCTCAGGGGGAAAAACGCCGGGGCGCGCCCGACCGTGGT
>Ga0197142_1003446_pt1 | contig 13255 bp, 15 predicted proteins | sample GBS60_MetaG_FD_148614 | JGI IMG/M metagenome (GOLD analysis project Ga0197142, IMG submission 148614) | Sediment microbial communities from Great Boiling Springs, Gerlach, Nevada, United States - GBS 60_MetaG | ecosystem: Environmental > Aquatic > Thermal springs > Hot (42-90C) > Sediment... | reverse complement strand
TGATTTTTAGAAATTCCTTCACCATACCAAAAACCTTCTTGCATCTTTCCATTAAATAAGAAATACATTGAAAGTTTTTCCATTTCATGATCTCTGATAATACAAAGAGAAAAATCTTTTTCCATCTCAGGAGTTCTATATATACAATTTATGCCATTTCTTTTATTTTTTATCCATAAACACATCTTTTCTGAGATAACAAAATTTCTAAAATCAGTTGTTATGAGTTTTTCATATCCTGTTTTTAAAGCAAGAAAATTAGAAAAAGAAAAAAACCTCCACCACTGTGGCTTTAAGTAATCTGAATTTAAAGATATTTTATCTGTGAAAGAAACAACATTCAAAACATTGTTTTGTGGATGTGGAACTTCAATTTTTTTAGATGATAAATCTAAAAAATTAAAATTAAATTCTGATAAAACTGTTTTAAGTGTTTTAAAATATTTTATATCAGAGGCATTGTCAACAATAACTATATTATCAAAACCTATTTTTTCTTTAAGATTTATATGATGCGTAATCCATTCAATTAAAAGCTTTAAATCTGCATCATCTTTTAACTCACAATAAACACACATTATGGTTTTTGATGATTGTTCTTCTACATGTTTATTTATTCCTAAAGTATTATTTAAAAATATTTTTGCGGAATATAGATCTTTTTCAGTCAACACATCTATTGAATTAGAAGTAGTTCCCTTACAATTTGGTGTATAATAACAGCACTCCTGAATTCTTTTTACTTTAAGTGATTCTGCAATTGCATAAGGCATTGATTGATTACCTATAAAAATTTTTGAACCTTTTATAAATGATGCAAGCTCAAGAGCATCATTAGTTGGTATGTAAAAAACTTTATCCCTAAGTAGAAACTTTTTTACAAAATTTTCATACTCTTCTTTTAAACCTACAAAACCTATCTTAAAATTATTCTCAACATCAGACAAAAGATAGTAATAATCAAATATAGGATTTATATATCTAAAACTTCTTCCAATAATTATATCAGCCAAATACTTTGGATCTACTTCGGCTTTAAAATCTGCTGGACTTATATCTATAAAAATTTTCTCAGCATTGGTAAAACTCAAATGATTTTTTTCCATATCTCTAACTCCTTCCCTAAAAAAATCAAAAAAGAAATCTCCATCATCTATGCTAACATTTTCTTTGATCTCAACATTAAAACCTTGTCTTTCTATAAATGGTTTTATTATTTCACAACATTTTTTGTTCATTTTGGTATTATAAAAACCATGTGGATTTAAAATAATCTTTTTTAGTTTAAGTTCTTTAAAAGCACAAATACTATATATAACATCACCCATATCACCACCATGAACAGCGGTTAGCCCTTCTTTATATCCGTAAAATCTTGAATAAAGAGTTTTTGAAATAAAAGGGATAAATTTATTTTTCAAAGGATTTATTTTTATAAATGAAATATCTTTATTAAAAGCATATTTATATTCTTTTACAGAAGTTTTATTTAAATGAAAAAGATTTTTAAAATCCTCATTTTCATAAATATCTGAAAAATAAAGTTTTTTTCTCAATTTTAAAATTTCTTCTAATATATCATTAAATTTAAAGAAAAATATATCTTCACTTATCTTTCCTGAGAAATAAAACAGATTTATTTTATTTTTATCAATTTCTTTTTCATAATTTAGATTAATTGGAAAATACTCATCAGTAATTATAAGATAGAACTCATCTTTTTTAAAATTAAATTCAGATGATTTTAAGGTTTTAAAAAGCTTAAATCCATTTAATTTTGAAAACTCTTCCCAAGATTTAATTATATAATAATCATTAATAAATGTTTCAAGCACAATATTCATAATTAAACCTCTGCAATAATTTCTTCCTGATTTTTTCTTTTTTTAGGTCTTATTTTTCTTCTTTTCTCATTTATTACCTGATCTTCTAAATAATAAAGAAAATCATTTGATTGTGACCCAATCAATTTTTTTTCACCTTTTTTAAGTTTCTCAAATTCTTTTTCAAGTTCTTTAATCTTTAATTCAAGAAGATCTATTCTTGAGAGAGCAATTTCAGCCTTATCATCCTCAAGAAAAAACTCATTAAAGAGATCTTTTAAATTTTTACCTGTTGTTTTTAAATAATAATAGACAAAAAAGAATAATAAAATACCTGCAATAAAAAACAAAATCATTCTATCCTCCCCTTAATATATGCCCTTATCTTAGTCATAGCAGTTGAAAGTATTTGACAAACTCTTGATTCTCCAACATCAAGAATATGACCTATTTCTTTAAGATTAAGATCTTCATAAAAATAAAGAGTAATGACAAGTCTTTCTTTTTCTGAGAGTTTTTCTATTGCTTCTTTAACTATATTAATTTTAAGCTCTCTATCAACTAATTCCTCTGGATTTGAATCATCAAATACATCTAAATTATTTATTGATTCTAAATTATCAAGAGGAATCATATTTAAAGGAAGTGTGTCATTTATAAGTTCAGAGTAAGAGTTTTCATCTAAGCCAAGTTCTTTCATTATTTCATCATCTTCTGGATTTCTTCCAAGTTCATCGTATAGTTTTTTTACTATCTCATCCAATTTTTTAGCTTTCTCTCTTGCACTTCTTGGAATCCAGCTTAGAGACTCTAAGTGATTTAGAATTTTTCCTCTTATTCTATAAGTTGCATAAGTATCAAACTTTACATTCTTTTGTGGGTCATAACTTCTCGAAGCCTCAAGAAGTCCTATCATACCGGCGGAGACCAAATCCTGATACTCAACAACCGGTGGAAGATTATAAGAGAACTTGGAAGCAATATTTTTCACAAGTCCTATATAATCATTGATATTAATCTCTTGTTTATTATAAGTTTTTTCTATTTTTTCTTTTGTAATCATAAATTACCTCCTATAAAACCAAATATTCTTTGATAATTATAAACAGCTCTGGTTATAACCGACTGAGAAGTCTCATCTATATTTATAAAGAAAACCGATATTAAAAAAGATTCCTTAAGGTCATCTTTCTTTGCCACTACAGCAAAACTTTTAGCAGTATTTTCTGTGAAATCAAACTCAATATAAAGATAATCTCCAACTTTTATCGAATCATCATCAATTTCAAAAGAACAACCGCTTGGACTTATATCTTTAGTTATAGAAACAAATTCGTCTCCAAGTTTTGATATTCCATCTTTTGATTTCCAGAACTTAAAAGGTATCTTAGCACATACTCTTAAGGTTTCTCTTTTATTTTCTATTATTTTAATATCGGTTTTTATTTTTGCTCTAAAATAAGAAGGAGATGATTTAAATAGATCTTTTACTATAGCCTTAAATAAAATATATGTTTTATCTGCCATAACCACAAGTTCTATTTCATCTCCTATATTTATTGGAGTATATAAGTTGTTTGCAAGTGGCTGATAAATTTCTATATGACTACCATCAAACTCTTTAACATAGCTCCAAAAATTTCTTTCTTTACTTATCAGCCGTATCTCAACTATATCGTTATTTTTTATATCCATAAAAAATATCACCTTTTAATGTTTATTAATTCTTGTAGAAGTTCATCTGATGCTGTAATAACTCTTGCATTTGCTTGATAACCTCTTTGAGTAGTTATAAGATCAGTAAACTCTTTACTTAAATCCACATTTGATGTTTCAAGATTGCCACTTATAAGTCTACCTCTTCCTCCTGTTCCACTTGTTCCTATATATGGAACCCCTGAGTTATTCGATTCTGAATAAAAAGAGCCACCTGTTTTTAAAAGTCCTGATGGATTTGAAAAATTAGCTATAGCAAGCTGAGCCAATTTTCTTATAATTCCATTCGAAAAAGTTCCATTAACATATCCTTGCTGATCTATGGTAAAATTTTGTAATGAACCTGATGCATATCCATCCTGATTTGTAGCAAGAAGTGAATTATTTGAGGCAAACTGAGTTGTATTTTTAAAATCAGGTTCTATGTAAAAAACTCCTAATCCAGGGCCATAATCAACAATAATTTTTCCATTATCACTGTTAACAAAACTTCCGTTAGTGGAATCAAAATTTATAATACCGCTTCCACTGACCATTATATCAGAATCTGCTGCTGAGGCTGTCCATCTCCACTGATTATCCCCTATCTTACTAAATGTCATATTGATGTTGTGTGAACCACCAAGTGAATCATAAACTCTGATTGTATTATAAAAATCCTCTGCTTTTTTAAAAACTCCGTTCATAGGTGAGTTTATACTTGCTCCACTTACATCAAATTTACCTCCATTAGCCGAAGATATATCAGGGACATTAATGGTAAAACTATCACCTGAAGACAGAGTTATAACTGAATCAAGACCGCTGGATATAACTATACCATTTTCATTAAGTTTAATCGTTCCGGTATCATTTGTTATTGAAGTAACATTAACCCCATCAAGCCCTATTACATTAATCTTATAATTCCATTCATTGAAACCACCAGTTGGAGTGAGAGAAACAGTTATCTGAGCCTTGGCTCCTGAGGTTGTAGTAACTATAGCCGGTGATGGCTGATAGTTTAAACTTCCATTTGTCCTTGAATCAATGTTTTGTTCAAATTTTATATAAGAAGTGGCCTTTGCAGGGATAACCTTACCTATTGGAATTTGAATGTTTTTTATTTGAGTATTTGCATTTATATTACCATTCTCATCCGCCATCCATCCTTGTACAGTCATTCCATTTGAACTATGTATTAAATTTCCATCTCTATCAAGTGCAAAACTTCCCGATCTTGTATAATAATTAACATTACCATCTGCAAGTATAAAAAATCCATTACCTTCTATAGCTATATCGGTATTAGAACCAGTGTATTGAAGATTACCTTGAGTAAACTGATTGGTTATGGAACCCACTTTAACACCTATCCCAACCTGAACAGGATTAGTTCCACCTTTATCCCCACTTGGAGCAGATGCACCGGCGATTGTTTGGCTTAAAAGCTCACCAAATACCACATCACCTCTCTTATAACCAACAGTGTTGACATTTGCAATGTTGTTTCCAATCACATCCATTTTTAACTGATGAGATTGAATTCCAGATACTCCAGAATATAATGATTTTAACATATAACCTCCTTTATTTATTTATTTATTTAAAAATTTCTATAATTTCTTTTAATTCTAATTCACCATTTGCAGTTTCAAGTAGTGGACCTTTATCTGTCATCCTTATAGAATTAACAACACCAAATATTTCAACACCACTTTCTTTAACTCCTCTAACTTTGGCTCCAAGCAAAGACGAGACAGATACATTTATCATATCAAACTGAGAATTTTTTATATTTTCAAGTGATTCTACCTGACTTAAAATTGCAAGCTGAGAAGTTAATTGTTGATTATCAAGTGGATTTATAGGGTCTTGATTTTTTAGTTGAGCAACAAGAAGTTTTAAAAAATTTTCTTTAATCTCGCTTGACTTAACAGATTTAATATTACCAGTTAAATAATTATTATTTATTTCCGTTATATTCATATAACCTCCTAGGCATATAAACTAACCTTTGAATTAGTTTCTAAATTAAGTATATTTTTCTCTTCAACCCTAATATTTTTTTTATTTTTTAAGATCTTTTGATTAAACTTGTTGGAATTATTTTTAGAACCTTCATTATTGTATGAAATAAAAATATCTGTCTTTTTTACTCCACAATTTCTGTTTATAATCTCTTCTATTTCTTTTTTTAAGAGCTCTATGTTTTTAGCTGCTTCATAATTATCAAGTTTTAGTTTTACATCAAGTTCATCATTTTTTAAGTTAAGCTCAATATTAATCTTTCCAAGGTTTGTGTCTTTAATCTCTATTTGGGCCTTAGACGATTTCAACTCATTATTAAAAAAAATATTTTCATTTTTAGAAATAGATCTTTTTTCTAAAACCTTAAACTCAAACTTGCTATCCATCTGTAGGATCTCATTCTTTATCTCGTTTAAAATGCTTTTTTCAAATATCTTCATAAACTCATTTCTTTTTTGAGATTTATAATCTTTTTCTTTATTATTAAATTCAGATTTAATATCTGATTTGTTTTCTTTTAGATAAAATGATGAGCTAAGATTATTAATTTCTATAGCCTTTTTTTCAGAATAATTTTTATTCTCTATATTTGATTGAATATTATTTAACCCATAATTATTTTTATCTATATTTTTGATATTTATATCTTCATTATTAAATACATGCTCCTCAGTTAAAGTTTCTTTTAGTTCTAATTTTTGTCTATGAATTACATTTTGAAAGTCATTTTTTCTCTTACTAAAATCACTTTTCAAGTCACTTTCTATGTTTTTAATACTTCTTAAATCTAATTGATTTTCATTTTCTTTAATACTTTCTTTTTGGATAATATCTTTTGATAGAAAGTTGTTTTTATCATCTTCAATTAATTGATTTTTATCAAAAATAATTGTTTTATCAATTCCTTCTTTTTTTATAAAATCATCTAATTTTTGGGTTTCTCTATTATTTTCAAAATTATTTGCTATTTTATCCATCTTTGCTAATTCAATCTCTAAGAGATAATTCAAGTTTTTTGCTTTATCAAATTCAATTACATCACCTAAGATAAATTCTATTTCCTGATTTTCCTTTTTAGAATATTTGTTTTCATTCATAGAAATTTGAGAGGTATCAATTGATTTTGAGTTATTAATTTCACTCATAATTGATTCAAAATCCAAAGCTCCACTTATAACCCCATCCATTAAAAGAGATAGATTTAAATCTTTTGATTTTAGTTTGAGATCTTTAACATCTTTATTATCATCAGATAAAATTTCAATCATTACTCCTCCTATATGAGTTTAAAATAGCAAACTCATCCATAAGTTTTGCTTCATTTTTAAGTTCTTTTTCTTTTTCTCTTCTAATAACATTATTTTTAAACTCCTCTATCTTTTTTCTCTCAACTGAGGCTTCAATAGCTCTTTTTGCTTGTTTTTCTATTTCTTTATCAATAGAAATTATTTCTTCTCTTATTTTCTTTATTTCAAAATAAAGTTCTTCAAGATATTTTCTTTTATTATAAAAATCAAAGTTTTTATCTGAAATTGAAGCAATTGATATCTCTTTTATTTTCTTCTGTATTTCCTCGATTCTATCAACCAGCTCCTGTCTTTTTGATTTTAAAAGTGATAGTTTCATAACTTCTTCGTTTTCTTTATTTTTTCTGATTTTAAGAACTGTCTCCATCTTAAAACTCATTGTAGTACCCCCTTAAGCTTATCTAAAGTTAGGTTAAAATCTACTTTTTCTTTTATCTGCTGTTTTATAAAATCTATAATCTTTGGCATTTTCTCTATTGCATAATCCAATTCATGATTACTTCCTTTTGTATATGCTCCTATTTTTATCATATCTTCATATTGTCTATAAACCGCCATGATATCTCTTATTTTAGAGGCAATAAGTAAATGCTCTTTTGAAACTATATCTGGCATTAATCTACTTATGCTAAAAAGTATATCTATAGCAGGATATTGATTTTTAAAAGCAAGTTCTCTGGATAAAACTATATGTCCGTCTAGTATTCCTCTAACAGCATCTGCTATTGGTTCATTATGATCATCACCATCCACTAACACACTATATATCCCTGTTATTGAACCAGTATCTCCTTGTCCGGTTCTTTCAAGAAGTTTTGGAAGCATTGCAAAAACTGATGGAGGATATCCTTTCACAGTGGGAGGTTCTCCTATTGAAAGTCCTATTTCTCTCTGAGCCATAGCAAACCTTGTAACAGAATCCATTATAAGCATTACCTTTTTACCTCTATCTCTAAAGTACTCCGCTATAGTTGTGGCTGTAAAAGCTGCTTTTATTCTAAGAAGAGCTGATTGATCTGATGTAGATACTACAACAACCGATTTTTTCATACCTTCTTCCATAAGATCTTTTTCTATAAACTCTCTAACCTCTCTTCCTCGCTCACCTATAAGAGCTATAACATTTACATCCGCTTTTGAGTTTCTCGCTATCATTCCAACAAGTGTACTTTTTCCAACCCCACTTCCCGCAAAAAGCCCCACTCTTTGCCCTTCTCCTATAGTTAAAAAACCATCTATACACTTAACTCCCGTTTCAATAAATTTAGTTATTCTTTTTCTTTTAAGTGGATTTGGTGGAGTGGAATATATTGAATAAAAATCTTTAAAAAATATAGGTCCTTTAAAATCTATTGGTTGTCCAAGAGCATTTAGAACCCTTCCAAGTAACTCCTCGCTAACTCCTATACTCATAGATTTTCCACTTGAATAAACAAGTGAATTAGGTTTTAAGCTATAAACCTCGCTTAATGGCATAAGAAATGTTTTATCTCCACAAAAACCTACTACCTCACATAAATGTATTTCATTTCCATTTTTTATCTTACAAATCTCTCCAACGGCTGAATTTAGTCCAACGGCCTCAACTATGAGTCCAGCTATTTTTATAATTTTTCCATAACTTGGACATGTATTAGTGTTTTTTATCTCTTTTATTAACTCAATTGTTTTCATTGCTATTACCTATAAATTTTTCTTTTAAAATTTTTAGCTGTTCTGATGGATTTATTTTTATCATAAAATTACCATTTTTAATAAATACATCATCTTCTTCAATATCATCCAAAAATTCAATAATCTTACCCATTTCTTCAAAAAGATCCGGAGAAAGCTCTTTAATTTTTTCAAAATTACTTTTACTTAAAACAATCTTTGTATCTTCTTTTTTATAAGATTCAAAATATCTTTTTATAAACTCAAGATATTTTTCTTTTTCAATCTCACAATTTAAAATCTTTTCAGCTATTGCAAAAGAAATTTTCAAAACATCTTTTTCAAACTCATCTCTAATAAGCGATATAGATTCATTTATTCTTGATAGAGCAAGTTTTAAATTATTAATTAGAGTTGAAAAAGATAAAATAGAATCTTTATATCCTTTTTCAAAACCATCAGTATAAGCTTTTTTATATATTTCTTCTTGAATCTCTTGTTTATTTCTATTAGAATTATCCTTAAAGTTTAATTCCTCAAAATTAAAATTAGATTTCTCAACACATGAAATAAATAACTGATTCTTACTGTTCATTATTACTCTCCATCATAATCTTTTTCATAACTTTTGCAAACTTTCTTCTTGAATCTTCTATTGCTTTTTCTCCTAAATTTGGAAGTGTCTCCATATCCTCCATGATTGCTTTTGCTGCTTCCTCTGTCATATTTTTGTATATTTTTTCACTAACATTTTGTGGAGCTCCTTTTAAAGAATAGGCAAGTGTTCTTTGATCTATAGCTCTTAGTATTTTCTGAACCAACCTATCATCAAGTTCAACAATTTTTTCAAAAGTTACAAGTTTTTTATTGACCTCTTCATAAAAAATTGGATCATCATTTTTTAAATCTTCAAGCGATCTATTTGCTTCTTCTTTACTCATAAAACTTATAATATCAGCAACCATCTCAGCAGAATTATCAACTTCCATTTTTGCATTTGAAAAAAACTTTTTCATATTTTTAGAAATTTCAGCTACAACAAGTGGGTTCATTTTTTTAAGATTCCTAAACTTTTTAAATGCTTCTTTTCTAATACTTGGTTCAAGATATGAAGCAAGCTCAACTGCCTGTTCTATGTTTAAATTATTCATAACAAGTGCTATTACCTGTGGATTTTCGTTTTTAATAAAATCTGCTATTGCCTTTATTGGAACATTATTAATAAAATCAAAATCATTTTCTTTGTAAACTTCATTTATTATATCCATAGCTTTTTTCTCACCTATGGAGTTTTCAAGAAGCTTTTTTACACTTTCCTTGTTAAACTTTTTTGATTCTGAAGTTGTTAAAAGTTTTGAGTAGAATTCTTCTATTATTTTTTTTGTATCATCATCAGAAACATCTTTAAGGTTATACATTGAAACCACTATTTCTTTAATATATTTTTCATCCATATTTTTAAGAATCTTTGAAGCTATATCAGAAGGAATATTAGAAAGAAAAATAGCCACTTTATCTGTAGGTTTTAAATTATCTACTGCCACTTAAAACCTCCTTACCTTTACTTTGAGAACTTATATAATCTTCAAGAAGTTTTGAAACACTTTTTGTATCCTTAGATACAATAGAGATTAGATCAGATCTTATATCTCTGTCTTGTTCTTTAGATTTTTTTTCTTTTTCCTGATTATCTTTAGTTTGATCTAAGTTATTTGAAATATTAGAAGAAATATTGGGAGATAAAGAACCAGCAAGATTATTTAATTTATTTTCTACTTTTACGACATTATCTCCTAAAGATTGACTAAAGAGTTTTTTAGATATCATAAACATTGACAAAGCAAGCATAATAGCTGAAATAATTATGCTTGAGTATTTTATTATATCCCTTATAAATTGTTTTTTTTCTAAATCCTTCTTCCAAATTAGAAACTCATCTTTTTCAACTATTTCTTCTTTAGGTTTTGAAAACTCAAAATAATTTATATTTATTATGTCCCCTCTTGATAAATCTATTCCACTTGCACCAGAGATTAAATCTCTTATGTTATTTAATTCAGCATCTTTTATAGTTTTATTTACAGCAACTGAAATACTAAGTTTTTTTATATTTCCAGGTTTTTTTATGTATTTTTCTATTGTTTTATCAGTTACATACTTCATATCGCTTGAATTTTTTTTAGTTCTTAAATCACCCTTTGTTTCTTCTTCATTTGTAGTTGTAGAACTGGTTAAAACTGCTTTTGGATTATAAATCTCTTTTACGCTTTCTATTTTATCTAAATCAATTTCAACACTGGAACTTACTATAGTATTTCCAGCACCGTATATCTTATCAAGAATGTTTTGAAGTTTACTTGATATATTTCTTTCAACACTCATCTTAAAATTTTCAACAAATGAATAATCGCTTTCTTCTCCACTGCTTTTAATCAATCTACCTTCGCCATCTGTAATTGAAATATTTTCACTGGATAATCCCTCAACAGCTCCAGCTACAAGGTTTATTATTCCTTTTATCTGGGAATCACTTAACTTAAATCCTTTCATTAGATGAACTATAACTGAAGCCGAAGCTGCTTTTGTATTCGACACAAATATATTAGGTTCAGGTATTGCAAGATGAACCCTTGCAGCTTTAACACCTTCTATTGAAGCAATAGTTCTTGAAAGCTCTCCTTCAAGTGCTCTTCTATAGTTTACCTTTTCAGAAAATCCAGAAATTCCAAATTTTGTTTTATCAAATATCTCAAACCCAACTCCACTTTGAGAAGGAAGTCCAAAAGAAGCAAGCATAACTCTTATTTCATTTACATTATCTGAATTTACAAGTATGGTTTTACCACCATTCTCAAGTCTATAATCTATTTTGTTTTCTTTAAGCTTTTCAACAATCTTGGCTGCATCCTCAGTTGAAATATTATAAAAAAGTGGTTCCATAGATGAATAAGATAAAAAATAAAAAGCAAAAACTGAAACAAAGGCAAAAAACATTGAAAGTACTACTCCGGCAAGTAACGCTTTGTTTTTTAAAAACTTGTCCATAAATTAACCTGCAGTTCTAACAAGTTCATGATATGAATCAACTAACTTGTTTCTCACCTCACAAAGAAGCTGTATATGCAATCTTGCCTCTTCTGCGCTAATCATAAGTGTATGTATAGGAATGTCATCTTTACCTTCTGCAAATTTATAAGCAATTTCATCTGCAATTCTTATTTTTTCATCTGTCTTGTCAAGTAATTGTTGAAAATTTAGATTTGAATAATCTTTAGTTTTAGAAATATTTCCTATTTGATAATTAAACAACTCATCCATTTTAATTTCTTTAAATCTATTTATCTCAAAACTCATAATTATTACCTCCCTATATTAAGAGCATTTTGATTCATAGATCTATATGCCTCAACTGCATTAAGATTTGCCTCATAATATCTTGAGACCTCTATCAAAGAAGCCATATCCTCAATGGGATCAGATATAGTATCTTTTACATAACCATTTTCATCTGCAAGTGGATTATTAGGATCATATCTAAGAATATACTCAGTTTCTTTTTGAAAAATTTTAGAAGGTTTAACTCCAGATATCTCTTCTCTTAAAAGCTTGTCAAACTCTAATTTTTGCGTTTCAAATTCTACATCTTTTCTTTGATAGCCAGGGGTTTGAGCATTAGCTATATTAGTTGCTATAACTTTTAGCTTAATTCTAGCAGCATTTAAGGCACTTAAACTTATGTCAATAGGATTTGTCATATTATCTAGCCCTCATTACAGTTTCATAAGTTTTATTTCTTATTGAAACAGTTCTTGTTAAAGCATTATACTTTTCAACATTTTTAAGTAAGTTTGCCATGTGAGTTTCAAGTGAGCTTTGATAATCATAATATTTATCTTCAGAGATATTTTGATTATTTTTTGTATTTACTATCATAGAAGAGATATCTGAAGAAATCTTTTTATGTCTTGAATATCCTTCATCAAGCTTCTTATAAAGATAAGAATTAATTTTATCTATCATAAATTCTCCCTAACAAATAGAAGCATTAAATCTTGAAAAATTATAACTTAAATACACATCTTTTATTGTTGCATTTAGAAAAATAGGAAATATTTCATTGTTAACTTTTCTATTTAATTGAACTGATATTTTTTCTCCTTTTCTATAAACGGAATCGGAAATAAAACTTATCTCATTATTTCTTAAATGATTTATTAACACATTAGATGAATTTCTACTTCCACACACAAAACCAGAAATCCCTGCAAATAATGGGGCACCTGATCCACCTCTATTATTTCTACTTATTTTCTTCATTTTTGCCTCCTTTTGTATTTTTTGTAATTTTACTATTTTTTAATTATATAAAAATTTTACATATTTTACAATTTATTGTCAAGTTTTTTATATATAAGATAGTTTGTAATAAAATATATAAATTGTTTTTAAAAAATATTTAAAGACAAAAAGCTAAAGTACAATGTTTGAGTTTTCCTAAAAATTAAAATATTCTAAATCACTTTTTTAGATGATTTTTTTATTAGTGATTATTATGATTTATATTAAAAGGTATATAAGGAAAATAAATAATTAGCAAAGATTATAACACTTTAGAAATCGCACAAAGGAGTTCATCTTTTGTGATTGGTTTTTTTAATGAAATAATATTATTTTTTTCAAGATAATCAAAATCATCTTTCCTTAAAATATCACCTGTAACAAAAATAAAAGGTGTTTTAATTTGAG
>Ga0197142_1003445_pt1 | contig 13255 bp, 12 predicted proteins | sample GBS60_MetaG_FD_148614 | JGI IMG/M metagenome (GOLD analysis project Ga0197142, IMG submission 148614) | Sediment microbial communities from Great Boiling Springs, Gerlach, Nevada, United States - GBS 60_MetaG | ecosystem: Environmental > Aquatic > Thermal springs > Hot (42-90C) > Sediment... | reverse complement strand
GAGATCATCACGGTCGCCCTGCGCCGTATCGACTTAGACGCGCCCAAACGCTCGATCTTAGACGAGCTGGACTGGAGCCGCTACCAGATTCTGCCGAACACGGCGGGCTGCCGCACGGCGGAGGAAGCGGTGCGCGTGGCGCGGCTGGCGCGCGCGATGGGACTGAGCGACTGGATTAAGGTGGAGGTCGTGCCTGACCCGAAGTACCTGCTGCCGGACCCCATCGGCACTTACGAGGCGTGCCAGATCCTGGTGGACGAGGGCTTCGTGGTGCTGCCCTACATCCCTGCGGATCCTGAGTTAGCAAAGCGTTTGGAGGCGCTGGGCTGCGCGACGGTAATGCCGCTGGCGGCGCCGATTGGCACGGGGCAGGGCTTCGCGGTCGGGCTGGAGCCGATACGGATGATCGTGGAGCAGGCGCATGTGCCTGTAGTGGTAGACGCGGGGCTGGGTGCGCCGTCGGAAGCCGCGCTCGCGATGGAAATCGGCTGCGACGCCGTGTTAGTGAACACCGCCATCGCAAAGGCGCGCGATCCCGTCTTGATGGCGGAAGCGTTCAAGTTAGGCGTCGAGGCAGGGCGCATGGCGTACCGTGCAGGGCGCATCCCGAAACTGCCCTACGCCTCCGCCTCCAGCCCCTTAGAAGGCGTCGTGCGCGGATGACGCGCCTCCCCCATTTCCCGAAAGCAGGCAAGGGGAACTTTGGAGTGCGCAAGCGCCGCTTCCGCCCGACGCGAGCGCGCGAGGGTATCCTGTAGGGGGAGGCGCGATAATGCGACGCTGGTGGATGTTGGGGGCTGGTTGGCTGCTGGTCGCCTGCCAGCCTCAGATGGGGGAGATGAAAAACGGCGCGTGGATCCCTCGCCTACGGGTGGTGGAACGGGCGAGCGACCACGAGGTGGTGCGCTACGAACGCGATGGGATCCCCCTGTACGCCGAGATTTACCGTCCGAAGGGTAGGCGTCCTGCGCCTGCAGTAGTGCTGTTGCCCGGCGGCTTCGTGGGCGTGAACGCCAGTCATCGGGCGGCAGCGCGGCGATTGGCGCAGGCGGGCTACCTGGTCGCTCTCCCGCATATGCGCGGGCAGGGCAAAAGTGGGGGCGTCATCGACTTCGGGCTGGAAGACGCTGTAGATGCGCAGGGGCTGGCGAAGGCGCTGGCGCAGATTGGCGGCGACAGCAGGTACGCCTATGTGGGCATCTCGCTCGGCGGGGCAATCGCCCTCAACGCCGCCCGCAACGACGCCCAGGCGCGCGGAATTGTGTGCGTGCTCTCGCCTGTGGACTTCCGCGAACAACGGCAACTCCTCATCAACTACGGGCGAGCCGCGCGCGCAGAACGCTGGGATGCATGGATTGGCGGCTCGCCCGAAGCGTGCCCCGAATGTTGGGACGCACGCGACCCGCTCAAGCATGTGCGAGAGGTGAGCGCCCCAATCGTGTTCATTCAGGCAGGCGAGGATGTGTTGATTCCCGTCTCGCAGGCGTGTCGCTGGCGCGCCGTGCGTCAGGAAATGGGGCGAAAGGTACACACTGTCGCGCTCACGGACGACGGCGAGCCGTGGCGCGGCACGCTCAAGGAACGCCAGCAGTGCGCCCTGCCGTTCACGGGCTGGGGCGATCTGCGCGAGGACCATCTGGTCTTCTTCCCCAGCCTGACTCATCGCACGAACGACGCCGTTTGGAATGTCGCGCTGAAAGCGTTGGCGCGCTGGTTCGAGGAGGACGCGCGTGATTAACAAGGTGCAACGGGATGAGGCGCTTGTGGCGCAGCCGCGACGCGATGCCGATGAGCGGTTCCGCTGGGTGGAGGTTTTTCGCGGGCTGGCGATACTGGAGGTGGTGTTTCACCACACCTCGGGACGGTTTCTGGGGATGCTCGATCGCGAGGGGTTCGCATGGCTTGCGATGGCGGTACTGAACCGCACGCTCCACTACGCCGTGCCCGCGTTCCTGATGATGACAGCGTTTGTGTTGATGGCGTCGTTGCTGCGTCAGTTCCGCTTGGGGCGGTACGCAGCCAACCGCGCGCTGCGTGCGCTGCTGCCCTACCTGCTTTGGAGCGTGGTCTACTTAGTGTATCGGTATTATGCGTTCGGTGTGTCGCCCGAGTGGTCGCGCTGGATGGATTATCTGCTTTGGGGCAAGGCGTATTATCATCTCTACTTTCTGGCAGTGGCGATGCAACTCTATGTGTTGCTGCCGCTGATAGCGCCTGCGGCGCGACTGCGTCCGCCGTTCTGGGCTGTACTCATAATGATAATCGCGCTCACGCTGGCGGTCTACTGGTTCAATCGGTTGGTGTACCATGTGCCTTATACGGGGAGCTATGTGCTGTGGTACACGCCCGTGATTCTGCTGGGTGCGTGGCTGGCGACGCAGACGGGGCGGTTGGACGCCGTACTGCGTCGCGGGTGGCTCTTCGCGCTCGGCTGCACGATTGTTGGGATATGGCTCTACCTGCCGCTTGCGCTGGATGCCCTGCGTGGGCAGGCGGTGAACACCTTCCAGTATCAGGTAGGCAACTGGTTATTTACGGTAGGGGTAAGTTTCTTACTGCTTGTTGTGGCGTACTGGTTGAGCCATCGGGCGCAGCGTGTGGTTGGGGGCGTCGAAGTGTTGGGGCGCTACTCGCTGCAGATTTACCTACTGCACCCGCTGATCCTGTCGGAATTAGCGCGTTGGGGTCTGGCGAGCGCGTTGCAGGTGCGTTTCGCGCTGCCGCTGTTTTTCTTGCTGGGGCTGCTGGTTCCGTTGGGGGTCGCGTGGCTGGTAGCGCGCACACCGCGCATCTCAACGGCGATTTTTGGGCGCACTTAGCCGAGCATCAGCGCGAGCAGCGCCTTCTGGGTGTGCAGGCGGTTCTCGGCTTGATCCCAGGCTGCCGACTGCGCGCCGTCCAGCACCGCGTCCGTAATCTCCTCGCCACGGCGGGCAGGCAAACAGTGCAGCACAATGGCGTCGGGCTTGGCAAGGCGTAGGAGCGATTCGTTGACCTGGTAGGGGAGGAACTTGCGCATGCGCGCCTCGCGCTCGGTCTCGAAGCCCATCGAGACCCACACATCGGTGTAGACTACATCGGCATCGGCGGCTGCCTCGTGCGGGTCGCGCAGCAGCGTGACGGAGCCGCCCGACTCGGCGGCGAACGCTTGTGCTTGCTGGAGAATGGCTGTGTCGGGCTCGTAGCCCGCGGGCGTCGCGATACGCACTTGGTGTCCCAGCATCGCTGCCAGCAGCGTGAAACTGTGGCATACATTGTTGCCGTCGCCAACCCACGCGAGAGTGCAGGGCGCGGTCCCAAAGCGCTCCTGAATGGTCATCAGGTCGGCGAGCGCTTGGCAGGGATGCTCACGGTCGCTGAGCGCGTTCACAACGGGCACAGGCGCGAATTGCGCGAGTTCCTCCAGCGCTGTGTGCAGGAACACCCGCGCGACGATGCCCTGTACCCAGCGTCCCAAGTTGCGGGCGATGTCCATCACCGCTTCGCGCGTGCCCATCTGGATGTCGCTCTGGGTCAGGTAGACGCCGTGCGCGCCCATCTGGTAGAGCCCGACCTCCAGCGTCACGCGCGTGCGCAAGGACGGCTTCTCGAAAATCAGCGCGACGGCGGTCGGACGCTCGAAGCGGAACAATTCGCGTCCTTGCTGCGTGGCGCGTTTCATTGCGTGCGCAAGCGACAACACTATCTGCGCCGTCTCGCGGTTCAAGTCGCTTATAGACAAGTAGTGGCGCGGCGGGTGGGACGCCTGCCAGCGCACCTTCGCTTGCTCGTAAGTCATCATCTCGCCTACTGATTAGCCACGCTGATCTAAGGGAACGAACGGCAAGTCGCGCGGACCGTTGTAATCGCTGCGCGGGCGAATGAGGCGATTGTTGTCGTGCTGCTCGATGACATGCGCCGACCAGCCGACGATGCGCGCCGCCGCAAAGATCGGCGTGTACAGCGGGATGGGAATGCCCATCATGTAGTAGACTGCCGCCGCGGGGAAGTCCACATTCGGGTAGAGGTTCTTCTCGCGCAGCATCACGCGCTCCATCGTCTCTTGGATGTGGTAGATATCCATCCGCCCTGTCTGTTCGGCGATTTGGCGCACATAGTCTTTCAAGATGACCGCGCGGATGTCGCCCGTTTTGTATTCGCGGTGTCCAAAGCCCATAATGCGCGCTTTCTGGGCGAGTTTTTCCAGCACCCACGCCTCGGCGCGTTCAGGCGTGCCGATGTCGAGAATCGCTTCCATCGCGGCTTCGTTCGCGCCCCCGTGCAGCGCGCCGCGCAGTGCGCCAATCGCGCCCGTCACCGCCGAGTAGATGTCCGCTAAGGTGGAAGCGATCACCCGCGCCGTGAAGGTAGAGGCGTTGTAGCCATGTTCCGTGTAGAGGATGAAGGTGAGATTCATCACCCGCGCGTGCAGGGGGTCTGGCTCGCGGTCAAATAGCATGTAGAGGAAGTTGGCGGCGTGCCCTAAGTTCGGGTTCGGCTGGATGGGGTCTTGCCCCTGCAGGATGCGATAGCCGTTGGCGACCAGTGTCGCCATGCGGGCGGTGAGGCGAATCGCCTTTTTGAGGTTCGCCTCGTGTGAGTGGTCGTCGGCGGTGGGGTCGAGCATGCCGAGCGTGGCAACGCCGACCTGCAACGCTGCCATGAGGTTGCCGCCTTTGGGGAGGGTCCGCAGCACAGCGTAGACTTCAGCAGGCAGTTCGCGGGCTGCGACCAGCTCTGCCTTGAACGACTCCAGCTGCGCTCGGGTCGGTAGCACGCCCATTAGCACCAGGTAAGCGACCTCCTCAAATTCGCAGTGCTGCGCCAGGTCGCGAATATCGTAGCCTCGATAAATCAATCGGTTCTCGGCGGCAATCACATCCGAAATCGCGCTGATGCCCGCCGTCACGCCTTCCAAGCCTGGACGATAAGGGATAATCTCTTTATCGCTCATCGTTGCCTCCAAATCTGTGGCGACTTCGTCTCTGTCGCGCCTATAGCATACCCTATCGACACCCCGCGCCGAACTGGAACAGCACCTCCAGCAGGTCAGCGTCGTCCACCACATTGTCGCCGTTCACATCGGAAGGCAGCAAAGACCCTGCCCGCCCGAAGTCGAATAGCACCTGAAGCAGGTCGGCGTCGTCGACGCAGCCGTTGCGGTCGATGTCGGAGCGCAGTAGTATCTGTTCCGTATTGAGGGCATAGGTGACCTGTACGGCGACTATAGTGAAGGGCTGCATCTCCAGTGTCCACTGGTATGCCGCCGTAAAGTCGCCTTCAAAGGGCAGGCTGCCGTTCGCCAGGTTGTCAACAACCGAATTCGTCAACAGGTTGATAATCTGCGGGTGCGGCGCGACTTGCCAGCGCGTGTACGGGACGAGCGCGCCCATGCGACAGAAATCGTCCACCGTCTCAACTCGGATGAGTCTCGACTGCCAGCGCGCATAGTTCGTTGTCGTGCCGCTGAGATCGATGTCGCTGTAGTGGTACAGATGAATCACACGCGGGCTAAACTGGAAGTTAAGCACGAGTAGGTCGGCATACAATACACTTCCACCGTCTGCCGTCGCGCGGAGTTCGTACCGCTTGGTGAGAATCAGCCCCTCTTCCAAGTACGCCATCACCACACGGTCGGGTGTCTCTTGGTCGTAGAAGTAGAAATTGCTGAGAGTGAGTTCGCGCGTGTGGGTTCCCTCGATGCGATACCACCAACCCATCTGGTAGAGGTGGTCGTTGCCGCTATGGAACCAATCGGCGTTATTGAAGGGGTTGCGGGTGGGGCTACCGCTCAGGTTGCGTAGGCGGAATTCGGCGTTCGCACTTTGCAACACAATCTCGCTGGGCAGCGGCGCGCTCACGCGCAGGCGATAGTAGCCGCCACAGAGGGCGTGACCTTGCACAAACACATAGTAGGTTCCACGCGGCGCGAGCGGAATCTGTACCTCCGATGCGCCGGGGTTCATCGGGTCCCACTCCGAGTCGTCGTTCTCGTAGACTTGTCCGTTCGGCGCAACGACGCGCAGTTGCGTGTCTACATAGGTCTGCGTACGGATCGTGAGCGTCTGCCCCGTATTGTCCAGATCAAACCGATACACATCGACATCGCCGCCGCCATAACTCAAGAAACGGTAGTTTTGCGTGATGATCTCGCCGCCAGAGAGCCGTCCCAGATTAGTGGCGCGCTCTGGCGTATCGTTGGGCTCAGTGGGGTCATAGTCGGGCGCGACAGTGTCTGGAAAGACGCGCAGGGCATAGCGAGCGCGCCCCAGATTGAGGTAGTAGGCGACTTCCGCGATGTAGGTTCCCGCCTCCAGATTCACCGTGACGCCCGACGCGAGGCGATTCAGCCGCGTGTCGGGGTTGCCGTCGTTGTCGTTCTCGGCAATTAGTGCGCCGCTGGCGTTATAGAGGCGCAGCGTCGTATCGAGGTTCGTGTCCACCCGTATCGAGTAGGTTCCCGCTTGCGCCACTTGGAAGCGGTAGAAGTCGCGGTCGCCGACAGGTAGCAGCGTTGCGTCCCAGACGACGAAGCCTTTCGCGGAGTTCACGGGAACCTCGATGAGCTGTGGCGCGCTCAGGCTGTCGTTCGGCTCCTGCTCCAAGAAGGGCGCCATCTGCACTTGCGCCAGCGCGCAGGCAAGGGTCGTCCCAATTCCTGCCAGAAAGACTACCTTTCGTTGCATAAGCATCCTCCGAAGCGAGGCAAGTTGTTTACCGCCGCCGCACGCGCGTTGGGCGTGCGACTTGGGCACTGTTCCGCTCCGCTCCGTTCGACAGTAATACGGACTTTACGAGGCGCGTTCGCGTTCCTGCTGCACCAGCATGCGCCGTAGGATTTTACCCGACGGCGATTTCGGGATTTGTTCCACGAACTCGATGCGTCGGATTTTTTTGAAGGGGGCGACGCGCGCGGCGACATAGTCCATCAGCTCCGCGGCGGTTGCCGCGCCTTTCAGTACCACGAACGCTTTGGGCACCTCGCCTGCTTCGGGGTCGGGGCTGGGGATGACCGCCGCGTCTGCGACTGCAGGGTGGGTCAGCAACACCGCCTCCAACTCGGCAGGCGCAATCTGGAGCCCCTTGTACTTAATCATCTCTTTCACACGGTCGACGATGTAGAAGTAGCCGTCCTCGTCGACATAGCCGACATCGCCTGTGCGCAGCCAGCCATCGGGCGTGAGCGTCTGCGCGGTCGCGTCGGGGTTGTTGAGGTAGCCCTTCATCACCTGCGGGCCGCGGATCCAGATTTCGCCTTCCTCGCGTATGCCGAGCGGGTTGCCCGTCTCCAGGCTCACGACGGCGCACTCGGTGTTGGCGATGGGCACGCCGACCGAGCCGAGCTTGATGCGCGCGGGGTCTTCGGGGTTCACATGGGTGACGGGACTGGTCTCGGTCAGTCCGTAGCCCTGCAGCACGATGCAGCCCAGCCGTTCTGCACACGCGCGCGCTAACTCCTCGCTCAGCGGCGCCGCGCCCGACATGATAATCTTCAGGTGCGAGAGGTCGTAGTGGTCTACAATCGGGTGCTTCGCCAGCGCGAGGATAATCGGCGGCACAAGGTTCGCCCGCGTGATTTGGTAGTCCTGCATGATCTTGAGGAACTGCTCCAAGTCGAATCGCGCCATCGTGACGATGGTCATCCCCTTGTGCAAGCACAGGTTCAGGATGACCAACATGCCGTAAATATGGTAGAATGGCAGCACGCCAATCACGCGCTCGTCGGGTTGCAGGTTCACGCCTGACGCCATAACCTGCACCATATTCGCCACGAGGTTGCGGTGGGTGAGCATCACGCCTTTGGGCAGTCCCGTCGTGCCGCTGGAGTAGGGTAGCACCACTAGGTCTTCAGCAGGGTCGAGAGCGATTTCGGGCGGCTCGGCGTCGGCGAGCAGTTCGGCGAACGGCGTCGCGCCGTCGCCCTCGCCAATCACGAACACTTCCTGCACGCCCGCCTGCTGCGCGGCGGGAATCGCCTTCTCCAGCAGCGGTCCGACCGTGATGAGGAACTTCGCGCCCGAATCGCGCAACTGATATGCCAACTCGTCGGCGGTGTAGAGCGGGTTCGCGGTGGTGACCACGCCGCCTGCCAACGCGACGCCGTGAAACGCCAGCGGATATTCGGGCAGGTTCGGGCTGTAGATTCCGACCACCTCGCCTTTACGCAGTCCGCGCTTAGCAAGGTTGCCCGCCACGCGCCGCACGCCTCCATACAGCTGCGCATAGGTGAGTGTGCGCCCCGTGTGCCCGTCAATCATCGCGGGCTTGTCGCCGTACTGCAACGCATGCTGATAGACCATCTGCGCGACCCCGACTTCGGGAATCGCTACATCCGCGTAGGGACTTTTGAACACCATCGCCGTACCTCCGTTGTGAAATATATGCCTAAAGTCGTGCAGTTCCTGCCAGGGGTAGGGTAGAATTGGCGCGATGGTGCTGGTCATCGGCGGCGCGGGCTACATCGGCTCGCATATGGTCAAGTATCTGCTCCACAAAGGCGAGTCGGTCGTCGTGCTGGACAACTTCTCCACGGGGCATCGCGGCGCACTGACGGGCGGGGTTCTGGAGCAGGGCGACCTACGCGACTTGGAGATGCTGCTGCAGGTGTTTCGCAAATACCCCATCGAATGCGTGATGCACTTCGCGGCGTATATTTTCGCGGGCGAGTCGATGCGCGACCCCGCGAAGTATTACGACAACAATGTGCTGGGCTGTTTGCGCCTGATGGAGGCGATGCGGATTGCGGGCGTGTCGCAGATAATTTTCTCCTCTACGGCGGCGGTCTACGGCGAGCCTATGCAGGTGCCCATCCCCGAAACGCACCCGCTTGCGCCCACGAACACCTACGGCGAGACGAAGCGCGTGATGGAGGGCATGCTGCGCTGGTACGGGCAGGCGTATGGTATCCGTTCCATCGCGCTGCGCTACTTCAACGCGGCGGGGGCAGACCCTGACGGCGAACTGGGCGAAGACCACCGCCCCGAAGAGCATCTCATCCCGCTCACGCTCTTTGCCGCGCTGGGCAGGCGCGAGTCGATTGCGGTGTTCGGCACGGATTATGACACGCCTGACGGCTCGTGCATTCGCGACTATGTGCATGTGTGGGACTTATGTGAGGCGCACTACTTGGCGTTGCAGCGGTTGCGGGCGGGCGCACCCAGCGAGGTATATAACCTCGGCAACGGACAGGGCTACTCGGTGCTGGAGGTGATTCGCGCGGCGGAGCGGGTGGTCGGCAAGCCGATACCGATTGTCTATGCGCCGCGCCGCCCTGGCGACCCCGCGCGGCTGGTCGCCTCGTCCGAGAAAGCCAAGCGGGAACTCGGCTGGCAGCCGCGCTACCCAGCACTGGAAACGATGATCGAACACGCCTACCGCTGGTTCCTAACCCATCCGCAGGGCTATGGGCAGGCGTAGGGCTGGAAGGGCAGAGTGCCCTACACCGTCACCTTCGCGTAGTCCAGCGCGTGGCGGATGGGACTGTCAAAATTCGGTGGGATTTTGGCAATCATCCCGAAAATCACCTTGCGGATACGCTCGGCGTTCTGGTGGAACACATGCATCACCTCTTCCGCTGTGACAGGTTTCACCTCGCCTTCTGCCACCAGCCCGCTGTCGTAGTCGGTAATCAGCGAGATGTTCACCACAGGAATCGCCAGCTCCAGTGCGAGGTATGCTTCGGGGTACTGCGTCATGTTGATGACTTCCCAGCCCATTGAGGTGAACCATTTGCTCTCGGCTTTGGTGGAAAAGCGGGGACCGTTGATGACGACGATTGTGCCGCGTTCGTGGACGGGGATGCCGTGTGCGCGAATCTCTTCGATAGCGATTTGGCGCAGCACGGGGCAGTAGGGGTCAGCGGGCGAGACATGGTAAACGGTGGGACCTTCGTAGAAGGTGTCGGCGCGCCCGTGCGTGCGGTCAACATACTGGTCTGCGACCACGAAATCGCCAGGCTTGACATGCCGTTGCAGGCTGCCTGCGGCGCATGGGCTAATAATCGCCTGCACGCCGAGTTCCTTCATCGCCCACAGGTTCGCGCGGTAGTTGATTTTGTGTGGGGGGATAGTGTGCTTGCGTCCGTGTCGGGGCAGGAACGCTACGCGCCGCCCGTTCACTTCGCCAATCGCAATCAGGTCGCTGGGCGGTCCGTAGGGCGTGTCGATCTTCACTTCCTCCACCTTGTCCAGAAACGAGTAGAATCCAGAGCCTCCGAAAACGCCGATTTCAGCCGAAGGTTTCATCTAAGTGCCTCCTATTTTGTTCTGTGAATTCCAACGCTTGGGCGGCGGCGTTCTGCTCCGCCTGCTTTTTACTGGAGCCGACGCCTTGCCCAGCGATGATGTCGCGCAGTTTGACCTGCACGACAAATGTTTTATTGTGGGGCGTGCCCGATTCCTCCACAACCTCATAGGTGGGAGTGATGCGCCACCATGCTTGCGTGCGCTCTTGGAGTTGCGACTTGTAGTCTTGGACGGGCATTTCGCCTGCGTGCAGGGCGTCCAGTTCGGGCTTGAGGTGCTGAAGCGCGTAGTCGCGCGCGGTGCGGTAGCCCGAATCGAGGTAAATCGCGCCCAGCACGGCTTCGAAAGCGTCGCTGAGGATAGAGGGTCGCTCGCGTCCGCCTGCCGCCTCTTCTGCAGGGCTAAGGCGTAGCAGGGGGGGCAATCCTGCGCGTTTGGCAGCCTCGCACAGCACGCTCGCCCGCACGATGCTCGCCCGCGCTTTGGAGAGTTGCCCCTGATCCCAGTGCGGAAAGTGCTGGTACAGGTACTCAGCAACAATCAAGCCCAGCACCGCATCGCCCAGCAGTTCGAGCCGTTCGTTGCTGGCGAGCAGCTCGCCTTCGGTATGTGAGCGATGGGTGAGGGCTTGCGCCGCTAAGTGCTTGTTCCGTATCGGCAGGCGCGTGCCTGCTCTATGCGGTCGCCAGAAGCGCACGGCTCCGATTATACCCCGCGCACGAGTTCGACTATCGTGCGCGCCGCCTCCTGCATCGTCTCGGCAGGTATCAGTGGCGTGCCCTGTAGCAGGGCGCGTCCTTCGTCGGCGTGCGTGCCCGCCAAGCGCACCACGACAGGGATACTCACCTGCAGGGTCTCGAACGCCTCGAGCATGCCGCGCGCCACTTCGTCCCCGCGCGTGATGCCGCCGAAGATGTTGAACAGCAGTCCCTTCACATTCGGGTCCATCAGCACGAGTTCGACAGCTTGGCGCACGCGGTCGGCTTTCGCGCCGCCGCCAATATCCAGAAAGTTCGCGGCGCGCCCACCTGCTCGCGCCACCTCATCGACGGTACACATCACCAGCCCAGCACCGTTGCCAATCACGCCGATGTCGCCACCCAAGCGCACATAGGCAATTCCGCGTCGGCTCGCCTCCGCCTCGATGGGGTCTTCGATACTCTCTTCGCGGAGAGCTTCCAGCCGTTTCTGTCGATAGAGCGCGTTCTCGTCGATAGTGATTTTGGCGTCGGCGGCGATGATGCGCCCGTCGGCAAGCACGGCGCAGGGGTTAATCTCCGCAAGGTTCGCATCGACGGCAAGGTAGGCGCGGTACAGCCCGTGAAGTAGGGCACTCAGCGGGCGGATTTGCTCCTGCGGGATGCCTGCCGCATAGAGCACTTCGCGTGCGGCGTAGTCGGTCAGCCCCAGCAGGGGATCAATCGCGACGGTTGCAATTGCCTCTGGGTGCTGCGCGGCAACCTCCTCAATGTCCATCCCGCCTTGCATGCTGACCATCAGCACATTGCGCTGCAGCGTGCGGTCGATGGTGATGCCGATGTAGTATTCGCGGGCGATTTCGACGGCTTCTTCGACCAGCACCTGTTCGGCGACGAGTCCTTGCGGGTTCTGGGGCGAGATGAGTCGCTTACCGAGGATGCTTTCGGCGGCTTGGGCGGCTTCGTCGGGCGTTCGGGCGAGCTTAATGCCGCCTGCTTTGCCGCGTCCGCCCATCAGCACCTGCGCCTTGACCACGACGGGCTTGCCCAGCCGCTCGGCGACCGCTTTCGCGCCTGCGGGCGTGCTGACCACCTCTCCTTGTGGCGTCGGAACGCCAAAATCGCTCAGAATCTGTTTTGCCTGGTACTCGTGCAGCTTCATCGTCGGCTCCTGTGGCAGCGAGAGTATACCTAAGTGCCTATGGGCGCGCGTCGCCCGTTTCTGTCTCCTTCCGCCGCCGTGCGCACGGCTTACATACAACTTTTCGCGCTTGCAGCGAGGCGAAATTCGCGATGCAGGAAGCGCAGACGATACGGCGGCACACATGACATCGCCTGCGGGGGAAGCCTTCCCAAGGCACAACATAAACTTCGCCCCCACAAACCTCACAGCGCCATTCACAGACCGTATTAGAGTGCATACTCCTTCCCCCACACTCTGCTATACATAGCGGGGACATAGGGCTGATTCACACCTTGTTAATCCTCGTGCGCCTCGTCTTTGTGCGACTCGCCAGTGGGAGGTTGCGCCACGCCGTCGCGGATTTCAGGGTGGCGAATCTGCCCGCCTAAGTGTGCCGTGTAGCCCATCACGCCGAACACCAACGCGCTCGCCAAGAGGGTAATCGCTGTGCCTGCAGACAGCCAGCGCGGGTTTTTGACGCCTGTCGCCAACGCCACACCCGCGACCACACCCAGTGCAACGCCACACCAAAGCGCGAACTTGCCCATCGATTCGTGCTCATCGATGTAAGCCTCATCCACACCTGCCATATGCTTAATCACCTCTTCGGCAGGCTCACCCGTGAGGTAAGCAGGCACGCTGCTCAGCCCTGCCAACAACGCCACCACCAGCGCAAGTCTCTGAACCTCCGCGCTGCGCCGAATCAGGCTCCATCCAAGCAGCAACAGGCTGAACAGTGCGCCCATCACGGGCAGGTGGTTCAGCATCAGATGCAACTGTGCGCCATTCATCGGAAACTTACGCCCTCCGAAGGCAGTATACCCGTATAGCGCTTGAATTCGCAGCGCGAAATGGGTTATAATATAGACGATGCGGACGCACGGACTGAACAGTTACGATTGTGAGCGTTGGAGCACGGGCTCCTGGTTCGGCATGCGCGGGCGCTACCGTCGCCGCGTCTTGTGGCGCGTGTTGAGCTGGGGAGCCTGCGCGGGTCTGTGCGTGTGGCTCCCCTGTTTTATTAGGGGGTCAAGGAGGCTGCGCCGCTATGGCTGAGGTGCTTGTTCTGAACCAGAACTTTGAGCCGCTCAATATCTGCACGATGCGCCGCGCCGTGAACATGGTACTCACGGGCAAGGCGGAGGTGGTGC
>Ga0197142_1003444_pt1 | contig 13259 bp, 10 predicted proteins | sample GBS60_MetaG_FD_148614 | JGI IMG/M metagenome (GOLD analysis project Ga0197142, IMG submission 148614) | Sediment microbial communities from Great Boiling Springs, Gerlach, Nevada, United States - GBS 60_MetaG | ecosystem: Environmental > Aquatic > Thermal springs > Hot (42-90C) > Sediment... | reverse complement strand
AGTAGGGTGGATGTTCATCAGCCAAACATTATCTAGCCTGCACCGCGAAATCCTGGAGCAATTGCGCATCTTTTTCTTTGGCTTTGGCCTGGGAATGGGAGCGGAGTTCAAAGCACTGAGCGAGCTAGTAGGTGGGCGTAGTAAAGCTCTTGACCTCTACCAGTTGTTTCGTGATCCACATTCATCATTTGATACCAAAAGCAGAGAGTATTCTTTTATGACTATTGGCCCAGTCTCTCCACTTTCATTTGCTGGGACACCATTGTTCTTCAATGCTTTCAATACCGCTGAGGATTTTTTGAAAGCAAATCATCCAGAGATTTTGGAACTGGAAACAGAATTACTAACTTAGAAATAGGATAACTTTGGTCAAAGATGCACCGAGTGGCAAATCATCTTAGGGTTACTGCCTTATCATCCTGTAGACGACTGCTTTGACGCTGTAAGTGTCGAGCCGGTGCGAGTGAGTTTAGTTCAGGGTGCTAGCTAACATTTGCCTGCAATAGCTTAGGGGTAAATTGTTGCCCAGCATAACAAGTTACGGCACCTGAACTTGAAGCGGATGATAGGCTGGGATGCCTAGTTTGAGGTAGCAACTGAGTTAAGGCGTCAAGTTGCCAGATCTAAGTATAGCAACCCCAAATGATTTATAAGTTACAATACCAGTTACTTATAGATAGATTGGCGGTCGGGAGCCAAGATGGATTTAATGCAGGAGCTCGCGGATTTCACAGACAGCAACCCTGACCCCCGAGAGCTGAGGCGAGCCTTAGCTCCCAAAATGACACCCTAAGGCTATACCCACCCCCAGATTTGTGACGTATTGCAAGTGTCACCAGGCTTTATCAGTAAGTGGAAACTCATATTCCTAAACCAAGGAGTAGCTGGACTTGCTCTAGCTTACCAAGGCTCAAATTCCTATCTCTCTCCCGAGAAAAGAGCTGCTGTTATTGCTTGGATCCAGCAGAGCATCCCTCCCACCTTGTCCGACCTTAAACAGCCTATCTTTGAACACTGCGAAGTTGTGTTTACCTCAGGCCAAAGTTATTACAGTAGGCTGCATGAAGCTGGGATGAGCTAGAAGAAAGTTCAGAAGAGACAGCCCCAGAAGAATGAGGAAGCAGTTGCTCAAAAAAAGAGGTATGCCATTTTCTGTAGAGGTAGTGGGGGTTAATCGAGTATTCGCCACCCTCAGTTTCGGAGATACACAATGGCTGGGGATCCCCTTCCAAGTAAGGGGTATGGCTGCGGCGGATCTCTCCTGCGGGCAGCGGCTGCACCCTGGGCACGTACAGCTAGTCGGCGGCTTTCACCACCACCTTGTCCTCGACAGTGCTGCAAAGGCCAAAGTTGGAAGCGATCAAAGCCTGGTCGGGGATGAGTTGAGAGAGTTCCAATGCCTCGCGCAGGGCAGCAGCCAAGAGGGGCTGTAAGGTGCTTTCCACAGGCCCATCCGGCAGCGGAAAGTCTTCTGGCAGTTTTTCCCAACGAATCGGGGGCAGGGATGGGGTGAGCCGAACAGGAGAGAGGGCCATAGCCTGGAGTACCCCTAGAGACAGGATGCGCAGATACCCCTTGAGATAGCCCAAAGGGATCCCTGCTATCAACCTTCCCATGTTCTGGGGTGCCGGAAAACGCTTCCGGATCCCTGAGGTGGACATAGGGGAGCTGCTCCCAGAGTGACGTAGGGATGGCAGGTCAAGATACCCTGGCTGCCAGTTCCCACGGCTAAGGTATGCTGGTGGGCAGTGAGCAAGTTTCCCGCCTCTTCTTTTGAGGAGAGAATATGCCGGAACCGGAATTCTCCTCTGCCCACATTTTGGTAATCGAAGATGAGGCCAAACTGGCCCGTTTCCTGGAAACCGAGCTGGCCCATAAGGGATATCGGGTTAGTGTGGTCGGCGATGGCACGGCAGGGTTGGCGGCAGCCCGCGACCAGAACCCCGACTTGGTGCTGCTGGACTGGCTGTTGCCGGGGATCTCGGGGTTGGAAGTTTGTCGGCAACTGCGCTTGATGGGCAACCGCGTGCCCGTGGTGCTGATGACCGCTGGCGACGAGGTGGCGGATCGGGTGGCAGGGCTGGATGCTGGGGCAGATGACTACGTGGTTAAACCCTTCAGCCTTCAGGAGTTGCTGGCGCGGATACGGATCTATTTGCAGCACCCAAAGCGCTCCTCCAATGGCCAGTTGGTGTTTATGGATCTGACGCTGGATCCTGTGACGCGGCAGGCGACCCGAGGAGAGCGACAGGTGGAGCTGACAGCCAAAGAATATGACCTGCTGCGCTACTTGATGGAACACCCCCGCCAGGTGCTCAGCCGCCAACAGATTTTGGAGCATGTGTGGGGGTATGACTTTACGGGCGACTCCAACATCATCGAGGTCTATATTCGCTATTTGCGCCTCAAGATCGAAGGCCAAGGGGAAAAGCGCCTCATCCAGACGGTGCGCGGTGTAGGCTATGTGTTGCGCGAGTAGAGGCAAGCTGGCTCGACAGGGGAGCTGAGTTGAGGATTTTGAGGTGCAGAGCGTGCTGTTAATGAACCCATGGAGTGCGAGGCTGGGCCTCACCTTCAGTTCGCCCGGAGAATTTGTCTTCCGTTTTCCCCCCGAAACCCCTCTGGTAGGTGGGCTGGGGCTGCGCTGGTACGGCCTGCTGATGGCCATTGCCGTGTTGGTCGGCCTGCTCCTGACCAAAGCCCTGGCAGAGGCCCGCCATCTGGAGAAGGAGCCAGGCAAGGCCAGCGAACGGGTCGAGATCCTGGCCCTGTGGCTGGTGGTGTCCGGTTTCCTGGGCGCCCGCCTCTACTACGTCCTCACCCACTGGTCAGAGTTCAGGGACGATCCCCTCTCGGCCTTCGCCATCTGGCGGGGGGGCATCATTATCCACGGCGGCGTGCTGGCCGGCGCGCTTGCCCTCTACCTCTATTGCCGCGCCACCGGGATCAACGGCTGGAAATACGCCGATGTGCTCACGCCAGGGTTAATTTTGGGCCAAGCCATCGGGCGCTGGGGCAATTTCTTCAATTCCGAGGCCTACGGGGCCCCTATTCCCCCCGACAGCTCCTGGCCTCTGCGGGTGTACATCCCTCCCCAAGCCCGCGAGCCGCAATACAGCCAGTTCGAGTTTTTTCACCCCATCTTCTTTTACGAAAGCGTCCTCAACCTACTCTTGTTTGCCCTCTTGATGGGGATGTTCTGGCGGTTTCCCAAACTCAAAGATGGCACCTGGGTCTGGACCTATGTTGTCGGCTATAGCTTGATTCGGATCCCTTACGAAATTTTGCGCGTCTCGGCGGTGGCCTATCTGCCGGGAACTTCCATCAAGGCTGCCTATGTGGCTAGCGCCATAGGCCTAGTGCTCGGGATCGGCATGCTGATCTACATGTACCGGCTGCGCTTCGACCCCGATCTGGAGCAATTGACAGCTTGGCTGGCCGAACAAGCAGGGCTAGAACAGGAAACGGCTGCCGAGCTGGTGCAGCGGGCCTGGGCCATCCAGCAAAAGCACCGCCGCGCCGAGTTGCTGGATCGCGTCACTTTGGCCATGCCCCACTTTCCCAGCGCCCTCGCCCCTCACCTCCCTCTGGGCCAACGGGAGCTGCTGATGCGGCAACTGTTCTGCCGCTTGGAAGGCCGGGATCCCGCTGGAGAAGGGCTGGCCCAAGCGAGTTAAGGCTGTGGCTCTCAAACCAGTCTGAGAGAAGTCGTGCCTCTAGGCCAATAGGCCGCGGGCCAGCAAGCCTAAGCCCGCTCCGGCCATCACCAACCGCCAAGTGGGCTGCCGGAAGCGCACCAAGGCGATCAAGGCCGCCCCACCGATTCCCAGAGCCATCAACGAGGCTGCCGTTGTTTCTTGTAGCATTGCTCTATAGGCCAAGGGCACTGTGGCCGCGGCAACCGCCCCCAGCGCGGTTGGGGTAATGGCTTGCAGGGATCCCTTCACCCAAGCGTTGCGCCGTATCCGCAGCAAGAGTGGCGCTGCCAGCAAGATAAAGGCAAAAGAAGGGGCAAAGATCGCCACTGTTGTCGTCAGGGATCCCAACACCCCCGCCACCTTGTAGCCAATGAAGGCTGCCGTCAGCACCACGGGGCCGGGGGTAAATTGCCCAATCGCCACCCCATCCAAAAACTCTGCTGGCGTCAACCAGCCCAACTGATCCACCACTTCCTCGGCAATGAAGGGAATGATCACCAACCCTCCCCCGAAGATGGCACTGCCCACCTTTAAAAAGAACAGCGTCAAAGGCCAGAAGTAAGTGCCAATGCGCTCCAGCCCCCAAAAGCTGCTCACGGCTAGGGTTTCCGGCGGAACCGCGGGTCCCACCGTCTGGGCCAAGGTCAACACCGGCCCCGGCAGCAAAACCGGGATCCCTGGCAAAGGGCTCCTTGGCCCGTAGAGCACCAACCCCACCAGCGCCGCCAGCCCAAACAACAGCAGGATATTCACCCCTCCCAGCCGCAGCAGGGCAAAAGCCGCCACCGCAATTAGTCCCCGGCCCCAATCCTTCACGGCTTTGCGGCCCAGTTTCCAGCAAAAGGCCAAGATAATGGCGATTACCACCGGGGCCACCCCAAAAAACACCCCCTCTAGCTGCGGCACCCCCTGAAAGCGAAAATAAAGCCAAGAAAAAATCACCTCGATCACAAAGGCAGGAGCAATGAAGCAAAAGCCTGCTAGCAGAGCCCCCAACCAGCCTGCCCGCACATAGCCGACATAGATCCCCATCTGGGTAGAAGCCGGCCCTGGCAACAGTTCACACAGGCCCACGCCTTCGGTAAATTGTTCTTGGCTCATCCAGCCCCGCCGGATCACCGCCTCATCGTATTGCATAGCGATGTGAGCTTGTGGGCCGCCAAACCCCAGGGATCCCAGCCGCAAAAAGACCAGGGCAATCTCTTTCAGGCGGCTCGAAAGGGGAGGCAAATTGTTTTCCGCCGCGGGCGATGGGTCGTCAGAAGGTTCGGCATCAAAGGACATTGGCAAGGCCAGGCAAGACGACCGCGCCCATCCTGCCATTTGTTCAGGATCTGTTCAAGACTCCCTAGCTATCCCTTCACTGAGCCCGCTAGCAGCCCGCGCACAAAATACCGTTGCAGCGAGAAAAAGACTAACAGAGGAACCACCATCGTCACAAAGGCCCCCGCCGTGAGAATAGGCCAATCCTGGCCGCGGGATCCCACCAGTTCCGACAGGCGTGCTGTAACCACAGCTACATCTGGGCGGGTTCCCAAAAACACCAATGCCACCAGCAGGTCATTCCAAGTCCACAGAAACTGAAAAATGGCAAACGAAGCAATGGCCGGCAGAGACAGAGGCACCACCAGACGGGTAAAAGTCGAGAAATGCCCCGCCCCATCCACCGCCGCCGATTCCATAATCTCCCGGGGCAAGCTGGCAATCGAGCTGTGCAACAAATAGATGGCCAAAGGCAAGCCGAACCCCGTATGGGCCAGCCAAATGCCCAAAAACGTGCCATTTAGCCCCAACTGCGTATAGATCCGCAGCATCGGGATCAACGACATTTGCAGCGGCACCACCATCAGGGCCACAACCCCGGCCAGGATCCACTGCCGTCCTGGGAACTCCATCCAAGCAAGGGCATAGGCGGCAAAAGCAGCGATGGTAATCGGGATCACCGTCGCGGGGATCGACACCAGCAGGCTGTTCAAGAAGGCCCGCCCCATGCCATCAGAGGTCAGCACCGACCGGTAATTCTCCAGTGTCCACTGGGTGAACTCAAACGGATGGACAAACACCGTCCACCAGCCCGAGCTGAAAATGGCGCTGCGCTGGCGAAAAGAGCTGATCAACAGCCCTGCCGTCGGCAAGGTCCACAGAAAGCAGAGAATGAGGATCGCAGCCCGCAGCGGGATCCCTTGCAAGGTGCGCTGCCAAGCAGAAGCACGGGCCGGGTGAGCAGAGGTAGCTTGGGTCATAGGGGGAAAGGATAAAGCAAAAGCTTCCTGAAAAAGACTACTGGGCGCGTCGCCAACTGCGGATATTGCCGATCATTACCGGGATCACGGCAATCAACAGGATCACAGCCAGGGCACTGCCTCGGCCAAAGTGGCGGAAGCGGAACATCTCAGAGTACATGCGATTGGCGATCACCTCCGTGCCGAACTGGCCGCTGGTCATCACATAAACGATGTCGAACACCTTCAAGACCAAGATCACCACCGTGGTGGCCACCGTCATCACCGTCTTGCTGACGTAGGGGATGATCACCTGAAAAAAGATCTGGATCTCATTGGCCCCATCGATGCGGGCGGCCTCCAGGAGCTCCGCAGGCACAGACTTCACCGCTGCCGACAAGATCACCATGCAAAAGCCCGTCTGCAGCCAGATCATGATCACAATCAAGGCAAACGTGTTGAGGGGCTGGATTTGCAGCCAGGGGATAGGCTCCCCGCCCAGCCGGGTCCAGATGGCATTCAGTAGACCAATCTGCGGTCGCCCTGCCGGCTGAAAGGCGTACATAAACCGCCAGATCACGCTTGCCCCCACAAACGAGATGGCCATCGGCAAAAAGATCAGCGACTTGGCAACAGGCTCCCAGCGCACCCGATCCACCATCACGGCGATCAGCAGGCCCAAAGCCACGCTGACACTGGTGACCAAGACCAACCAGAGCAAGTTGTTGCGAAAAGCAATCAACATGGTGCGGTCGGTAAAGGCGAACTGATAGTTTTGCCAGCCCACCCAGCGCTGGGAACGGGCATCCAAAAAGCTGAAGTAGAGGGTCTGCAGGCTCGGGAAAACCAAATAGGTAAACAACAGCAGCAGCGCCGGCCCTACAAAGACATAGGGGCGAATTCGCTCCGCCCATACTCTGGGGAAGCGCGACACCAGATCGTTGGCCAAGAAGAAAAGCGTCCAAACCCCTAGCACCCCAACGGCCAGCGCCACCAGCAGCAACTGCCAGGCCGGTGCATTCGGATCCCGCATGAACCCGGTGCTCCAGCCGAAGGCAGCAACAACGGCGGCCAATCCCAGCAGAGGGCGGAGAATGCGCGCCGATTGACCGGCCAGGAGGCCACCCTCTTCAGCAGTACTTGCCCCTTGCATCTGCTCTCTATCTCCCAACTCAAGCTCGGCTCAGAAGCCGGAGATCAACTCTCATCTCAGTCAGAACTCCTGTGCCAACCGGACTAGTCCTGGGGCCAACCGCGTTGGATTTCCTCCAACACGGTATCCAAGTCGCGCCCGCCAATGTAATCTACGATCCCTGTCCAGAAGGTACCTGCCCCCACCGCCGCTGGCATCATGTCGGAGCCATCGAAGCGAAAGACATCAGCCTCCCGCAGCAGTTGCGCCTGAGCACGGGTGACCTCGTCGGGGTACCAGTCTAGATCGGCATCATTGTGAGGAGAAAGAAAGCCGCCGGCCTCGGCCCAAGCTCGTCCTGCCTCCGCTGTTGCCAGGTACTGCATCACCTGACGCACTTCTGGTCGGTCGTTGACCATCGACATCACATCTCCTGCCCCCAAGACGGGACGGCCATGCTCAGGGTTGATGGGCGGCAGATAGAAAAAGTCCACATCTCGGCCTGGCTCGACCCCTGGCGGCAGGAAGACGGTGAAGAAACCGGCCTGCCGGTGCAAGTAACAGCCGGGCGGATCCTCGAACATGGGATTGGCGGCCTCTCCGAAGGGGGTGTTGAGGATGGCTGCCGTGCCTCCCAGTACGTAGTCGGGGTTGAGCCAGATCTGGCCCATTTTCTCGAAGGCTTCTCTCACCCGCGGGTCGGTGAACGGGATCTCGTTGGCGACCCACTGGTCATAAACCTCTGGGCCGGCAGTGCGCAGGAGAATATCTTCGATCCAATCGGTGCCCACCCAGCCGGTGGCGCCGCTGCTCTCGATGCCGATGCACCAGGGGGTCTTCCCATCGGCCACAATTTGGTCGGAAAGAGCCAGCAACTCGTCCCAGGTTTCTGGGATCTTGTAGCCCGCTTCTGTAAACTGGGGCACCGGATACCACACCAAGCTCTTGACAGAGGCGCGGTACCACACCCCCACCAGTTTGTCATCGACGGTGCCCAGGTCCAGCCAGAAGGAGCGATACCCCCGCCTGAGCTCTTCTAGATCCAACACTTCCCCCAAATCCACCAAGCGCCCTTCCCGAGCGTACTCTCTCATCAACCCCGGCTGGGGAAAGGCGATGATGTCGGGCGGATTTCCCCCCTCCATCCGCACCGTGACCAGCGTTTCAAAGTCGCTGGATCCCTCGTATTCCACGCGAATGCCGGTGCGCTCCTCGAAGGGCCGCATCGCAGCTTCAAAGCGGCGGGCATCTTCTTCCACAAAGGCGCCGAAAATGGTAACCCGTGGGCCGCTCTCCGGAGGCTGGGCTTGCGGCGCGCAGGCAAAAAGGGCGGTGGCCAGAGTCAGGCTTAGGCCAAAAGCAAAGGGCTGTAGGGTTAGCTTCATCTGTACAAACTCCAAGGGCAATCAGACTAGCCGGGCCAAACAAGGCCCGCGGGTGTTCCGGCGGCAGGGCGTATGTCTCAGAAGCTTTTGGGCTCTCCCGATCCTCAGCGGATGAGATCTCAACAGGTCTGAATTGAATAAGTCAGGTTCAGATGTCGGTGCTGAATTCCACACCAGATTTTGCACCTTTCCGCATGTATTAGTGCTGGTTTGAGAAGATCCCAAATCCTCAAGAATGTTAAAAGCCAAAAGCACTGCCGAACAAACCTCAACTACCAACGTCCGTTTTGCTTTGACAGACCGGCATTTTGAGGCATTAGAGACATTACAATTAAGCCAATTCTATCGAACTCTGCCAGGCTTTTCTGAGCTTGCTTATCAATCCTTCATGAAACCCCAGAGTTCCGATACAACTCGTTGAGCGGTCCAAGATTTCGGTTTCTCACGCCTATAAGCTTTGCAACCACTGCTCCAGGGCGCGGATGGGGGCGGGATCCCGGTAGACGCGTTCTTGGCGGGCTTGCACCTGCCGGCCCATCTGTTCCCGCCAGCGGTCATCCAGGCCCAGCCGCACGGCAATCTGGACATAGTCTTCCAGGGTATGGGCGATGGTTTCTGGGATCCCCATCTGCTGCAGGATGGCGTAGGTATGGCGGCCCCGCATCAGGGATCCCGGCAGGGTAACGATGGGCAGCCCGTGGGGCAGGGCCTCTAGGGTGGTGTTGCCTCCCGACCAGCCGATGCTGTCTAGGTAAACATCCCCCAGGGCGTTGTAGGCGGCATATTGGGCGGGCGAGAGCTCCGGCAGCAGCAGCACATAGTCTTCAGCGGCCAGGCCGTAGGCGCGGAAGGCCCGCTGCAGCCGTTGCCAAAAGCGCTGGCGGATCCCTTGGGAGAGGCGGCCCCGCAAAAACAGGAATTGACACCGCCCCACTTCCCGGGCGATGCGGGGGAACACCTCGTCGTACTGGGGCAGGTATTTGAACAAGGATTGGGCACAAAGGTAGAGCACCCTGTCGGGATCCACCCCCCAAGCTGGCCAGTCCACAGGGGCGGGGTTCATGTCCAAAGGGATGTAGTAAGTGCCGATGCCGGGCAGGGGCAGGAGCTGCTCGGTGTAGTGGCCGGCCCCGTCCGGCGGCTCCATCAGTTCGCTGCTGATGAAAACATCCATTGTTGGCAGGCCAGAGGTTTGCGGATGTCCCCAGGCCATGGCCTGCACGGGGGCCAAACGCAAGGCGGCCAACTGGGCACAGACCGGGTCGATGCCCACTTCCGGGTAGAGGAGCACGTCCAGTTGCGCCTCTCGAATGGTCGCCTGCCACTCCTCTAGGCTGCGGGATCCGGCCACAAACTGCTCAAAACGAGGGGGCAGGGAGCGCGTGATCTCGTCTTGGATGGCCGAGGTGTGAAAGCCGTAGAGGGCCACCTGAGCGGGATCCAGGGCCTCCACCCAGCCGCGAGTCAGGATCTTCCAGACAGAGTGATCCCGGAACAGGCCGGAGACGATGCCCACCCGCAGCCGCTGGCGACGTCGCTGCCGGAGAAGGGGAGGCTGGGGGTAGCGGGCCGCCATGACCTCCCCCACCAGGGATCCGTACAGTTGCTGCAGCTCGCGGTCGTTCTGGCCCTGGTAGGGCAAAAAGAAAGGCTGGACAGAGCCGACCCCGGCAGCCGCTTGCTCCAGGGTTTCCGGATCCCGCGGCAGTTGCTCCCAGCGGGCCTTCACCTGATGTAGGGCTTGGCGGTAGCGCTCCCGGGCAACTGGGATCTGCTCAGGGGTGTCGTAGAGCAGGGGCAACTGGCTGACACACCAGCCCAGGGCCGCGGCCAAGTCGGCGGGATCGGCTTGCCAGAGGCGGTAGAAAAGCTCTGTCGCTTCCTCCTCCCGGCCACAATCGCGCAGCAGGATAGCCAGGGTATAGGCGGCATCGGCAAAGTCCGGCTGCAACTCCAGAGCCTGCCTCAGCGGCACAAGGGCCGCTTCCAACTCCCCCCGCTGCCGCAGCACCAGCCCCAACTGGTACAAAACCTCTGGATCTGGCCCCCCTTGCTCCAGAGCCAGTTGCAGGTGAGTTTTCGCCTCTGCCAGCCGCCCTGCCTGCTTGAGAACAATTCCCAAATTGAAGTGGGCGTCGGGAAACCAGGGCTGGTGAGCCAGAGCCTGCCCTATCAAGGCGATGGCCTCCTCCAGGGATCCCTGCTGTTGCCGACAGACCCCCAAGAGGTGCAGCGCCTCCGGGTGGGTGGGCTGGGCCTTTAATACCTGTTGGTAGAGGGAGATGGCCTCTTCCAGTTCTCCCACCTGGTGATGTTGGACAGCCTGAACCAGCAGGCGCTGCAGTTGCTGTTCCTGCTTCTCTCGGCTGGGGCCAAAGCCCTTTCCCGGCGGCGACATCGAGCTTCCCAGACCTTTAGCCGTTGGGGAAATTCAAAAAGCCCGCCAAGGCCGGGGCAATCGGCAGCAGGGTCATCACCATCAAAAAGAGGGCCAGCAGCGCCAAGGCATCCCGTTGGCCGTCGGTCTCGGTAATCTCGTCTTGGGGAGGACGCTCCGGCTCGCGGGCAATAAACAGAATCAGCAGCGCCCAGTAGAGGGCCAAGACGTTGCTGATGGCCGCCACTGCCAGAGCAATCAGAGTGATGACCGTAGCACGCGCCGCCGTCTTCCGCCCGTACACCGCCTGCACGATCCGCCCCCCGTCCAACTGCCCCGCCGGCAAAAGGCTCAAGGCCGTGATGGCCAGGCCGATCCAGCCCACGGCCACGAGGGGGTGAATGGGCACCAGCTCCGCCTGCAACTGGGATCCCAGCACGAGCCGCGCCAGGGTGCCCACCAGGATGGAGCTGCGAAAGATCTCTGTGGGGACATACAGCCCCCCGGTGCCCGAAAGCTTCAGTCCGACCAGCAGCACCACCAAGGAAAGGAGACCGCCCGCCGCCGGGCCAGCAAAGGCGATATCGAACAGAGCCTTGCGGTTGGGCACCGGCGATTGGATGCGGTTTAGGGATCCCAGCGTGCCGATCCCCAAACTGGGAATGACAAAAGCCGGGCTGAGGCGCACCCCATACTTGCCGGCCATCCAGCGGTGTCCGGTCTCGTGAACCAGCAAAATGGCAAAGATCCCGGCTGCCACGGGCAGGGCTTCCACCCAGCGCCCCGGCGCATCCAACAGCCGGAAGCCCAGCAGGTTCGCCCCCACCTCCAAAGTGGCCAGGAAGCTGAACAGCATCAGGCCCGCCGCCAGGATCTGCGCCCCCGTCGAGGCGCGGTAGTTAACGATCTCGTCCGGCAAGACCACCACCGCCGGCTTTTCCGAGGCATCTTCCACCAAAAACAGTTGGTAGCGGTTGCCCACCCGCTCCTTCAGCTTCTCCAGCAGCAGGGGCACCACCACCTCCGCGTCCCGGCGTAGGTTGCCCTTGAAGATCGCCCCCTCCCCGTAGGGAATGGTTTCGGTGACGAAGAAGGTGTCCAAGCTGAAGATGGACTGAATCGCCTGCAAATCCTCGGCAGAGATGCCCCGCAAGACCAAAGGCTGCTCGGCGGGTGTCTCCCCAGACCCTTCCGAGGGGATTTCCTGCCGCTCCTCCATCTGGGCCAACTGCTGCCACCGCGCCTGCAGCTCCTGCTGGGCCAACTGGCGGGTTTTGCGCCCCACGGCAATGTAGAGCCCCGTGAACACCAGCAAGAGCAGCAGGAAGCCGGCGAAGTTGAGGTAGATCCCCAGCAACAGGAGCCCCAGGAAGACCACCCACGGCAAAAGGAGCAGGGATCCCTGGAACCACACCCAGACGGCCAGGGATCCCCGCCGGCGGGCTCGCCAGAAACCCCAACCCAAAAAGGCCAGCGTTCCCAGCAAAAAGAGGGGCGTGATCTCGGCGGCGATGTTCATGGCTGACCTACGAGGCTTACCGATACTGAGCTGGAGTCAAGACGGCTCAAGCGGAAACAGCCGTTCCTTCAAAACGAGGCTCCGGCTGCTCCCACAAGTAAAAGCCAGCTTTGCGCGGTTTGAGCAGGAACAGCCGCAGGAACTGGTAGGCGTTGTTGAGGTAAAGGGGCAGCTTGCGCAGGCCCTTGAAGGGGCCAGATCCACGGGCAATCTCCCTCAACTTGGCGTTGTTGGCCACGCACTTCTGTAGCCGGCGCACAAACTCGGGGTTCTCCACATCCAGCACCACCGGGAAGACCTTGGCCGCCTCGCGGTTGGTCTTGTAGATCACCTCCATGTCGTAGGTGTGGGGATCCAGGCCAAGGAGGCGGTAGAAGTCCGGGCGCTCGCCGACGTCGTTGAGGTACATGGTGGCAAACACCGACAGCAGGAAGAAGCGGCACCAGAGCTCGGCCACCCACCCCTTGAGCAGCCGTGGCTGGCTCAGGAGCATGAGGGCAAAGAAATCGCCGTGGCGGTTCTCGTCTTGGCACCAGTTCTTGAAGAAGTTGAAGATGGGGTAAATGCGGTCTTCCGGGTGGGCCTCCAGGTGGCGGTAGATGAGGATGTAGCGCCAGTAGCCGATCTTTTCGGAGAGATAGGTGGCGTAGAAGATAAAGCGGGGCGCGAAATAGGTGTAGGACTTGTGCTTGGTCAAGAAGCTCAGGTCAAAGGCCATGTTGAAGTCGCCCATGGCGCGGTTGAGGAAGCCGGCGTGGCGGGCCTCATCCCGGCTCATCAGAGCAAAGCACTCGGCCAGGACCGGGTTGGTCTCCTTCAGCTTGCGAGATAGCTCCTTGTAGAGCAGGAAGCCGGAGAACTCCGCCGTGCAGGAGCGCTCCAAAAACTCCACAAACAGCCGCCGCGCCTCCGGATCGAGGCGACTT
>Ga0197142_1003443_pt1 | contig 13261 bp, 11 predicted proteins | sample GBS60_MetaG_FD_148614 | JGI IMG/M metagenome (GOLD analysis project Ga0197142, IMG submission 148614) | Sediment microbial communities from Great Boiling Springs, Gerlach, Nevada, United States - GBS 60_MetaG | ecosystem: Environmental > Aquatic > Thermal springs > Hot (42-90C) > Sediment... | reverse complement strand
CAAGCATTGAGGAAAAATAATACAGCCCGGTGTAACTACCCAATTTTCGCTCGGGAGCCATGTCCAGTACCATTGGCAAGGAATTGACGTTCGTCAGCGCCCAACCCGTCCCACCGACTATGAACAGCACCAGAAAAGGTTTGATTATTGCCTCACCACTGGTTACTGAAGCAATCAGCGTTCCCACAAAGAGACAGCTGGCCGTGATGATGAGTCCAAGAATTATCGATCTTTTTCTGCCGATCCTCGCGCCGATGTGACCAGCGGGAACTGCGAAAAGCATGAAAGCCAACGACAACACTCCGAGCATGCCCGTGGCGATCTGTTCAGGCAGTTTCAGATAAAACTTCGCATAACTCGTGAAGAACGTTTCCAGCGCGTTGAAGCCGGTGAACCAGATGAAGATGGATAGAAGCATGAACAACAAGCTCTTTTCCCGAGACAAGATCACCTCTTTGAGGTTTTCAAGTAATTCCGAATGGCTTTTTCTGAACGTCTTCTTGATCGAGAATTTGATCTTCGCACCACCGTGGGTAGGTTCTCTCACCAACAGGATCACGAGACCGTTGGACAAAAGCAACAAGACAGATCCCACGAGGAAGGGCATGACTGGCGAAGATTCGTACAAGAATCTTCCAGAAAGATAAGCGAGCATCGCACCGAGGCCCCCCATGAAATTGATGATCCCGTTGGCCTGGCTTCTATACTGTGAAGGTGTTGTGTCGGGCATGAGGGCGATCAAAGGGGATCGGAAAAGTGCCATCGCAAGGTTCATGAAAATGATGCTGAACGTAACGGCCAGGAAGTTGTGTTTTGCCCAGAAAACTGGTATCAGAAAGAAAAACAGCGCGGCCAGGGGGGCTCCGATCAGAATGTAGGGTTTCCTTTTTCCCAGTTTCGTCACCGTTTGATCGCTCAGCGCCCCAACGTAAGGTGAGAGCACCAGGGCGAAGATGTTGTCGAGGGTCATGTACCCGCCAACGACGAAGGATGAAAGGCCAAAGGATTTGAGAAATATTGGAACGTACGCGTTGTACAAAGGCCAGATTGTGTTTATGCCAAAGAAACCAAAGCCGAGCAACCAGAGTCTCGTCATAGTCACACTATCACTCGATCCAGATCTTCAGGGACAATGATCCTGCCATTGAAGATCTCTTCAGCTGTGCGTGTGAGCTCGCACAAATGTTCTTCCAGTTCCAGTCCGAGGTGAACCAGACACAAGTTCTTAACCCCTGCCTGCTTCGCGATCCGTGCCGCATCCTCCACACAACTGTGACCTTCCTTCTTGCCAGTCACGAGTTCAGAACACGTGGCTTCGTGCACAAGCAAGTCCACACCTTTCGCTCGTTCAATCACCTCTTCACAGGGCTCTGTGTCGCTCGTGTACACAACGCACGCGCTGGAGGTTGAGAACTTGAGACCAAAGTTAGGAACACTGTGCTTCACGGCGAAGGTTTCGATTCTCAAGGAATCTTCGAAGAGAAAACAGCCATCGACTCGGATGGGTGCCATTTCTAAAGGAAAATCTTCGCGGATTAATCCGTACACACTCAGGATCTGTCTCATTTCGAAGAAAAAGTCTTCGTTGATGCATATTTTCAGCGGTTCCTTTTTACCCGAGAGTCTGAGCATCTCCAACAGGGATGGCAAACCATAAGCATGGTCAACGTGTCTGTGCGTGATGATTATCGTGCGAAGCTTCAATGGATCGTAGCCGGCTTTGATCATCTTGCCGAACACGTTTCCAGGACAATCGATGAGCACATCATCAATTAGAAGCGATGTGTTGTCCCTTTTGTTGCTCGAAACGGCCGCAGAGGTTCCCAGAAAAACGATTCTCAAAAGCATCACCCGAATTGGATTATAATCCATCAAGGCTGCATAAGATCGTGCCGCTCATTAAGTTGGAATTGGTATAAAATCGTGATGAATCTTTTCTTCTCTCATATTTCTTCTGGAGGTGATGGAATGAGGTACGATGTCGTAGTCGTTGGAGGAGGGCCTGCCGGATTGGTCGCGGCCCTGACTGCAAAGAAGTTTTACAAAGACAAGAAGGTGCTCGTGATCAAAAAGACAGAGAAGGAACTGGTCCCTTGTGGTATTCCTTATGTCTTTCACACGCTTGGCGGTGTGGAGAACGAATTCATGGGAGTGGAAGAAAGATTTCAAAAGGCAGGAATCGACCTGCTGATAGATGAAGTCGTCGGCGGTGACACAGATCAAAAGAAGATCGTCACTAAAACATTTATGAGAAACTCATTCTCGCAACGGCTTCAATCCCGGCAGTTCCCAGAATCGCTGGGATAGATCTTTCAAACGTCTTCACGATCTCTAAGGACGCAAAATAATTGAGCTCAGTGCTCGAGAAGACCAGAACTTGTAGAAACATCGCCATCATCGGTGATGGGTTCATAGGCATCGAGGTAGCCGACGAACTGAAGCGGGCCGGAAAGAACGTAACCGTCGTAGAAATCATGGATTGCCTTCTACCTGTGTCTTTCGATCCAGACTTTGGAGAGCTGGCATGCAAAGAGATCGAAGCAGAAAATCTGAAAATCTACACGAGCAGGAAGGTTGTAGAAATCTACGGGTCGAAATCCGTCGAAGGTGTAAAGCTGGACAATGGAGAAAACATACCCGCGGACGCCGTCATACTGGCAACGGGTTACAAACCCAACACAGAGCTTGCCCGGCAACTGGGCCTCAAGATCACAGAGTACGGTTTCATAGAAACGGACGAATACATGAGAACGTCTAAGCCAGACGTCTTCGCAGCAGGTGATTGCGTGCAACACAAGGATTTTCTGACTGGCAAGCCTTCAAGGCTCATGCTCGCCTCGGCCGCCGTTTTCGATGCGAGGATCGTGGCGTCCAATTTGTATGGACTGAAGGTTATCAGAACCAACAAAGGTTCGTTGAATGCGTATTCCACCGTCATAGGACACAAAGCGTTCGGTTCCGTGGGAATAACAGAAAGAACCGCGAAAGAAGAAGGATTTGAAATCGTCGTTGGTAAGGCCGAAGGTATCGACAGACACCCGGGTAAGTTTGACGATACGAGCAAACTCATTGTGAAACTCATATTCTCCCAAGACAGTAGGATCCTGCTCGGGGCACAACTCTACGGTGGAAAAAGCGTTGGAGAGATCGTGAACATATTGAGTCTTGGAATCCAAAAGGGTATAACCGCAAACGATTTGTTCACCATGCAGATCGGAACCCATCCACTGCTGACTTCGGCTCCGACGTCTTATCCTCTCGTGATCGCGGCGGAGCAGGTTCTGCACTGAAAGTTTTTTCATAAAGATGACGCCCCTCCGATGGAGGGGCGTTTTGTGATCATCGTCCGCACTCACGTGTGAAAGAGAAGGATTTTGTCTCAAGATTTTTGAGATACTTGACCATGTGGTCAATCTGTGGTATGATCCTGTTGACCACATGGTCAAGGAGGTGTGAAGATGTCTGTCATAGAAACCAGAAACCTGTGCAAGTACTATGGGAAGCACAGAGGAATAGTTGACGTTAGTTTCTCCGTTGAGGAAGGAGAGATCTTCGGCTTCATTGGTCCGAACGGTGCAGGAAAAACCACGACAATAAGGATTCTCCTCGGTTTGATATTCCCAACCTCTGGTACCGCAAGGATCTTTGGTAAAGACTGCACAAGAGAAGGTCATGAAATAAGAAAAGAGATCGGGTACGTTCCAGGCGAAGTGAATTATTATTCGAACGTCACTGTTGATGAACTGCTTAACTACTCGGCGAGCTTTTACGACAGAGTTGATAAAAAATACATCAAGGAGTTGTGCGAAATTTTCGAACTCGATCCGAAAAAGAAGTTTCGAGAACTGTCTACGGGTAATAAGAAAAAGGTCGCTATAGTACAGGCCCTTCTACACAAACCAAAGCTGCTCATATGTGATGAGCCGACCAACGGGCTCGATCCAATCATGCAGAACAGACTGTTCGAAATAATCCGAGAACTGAAAGGGCAGGGTACGACGATCTTTTTTTCTTCACACATACTGAGTGAAGTTCAAAAGCTGTGTGATGAATTCGCGATGATCAAAGAGGGCAAAGTGGTGAAGACAGGAAAAATAGAGCAGCTGGCCGGGTTCAACTACAAATCCATCACCCTTCAATCGAGGCAGATAGACGAACTCGAAAGGACCCTGAAAATCCCACATCGAAGGATCGACGACTCAACGATCAGTTTCAAATACAGTGGAGACATTAACGAGCTTTTGAAGAAACTTTCAGAGATTCAGATCGAGAACATATGGATCGAGGATCCTTCGCTTGAGGAACTCTTTCTATCCTTTTACGAGGAGGGGGAAAGATGAACGTCTACACGTGGGAGATGAAGAGGAACATCAAGACGACTATCGTTTGGATGGTTGCACTCGTGCTCGTGCAGTTGATGTACATATCGGTTTATCCATCCATGGTGAAAGATACCGAGCTTTTGACAAGAATGATGAAGCTCATGCCCAAAGCCTTCCTGAGGATCTTCGGTCTGGAAGATCTCGATTTTTCCAACATTTTGAACTATCAGGCCAGCATTTCCAGCATCTACGTCACCCTGGTTGGAAGCATCTTCGCGGTTCTTCTGACCTGCAAAGTGCTCGCCAAAGAAGAGAGTGAAAAAACCGCCGAGTTTCTCCTCTCAAAACCAGTCAAAAGATCTAACGTTCTTTTGCAAAAGATTTCGAGCACACTGACTTTGATCTTGACGTTCGATCTCGTAATTTGTGTATCTTCACTTTTGATGGTCGAATTCTTTAAGCAAGGTGCGGTCGATTACACCAGGTTTTGGCTCTTCTGGCTCTCACAGATTCTTCTGCATCTCACCGTTGCAAACCTGGTTTTCACCATCATAGTTCTTGTTAAACGTCAGGACAGCACCACCTCATTTAGCATTGGTATGACGTTCGTTTTGTACATCCTTGCCATGGCAAGCAAACTCACGGAGAAGCTCGAGCTCTTGAAATATCTAACGCCCTTCTATTACTCCGAAGGAATCAGAATAGTGAAGTACGGGAGGATGGAACCCGTCTTCTTAGTGATATATTTCTTTCTGAACCTCGCAGTAGTTCTTTCTTCGCTTTTCTTTTACTCGAAAAAGGACATCTATTTGTGAAGAAGGTGGTGTAGTGCACGAAGTCGTGGAGCGAATCTTGAAGGCTTCCATAGAAGAATTCTCGGAAAAAGGTTACGCAGCCGCTTCGACAAATTCGATCGCTAAGAAAGCGAAAGTGTCGAAAGGTTTGTTGTTTCATTACTTCAAGAGCAAGGAAAATTTGTACATCGAATGCTACAAGCACGTTCTTTCCTGGTCTAAGAAAAAATTTGAAGAGTTCGCCAAACAAGTAAGAGACGAGGACTTTTTCGAATTCATCAAGAAATGGGGCTTGCAGAAGATCACTCTGGCAATCGAGAATCCCGTCTATTCGAAGTTCCTCCTCACAGTAACGAATCTTTCTCCAAAGCTGTGCGCGATCGTACTGGGTTTGATCAGGGAAGCTCTTCTGGATTCGAGAGAGATCTTGCTTGAGAAGATCAAATCCGTGAAATTAAGACGAGGCATCAGTGAGGAAGATGCTTTAAAATTTATCACGACAGTTTTCGATGGTGTGGCTAACAGTTATTTGGATCAGTACCGAGACAAACCCGAGGAACTTTTGAACAACCTGGAGAGAATCATGGTCGAATCGGACAAGCTGATGGATCTGATAAAATTTGGTATCCTCGACAGAGAGCCGCAACAATTACACAGGGAGGTGTGAAAATGCAATACAGAACCTTCAAAAACGTGCGATGTTCCATCTTAGGCTTCGGAGCAATGAGGTTACCCACACTCAACAACGATGATTCACAAATCGATGAAGATAAGGCTATAGAAATGATCAGATACACGATCGATCATGGAGTCAACTACGTCGATACCGCTTATCCTTACCACAGGGGAAAGAGCGAGACACTCGTTGGTAAGGCGCTGAAAGACGGCTACAGAGAAAAGACTTTTCTGGCCACGAAGTCCCCTGTTTGGCAAGTGGAAAAGCACGATGACTTCTACAAATTCCTCGGTGAACAACTCGAAAAGCTTCAGACCGATCATATCGATATGTACCTGATGCACGCTTTGAGTAAAGAGAGATGGGAAAAGATCAAGAGCCTGAGGTTTGACAAATTCTTCGAACGAGCGAAGACAGAGGGAAAGCTTAGATTCGCGGGCTTTTCCTTTCACGACAAATACCCCATCTTCAAAAAAATCATCGACGAATACGATGGCTGGGACTTCTGTCAGATTCAATTGAACTACATGGACATAAACTACCAAGCCGGCTTGAGGGGTCTGAAATACGCAGCCTCGAAGGGCTTACCTGTCGTGATAATGGAACCACTAAAGGGTGGGAAACTTGCGAGGTTGCCCGACAGAGCCATGAGCGTTCTCAGAAAAAGCGGAAAGAGCTGGTCCGCCGTGGAATGGAGTCTAAGGTGGCTTGCGAACTTTCCAGAGGTATCTGTCATTCTTAGTGGGATGAGCACTTTCGAACAGGTGAAAGAGAACGTTGAAATAGCAGAGCAGCTGGTACCCAACAACTTGACGGAAGAAGAACTCCGTTTGATCGACGAGTTGAGAAAAACTTTGGAGTCCTACGCAGTGATAAACTGCACCGAGTGTGGTTATTGCATGCCATGTCCCCATGGTGTGGATATTCCTGCGAACTTCAGGTTGTACAACGAAGCGATCATGTTCGAAAACCTGGAGATGGCGAAAGGTGAGTATCGCTGGTTCAGTAGCCAGAAAATCTCTGCAGCCTTCTGCACCGAATGCGGTGAATGTCTGAGTAAATGTCCACAGAAGCTACAGATTCCGACATTGATGAAGAAGATCCACAGCGAGCTGTCGGGCGAACGACGATAGAATTGTTCCCATTTATTGGCTTTCGAGCTCAGATTCGAACGCCCTCACACGCACAATAGTACTTTTCAAGACTGAGTCTGATCTTCGAGTCGATCAGTTTGAAAGGATCGATGACCAACGTGCCTGAGATGTCTTCAACGACGTCTGGTAGATGTTGGTGAATCAAAGAGGCTGGAACACGAAGACCGCAGAGGTTGGTCAAGAGTTTCTTCAGGGCCGTTTCAAACCTCCCATCGGATGAAAAACCGTCTGCTGCATGCGAACGTTCGGGACAGTCTCAAAGAGGAATCTCTCGAACGAATTGTTTCTCAACCAACATACTCCCGCTGTAGCTCACCGAGGGATCTTCCAAGTTCAAATTGTCGTATTGTGATCTAATGTGATCGTCAACTTTCGTTTGCGTTAACGACGGCTGTACTACGAGTAAGAAACGTATTCTTGGGTGCTATTCTCTTTTAACTTCACATTTTCCCGCTCTTTCTACTTCTTTCGTTATGAGTTAACAGAATGACATCTGGTGAGGTCACTACAACACAACGAGCACGATGAACACCGAGTTGCAAACCCAGCTCGTACGCTGCACCTGTGATACCATGAAGAATCTGACGTAATGAGCCAAATCAAGCCTGATCAGAAAGAAAAGTGTACCTTCAAACACTCAAAACGAAGTTCTTTCGTGACGAGCTCGCTGGAAATTTTTCCAAGCAAACCCATCAGGAACTTGCCTGTACCGAACTGTTCAACGCTGAAAGGCACGAGGGAATCGTCAGACCGAATGCAAGCACGTCAGCGACAACTGTGAAAACATCGTTTGACAACCTCTTGCCGCCTCGCGTCGGCGTGGTATATTATTGTAAAGGCATGAGAAGTTGATCTATTTCGATTTTCCAAGGAATTCACAAAGGAACGGGCTCGTAATTTGTGCCTCGCGTTCGCGAAGATCATCGTGATCAATCATCCACAATTCAGCGAGAAGCCTTGCATGAGTTATGCAGGAAGCCATTTATTAGGTTGGATGATGTTCACTTCGTTCGTCATCGAATAGGAGGCGAAAAAGATGACGGTGTCAAAGAAGAACTTGATGATTCTTCTGCTGTGCCTTGTCCTGACGCAACTTTTCGGTGAGACTAAGAAGAATCTTGTGAACTACCAGATACTGAACGAGAGATTCCTCATCGCTCGCTCACAAAAGCATCTGGTGAGTGTGCGATCTCTCATAGATGAGATAGAGGAGTCTATCAGAAGTCGTTCAGAGAACGATCAGCTGCTGAACTTGAGAGTATTGTTGGCTGAATGCTACTTCGAATATGGTCAACTCCTCTTAGATGAAAAAGAGAAGGAGAGATTCTTCAACACGGCACTTCACATCCTCGAGGATGTTTTTAAAGACGACCTTGGTAACGGAAGGGCTAACTACGTGGCGGCGCTGGCCTCGGCTGCATTGATAGACTTCGTCGGGGTATTCCAAAAATTGAGTCTGATGAACAATTTCGATGTGTACATCGAAAGAGCGTTGAAAAATCTCCAAGATGACACTTACAGGGGCATGGCTTACATGGCAAGAGGAATTAGATACATGAACCCCCCATGGCCTTTCAACGATTACAAGAAAGCCGAGGAAAGCTTCAGAGAAGCTGAGAAGTACATTCCAAATTATTCTGGTTTGTATTTGTACTGGGCTCAACTCTATTTGAAATTGGGCAACAGAAAGAAAGGCGAAGAACTACTCAGGAAGGTCATCGAAATGGGAGCACATCCCCTCTTCGAAAAGCAACACGAGGAGAACGTGAAAACAGCAAAGCAAATCCTCGGTGTGAGTAAATGAGAGTTTTGCGGGGGTGATCACAAATGAAGTACATTTTCTGGACCACGGTGTTCTTCTGGTGGACTATGGATTTCTATGTGCTCGTTCTCAGAAAGAACTCTTACGCCAAAATGTTGGACAAGAAGAGCAAATTCGTCGTGATCGTGCTCATATTTCTCGGCGTGCTCCTGGCAATCGCTCCAGAAAGCTTCAGATCGACTTGGCGTTCGAGAGAATTTGGAATTTTTCAATCGATCGGCACTGTTGTTGTGATCTTGGGTATTGTCATTAGACTCATCGCAATCTTGACGCTGGGTCAGTACTTCGTGGCCGACATTGCTGTTAACGCCGAGAAGAGGATCGTACAGAAGGGCCTGTACAGAAAAATACGTCATCCCAGCTACACGGGTGAAATAATCGCTTTTGTTGGTTTGGCAATCGTTTTTCAACACATACCTTCGTCGATATACATTTCAGTGCTGCCGACTCTGGCTTTCGTGTACCGAGCGGTGGTAGAAGAAAAGAAACTACTTGAAGAGTTCGGTGAGCAGTTCGTTGAATACAAGAGGCGCACGAGAATGTTCGTATGAGAAACGTGAGTTAAGACAAGGCGGAAGTGAACGTTTCTGAAACACACGGGCAGGTTGGTTGTCGATGGGATAGAGACAACCAAGTGGAGTCGCAACAGCGGCAAAATCGGGTACTCTTAGCCCCATTTCTCTGTACTTACGCGTGAATGAGGCTCACCGGTTCCCTTCGCATGGCTCTGTAACATTACTCAACATGACGAAAACATATGATTCAGATCGAAAGCGAAAGTTTTCAAACAATATCACTGCCTGAGTGTCAATAAACTCGTCTTTTGACTGAAATCTGTCTTGGATCAGACTTGAATTTAACGTTGCAATCGAGTCGGAGGTATTCTCAGTGAACACCAAACTGAACCCAATCTCCATGAAGAGAGAGAACAAAAAATTGATTCTGAGGTACCTGATAGAGAGAGGACAAAGTAGCAGGATGGAAATTGTGCGTCACACAAAACTTGCCCAGAGTGCCATCTGGCGGATAATGAACGAGTTGGTGAACGAGGGACTCGTACAGGAGAGAGGTTTCATTACGGGTAAAAGGAGAAAGCCTGTCATCTATGGTCCCGCGAGATCTTTCATTACCTCGGTTGTGTACAACGTCGAGGTCCTGGAAACACTCGTTGCAATTGGTTTCCTTGATGGTTCGTGGAAGGTCATCGAAAGATTTCCCACACCACTGAACTTTGAACTGTTCAAAGAGAGTGTGAAGATGTCATTCGAAAAGATCGTAAAGGAGAAAACCATCAGGAAGGATATCACAAAGATCGTATTTTCATTGCCGGGTATGGTCAACTACGAGAAAAAGCTTTTGATCTTCGCGCCGAATTTGAGTTGGAAGAACATAGATTTTCAAGGGGAGTTCGTGGATCTGAATATGGAAGTTTTTGTCGAAAACGATGCCAACCTTTCTCTTATGGCTGAACAATTTTTCTCTCAGGATGTGAAGAGATCGAAGGTTGCGTTCTTTCTCTATTTCGGCAAAGGCATAGGTGGTGCGATCTCAGTGGACGGGAGCATCGTCAGAGGAAAGAACTCCGCCGCGGGGGAAATCGGGCATGTGACATTCAACGGAGACAAAAACGAGATAGAAAGTTTTCTTTCCGTTTCGAGGCTCATTGACAAGGTGCAAAAATGGGTCGGAAACAATGATAGCCCGCTGGAAGAAAAGTTTCAACGTCTAAAGCGTCTCTGGTTCATTGGACAAAGGGATGTGAAAAAAATCCTGGAGGATTACTTGCACCATGTCGCAGTTGTTCTCAGAGACCTTGTTTACTTTTTGAATCCCGATGTCATCATTTTGGGAGGATTGATAAACGACATATACGAGACCTTTGGACCGTACATAAGAAGAGAACTGGAAACCATCACGGAAAAGGAGATACTGACAGGCGTGGTGATAAGAGATTCCATCTTCAAAGAAGTTCCACCATCCCTTGTTGGTGGTAACGTTTTGGTCATCGAGAATGTTTTGAAAACCCTATAAGAGTGGGGTTACACCATCCGAGGAGGTGGTTTTATGAGGCGGTTCTTGGTGCTTCTTGTCTTGGCATTAACTGTACTTTTGATCGCGCAGGTCACCATCCCAAGGGAGGAAACTGTCTACATCGCCGGTGCACTTTGGGGGCCGGCAACGACGTGGAACCTGTACGCACCACAGTCAACTTAGGGAACAGACCAGTTCCTGTTCGTCTCGGCGTTCCAGTACGATCTTGGAAGGGACGCATGGATACCGTTCATCGCACAGAAGTACGAATTCGTCGATGACAAGACCATCAGAATCCACATAAGGCCCGAGGCGAAGTGGAGCGACGGTCAACCCATCACGGCAGAGGACTTCGTGTACGCACTGGAGCTTTCCAAGAAGCTTGGCATTGGACCAGGCGTTGGTTGGGACAACTACATTGAGTACGTGAAGGCGATCGACACGAAAGTTGTTGAATTCAAAGCCAGAGAAGATGCGCTGAACTACTATCAATTCCTCTCTTATTCACTCGGTGCTCAGCCGATGCCGAAGCATGTTTACTCCAAACTCGAAGCAGCTGGAACGATTAGAGACTGGGTCAACGATAAACCAGACGAACAAGTCGTCTCTGGTCCTTACAAGCTTTACTACTACGATCCGAACATCGTCATCTACCAGAGGATTGACAACTGGTGGGGCAAGGACATCTTCGGACTGCCGAGGCCGAAGTATCTGGCGAACGTGTTCTACAGAGACAACCCAAGTGCAACTCTCGCTTTAGAAAAGGGAGACGTCGATTGGGCTGGACTGTTCATTCCGAGCGTTTGGGAACTCTGGGAAAAGAAGAGATTGCCCATAGGAAGTTGGTCCAAAGAAAAACCCTATTTCCCACCAGGAGATCTCGTATTTGTTTATTTGAACAACACCAAACCTGGGCTTTCCGATCCCGCTGTCAGAAAAGCGATCGCCCACGCAATACCTTACGAAGAAATGTTGGTCAAGGCCTACTTCGGTTATGGTAGTCAAGCGCATCCATCTATGGTCATAGACCTGTTTGAACCCAACAAGCAGTATATAAACTACGATCTTGCAAGAAAAACTTGGGGCACAAGTGATGGAAGGATACCGTTCGATCTTGCGAAGGCGAAGAAGATCCTCGACGAAGCTGGTTACAAGGTTGGAAAGGATGGTATCAGAGTTGGACCAGACGGTAAGAAACTTGGTCCGTACACTATATCTGTTCCATACGGATGGACAGACTGGATGATGATGTGCGAAATGATCGCCGAGAATCTGAGAAGCATAGGCATCGATGTTGTCACAGAGTTCCCAGACTTCTCCGTCTGGGCAGACAGAATGACTAAAGGAACTTTCGACATCATCATTTCCTGGAGCGTTGGTCCAAGCTTCGATCATCCGTTCAACATCTACAGATTCGTGCTCGACAAGAGGCTTTCTGCACCAGTCGGTGAAGTGACTTGGGCTGGAGATTGGCAGAGGTACGACAACGATGAGGTCGTTGAACTATTGAACAGAGCCGTCTCGACGCTGGATCCAGAAGTTCGAAAGAACGCGTACTTCAGAATTCAAGAGATCATCTACAGAGATATGCCAAGCGTTCCAGCGTTCTTCACAGCTCATTGGTACGAGTACTCGACGAGGTACTGGATCAACTGGCCGAACCAAGACAACCCGTACTGGTTCAGGCCTGCCCCGTGGCATGTGGACACTTTGCCAACACTGTTCGGTATCTCTCCAAAGAGTAATCCACAACCTGTTCCAAAGTGGATAGAAACCACCGACAAAGGCGGAATGGGCGTACCAACCTCGAAGGTGTTTGAGGATCTTCAGTCCGCAAAGAAGTGATCTATCCTATCCGGCCCCAGTGTGGGGCCGGGTTTCACTGACATTGAAAAAACTTTTAATACACATATTTAGGAGAAACACTGTTGGAACACGCTTGAGCTAGCATCATTAAGATAAACGCATACAAGCAGTGAAAGGATGAGATCTCTAGTGATTAATGCCTTGTTGTTACGAATTTTCAGCTGTCGCTGCTAAAATGTACGACCACCGATACTTGAAGTAATTTTACTTACCCGTTACACTATCTTTTTGGAAGCCGGTGTCAACTGGGAAACGCAAGGGCTCAGCGGTTAAAACTTTTAAGGGAGGTGTTTGGATGAGAAAACTGCTGCTACTGATAGTCCTTACCTGGTCAGTCTTTCTGATCGGTCAAACCCTTTTACCAAGAGAAGAGACCGTGTACGCGGTTGGCACTTTCACGTTACCTACAACGTGGAATCTTTATGCACCACAATGGACCTGGGGTACAGATCGATATCTGTACATCCCAGCGTTCCAGTACGATCTTGGAAGGGACGCATGGATACCGTTCATCGCACAGAAGTACGAATTCGTCGATGACAAGACCATCAGAATCCACATAAGGCCCGAGGCGAAGTGGAGCGACGGTCAACCCA
>Ga0197142_1003442_pt1 | contig 13262 bp, 7 predicted proteins | sample GBS60_MetaG_FD_148614 | JGI IMG/M metagenome (GOLD analysis project Ga0197142, IMG submission 148614) | Sediment microbial communities from Great Boiling Springs, Gerlach, Nevada, United States - GBS 60_MetaG | ecosystem: Environmental > Aquatic > Thermal springs > Hot (42-90C) > Sediment... | reverse complement strand
GGCGCATCCTGCGCGCCACCGGCAAGCCGGAAAGCCTGATGGTGCCGGTGGCCGACCGTCCCGGCCACGACCGCCGCTATGCGCTCTCGAGCGCCAAGATTCGGGCCGAGACCGGCTGGCGTCCGCGGGTCGCCTTCGAGGCGGGTCTGGAAGCCACGATCCGCTGGTATCAGGAAAACCGAGATTGGGTTGAAAGGGTCAAGTCCGGCGACTACCGCACCTACTACGCCCGCAACTACGAAAACCGCGAAGCCGAGCTTGGCCGCCTCCGGCACTGAGGCCGTTCAGGCCAGTTGCAGTTCGACGGAGACCGTGGGGTCGCCCATCTGGTAGTCGAGCTTGAATCCCAGCTTTTCGCACACGTGGATCATGGCGGCGTTCTCCGGATGGATCTCCGCCGTCAGCCGCCTGACGCCCTCCTGCCGCGCCACCTCGAGCAGGCGTCGGAGCATCTCCGTTCCCAACCCTTTGCCCTGAGCGGCGTCGCTGATGACCACGGCGAACTCGGCCTCCTCGGGCGCCTGCAAGCGGTTGAACCGCGCCACGCCGAGGATTTCAAGCAGGCCCGTCTGCGGGTGTCTCCGCTCGGCCACCAGCGCCATCTGCCGGTCGTAGTCGATGAAGCAGATCCGTGTGAGCCGCTCGTGGGCGATGCGCTGGGTGAGGTGAAGCATCTCCAAATAGCGGAAGTAGACCGTACGCTCCGACAGGGTTTCATGGAATCGGACCATGTACGGCTCATCTTCCGGGCGAATCGGCCGAATGGTGACTTCGGCGCCGTCCTTGGCGGCGAACTTGAAGACGTACTGCGTCGGATAGGGGCGAATCGCCGGTTTGGGGAGTTCGGCCTCCGGTGTTGTCGGCTCGTGGAGGACCACGCGCGCATCAAGCGCCAGCAGGCCCTCCGGCGAGGCGAGCAACGGGTTGATGTCGATCTCCTTGATCCACGGCTGCTCGACCACGAGCTGGCTGAAGCGCACGAGCAGCGCTTCGAGCCCCGCCAGATCCACCGGTCGGCGGCCGCGGACCCCCTTGAGCGCCGTGTAGATCTTCGTCTGCTCCATCATGCGCCGGGCCAGTGTGGTGTTGAGCGGCGGCAGGGCCAGCGCGCGGTCCTGGAAGACCTCCACGAGCTGGCCGCCCAGGCCGAACAGCAGCACCGGGCCAAACTGCGGATCAATGGTGCTTCCGATGATCAGCTCGTAGCCGAAGACCTGGATCATCGGCTGCACCGTTACGCCCAGGAAATCCTCCCGGCTCGCCCTCCGGCTCACGGACTCCTGGATCGCCTCGAAAGCGGCGCGGACCGCTTCGGCGTTCTTCAGGTTCAGGTGGACGCCGCCCACGTCGGTTTTATGGGTGATGGTCTCCGAGTGCAGTTTCAACACCACGGGGTAACCGATCTCGCCGGCGGCGGCTACCGCTTCCTCGGCGGTGGCCGCCAGACGGGAAGGAACCGTCGGGATGCCGTAGGCGGCAAGCAGTTGTTTGGACTCGTGTTCCGACAGCAGCGTCCGGCCCGAAGCACGCACCTCGCCGATGATGGCCTCCGCTTGCCGGCGGCCGGCGCCGTCGACGCCCGCTCCGTCGGCAAAAATCGGGGTCTCGTACAGAGCCCGGAGGTTGTAGGTGTAGCCCCACATGTACTGGAAGGCCCGCGCCGCCGTATCCGGATACGGGAAAGTCGGGATGTTGGCGGCATTGAGGATGCGCACGCCGGCGGCGACCTCGGCGCCGCCCATCCAACTGGCCAGCACCGGCTTGTCCAACCGGCTGTAGTTCTTCAGCAACTCCGCCGTCCCGGTGGCGTCCGTCATCGCCTGCGGCGTCAGGATGACCAGCAGGCCGTCGCTGTTGGGGTCGCGCGCAGCCACCTCGAGGGCCTTGGCGTACCGCTCGGCATCGGCGTCTCCGAGAATGTCGATCGGATTGCCCCGGCTCCAGTGCCGTGGCAGAAACTTGTTCAGCTCCTCAATGGTGGCCGGACTGAGCTCGGCAAGCTCGCCCCCGGCCGCGATCAGGGCGTCGGTGGCCAGCACCGCGGGGCCGCCGGCGTTGGTCAGAATCGTCATCCGCGGCCCCTTGGGGCGCGGCTGTTTGGCCAAGACTTCGGCGGTGTAGAACAGATCGGAGATGTTGTTGACTCGGATCACCCCGGTGCGGCGGAAGGCGGCGTCGAGCACGGCGTCGGATCCGGTCATCGCTCCGGTATGGGACGCGGCCGCCTTGCCTCCGGCTGCGGTCCGGCCCGCCTTGATGACGATGATCGGCTTCGACAGCGCCACCTCGCGCGCCGCCGAAAGAAACGACCGGGCGTCGCCCACCGACTCCATGTAGATCAGAATGCTGCGTGTCTTGGGATCGTTGCCGAGATAATCGATCAGGTCTCCCCAGCCGACGTCGACCATCGAGCCGATGGAGATGAAGGCGCTGAAGCCGACCATCTCCTGGAAGCTCCAGTCGAGCACCGCCGTGCAGAGCGCGCCGCTCTGGCTGATGAAGCCGACGTTGCCCGGCCGGGCCATGCCCGCGGCGAAGGTGGCGTTGACGCCCGTGGGCGGCGACATCAAACCCAGACAGTTCGGACCGATGATGCGAATGCCGAACCGGCGGGCCTCAGCCAGTAGCTGCCGCTCGAGTTCGGCGCCCTCAGGGCCGAGCTCCTTGAAGCCGGCCGAGATCACGATGGCGCCTTTGACTCCGGCTTCGCCGCATTCGCGGATGACACCCGGCACGAGCGGCGCGCGCGTCACCACCACCGCCAGGTCGACCTCGGCCGGCACGTCCTTGATGCTCTTGTAGGCTTTAATGCCGAGCACACTCGCCCGGTTGGGGTTCACCGGGAAGACCGCTCCGCCGAACGGCGTGCTGATCAGGTTCCAGAGGGTCGTGCGGCCGACCGAGCCGGGCGCCTCGGTCGCACCGATCACGGCGATGTTCTTCGGCCGGAAGAACACGTCCAAAGGGTGCGGCCGCGCCTGATAGATGTTATGAGCGGTTTCGGTGCCGAGCTTTCCAGGCCTGGATGTCGCTGTCGTCATTGCGGAATGCCTCGCTCTGAACTCCCATGATCGCCGTTTTGGATCGGCGGGCGCAACTCCGGCATCGGATAAAAGACTCTGAAATCCGCCTGGCGAGCGTGCGCAGGCTTTGCCCCATTTCAGGAAAAGGGTATCCCGGGCGCGCCTCCGTCGGAGAGATTGTGCTCGCCGCCGCAGCGGCAACCGGCGCCCGGCCGGCTGAACAATGAGGGACGGGGCGAGTTTGCGCTCCCCGTCCCCCACAGCCACTGCCGGCGATTAGAAGCTCAGCCGGAGGCCGAAGCGGAACTGGCGTTCCGACGGCGTGGCGAGCGCCGTAAGCGTGCTCGTAATTGAAGAGAAGTTATTGAGCGCCCGGATGGTGCCGTCCGGATTCAACGACATTGCGGCCACATTGGCTGCCGGGTTGGCGAACTTCGGCGTGTTGGTCACGTTGAACGCCTCGGCTTTGAACTCCATCTTCCACCGCTCACCCAGCGCGAAGCTTCGGAACAGGCTCAAATCCAGGTTCCACAACCCGGGTCCGCGCATGGTGTTGCGGCCGGTCGTGCCGAAGCGGACGCCCCTCGGCTGAGCGAAAGCGAGCGGATCGAACCAGGTTTTGTTCGGGCCGATCTCGCCGATTCGGGCCACCTTGCCCGGCTTGACCTGGTCGGCCGTCTGGGTGGTGCCCGGCATGTTCAGCTCGGCGCCGGAGGCGACCACGGTGAACGGCAGGCCGGTGTAGGCGGCAAACGTCCCGTTGGTCTGCCATCCACGCACCAGCCAGGAAACCGGACCCGACTGCGCCCACGTCTTGCCGGGGCCGAACGGCAGCTCGTAGACGAAGCCCATGGTGAACATGTGGGTGCGGTCATAGCCCGCGACCGCGCGGTTGCGGCGCAGCGCCGGCCCCCAGTTGGTCAGCGGCATGCCTGCCCAACCGGTGTCGTCCGTCCAGTTGATCGTCTTCGACCAGGTGTAGGCGCCCTTGAGGAAGAGCCCGCGGCTGAACTGGCGGTTGATCGCTGCCTGGAGGCTGTGGTAGTTGCCGCTGATCCAGCCGTCCCACATGAGCGCCGCAATGCGCCGGCCCTGCGTCGCCGCCAGCGGCCGCCCGGCCGGACCACCGCCCGGAGGCGCCGCGTTGATGTCGATGTCGGCGAGCTGGTGCACCGTCTGCGTGCCGACATAGGCCACCGAGGTGACGATGTCGTAGAGGAGACGGCGCTCCACGGTAAAGTTCCAGGACTGGATGTAACCTCGGTCAAGTTGGCCGGCCCAGGGGCTGCGTGGCCCCATGTCGACCGTGGGCGGCAGCTCGATGACGCCCCGGCTCACATCGGGCAGCGGGATGGCGGGGATGCCGAGCTCGAGCGAGCGCACGGCGACGTAAGGCGTGGCCGAGGGGAAGCTGGCGCCGATGGTCGCCGGATAGAGGCCGCGCAGCGGACGTGCGAAGGGCAGCGGGTCATAGGTAATGCCATAGCCGCTGCGGAGCACGGTGTCCTCGGTGATGCGCCAGGCGAAGCCCACGCGCGGCGCAAACAGGCGCTTGCTGACCGTGATGTCCACGTTGTCGGGGTTGCCCCCCAGACGGCCGAGCTTCACCAGGTTGGTGGCCGGATCCCAGCGCTCGAGGCCGCGATCGCGCCTGGTAAGGAGCGGATAGTATTCGTAGCGCAGGCCCAGATTGAGCGTCAGGTTGCGGGTCACCTGCCAGCGATCGCGCACGTACCAGCCGAACTGCCATTCCCGATTGGTCATCTCGAAGAACTGCACGGCCTTGGTCATCAGGGTGGGCATGCCGAGCAGGAACCCCGCGTATTGGTTCAAGTAGTTTGCCGTGTAGCCTCGCGCGCCCGTCACGTCGCCGCCAAACCCGATGTAGCCGCGCGGGCCGTTGCTGATCTCCGGCTGCCAGTGATCCAGGTGAAAGCGCACGACGTCGAAGCCCCAGCGCAACTCGTGCGCGCCGCGAATATGCGTCGTATTGGTGGTGTAGGTGTAGGCCCGTTCCCGGCGGAACAACGGCTGCCAGCCGTAGACGTTGCCCCAACTGGTGAAGCCGTGAACGATCGTCGGCATGCCGCTGTAGCAAGCGCCCTGGGCCGCAGGCGGGCAGGCCTTCTTCACCTGCTCGGCGCCCCCGGCAAAGCCGGTCACGATCGGATCGTTGGTATTGGGAATGCCCCACACCTCCGAGCCGATGTTCTTGCCGTGGTCAGGCCCGACCACGGACTGATCGAACTTGGTGTAGCCGAAGGTCGAGTCCAGCACAAGCGTCGGCGACAGGGTCCAGGTGTGACCGAGCGTGATGATGTTCACGTTGGTGTCGCCCGTGCCGACGCCGGCCCGGCTCAAGCCCGGGCCGCCGACCTCACCCAAAGCGAACTTCGAGCTGACCGGAGCGTCCATGCGGCTATACTTGCCGAAGATGGCCAGCGCCGAGCGCGGGTTCCAGTTGATCTTGGCGTCGTAGTTCTTGCGGTCGAGCTTTTCCGTGCCTGAGTTGAAATAGTTGCTCAGCGTCCCCAACGACACCCCCGGCAGATTCGGCAGCGGCGCCTTCTCCTGGATGCGCCGGCTGATCGGGCTGATGCGCGCCGCCGGGATGCGGTTATCGGCAAAAGGCACCCGCCCGGTGCCGTCGGGATTCCCGGTCAAGGGGTCGTACAGGGTAACCGGCAAACCGCTAAAGTTTCCGGCGCGAATCGCCTCGGTGGGCACAGAGAAAGGCGACGGCGAGATGCCGGCACGCTCCAGCGTCGCCTCGAAGCTGCCGAAATAGAACAGCTTGTCCTTGACGATCGGACCTCCGAGCGTGCCGCCGAAGATGTTGAAGATCGACTTGGCCTTGCCGCGGTCCGGCGGCAGGAAAAAGTTCCGCGTGCGCAGGCGCTGATTGTCGTGGTAGTGAAACAGCACGCCGCGGAGCTCGTTGGTTCCGCTCTTGGTGGCGACGGTAACGGCGGCGCCGCCGGCCATGCCCTGCTCGGCGTCGAACGAGCCGGTGGTGATGTTCACCGTATCGATCGATTCAACGGGCGGCACGTAGACCATGTGGTGCGGCAGCCAAATAAAGACGTTGGTGGCGCCGTCGACGCGGGCGTTGTTGTTGTTTCGCGGCGTCCCGTTGATGTTCGTGGTGAGAGCCCGGGCCGGCGTGTCCACTACCGCATTCTGGAAGTTCGCCGGCGTGGCGCCGGGCACGAGGTTGATCAGGCTCTGGAAATTACGATAGTTGGCCAGCGGGAGATTCGTGATCTCGCGGCTGGTGATCTCGGCGCGGACGTCGGACTTGTCGGTTTGAAGCATCGCCACTCCGGCGGTGACCGTCACCTGTTCGGTGACGGCGCCCACCTCCAGCCGAAGGTCTGCACGGGTGACGGCGTTAATGGTCACCACAACGTTTTCTCGGGTGACGGTGCGGAAACCGGTCGCCGTGACGCGCAGCTCGTATGTCCCCGGCAGGACGTTGACCAGAGAGTAACGACCTGCCACGTCGGTTGTGGTTTCCCGGGTCAGCCCGGTCTCCTTGCTGACGATGGTAACTGTGGCGTTCGGCACGACGGCGTCGCTCTGGTCGATGACGGTGCCGACGATAGACCCGTAGAGAACTTGCGCTTCGGCCGACCGAACGGGATACAGAAAGGCCAGAAGCGTTAGCAGGACAGCAAACTGTCGCATGGTAGCCTCCTGAATTGCAGGCATGTTAACTGGCACACCCACCCCTGATTGGAATGTACCAAACCCCAACTCCTGACTTCATTGTAGGCGTCGATTGCGCGGTTGTCAATGAGCGTGCGCTCCGTTGCCGGACGAATGAGGCTTCGACGGCCGGCAAGCTCGCTTGCTAACCGCCCGGCCGGCCAAGGTGGTCAGGGAGACCAACGACTGCGCGAGCGCAAAGTGTTAAAAGTGTAAATTAATCAGGCCATACAAACACGCATTTAACAATTGGAGTGGCGGCGGGGTTTCTCGGGAAGGAAACGTCTCCGAACGTGAGAGCGCGGGCATCCGCTCAGCGTTCGTAGCGAAGGGCGCGGCGCCGCTCATGCCGCTCGAAGGCAAGCTCGATCAGCCGGTCGAGCAACGCCGAAAAGCTCAGGCCGGTCGCCTCCCACATCTTCGGATACATGCTGATGGAGGTGAAGCCCGGAATGGTGTTGATCTCGTTGAGGAACAGCTTTCCGGTCGAGCGCTCCAGCAGGAAGTCGACGCGGGCCATGCCCTCGCACTCGATCGCCCGGTAGCAGGCCAGGGCGAGCGCCCGCACCTGGTCGGTCAGCTCCGGGCTGAGCTCGGCCGGCACGCGGAACTGCGCCGCATCGAGAAGATACTTGTCTTCATAGTCGTAGAATTCGCGCGAGGGCAGAATCTCGCAGGGCAGGGAAGCGGCCGGCCGTTCGTTTCCGAGCACCGAGCATTCGATCTCGCGCGCGTCGATCGCCGGCTCGACGATGATCTTGCGATCATAGCGGGCGGCCAGCTCGAGCGCCGCACGGAGCGAGCCGGGCTCCTTCACCTTGGAGATTCCCACCGAAGAGCCCAGGTTGGCCGGCTTGACAAACAGGGGGTAGTCGAACGTCTCCGGCTCGACCGCGGCGAGGTCGTCGCCGGCGACGACCTGCCAGTCCACGACGGGCAGATTCCGTTCGCGACACAGCCGCTTCATGACGTCTTTGTCCATTCCCGCGGCGGAGGCCAGCACGCCCGCGCCGACATAGGCCAGGTCGGCCAGCTCGAGCAGCCCCTGCACGGTGCCGTCCTCGCCGAAAGTTCCGTGCAAGACCGGGAACACCACGTCGATGTCCGGGTTGGCGCCCGGCTCGGGAAGGATGGGACGCGGCTGCCAGCGGCCCTCCCGGGTGATGAAGAATTCCATCACTTCGTAGCGGCTGCGGTCCAGGCCGGCCAGGATGGAGCGCGCCGACCGAATCGAGATCTCGTGCTCGCCGCTGCGGCCGCCGTAAAGGACCGCTACGCGGCGCTTCATAGAATCCGCTTTCCCATCGCCGACATGATCAGCTCGACGGCGAGCGTCGCCGTCCGGTTGGACTCGTCCATAATGGGGTTCACCTCGACGACCTCCATCGATACCAGCAGCCCCGCATCGCAGAGCACCTCCATGACCAGGTGAGCCTCGCGATAGGTCAGGCCGCCGCGGACCGGGGTGCCCACGCCGGGCGCCTCCTGCGGCTCCACCGCGTCCATGTCGAGCGACACGTGGATGCCGGCCGTGCCGTTGCCCGCAATCGCAATCGCCTCGCGGATCACCGCCAGCACCCCGCGCTCGTCGATGTGGCGCATGGTAAAGGCCTTGACGCCCGAGCGTCGCACGTGCGGCTTTTCGAGCTGGTCGACGTCCCGCACGCCGACCAGCGCGACGTTGTCGGCCTTCACGAGGGGCGCAAACCCGGCCAGGTGCGTCAGGGCGCGCGGCCCCAGTCCGACGCAGCACGCCAGCGGCATGCCGTGCACGTTGCCCGAGGGGCTTGTCTCCGGGGTGTTCATATCGGCATGCGCATCCACCCAGATGAGGCCGACCCGGCGCTGCTCGCGCCGCAAGTGGCGGGCGACGCCCGCCACCGTCCCCACCGCCACCGAATGATCTCCGCCCAGGACCAGGGGAAAGATGCCGTCGGCGAGCGCCGTTTCGACCTGCTGCGCCAGTCGCTTGCAGGTGCGGGCGATCTGCGCAAGGTAGCGGGCTTGCTCGCGCCCCACGGGTGAGGCCTCCGGTTGGTCGACGGCGACGTTGCCGAAATCGGTGACTTCGTAGCCGAGCTCGGCCAGGCGCTGATTGAGGCGCGCCACGCGAATCGCCGACGGGCCCATGTCGACGCCGCGGCGCCCGGCGCCCAGATCGAGCGGCACGCCGATGATGCCCACGCGCGCCTGCCGCATCCTTCAGGGCCTCGTGCGGTAGAGCATGCGCGGGAAGGCGATGGTCTCGCGGACGTGCTCGACGCCGCACAGCCAGGCGACGAAGCGTTCAATTCCCATGCCGAAACCGGAGTGCGGCACCGAACCGTACTTGCGCAGGTCGATATACCAGTCGAAGGCCTCGCGGGGCAGCCCGTGCGCGTCGAGCCGCTCGAGCAGCAGATCGAGCCGGTGAATGCGCTGGCCGCCGCCGACGATCTCGCCGTAGCCCTCCGGCGCGATCACGTCCACGCCCAGCACCACCTCGGGGCGATCCGGATCGGGCTCAAAATAGAAGGCCTTGATCGAAGCCGGAAAGCGGTCCACCATGACCGGCCGATCGAACGCTTCGCCGAGCAGCGTCTCGTCCGGGGCGCCGAAATCGCCGCCCCACTCGATCGTGCTGCCCTTCTGTTGAAGCAGTTTGACCGCTTCATCGTAGCTGATGCGCGCAAACGGCTTCCGCACGCGCTCCAGCGCGGCGGTGTCGCGTTCCAGCACCGCCAGCTCCTGGCGGCGGTTCTCGAGCACGCGCCCGACGACGTAGACGATCAGATCCTCGGCCAGCTCCTTGATGTCTTCGAGCGTCGCGTAGGCGACCTCCGGCTCCACCATCCAGAACTCGGTGAGGTGGCGCCGGGTCTTGGAGCGCTCGGCGCGAAACGTGGGGCCGAAACAGTAGACCTTGCCGAAGGCCATGGCGGTGGCCTCGTTGTAGAGCTGGCCGGACTGGGTCAGGTAGACCACGCCTTCGTCGAAGTAGCGGGTCTCAAACAGCGTCGTGGTGCCCTCGCAGGCCGCCGGCGTAAAGATCGGCGTATCGACCAGCGTGAACCCCCGGCTGTCGAGATACTCCCGGATCGCGCGCACGACCTCGTGCCGCACCCGCAGGATGGCGTGCTGGCGCCGGCTGCGGATCCAGAGGTGGCGGTGATCCATGAGGAACTCGATGCCGTGCTCCTTCGGCGTGATCGGATAGGGGTCCGACTCGGGAACACGCTGGATGAGCTCGGCCGCCTCGACGTCCAGCTCATAGCCGCCCGGCGCCCGCTCGTCGGCTCGCACTTTACCGGTGACGATCAGCGAGGATTCCTGCGTCAGGTCCCGCAACATTTCGAAGGTCTCATCCGGCAGCGCACTTTTGACCGCCACGCACTGGATGATCCCCGTGCCGTCGCGCACCAGCGGGAAGATAATTTTGCCGGAACGGCGCAGATTGTAAAGCCAGCCCGGGATCTGGACCGTTTCGCCGACGTGCCGGCCGGCGTCGGCAATCGTGATGCGCTTCATCGCTCATTCTCCAGCCGCTCGAACACCTCGAGCACGCGCCCGAGCGGATCGCGCATGCCCTCGACCTCGCGCAGCTCGAGCAGCAGCGGGTACTGGCCGTCCTGAGACCGGAACAGTTGCATCGTCCTTTTCCAGTCGATGGTGCCGCCGGGATCAAGATAAGGGAACAGATGCGCGTCGCGCCTTCCGTCGTTGTTGTGCACATGGGTGGAACGGATGCGCGCCTTCATGTTTTCAAACGCCGCCTCGACGCCCTCCATCATGTGCGCATGACCGGTGTCGAAGCAATAACCCAGGTCCAGGTGGGTCGTTTCCAGGAAATAGTTCAGTCGCTCGGAGGTGCTGAACTGGTTGGGAATGTTCTCGAGCAGGATTTCGACGCCGCGCTGCGAGGCAAAGACCTTAAGATCTTCCAGCGCGGTGAAGGCGGCATCCATTTTCCGCTCGTCCCATTCCTCGCCGGAGACGCCGACGTGCTGGATCAGGTATTTGTAGGGGATCTTCTCGGCGATCTCCAGGGCCCGCTTGATCTCGTCCACCATGGCGATCCGCCGCGGCTTGGAGGTTTCGGTGATGTTGATGACGGCTTGCGGGCCGGAGCGGCCCCAGGCGTCGTCGGTGTACATGGGCGCATGCATCGACCAGACGCGGAGCTCCGAGTCGCGAAACCAGTGGGCCAGCTCGTTGATCTGCGCCCGGTTGCGGTAGTCCAGGCTCTGGCGCGCACAGAAGATCTCGATCGCCGGAATCCCGGCCTTCCAGATGCGGTCCAGCCAGACGGTCGTCAGTCGGTGGTTGACGAACAGGTGCGTGGAGAGTACGTGCTCCATAGTCGGCACTCGCTTCAGAAGCCGGCTGCCTTGCCATGGCCGCGCCGGTCGGTGGCCCCTTCCAGCCGGCCGTCACCGGCACGGACCGCCTCGACCACGGCCACAGTCTCGATCCGGCGGATTCGATGCCCGCGGCGGGCGAGCAGCTCGAGCGTGTCCGGGGAGAAGCCGTCCTCAACAAACAGGGTGTCCGGCTTCCACTGATGATGGAACCGCGGCCGGTCGACGGCGTCCTGAATATTCATTGTAAAGTCCACCACGTTGAGCAGGACCTGAAGGACGCCGTTAATGATACGCGAGCCGCCCGGGGCGCCGAGCACCAGAACGAGCTTGCCGTCGCGCAAGACGATGGTGGGCGTCATCGACGACAGCGGGCGTTTGCCGGGCTCGATCGCGTTGGCTTCCCCTTGGATGAGACCGAACATGTTGGGCGTTCCGGGTTTGACGGAAAAGTCGTCCATTTCGTTGTTGAGCAGGAATCCCAGCCCAGGCACCGTCACCCCGCTGCCGAAGGCGCCGTTGATCGTATAGGTCATTGCCACCGCGTTGCCCTCCGGATCGACGATGGACAGGTGCGTGGTCTCGCTGCTTTCCGGCTCCGGCGCAGCGCCCGGCCGCAGCTGTTCGCTCGGCGTGGCGCGGTCCGGATCGATCGAGCGCCGGCGCCGGGCAAGGTAGCCGGGATCGAGCAGGCGCCCGATCGGCACCTGATAGTAATCGGGGTCGGCAATGAGCTCGCTTCGGTCGGCGTAAAAGCGTCGCATCACCTCGGCGAGGTGGTGAATCGTGGCTGCCGCGCCGGGGCCGGTGCGCTCGTAGCCGGAGCCCTCGAGCATGCCGAGCATCTGGAGCAGGCCGATTCCGCCGGAGGAAGGCGGCGGCGCGGTGAGGATCTCGTAGCCGCGGTAGACGCCGCGGAGCACAGGGCGCTCGACCGCCTGGTATTCGGCAAGGTCCTCGCGCGTGATCAGTCCGCCGTGGCGCTCCATCTCCTCGGCCAGCCGCCGCGCCGTTTCGCCTTCGTAGAAGTCGGCGGCGCCGCGCCGGGAAATCCGCTCAAGCGTGGCGGCCAACTCGGGCTGGCGCAGCAGCTCGCCGGGCTGATAGTAGTTCCCGTTGCGCTGGAAGATCCGGCGGGACTCCTCGAAAGCCGACAGCGCCCTGGCTTGACGAAGCGCATCGGCCAGGGGCCAGGAGACAGGGAAGCCCTCCCGGGCCAGTCGGATGGCGGGAGCGAGGAGTCTCGCCCAGTCCGTGCGGCCGTACTTTTTGTGGGCAAGCTCGAGGCCGCGCACCGTGCCGGGGACGCCGCAAGCCCGCCAGCCGGTGATGTTTTCGCCGGTCGTGTTCCCGCTCGCGTCCAGGTACAACTTGCGATGGGCCCGACGGGGAGCGCGCTCGCGGAAGTCGATAAAGGCGGTGCGGCCGTCGGCGAATCGCGCCAGTAGAAACCCTCCGCCTCCAAGGTTGCCTGCCGCCGGGTGGGTCACGGCCAGGGCGAACGCGACGGCCACGGCCGCGTCCACCGCGTTGCCGCCCTCCCGCAGAAGGTCGACTCCGGCGTCGACGGCCAGGGGTTCCTGCGCCACCACCATCGCGTGACGAGCCCGCACCGGGTGCCCGGCTACAGCAGGCAGCGCCAGCAGTGCCGGCAGCAGGGCCCTCCCCAAACCCCTGAGGCGACGCATCGGCCTGATTGTACTATCGCCCGCCGGCAGCCGTTTCGGGGGCCCGCATCCGGCTGCGTCTGCGCCATTCAAACAACATCACGCCGGCGGCGACGGAGACGTTCAGCGAGCCGATCTTGCCGGCCAGGGGAATCCGGACTAGGAAATCGCATCGCCTGCGGACGTTGAGGTGCAACCCCTTGCCTTCGCTCCCGAGCACGAGCGCGGCCGGCTCGCGCAGCTCGACCTCGTCATAGACCGCCGAGCCGCGCTCATCGAGACCATAGATCCAGTAGCCGCGCTTTTTCAGCTCCTCGAGCGTTTGCGAGATGTTGACCACGCGCACGACGGGAACCCAGGCGAGCGCGCCGGCGGCCGCTTTCGCCGCCGCCTCGCTTAAGCCCGCGGCTCGGCGCTGGCCGATGAGGACCGCGTCGGCGCCCGCGGCATGAACGGTGCGGACGATGGCGCCGAGGTTGTGCGGATCCTCGACGCCGTCGAGCGCCACCAGCAGGCGCGCCGAAGGG